>OLRT01001815.1_pt1 | contig 14228 bp, 9 predicted proteins | sample 1672021 | NCBI WGS metagenome assembly OLRT01 (sample SAMEA3136637, study PRJEB25190) | human gut metagenome | reverse complement strand
CTCGTCGAGCTTCTTGCGCAGGTCGCCGATACGGTTGTGGCCGTTCTTTTCGGCGTCCCAACGCGCTTTCAGCCCGTTGAGCTTTTCGCTTTTGTCGGCGATTTCCTGGTTCAAATCGGCGAGACGGTCCTTGGCGCTGTCGTCCAGTTCCGCTTCGGCCTTTTCCGCGGCCTTGTCGTTCTTCGGATTGCCCAGCAGGTACGACTTCTCCATCTTGAGACGGTCCACCTGGCGGCGCAGTTCGTCGATTTCCTCAGGCGAGGAGTCGAGTTCCATGCGCAGGTGCGCTGCGGCCTCATCCACCAGATCGATGGCCTTGTCCGGCAGCTGGCGTCCGGAAATGTAGCGGTTCGACAGGGTTGCCGCCGCGACCAGCGCGTCGTCGCCGATGGTCACCTTGTGGTGGGCCTCATACTTCGGCGCGATGCCGCGCAGGATGGCGACGGTGTCCTCCACGCTCGGCTCGCCGACGAACACCTGCTGGAAACGACGTTCGAGCGCCGGATCCTTTTCGATGTTCTCACGGTATTCGTCCAGTGTGGTGGCGCCGATCAGGCGCAGTTCGCCACGGGCCAGCATGGGCTTGAGCATATTGCCCGCGTCCATGGAGCCTTCGGCCGCGCCCGCGCCGACGATGGTGTGGATCTCGTCGATGAAGGTGATGATCTGCCCGTCGGCCTTCTTGATCTCCTCAAGCACGCTCTTCAGACGTTCCTCGAATTCGCCACGGTACTTGGAACCAGCCACCATGGAGCCCAGGTCAAGCGAGATAAGCTTCTTGTTCTGCAGGGTGGTCGGCACGTCGCCGGCGACGATGCGCTGCGCCAGGCCTTCGACGACGGCGGTTTTGCCGACGCCAGGCTCGCCGATCAGCACAGGATTGTTCTTGGTACGGCGGGACAGGATCTGGATGACGCGGCGGATTTCCTGGTCACGGCCGATCACCGGGTCGAGCTTGCCTTCCTTCGCGGCGGCCGTCAAATCGGTGGAGTACTTCTCCAAAGCTTTATACGAGCCTTCCGCGTCGGCGCTGGTCACCTTGCGGTCGCTGCCGCGCGCGGCGGTCAGGGCGTTACGCAGCTTATCCGCGGTAAGACCGTTCTTTTCCAAGATGTCCGCGCTTTGATTAGGTTTCGCGGCCGCGATTGCGACCAGCATGAGGTCGACGGTGACGTACTCGTCTCCCCTCCGTTGCATTTCTTTTTCGGCTTGCGATAGCACCGCCGACAGCTGCCTGCTGACGTCCGGCTGCGTTGTGGTCGATCCGCTGGCGCTCGGCAGCGATTGCATCGCCTGATGCACTTCGGCGCTCACGTTTTGCGCGTTGCCGCCTGCCGCTTCGATGAGCGCGCGGGCCATGCTGTTTTCCTGACGCAGCATCGCGTCCAGCAGGTGCAGGGTGTCTACCTGCGGATTGCCCAGCGCCGCCGCGTTCTGAACGGCGTCCGAAAGCGCTTCCTGCGCCATCTGCGTGAACTTCTGTTCCATATCATCCTCCATGGTTCGCGCCCGGCCGCCCGGCCTTCGCTACCGGGCCGGCGTTCGGACGCATATGTCATTGTCTGATATGCTCAACCGACTTCATCGCCATTATATTCCCAAAACTTGAGTCCCACACACTCAACTTTTTGCGTTTCTCAAAACCGTCTTTCGACACAGGACGGCAGTCACCGACAATCACCAGCGCTCACCGGCAATCGCAATACATACGAAAAAGGCGGGCAGCAACGTAACGAAATCACGAAACGTTGCAAACCCGCCTAATCCAAAGTCCGCCAGCAAGCCGAAAATCAGCCGCGCACCACCACGTTGCGCAGATCGCCGATGCCCTCGACGTGCACGATCGCCTCGTCACCCGGATCCAGATGACCCGACGCGTTCGGCGTACCCGTCATAATCACATCGCCCGGCAGCAGCGTGGTGAAACTCGTAATCGCCGCGATCTGCTCAGGAATGCCGTGAATCAGATTCGCCGTGGTACCCGACGCCATCGGCACATCCTCACCGTTGAGCGTGAAGGAAATCTTCGCATCCTTCCAATCCACATCGTCACGCGTCACAATCCACGGACCCAACGGGCACGCCGTATCAAAACCCTTCGCACGCGTCCACGTCGGATCAAGACCCTGCAGATCACGCAACGTCACATCATTCACGCACGTGAAACCCAGCACATAATCCATGGCCTGCTCCACCGGCACATTCTTGGCGATACGACCCATCACCACAGCCAACTCCGGCTCGAAATTCATATCATTCGAACACAGCGGAATCACAATCGGATCATCCGGACCAATCACCGACGTGCTCGGCTTGGTGAAAATCACCATATCCTCCGGCGCATGCTTGATATCGGAATGACCGGCCTCATGCATGAACCGCGCATGCGCCTCATAATTCTTCGCCAAACCGTACACCTTCGACGGAATCACCGGAGCCAGCAGACGAATGCCGTCACCATCCACCGGATAGCGCTCGCCGGTCGGCTCGACGGCCTGGCCGGACAGCGGATAGCCGTTCAAGGCCACGAGATAGTCCTTGCCGTCGTTCTTGTCGGTCTGAACGAAGGCGTACTGCGGTACATCATTATGCGTAAAACGTGCGATTCTCATACCCGCAAGTCTACCCGCTCGCCACGCCCGCCGTTCTCGACATGCGTCGCTTTGCGGACGATGCCGATTGCTCGCATTTTTTACGATTTTTGCGATTATTTGCGATGCAGTTCCGCCCGCAACGCCGCCACCTCGCGTTCCAGCTCGTCGATGCGGCGCACCTGCTGGGCGATGAGCAGGTCGCGCACGTCACCTCCCGACAGAATCGGGACCTCGGCTGCGTTGCGCGGCGCGGGCAGCGTCGCATTGCTTTGCGTTTCCGCCGGTTGCGTTGGCTGCACCGGCTGCGATACCGCAGATCGAGCAACCTCCGCCGAGTCCGCCGACGGAACCACACCCGCCGACGCCGATGGCACCACTCCACCATTCCCATCAACCGATACCAGCCGGTCCGTGCCCATACGGCAGGCAATCTTGCGCCAGCGCGCGAAACAACGTTCGATGCGCTTATAGCCGATCAGCGATGGGTCGAGTCCGGCTTCGCGGAACAGTTCGACCGGCGATTCGCCCGCATGGTACCGGCGCATGCAGTTGTGTTTGAACGATTCCGTGTAGGTGATGCGTCGCGACGTCGCTTCGGCCACCACCGGCAGCGAGCGCAGATATTCGACTTCTTCCGGACTGAACGCTCCCCCACCGTTGCACATGATGTTCCCTTTCGGCTTGGCGTGCGGCGGCTCCCTTCCACCGCACGGCAGTCGAATGGCCTCCGTCATGCCATTCCCCTGTTCGGCTTGCGATTCGGTTTGCGATGCGCGCTTGCGATACGTGTTTGCGATACGTGTTTGCGATGCAAGGCCGCAATCCGATTCGTTGTTCGCTTCGTGTTCCATCATACCGGTACGAATGGCGTTTTTCCAACCATTTCAGGCGGTACTAAACCCTAAATCACCCGTATTCGTCACAACAAAAACAGGTGAACCGTTGATCGCTCAACGACTCACCCGCCCGAACAAGCCCCGTTGCCTGTCTGCTGGCCCGCTCAGACCGCCATCGGCGTATCGGATTCGCGGAAGCGCAGCACGAGCGCCAGTCCGGCTCCGGCCATTACCAGGGCCGCGATGGTGAACAGCACGGTTCCCATGGCGCCGGTGAGCGGCAGCTGCGTGACGTTCTTCACGTTCTTGACCTGGATTGCCTTGTCGACCTCGCTTGCCAGACCAAAGTTGTTGGCGCCGACCAGCTTGAAGGTCGATTCGCCGTTCTCCTGATTCACGGTCAGTTCGACGGTGAAGGTCGGCACGAAGTTCTTCGCATAACCGTCCACGAAGCCGGTTTCCTTCAGGGTGTATTCACCGGACTTCAGGCCCTTGATGAACACATTGCCGGTGGTGGAGACAACATTCGCGGAGGAGCCGTTCTCATCCGCCTCGGCCAAGCGGTATTCGCCGTCCGAAAGCTTGACGAATTTGAGCGGGGTTCCTTCGGCCTTGCTGCCCTCGAACACGTTGAACGTCGCTCCGGCAAGACCGTTGGCATCGTCACCGACACCATACTTGTGGAAGGCGAATTCGCCGGTGTAGGCTTCGAATACGACCGGCGGGGTCCAGTTCTCGTTGTCACGGGAGACTTCCGCGGTGTTGGACACCTGGTTGCCCGCAGAGATGATGTCCTTGTTGACCACGGCGGTGTAGGTGATGACCAGCTGTCCGCTCTTGCCGGCCAGATCGAACTTCAGCACAGTAGTGGTCTTACCACTGTCATTATCGACAGTTGGCTCGGTCACGTAGGTAAACGACATGTCCTTGTCGCCGATTTTCGCGGCGAAGTCCTTGTTGACCGTCAGACCCTTGGATGCGACGTCCTTCACATAGTACGGATAGGTGTCGTAGCCTGCTGCCGCGTCCGGAATATCCAGTGTGATGGTGTAGGTGATGATCTGCCCGATGCCCACACCATCCTCGGTGGTGATCGAGTCGGCCGTCTTGCCCGGCTGGTCCGGATCGTTCTCGTTCTTAGCCACGAACGCGCCGACCGCGTTGATCATGCCCTGGCCGGTGACCGCGTCGCCCTTCACTTTGAACGTGGCGGATAGACCGTTGAGCGTGGTGGCGACGATGGCGTTGACACCCAGTTCGCCGTCCTTGTCAGTGTCGGTAACGAGGTACCAGCCTTCATCAAGCGAGCCGATGGTCGCAGCCCCGCCATTACCGGCAACGGTTCCGTCAGCCGTAACGCCGGTGCCGGCCTTCATCGCTTTCGCAAACTCGCGGAACCAAGCTGCATCATTGTCGCCGGTTTTGGTGGCTGCGAATGCAGCGGGATTGCTGTCGTATTCGCTCGGCATGGTACCGGCCGGATCCATCGCGTTATTGGCTTCGACCACCGCTTCGGTCACTGCTTGAACCCAGTCAGCATCCGTATCGACCTGCACCGCGTCACCGTCCACCGTCAATGACGCGAACTTGTACGCGGAATAGGTGTGCCCTTCCTGCGAATGCCGCACTTCGATCGATGCGCTGCCGGCCGCATACGCTCCGGCCGTGCCGAACGCCATACCGCCCAGCAACGTTGCCGCCGCAGCGATTACTGCACAAAGCCTTCTCGTCTTCATGATGAGAGACCTCTCTTCCTTGGTTTGGTCGGCCTTGTTACCGCAGCCGATTGGTTGGTTTTATGGGAAGTTTCGTATATTGTGTTGTTTTTTAGTTGTGATTGAAAAATTGCGATTGCCGGATTGCGATCAGAGAATTGCGATTGCCGTCCGGCAGTTCCGTCAAGGCCGTCCGCGCCCGATCAAAGCCAGTCCGACGATGCCCGCAAGCAGCAGCACCAGTGCCGTGACGCCGGCCACGACCAGCCAGGTCCGTCCTTCCGATGCGCCGGACAGCGGCAGCACGGCCACCGTCTCTTTCACGTTGGTGAACGAGGCTTCGTAGGTGGCGGTCTGTCCCTTGTCGAACGCGCTCCACATGTCGGCTCTGGTGATGCTGATCGGCACTGAGGTGACGTTGCCTTTCGCGTGATAGCCGGCGATGTTGCCTTCCGTGACGGTGTAGTCGCCTGCCATCACGCCACGGAATGTGTACTGCCATTCGCCGGTAGGCAGCTCGTCATCTTCGGAAAGGTCTTTGCCCAGCTTCGATGCGCCGCCCTGCATGAAATCGATGCGCAATGTGGCTCCGCTCGCCGGCATTCCGCCTTCCCAATGTTTCGTCACGACCACGTTGGCGGACGGCACCTGCAATACGGGATGCTGGTAGGCCGCGCAGGCGGACTGCTTGTCGAAGGTGTAACAGACCTGCGCCGACGCGTTCGATCGGAAGCCCGGCTTTCCTGCGGAGGTCGTGCCGGTGCCCGCGTCGCCGGTCGCGTCGTAGTTGATGCCGCCGTCGACCATATTGACCCGCGCGTAGGCGCTGTCGGTTGGCACGATGCCGTACGAGAGCGTGTAGGTCGCGTTGTGCAGCAGCTCGTAATCGCCGGCGAATTCGACGCGGATCTTGCCGTTGCCGGCGTCGCTGTACCACAATGTGTAATCACGTTCCAGCACTGGAGGCGTAGCCCCCGAAGACAGATTCGTCACGTTGAGCGTCACGCCGCCGGTCACCCGGTAGTAGGTCGCTCCGCCGAAGTTCCGCATGCTGGCCATGTTCCAGACAACGCCATCGACCTGCGCGTATTCGGACAGCTCGTCGACGATCGAGACGCCGCTGTAGGCGCTTCCCGTGGTGATCTCCTTCTGGATGTCGTCGAAGATCTTCGTCAGGTCGTCAGCGCTGTTGGTGGCCTTGTAGTAGCCGAGGTTGCTGCCCGTACCCCAATTGGTTTTGTTGTACGCGGTGGCGTTCGGATAGTTGCTGGACACGGCGTGCATGAACTGGTTGGCTTGGTCGTTCTCCCTGTTACCGAACGATTGCTGCTCCGGATTGGCGCCTTCGAAGATGCCGATGCTGTAGATGAGCGTGCCGGCCGATTTCATGGCGAGCGCGGTTGTCACGGCGTCATTGGCGACTCTCGTGCTAAAAGTGTTTTGCGTGGTCGGCACACCGTCCGCGAAGAAAATGACGACTTTCTTCGCGCCTGGCCTTGCCCGCAGCAATGCCGTCTGCGCGGCGGCCATGCCTTTGTCCGCAGGGGTCGCGCCATTGGCGGACAGCCTGCTCACCGATGATTTCAGAGCGGCGGTATCGCTGGTCAGGGAACTCACCACGCCGGATGTCTGCCCGAATTGAGCGATGGCGATTCGCACTTTGCTGTTTTCGTCCTGGATGGTGTCGTTGGTGGTCTCGGTGGCGTCGATGAAGCTGGTCGCCGCTTCTTTCAGCGCCGTCAACCGCTTCGGATTCGATTTGTTGCATCCTCTTTGGCTTCCGTCCATGCAGTAGTTCATCGATCCGGACGTGTCCAGTACGAGCACCACTTCGATTTTCTCCGTGGTCTCATGGCTTTCGCGGGTATCCTTGCCCACCACGTTGAGGTTCAGCGTGTATTTGCCGCCGCCGTTGTATGTGATGCTTTTCGCGTGGTCCGGCGCCTGCACCGCTTCGTTCGCAGCGGCGCGCATCACGGTTTTGCGATTGAAGGTGAAGCGATCGCGCATGATGTGTTCGTCGGCGTCGGCATCGTCTTTGGCAGCATCATTCTTGTCGTTATCGTTGCCGTTTTGAGCCGACGCGGCATCCTTGTCGGCGTCATTCTTACCGTTCTTGTCGGCATCGTCGGCATCTTCAGCAGTGTTGCCATCGTTGTCAGCATCGTCCGCATCGCCGGTTTTGCCGTCATCGGCTGTCGCGCCCGCATCGCCATTCGCCACAGCATCCGTGCGATTTTCGCCGGCATGGTCGTTTCGATCGCCGTCTTGAGCCGGTGCAGCACCATTTGCAGGTACGTCAGCGTTCTCAGCCGTCGGCTGCCTAACCGCCTGCCGTTCCTGCTCCTTCTGCTCATTCGGCTGTTCCGTCTTATCGCACGGCTGCCGCTGTTCCGGCATCGTCTCCGACGGTTGTTCCGGTTGCGATTGCGCTTGTTCGTTCGATGGCCGATGCGATTCGCCGTCGTCCATAAGGCATTGCGCGTCGTCATCGTCCGTTGCGGACTGTCCGGCAACATCTTGCCCGGCAATGTCGGCAACGTCCGATCCGACTGCGTTTTCAGCATCGGATTGTTGTGTCGATTCCGGCTGGCTCGCTGCGGATTCGGCGGCCACGTTGCCGCCATCCGTCACCGTTTCGTCGGCGAACGCGGTCGCGCCGGCTCCCGTGGTGCCGGCCAGCATCGCAATCGTGACAAGCAATGCGGTGAATTTTCCCATCCGCGCGCCACACCGGCTTATGAAGCCGGCAAGCGGGTCCTTCATCCACTTCATGACATGTCCATCTCTCATGGCGCTGCGGCGAATTGCCTATGCGCCTCCATGCCTTGAACCTTATGGATGAACGTTTTGAAACCCGTCCCCTCCATTGATGGGTTCGGGGAACGTGCGGACCCGCGAAAATCGCGGCCTTCCCCCTTATCCTTTACGCGGCCAGGCGGAAGCGTGCCGCATGATTCGGTGTCGGGGCCGCATCGACCGCACGACCATGCAGCACAACAGCATGCCGCCCATCGTGCAAACGATGGTCATGGCGAGCGCGCCCAGTTCGGTCGCACGTTCGTCGCGCACGTCGGCCGGATCTGGCGCGGGCAGCGGTATTGCGACGCGATGCCCGGAGACTAGCAGCCGATGCGTGTTGATGCCGTATGGCGTGCAGGTCATCAACGTCAGCCGGTCTTCGCCGGGCACGATTTTCAACCGTGAGACGTCGTCCGGTTCGATCACGCTGATTCGGTCCACTTCGTATCCCAGCGTCTCGTCCATCACTTTGATGTACATGAAATCGCCGTCGTGCAGTTCGTCGAGCCGTGTGAACATCAACGATTTGACCAGGCCGCGATGCCCAGTGACCACCGTATGCGAGCCAGTGCCGCCGACCGGCAGGCTGGTGCCGTACAGATGCCCGGCACCGACGGCGAGCACCGGTTCGGACGTACCATGCCGAATCGGCAGTTCCACGCCGATTTTGGGCACCAATACCGTGCCCATGATGCCTGCGCCGGAATCCAGCAGGCCCTGATAGTTCGCGTCCGTGTCCGCCGCGGAAAGCCCGGAACCGCCGGAAGGCGCCGAATCGTCGGCGACATCAGCATCTGCGGCAGTGCCAGCCGGTCTGGTAGTGAACGGATCGGCCGCCTCGCCCAATACCGGCTGTCCTTCCACGGCAAGCCGCCGATTGTATGCGCGCGCCCGTTCCAACTCCTCCATCGCCATCGGATACGGCCATCCGGCAACCGTGCGAGCCGCCGAATCGGATGTCTCGGCCAAGCGCCACGTGGAATGCGCCTGCATGGCGAACGGCAACGACGCGACCACCACCGCGCCCACGATCAGCAGCACGGACACGCACCGCACCAATATGAAACGAATCCGCCGCAGCCTGCGCGCGCGAACCACATCGGCAATGTCAATCGCCTCGTAAAACGACGGCGTTCCAGCGAACGTTCCAGCAGACGTTCCAGCGAACGCAACAGTTCCGGCATGACCACTGTCGGCAGCTGCACCGGCATCAGATCCGACTCCGGCGCCATTGCCGATGCCATCGTTATCATCACCGGCATCATAGGAATCAGCCGAGGCGCCCGCCACGGCACCGAACAGCCGCATGGGCGAACGCAGCACCGTATGCGCATGCACGTAGGAATCCGTCCTGCGGGCGAGCAGACGGACGGGTTTACTCATCAATCGAGAGGCAGACCAAAACATGGGTTTCTCCTTCGAACACACCCATGTTCACATCCACCATACGAATGCCCTTGCCCCCTATAGGAGGGCTTACCCCTAGAAAGACAACGGTTTCAGGCACGAAACCGGCAATTATGGCACCAAACCGCGCAGCACCCCACCTACCGGCGGAACACAGCTCAGACAAGCCGTTTTTCAGAGGAATGTAAGCCGGACGAATGTAAGCCAAACGAATGCAATCCAGGCGGACGAGCCCCGCAAATCCTTAAAAAACAGAAAAAGTCAAAGAAAGCGCTCAGATGAACGCACGCTCACCGAAAATCGCAGTGCCGACGCGCACGATGGTGGAACCTTCGGCGATGGCCAGTTCCATGTCGCCGGTCATGCCCATCGACAGTTCCCGGCAACGGTCCGTGCCCGGTTCGCCGGATGCGAGGATGAGGTCGCGGGTCTTGCGCAGGTGCGAGAAACCGCGGCGAATCACCGTTTCGTCGTGCACATGCGCGCCGATCGTCATCAGTCCCTGCAATTCGATGCCGTCCAACGTGCCGATTTTCTGCGCGATGCGGATGGCGTGCGCCGGATCGCAACCGGATTTCGATTCCTCGCCGGATTCGTTGACTTCCAGCAGCACGCCGACAGTAATACCGCGAGCCACGGCTCTACGTGAAATTTTTTCTGCCAAATCGATTGAATCGACCGATTCGATAGTGTCGACCACCGGCAGCACTTTGCCGATTTTATTGCTTTGCAGCTGGCCGATCAGGTGGAATGGAATATGCTCCGCCGCAGCATCCGGCGCGGCGCCTGCGACGCCCAGCGAAAACCCGCGTTCCGCGCATCGCCGTGCCAGCCCTTCGGCCTTCGCCGTCACTTCCTGCGGACGGTTCTCGCCGATCATGCGCACGCCGGCATCAATCGCAACCATGATTTCGCCGATGTCGCGCGTCTTCGTGGCGGCCAGCAGGCGCACGGAGCCGGCTTCGCGTCCGGCTTGTTCCTCAGCTGCCGCGATGCGGTCGAGCACACGATGCACGCCGTCCGTGATCTCACGTGCGCGCGCATCGTCGATCACCTCGTTGGCGAGGTTCTTGTGATCCATGTATGCAGTCATCGTCCACCTCTCGCAAGTTCATTCGACCGCCGGTCCGCGGCCGGCACCACCGTTTCCGGCATGTCGGCTGATATTTCGATACCAGTGTTACCAGAAAACCGCCGACAACGTATAAAGAAGCCCGCGCGATGACCTGAAGTGAAGCGATAAAGCGGTCATAAATTCGCGCGGGCTATAAAACCAGACGGCAGTAGAAGGGGGACTTCAAAGACTCCGTCTACGCATTTAATGTATCAGATAAATGCGCGCGAACCGCCGGAAAAAACCAATAAATCTGAAAACTTTTTTTCAGATTTTATCCCCCTTGCGCAGCCCCTCCACCAAACGCTCCAATTTATCGACGCGATCGCTCAACACCATCACCTGGCATACCAGCGATTGAATCTTGCCCAACGGTACTTCCGACATCGCATTGTGGCTGTCCACAGCCGTATCATGCGGTTCCGGCTCTTCGGCCGCCTTGCGCATGATGTCCTCGTCGCGCTTCCAGCGTGCGATATTGCGTTCGATGCGCTTGTGCCCGATGACCGATGGGCTCAATCCCGCGGAAATGAAGATCGCAGTTGGCTTCTCCCCCTGCAGATACCGCCTCATGCAGTCGATTTGGAATTCCCTCGCATACGTGATTCTGCTGTCCGTCACCGCGTCGATCGACGGCAATGTACGCAGGTATTCGATTTCCGCTCTGCTGAACTGTCGCTTCGTCATATTCGCCCCTTGTAAATCCCCTTTTGACCGGCCATACCGATAACGCATAGACCGAATTGCCGAAATCACCACCCAGAATACCGGATGACGCACACCACCTTACGCACACCCCAAACGAAACGCGCGGCCCGTATCACCATGCGCTAAATATCCTTCTCACACTGTGAGATATCTCACAGCGACGGCACGTTTTCGGAGCACGCTGCAACCTCGGCATGGCACGTCACGGCACGTCCAGCAACGCATTCCACAATCGCGTCCCACGAAACCCGCCGTTCCGGCCGCCGATGCAGGTACAGTTGCAAGCATCGGCGCAACCGGTCTCTGCATCGGCAACACCGAACCGCCCGCCAACGACAGGAAGGAACCCCGTGCCAGGTCGTTTCGCCCCCACCCCATCAGGCCGCATGCACATCGGCAACATCTATGCGATGCTCGGAGCATGGCTGTCCGCGCGCAGCCGCGGCGACGGCATGCTGCTGCGCATCGAAGACATCGACGAACCGCGCGTGGTGCCCGGCGCGGCCGAACTGATGATGGACGATCTGCATTGGCTTAGCTTGGATTGGGACGGCGATCCGGTGTTCCAATCCGCTCGGCACGACCTGTACCGTGAGGCGCTGCATTGCTTGGAAAACCTGACGATTGACGACGCATACGATTCGCCGTTTGACGAGCGCAACGACCACACCCCCGCAGTCGGCAGCGCAGCCAACAACGCAATCGCTGGCACAACCCCGCTGATTTACCCTTGCTTCTGCTCGCGCGCCGACATCCGCGCAGTCTCCGCACCGCAGGAAGGCGACCGTTTCATGGTGTATCCCGGCACGTGCCGCCGGCTTATCGCCAGCAATCCGGATACCGTCCGGCGGCGGCTGGCCAACGGCGACCGCCATTCGCTACGCATCGCCATGCCCGCCGACACAAACCCGCACGCAACCGTCCAATTCGATGACGCAGTGTTCGGCCATCAGGAATTCAATCTGGCGCACGACGTCGGCGATACCATCGTGCGCCGCGCCGACGGCCTGTTCTCCTACCAGCTGGTGGTGGTCGTGGACGATCTTGACATGGGCGTCGACGACATCGTGCGCGGCCGCGACCTGCTCCGGTCGAACGCCTTGCAAATCGCCATTCGCCAAGCGCTTATCAAGGCGGGATTCCGCAAGGCGAAAACGCAGGCCTCTGCACCATCGCAGCACGCACCACAATCGCAATACACCCCATATAACCCCGAAAACCCACGGTACGCGCATCTGCCGCTTATCGACAACGCGGCCGGCCGCAGGCTCGCCAAACGCGAGCGCTCTTTGGATATGGGGGCGCTGCGCGCGCATGGCGTCACCGCGGAGCAGGTTGTCGGCTATTGCGCGTGGCTGCTTGGTTTGCAGGGCGATTCCGCGCATACCAGTCCGCAGCCGATGAGCGCCGTCGAGGCGTTGCAGGAGTTCGATTGGGGTAAGGTACGGGCCGATACGGCCGACCGCAGTATCAGCCAAGACGATTTCGACGCGTATTTCGGCTTGTGACAACGGCTGGCCGGGTCTCGCCGAATTGCCGAGACGACCCGGTCAGTCCGGAAAACAGCAGAAAATAACGGGAAGCAGTCGACGTTCAGCCGATCCACAGCTCCGAGTCAAGCGGATATTCGTTGACCTTGCAGCCGTCCAAATGCATGGATTGCTCCTGCATCAGCGGCGCCAACTGGCCTTCGCCGGCGCAGGTCGTTTCGTTGTCGATGTGCCCCAGCCGGTGTCCGACCTCATGGTTGATCACCATCGTGCGGTATCGCGCCAGGTTGCCGCCGGCGGCGAGCCATTGTTGCGTGCCGCCGTTCCAACGGTCGTCGTTGACGATCACGTTGTTGTCGACCCTGCAGCTGTATTCCACCGAGCATGATGGCGAGAACGACGTCATTTCCGACGCTTGGGACAGCACGAGATTGAAATCGCAGTTGCCGTCCGTGGATTGGTCGAATATGGCTCCGGCGCGTGGCCATCCGTGTTCGTCGTTGAGGATGCGGAACGCCGCGTTGCCGAATTCGTCGGCCGAACCGACGTTTCCTTTGGTTGCGATGCAGTAATGGTATTGCGTTACCGGTTTGCCGCTGTTTTGCGCGGTTTCCTGCGCTTTGTTCAGAATCGCGGTTTTCTCGTCGTCGCCCAGTGCCGCCGATTGCGCGCTCACCGCTTTGGCGACGGCCTGCTCTTCCTGCGATTGTTTGGTTTCCGGTTTAGTTTTTTTGGCCGTCTTATGCTGATTGGTTTTGGCTGTTTTCTTGGCTGGCTTCTTGGCCGACGTCGAATGCGTGGCTTGTGCCGTCGTCTGCGTGTTCGGCGTCATGCGGACCAGCAGTGCGTGCACGCTGCAGGACGTCATCGATGCGATCAGCAGGAACAGCACGAGCACCAGCACGGCGGCCCTGCGGATGCGAAACGCCTCAAGCCGTTCCCGTTGGCCCATTGTGGCGTCGGCTTTCGGATCGAGCGCACGTATGATACGACGAATCCGCTTCAATCCAGCCTCCCGATATGGTGATGTTTCTCTCTTCGGCAACAGTACCAGTCTCAGTCAACATGCCGAAGCCGCCGACCGCCATGCATACCACCTATGCGTAAGGCCCGCGATTCCGGAGGGAATCACGGGCCTTACCAGCATGCCAGACGAATGCCGGCAATCGTCAAAGTAACGCTCAGGCGAACAGCACCTTGAACAGGAACGCGCCGACGATAGCGCCTGCGATCGGGGCCACGACCGGAATCCAGGCCTCGCCCCAGCGGGAATCGCCCTTGTTCGGAATCGGCAGGATGGCGTGCAGGAGGCGCGGCATGAGGTCGCGGGCAGGGTTCAGACCAGGGCCGGTCGGGCCGCCCATGGAGGTCACGAGGCCCCACACGATGAAGCCGACGACGATGGATGCGGCGGCCGGGTTCGCCTTGCCCCACGGCAGGGACAGGCAGCACAGGGCGCCGAGCACCAGCATGAAGGTGCCGAAGAACTCGTTGAGGAAGTAGTTCACGCGGTCGTTGTGCGCGTCGGTGGTGCAGAAGGTGCCGAGGATGGCTTCGGCATC
>OLRT01001809.1_pt1 | contig 14266 bp, 12 predicted proteins | sample 1672021 | NCBI WGS metagenome assembly OLRT01 (sample SAMEA3136637, study PRJEB25190) | human gut metagenome | reverse complement strand
GGATAATGCGCTATCCGCAGGCCGCAATCGATTAAACCAATTACACAGACGCTATTGGATGGTGAAGCCCTGGTTGGCTCCGTATTCTTTCAGGTCCTTCTGCCATAGGGCTATGCCGCCCTTAAGTTTGATGCGGTCGGACGATTCGGTGTTCTTCAACGCATCGCCGATGTTGGAGGTGTCGGAGACCTGACCGCCTGCGGCGATGATGTTGAGCCTGTTCTGCTCTTTGCGCAGCAGGCTCGACCATTTGTAGGCCTTGCCCACCGTGGACCGGAAGTCGCTGCGCGCATACACTTCGAACGGCAGATACTGGTATCCGGTCGACACGTTCTCCGCGGCCTGGGACAGCACGCGGTTGTATTCCTGCCCGCCGAAATAGGGCACTTCGATGCCACGGTCGTCGGTCACCGTGGTCTTGCTGAGGAATTTCGAGTCGAATAGGGTGTTTTTGTCGGCTGGGAACGCGCCGCCATCCACGCGGGTTGTGATGCCTTTGGCATTGTGGCAGGCGTATTCGATGAAACGGTATGAGGCTTCGGGTTTGCGGGAACGTTGCAGCACGGCAAGGGCCGAACCGCCGTTTTCCGATGTGGTGGCCTTGCCGTCGGGCGTCGGCATCTGGGCCACGCGCCACAGGCCGGCCGCGCCGGGAATGTCGGACATGAGCAGCGAAGGCAGCCATGCGCCGGAGAACAGCGAGGCGACTTTGCCTTGTCCCACGGCCGATTTCCATCGATCCGACCATGACGTGAGGTTTGTTGCCACCAAACCCTCATCGATCATCTTCTGCCAGAATTCGGTGAATTCGCGGGTGCCTTTATCTTCGGTGAGTCTGATGGTCACGTTCTTGCCATCGTTGGACGTGGAGAACGGGCGTCCGCCGGCGAGCCAGATCATCGTGTCGTAGAAGCTGGCGTCGCCGGAATCGGCGGTGATGTACACGCCGATTTTCTTGAGTTTTTTGGCGGCCTCGTAGTAGTCGTCCCATGTGCGGATCTTGGACGCGTCCACGCCAACCTGTTCGAACACGCTGTTGTTATAGAAGAAGGCCATCGGGCCGGAGTCCATGGGAAGCCCGTACACCCGTCCGTTGAGCTGCACCGACGCCCAGGTGCCGGGCGTGTAGAAATCGGCATAGCCTTCGGTTCTGCCGGTGATGGGCACGAGCTGGCTGCTGACCGCGTACTGGCGCAATGCGTAATATTCCAGCTGCACCACGTCGGGAATGCCGTAACCGTCTTGGATGGCGTTGTTGAGTTTGTCGTAACCGCTGGTGTTCTTCCAAACCACGTGGATGTCGGGATTGTCTTTTTCGAAGCCGGCGATGACCTGTTTCATGCTCGGCTCCCACGACCATACGGTGATCTGTGTGCGTGTGTCCGTATTGGCCCCGCATGCGGCGGCGCTGGCCGCCATGACGCCCGCGCAGCAGATGGCGATGAGCTGCTTCACCAGTTTCGCCGATTTCAGCACCACGCCCACGGACCTCCGTTTTGTATTTCGCCTGCGATTACCACCATAAGATTATACGGGTCATGCGGAAGCCACGCACAAGCCTGGAAAGACTCCCCATATCCACCCAAATACGCCGAATGCGGAAGAACCGCTCCGGAAGCGAACTTCCAAAGCGGTTCCCTGCGATATCGCATCGGCGGCTAAGCCGGTACGCAATCAAGCTTCGATGCCGAGCTTGGCGCGTTCCTTCTTGGAATACATGAAGGCCGGCAGCTGACGGCCCTGCTTGAGCCAGGCATGGTATTCGGCGGTGGCCGCGAACTCCACATCGGACGCGGAGTTCAGGCAGGTTTCCACGGAATCCTGGATGACGCCGATGATGAAGCCGACGCCCACCACCTGCATGGCGATGTCGTTGCTGATGCCGAACAGTGAGCAGGCCATCGGGATGAGCAGCAGCGAGCCGCCTGCCACGCCGGACGCGCCGCATGCGCCGAGCGCGGAGACCACGGACAGCAGGATGGCCGCCGGCAGGGAGATCTGGATGCCGAGCGTGTTGGCGGCAGCCATGGCCATGATGGTGATGGTGATGGCCGCGCCGTTCATGTTGATGGTGGCGCCCAGCGGAATGGACACGGAGTACATGTCCTTGTCAAGCCCGAGCTTCTCGCACAACTGCATGTTGACGGGGATGTTCGCAGCGGAGGAGCGGGTGAAGAACGCGGTCAGGCCGGATTCCTTGAAGCAGCGGTAGACCAGCGGGTACGGGTTGCGGCGCAGGAAGATGAAGATGACGAGCGGGCCGAACACGAGCACCATGAGCAGCATGGTGCCGACGAGCAGGAGCAGCAGGCTGCCGTACTTGGTGAACGCGGACAGGCCGTTGTCGGCCACGTTGGTGAACACGAGGCCCATGATGCCGAACGGGGCGAGGTTGATGACCCAGCGGATCACCTGGGACACGGCGTCGGCCACGTTGGCCATGAACGCTTTGGAGCTTTCGTTGGCGATGGACTTCATGGCGAGTCCGAACAGGCAGGCCCACATCAGGATGCAGATGTAGTTGCCATCGATGATGGCCTGGATCGGATTGGCCACGATGTTGGTCAGCAGCGTCTGGATGACTTCGGAAAGGCCTTGCGGCACCACGTCGGCTTTGGCGGCCTTGCCCAAGGACAGGGTCTGCGGGAATAGACGGGATGTCAGCACGGCCACGACCGCTGCCAGGAACGTGGTGAACAGGTACAGGAACAGCACGGTGCCGAAACGGCGGTCGAGTTTCGACGTGCCCTGCGCAAGGGCGCTGGCCACCAGTACGAACACCAGAATCGGTGCCACGGCCTTCAACGCGGCCACGAACAGGGTGCCGAATTCGCCGATCCAGGTCACGTGGGGCATGGCCAATGCCAGCACGGTGCCGATGATCAGGCCGACGATGATACGGACGATCAGCGATGCGCCGTTGTAGATGTCGGCGACGCCGCGGACGGCTTTCGAGATTTTACCCATGGTTCTCTCTTACTCTCGTGATGCCGGAAACGCTCCGGCAAGTCAACAGAACGCCATGATAATCGGGCGTGTCGGACGAGATAGGGGAATGTCCAAAATCGTGGGTTTCTATAAGCCCGCGCCCAACGGCACGTGCGATACGAATCGACGTGGCTCGCCGTTGAGCGGGTCATCGAATCGCAGTTCGCGCGCCACCAATTCCAAGGGTTGCGAGAAGTCGTCGTAAGCGCGCTGCACGATGTCCGGGTAGAAATCGTCGCCAAGAATCGGCAGACCGAGCGAATTCATATGCACGCGCAACTGGTGCGTCTTGCCGGTTTTCGGATGCAGCGTGTAATTCACGTACGGTCTGCCGGCAACGAAGCGGATGCCGCTTCCCCGTTCGATCAGCGTTTCCGCGTTGGGCACGTCGGCGCTTTCGTACGCCTGCAATCGTCCGCGATCCTTGTTGATATGCGACCTGCGTACCAGCGGAAACGGCAGGTGCCGGTCGATGCGCACCGCCGTTCCATATCGCGGCCGCTGCGTCGGGGCGAGCGGTGCCAGGCATTCGTAGGTTTTGACGGTTTTGCGATTTTGGAACAGCATCTGGTACGCGCCTCGCGCAGACGGATTACGTACGAACACGACGACGCCTGCGGTCAGTCGGTCCAAACGGTGCGCCGGCGTGATGTTCGGCTCGTCGTACCGCTCGCACAACCGGACCAGCGCGGTTTCGCGATACCACATGCCGCGTGGCGTGGTGGCGAGGAAATGCGGCTTGTCGATGACGATGATGTTCTCGTCCTCGTACAGAACCTCATATTCGAAGGGAATATGAGGTTCCTCGAGCACGTAACGGTGCCTGCGTTCGTCACTCAACGGTGACTGACTTGGCGAGGTTGCGCGGCTTGTCCACGTCGTAGTTCTTAAGCTTGGCCATATCCATGGCGAACAGCTGCAGCGGCACCACGTCCACCAGCGGGCTCATCAGCGTCGGGCATGCGGGACGCCAGAAGACCACGTCGGCGTAACGTTCCACGTCCGGATCGTGTTCCTCGGCCACGGCGATGATGTAGGCGCCACGGGCCTTGACCTCTTCGATGCCGGAGATGACTTTGGAGTGCAGCACGTTGCGTCCGCGCGCGGGCGGCACGATGAACACGACCGGCTCGCCCTCGTCGACCAGCGCGATCGGACCATGCTTGAGCTCTCCCGCGGCGAAGCCCTCGGTGAAGGTGTAGGCGATCTCCTTGAGCTTCAACGCGCCTTCCATGGCCACCGGATAGCCCACATGACGTCCGAGGAACAGGAAGGACTTCGCGTCCACCATCTGCTTGGCGGCTTCCTGCACGGTCTTGGTCTGGGTGTCGAGGACCCACTGGATCTTGCGGGGCATGTCCTTCAGAGATTCCAAAGTCTGGGCGATTTCGTCTCGATACATGGCACCCTTGACTTGGGCCAGATACAGGCCGAGCACGTATGCGGCGGTGATCTGCGCCACGAACGCCTTGGTGGAGGCGACCGCCACTTCCGGACCGGCGTGGGTGTAGAGCACCGCGTCAGATTCGCGCGGAATGGATGCGCCCTGCGTGTTGCAGATGGCCAATACCTTGGAGCCCTGCTCACGGGCGTGACGCAACGCCATCAGCGTGTCCATGGTCTCGCCGGACTGGGAGATGGCCACCACCAACGTTCGGGGGGTGAGGATCGGGTCACGGTAGCGGAATTCGTGCGCGAGCTCCACCTCCACGGGGATGCGCACCCAATGCTCGATGGCGTATTTGGCCACCATGCCCGCGTACGCGGCCGTGCCGCAGGCGATGACGATAATCTTGTCGATGGCTTTGAAATCATGCTCGTCGATGCGCACCTCATCGAGGTTGATGTTGCCGTTCTCGTCGAGACGTCCCAGCAGGGTGCGCTGCACGGCGGCCGGATCCTCGTGGATCTCCTTGTCCATGAAGGAGTCCCAGCCGCCTTTTTCGGCAGCCGAGGCATCCCAATCCACGGTGTAGGTCTTCGGATCGGGCACGATGTTGCCCATGAAGTCGGAGACGACGACCTTGTCTGCGGACACCATCACGGCCTGGTCCTGGTCGATTTCCATGGCGCGCTTGGTGTAGGCCACGAACGCGGCCACGTCGGAGCCGAGGAAGTTCTCGCCTTCGCCAAGACCGACCACCAGCGGCGAATCGTGACGGGCGCCGACCACGATGTCCGGCTGGCGCACGTCCGTGGCGAGAATGGTGAACGCGCCTTCCAGCATGCGGGCCAGACGGCGGATGGCCTTGAACAGGTCAGGCTTACCGGTTTCCTCGATGATCTTGTCGCTGATTTTGCCCAGCAGCTTCGCCGCGACCTCGGTATCGGTTTCGGAGACGAAACGATAGCCCTCCGTCTGCAGGTCGAGACGAAGCTGGGAAGCGTTTTCGATGATGCCGTTGTGGATGATGGCGACCTTGCCGTCACGCGAGGTGTGCGGATGCGCGTTAGTGTCGTTCGGCACGCCGTTCGTAGCCCAACGCGTATGGCCGATGCCCACGGTGGCGTCCGGCATCGGATCACGTTCGATGTCCTGCACCAGGTTGGCCAGACGTCCGGCCTTCTTACGGACGGCCACACGCTCCATGCCAGGCGCCGTCAGCGCCACGCCGGCCGAATCATATCCGCGGTATTCCAATCGCTGAAGTCCTTGGAGACACACCTCCAAAGGCTTGCCGCACGCGGTCCGAACATTTCCTGCATATCCTACGATTCCACACATAGCTCACCAGTGTATCGGACGTATATGTCACCTGCTCACGGCAAAAACCACTTTCACACAACCCGCCAGCGGGAGAACGGTGGTGCAAGACTTCAGGCTTCTGTTTGGCACGCAATGTACTGTTTCGCCTTTGCAGCATCGTACCCGGGTACTGATTCATCGAAATACTTGCCAAACACGTCCCTGTCCTTGCTCTCGTCGCTGACAATCGCCTTGTAATCCTCCACGGTCATGGATTGCTCGGCGAGTCCGTATTGCTTCAGGCACTTGAGCAACGGCACCACGGGATCCTCGTTGTTGGGGTTGCTACTCATGTCGCCGCGCAGCATATTCATATCCGTGAAATCATTGTCCGCATCGCATTGCTTGACAATGGCATCACCGTCGGCCTCGCTCATTCCCGACGGATACGAGGTTGACATGCCGCCTTGTGAATCGACGGTGACTTCGACATTTTGCTGTTGCGCACAATCGCTGAAATGCTGGCTGAGTTCAAGGAACTCCTGGTCGGTGATCTTGCTGTCCTTGAGTATCTTCTTAGTCAAGGATTGGTGTGCGTTATCGTAGGTGCGTTTGATTTGCTGCGCGTATGGCCCGGTAAACACCGTGCCATCCTGGGCCGTGGCGCTGCTTGATGCGCCGGTAGCGGTACCGGCAGATGAATCGATACGCGTCACTCCCCCACAACCGGACAGCAACATCAGGCAGCATGCCGCCACGCACACGAAGGTCGTCACACCGGTGTGACGATGCCGCGCGATATTCGAAGTTCCCATGTGCTCTTCTCCTTGCGAATCCTTATCTCTTCCATTCAGCCGGCCCGCGGCAGTAGGTGCGTGCCACGCTAGTTACGACACACACCCACTACCGACGCCGGGGTGTCAGTTCGACAGATGGGTGTCATCTGGGTGCTCATGCCGGTACACATACTGCGACAGGTCACTGAGCTTGTACCCGTCGTAGCGTTCCATGCATTCCTTTGCGACCCTGTTGTCCTTCTGCGCGTTCGCCCCCGTGTACGGGACCGGTGTCAGTGCACCGTCGGTCAGATCGAAGGTAGGGAAATCATCTTCGCTTTGAGCCTGTGCGCAGATACAATCCATGACTTTACTTTCCAACGCTGCGATGTCCTTCTCGCTGATTTTGCCGTCTTTGATGAGGTTGCGGGCGAAACCAGTCTGAAGATTGTCGTACGTGTCCGCGAACCTGCGGGCGTAGGCGCCCGTGAACTCAGTCCCGTCCTCGGCTTTCGCGGTGGTTTGCGACGGGCTCGGAACCGCGTCCTGACGTTCCGTACCGCACGCGACGCATGCCAGACATGCAACAATGATGCCGAAAATCGACACTATGCAGCGAACACGGACGACAATATCAGTCAGCATCGGTTGCCAATCACTTGTACACACGCCAATTCGCCGTGTAGAACTTCAGCGGTTGCCCGTGCGCGTTTGCGTATGACTTTTGATATGTTGGAGCCCACTTGCCGTAAGCTTTCTTCAGTGTTCCATCGTTTAATGAGTACGTCAGCACATGCTGCGAATACACCCCCTGTGCTGTAGCCATGGAATATGTCCAGTACATTCCCCCGCGATTCCATACATCTTTTGCGTTCGCAGTACCCGCAAGCCCGGTAGCGAGCAACAACGACGCGGTAACCGCCGCCAATGCCGTTTTAGCCTTTTTCTTCATTGTGGATACTCATTCTTGTATCTAGGTGACGCCCCGTTGACGTCATGCTCGCATTGTTTCGTGCTTCAGCAGACAATGCAAATCCTTGTCGTTAAAATTGCTACAAGGCCCAGCTTGTTGGTTATCGGTTCTTGAAATACCGGAACAAGTCACGTTCACGGGTGATCAGCATCGCCATCGAGGCTCCGGCCAGTACGCCGACGAGTGCTGCCGCCGGAATCCGGGAGAGAATGCCGACAAGCGTCGTAGACGAGATGATGATGCCTGTTTCCATATGTGTCAGCGCCCACACGATCAACGGTGCCGTCACGATTATCGCTGAACAGCACCACATCAATGTTTCAAGCAGCATTTGCAGCCAGAGCGCGATTTTCGGCTCCCCGCAATGCATGGCTGACGCCAGTTCGAGCCGCCGGGCACGCACCGCGGCATATCCTGCGAACAACGCGGAGACGAACATCACAACGGGAGCGAGCGCGCTTTGCCTCTCCCGGAATGTCTTGACGGCATCGAGCTGCGTGCCTTGTGTGCTGTTGAGCTGGCTGATCGTAGGTTGCTGCGAGGCGTCCGATGACCACGAGGATACCGTGGATTGGAGCAATGACTGCATGGCGTCAGGCACCGGCCAGGCTTTGACCAGGCATTGGTCGAAATCGTCCGCAGCTGCGGGAACTTGGCTAAGCGCCACATAGTCGTAGCTGGTTGATCTGCCGTCATCCGGGTATTGGAACACCCCGGCGACGCGCACCCTGCCGCCAGCACGCAATGCGAGCCGGTTCCCCGCCCGAGCGTGCACAGACCGCGCGGCTTGCGAAGACAGCCAGATGCCGTCGTAGTCCCGTGCAGTCAACGTCGCCCCACTGGACCGTGTCGAGGAGGCGAAGACGCCAAGCGCCCCCGTGGTGGCATCGAGCGAGGGGATGCCCGCAGATGGCAGGACGGCGGATGTGACCTTGTCGTTCCTCGACCGTAACGCGCCGGATGCGAGCACCCCGTCCACACTGGACAACCGTTCGCATGCTTCACCGCTAATCCTGCCTTTGAACTCGATGACGTACGTCGACGCGCCCGATGCGATATACCGGTCAACCTGCTGCGCTATTGACCGAATGCTGAACAGGTCGGCAGCAGACAACCCGCCGACCAACGCGGCGAGAATCAACATAAGCATGAACGCATGCGAGGTTCCGGACACGATATCCCGCCATGCTTCGTCCACGACACCACGCAGACGCATACGCCCTGTCTCAGCCGTATCCCGGTCAATGGCAGGCGCAACGGTATCTTGTTCCCGGCTCACTGGTAGTCCCTCAAATCGATGATGTCCGTGCACGCGTCGCGGGTGCGCGGATCATGTGTGGCGACCACGACAATCGCCCCTGATATCGACAACCCGTGCAAGGTTCGGTTCACGCTCGCCGCAGTCGCCAAATCAAGTTGTGCTGTCGGCTCATCCACAAGAAGCAGTCCCGCGTGGGAGGCGACCGCGCGCGCAAGCATCAGCCGCTGAGCTTCGCCACCGGACAGGTCACGGAACTGTTTGGCGGCAAGATGGTCAAGCCCGAACACGCGTAACAGTGACAAAGCGTGCTCTTCGGCTTCGTTCCTGCGGTCCCCGCGAGAAATATAGGGCAGTGCCACATGGTCGATGACTTTCCTACGCGCTACTCCATGAGGATTCTGCAATACCCAGCACACCCGACCGCATGAGACGCGTATGACCTTGCCCTGCGCTGGCTGCTGCCAGCCTGCGACAATGGACAATAGCGTGGATTTGCCCGAACCAGAAGGACCAACCAACGCATAGACGCGCCGGGGATACAGCGTCATGGTGATATGTCTGAACAGCCAGTCGTCCCCGTCGAAACTGTGCCCGACATCGTCAAGCTGGACATGGGCAGACCGCTCATCACAGGAATCGTCCTGAACCGTACTGGTTCCCGCCAATCCTGCAACCGCGGGTCGTATGGACTCGAGCTGGTCTTGCACGCTCATCGGCACGCCTTGCCCGTGCTGGCGGGAACATTGACGGAAGTCAAGGATGCGCCGGATTCCACGCTGACCATCGATTTGCCAAGCTGGGAGGCGACCACATGGACGGCGACCGGCTTGCCGCGCGAAACCACGCATGCCGAATCCGCAGAGACGTCATACATCGCCGCCGGCGGCACCGAGACCACGTTCAGCGTTTTGGCGAGCTTCCAGCGGTACGTAACGTTGATGGTGTTCGAAGCAGTGTCTTGTCCCGTGTCGCTCTGAGATCCTGCGGTATCGGAGGCCTGCCCGGAGGCTGACGGCTGTTGAGCGGCACGGTATTCGTTGCTCGCACCGATGGCGGAGAGCAGGGAGGCGTCGGTGCTGTCCGCTGTCCGATCGGTGATGGTGAACGTCGCTCCATTGACTTCCATGACCCGATCACCTCGCAACATCGAGGAGTCATTGCGCCGGAACGTCGCACGAACCGGTTGGCTGGTAGTCGTCAGCACATCGGCTCCCTGCTCGACATGCCCGCCATATCGGGCCTGGCACTCCTTGACAGTCACCTTCTGTTGGGGCAACCATGCAAACAACGACGTATCGATGCTCCACTGGCGCTCCTGCGTGGCGCTCTGCGTCCCAGCGTGTGCGGCAAGTGCATTGAAGGCTTTCACTGTATCCCACGTCATCACGTCCGAATCCGGGGCCGTATATCCGAGCCGTCTGAGCTCCGCATTGAGCGCCGCGACATCGCCGCCCTTCATGCCACTGGTCATCGTCCAATACGGTGGTGTCCTCAGATACAGCGCGAGTTGGGGTTGTCCGTCAACGGCAATGAACGCGGAGCCTGATTCGATGCTGCTCCCGGACGCGCACTGTCTCAACTCCGTAACTACTCCCCCAACCGGAGCGGCTACGGAACCGGATTCGCTGCGTTCCACCGTGACGGTGACGGAACGCTCGTCATCATATGGTTCCGATTGCACGACGAGCGTGCCCGCGCGCGTAGTCGACTCGAACGCGGCAGGTTCGGGCTCACGGGTGAGCAGGAATCCGCCGCACACGCCGGCCGCCAGCATGACGAGCGCGAGCAGCACGGCCACGGAGACTGACACCGTGTTGCGGACAGTGTTCCGGTTTCCACCGGTTTTTTGGTGATGCATCCGCATTCTGTGCTCCTTCGTGCAGAATCGAAACGTTGTCATTATCGGCGGGGAGGAATCCGCAGGCAAATCCTTGTCGTGCAAATACCTACACGGTCGCGATACTGGCACTCACGACAAACATGGCTTTGCGGTACGATTACCCGTTTTTCGTTGACTTTCCGCCGATACGGCACCTCATCTCCCAAGCAAATCATGATTGCGCATCTCACATTTTGGCGCTTTTTTGGAATATCCTGCGGAACGGTTTCCGTGAAACCCATCGTTTGACGCCAATCCGGCGGCGCCGACACAGAGCTATGCTGGTGTATGAATACCGTATTCGAACAAGCACAGAGCCAGGCACCATCATGAGCCAACAGCAGACACCATCCGCGACCGGCAGCGACCAGACGACGGGCACCGTGCAGGTCGTGCTCGTCGACAACGACATCCTGGCGCTGAAGATGCTGCGCGAGATCATGTCCGCGTGGCCGCGCGTCGCCATCACCTGGACCGAACATAACGGCTCGGACGCCTTCGACCACTACCGACAATGCGAATCCGGCATCCGCGATCTGCCGGACCTGTTCATCACCGACATCTCGATGCGCGGCCTGTCGGGCGTCGATATGAGCCGAGCCATCCGCTACACCAACGGCACGATGCCGATACTCGGCATCACTTCATACGAGCCGACCCAGTTCTACCATGATGCCGCCGACGCCGGCATGCAGGCGGTTATCGGCAAGAACGAGCTGTCGGCCCTCAAAAGCATCATCATGGAGGTCGCGGACACTGGCGTTCTCGCCGTCCGACCGCCCTTCGAGGTACCGGGGCGGGCGCATCTGCGCATCCGGCAGGAAGGCCTGCCGTACATCCTCTCGCTGAGTCAGCAGGAAAAGCAGGTGCTCACCATGTGTTCGCACGGATATAGCAACGCCGATATCGCGCAGGTGCTCGACGTTAGCCCGTCGACCATCAACACCTACATCACACGCGCGTCGCGCAAGATGGGCGTGGCCAGCAAACGGGAGGCAGTGGCGTTATGGACGAAAACCATCGGACTGTAGGCGGCTCGCCAATGGCGAACATCAAGACCATGATCGCGCCCCGGGCCACGCAGCGGCTGCATCACCATAAGATGCATATCGCCCTATGCCTGGTGGCCACGATACTCATGGCCGCAGTACTGACGTTCCTCCCCGCAACGACACCCACACAGTGGATCATCTGCATCATCGCCTGCTGCTGCCCGCTGGGCATCGCCTTCGCACCGGTACCGATGTCCGTCATCTCATTCGCCGTGGTACTGCTACTGATGTTCACCCCCGGGATATCGCTATCGGATGCCGGCTCCATCATTCACATGCTCACACCGCTGGCCATAGGCACGCTCGCGTATTCGACACCCACCCAATGGTCGATCTGGGGTCTTGTCACTTCGATCGTCACCTTGCTGCTGGCTTTCGACCCCCGCGAAGCGCTCTCGCAGGGGGACGCGCTCTCCTTCTTCGTGCTGCTCGCCTTGTACATCGTCACGTATGCGATGTGCGCGTCCATCCGCACCATCGCCATCGACGATCGGCAACGGCACCGCGACGCCGAGCTGGAGCTGTTGCAAACACAGCAGGCACATCAGCGGGAAGTCACCAGATTCGCGCAAATGACCCATGACGCGGTCACGGCAAGCCTGTCGAGTATATTCCTGCTCGCGCAACAGCATATTGACACGTTGGACACGGCCGGCAAGACGGCGGATGCGTCAGACGAGGATTGGCGGACCGTCCGGCAGCTCAGCGAGAGCGCCCTTGCCAGTATCCGCTCGGTCATCAGGACCATGAACGCCTCGGACGAACGCCCTGAGGATCATCTGGATGGCGCTTTACACAACCTTCCGCTACCGCACAGCGCATCGGCATCGCGATCGAGCGGGGGCAGCATCTGCTGGTCCCGCACCATATGCATGTCGATGTGCATACGTCAGGGCAGATATCATCTCCCGCCTGCACACGGTCAGGCGACGAGGCGGTGACCCTCATCGGGGAGATCTTCACGAATCTGCTGCGGCACGCGTCCCCTGACAGCGCGCCCATGCTCACCATCAGCTACGATGACGACAACATGTCGCTCATGCAGACGAACGCGCTGACGCACAAGAACACGCGCAGACACGGCACAGGCCGGCAATCGCCTGAAGCCTCGCAAGGCCCGGCCGCGAGCGGTGACGCCCTGCCGCGATCACAGAGCGGACTGCTCCTCCACCGTGGCGTCATCGAGTCGCTGGGCGGCGAACTGCGCTTCAACAGCGAGGACGAGACGTGGACGCTCTACGCGCGTATCCCCCTGCACCCCAACGTCTAACCCCAAAGCCTAGGCACAGTAGGCTGCTCGGGCACAGCAAGGCCGCTGCGCCCGAGCGTCGTTCAAAATGCTCCTGTCAGGCGACGCACCATGGAAGCCACTTGGGGCATGTCCCCAACAAGACGCTGATACTTGCGGGAGCCGGCGTCGCAAGCGCATCATCATACCGGGCACCGGTGATTCCCGTGGACAGCCCGCAGACACCGACGGCGATGGCAAGGCACATCGCCAATGCCGCACGACTGTCATGGTTGCGGATTGCAACCCCACGAACGATTCGCATCATCAACACCACCTGTTCGTTCATCTTGACACGTGTCACAGCACGTGCTGCAGGAAGTCCTTGAAGCGCGGCTCGCTCGGATGGTCGATGATTTCCGGACCGCCTTGTTCGACGACCACACCACCGTCCATGAAGACGATCTGGTCGGCGACCTCGCGGGCGAACCCGATCTCATGGGTGACGACCACCATGGTCATGCCTTCCTTGGCGAGGTCGAGCATGACGTTGAGCACTTCGCCGACCAGTTCCGGATCAAGCGCGGATGTCGGCTCGTCAAACAGCATGATCTCCGGCTTCATGGCAAGCGCGCGTGCGATGGCCACGCGCTGCTGCTGACCGCCGGAAAGCTGCGCCGGATAATAATCGAGGCGCTCCCCCATGCCGACGCGGTTCAGCTCCTCGATGGCGAGCTTGCGAGCTTCCTTCTTGTCCATGTGCTTGACGTGGACCGGAGCCTCCATGACGTTTTCAAGAGCCGTCATGTGCGGGAACAGGTTGAAGCGCTGGAACACCATGCCCAGTTTGGAACGCTGTTCGGCCACTTCCTTGTCGTTCAGGGTCTGCAGCACGCGTTCGCCGCCCTTGTCGACGTACTTGTAGCCGATCATCTCGCCGTCGACGTCGATTTCGCCGCCGGTCAGCGTTTCCAGCTGGTTGATCAGACGCAGGAACGTGGATTTGCCGGAGCCGGACGGACCGAGGATCACGGTGACGGTTCCGGGCATGACGGTCATGTCGATGCCTTTGAGCACATGCAGATTGCCGAAGGCCTTATGAACCTGCGTCGCCTTGACTGCAGGAACGATTTCGTTGGTTGTGATTTCGCTCATGGTCGTTCCCCTCACGCGGTCATTCCCGCGAACGTGGCTTCGTTCTGCTTGTCGATGTCATCCTTGGGTTCGCCGAAGGTCTTGCCTGGCAACGGCGTGCGCTTGCCGCGGGCGCCGGCCGGACGGGCGTCGAAGCCCTTGCCGAAGTGCTTTTCGAGTCGGGACTGGATGACCATCAGGATGGACGTGATGACCAGATACCAGATGCAGGCCACGATCAGCAGCGGGATCGGCTTGTACAGACGGGTCGCGATCGCCGTGGTGGCGA
>OLRT01001808.1_pt1 | contig 14275 bp, 12 predicted proteins | sample 1672021 | NCBI WGS metagenome assembly OLRT01 (sample SAMEA3136637, study PRJEB25190) | human gut metagenome | reverse complement strand
CCCCGGTTTCGTTCCACTCAACCGTGGTCCTACGCTCACAACCCCGCAATGCCCGCCCCTACAACTCAGTTGGGCAGCTCCAGCGCGTCCACCCGCCAGCCATTCTCCGTCGGCACCAGGCGCACCGTCGTTACAGTGGCGGTATCGGGCACAATCGTCTCCTCCCCCGCCCAGCCCGCGAAGTCCTCGCTCTCACAAGTCAGCACGACTTGATAAAACGTAAGGCTTCCGTCAGGCTGTAATTCCGGCTCGGTAAAGACATGCCCGCAGTAAGCAATATTACTGCCGCGGTCACCATCGATCGTCAGGATTGTGTCACTCTCTCCTTCCGCAAAAGGCGCGGGATCCATGTTCAGCATATCATCGATCCAAGCATCGGAATAGACTGTGTGCAGAAAGCTGCTGAACTCCGAGAACTTTGTGTAGAACGCACCGTCCGTCGCATAGCCCTGAAGCCATCCCGGCAAACCCTCCACAGACTCGAAGGGCATAAAGCCCGCATGCATCCCAAACCAATGGTACTGGAAGTAATACGCCGAGGCCAGCGCAGCCCGGGCCTGCTTATCCAGCGAAGCAGGAACATCGCTGACTTCTGTGCGGTCGTAGTAGCCTTCTACCCACGGCGCATTGACTGTGACGGTGACGACATTGTTCTCAGGCACTGTGTAGGGCTCAGCTTGCACTTTCAAGTCCCAGTAGCGTCCGCCGTTGCGGCTATAGTTATCCTGCCAATCCGGGTTCAGTTCTTTTATGTTTTCCACCGTTGTGTGGAAAATCTCCGCCACTTCTTCCAGCGAATCCGCCGAGTAACGGAGCGTCACGCCCTCGGTGGGCCAGACAACTTTTTCGCCCTGCTGCAGCAGTGGTTTATGCGGCGCACTGAATGTGTAGTCCGGCATCCGGCAGCCCGCATCGCCCCGCCAGTCATCGAAAGAGACTTCCTCGTACACCGCCATCGTCGGGGACGGAGTGGCTGTCGGCGCCTCGGTAGGTGCCGGGGTTATGACAGGTGTTGCGGTCGGGTCAGGCGTTGGGGTGATGCTGCCCGCCGGGGCAGAAGCGCACGCAGTAAGAAAAATAAGAGGTGCAAGAATTACAGCGCATTTTTTCATAACGTACCTCATCGAAAGATGCCCTGTAGGGGCCGCACATGTGCGGCCCGCAGCTGTATGGCAGACGACTGCTTACGGGAAAGCCGAAGGCCGGGCCTGCCCGGCCCCTACCGTGCGCTGATGGAATATTCACTTCCGTTTCAGCTGCTCCTCCAGCCCGGCACGCGGGGTCACGTAGACGGTGGTGTAGACCTCGTACAGGACCATGCCGGGCTTGGCGCCGTTGGCTTTCCAGATGTTCTTGACCTCGGTGGTATCCACTGCCACCTTCGCGCCGCCATTCTGACTGGAATGGAGCACCGCCAACTCGGCGGCCTCCTGCCTGGTCGTGTCGGGGATATCCTCTCCCCTGCTCATGACAACGCAGTGGCTGCCGGGGGCTTTCTGCACATGGAACCACAGATCCTTGCCGCGGGCGGTGTGCAGGGTCAGCTTGTCGTTCTGCAAGTTGTTCCGGCCCACCAGAATTTCAAACCCATCGCTGGACGTGTAGCGCAGAAAATCCGCAGGCTTCTGCTTGCGGTCGCGCTGCTTGTAGTATTTCAGGTAGCCCTGGCTCTTGAGCTCGGCCCGGATCTCATTCAGTGCCATCTCGCCCGGGGCACTCTCCACCTCGTACAGGACCGTGCGCAGGTACTCGATCTCGGCCTCGCCCTCCACCAGCAGCTTTTGCAGCATGGTGTGGGCAGTCTGCTTCTTTTTGTAATCGCGGAAATACTTCTGCGCGTTCTCGTTGCCGCCCAGACGCGGATCGAGTTTGATGGTCACATCCTCGCCGGTGTAGTAGTTCTGCACCGTGACCTGGCGGTCGCCCTTGTGGATGGCCCAGAGGTTGGCCTGCAAAAGCTCACCGTACAGCCGCAGCGTGTCGGCCTTAGCGGATTGGCTCAGTTCCTCTTTGCGGGCTGCCTGTTTGCGGACGGAACGATCGTACATATTATGGACGGCCTTGTACAGCTCGCGGCTCTTCTGGCGCAGGCGCTCGGCGCGATCCTTGGTGGCGTAGTAATCCTCGAGCATTTCGCTGTAACTCGGGTACTGGGTCAGAATCGCCTCGCTGCCGTACTGCTGCGGGACAAAGAAGCTGAACTCCACCGGTTTGGGCGCACCGTCCGCCTGGGGCAGCCGCACCGCCGTCGGCGTGCCGCCGTGGGCGTGCTCGTCCTTCAGTGCATCGATGGCCGCCGCCAGCTTTGCTTTTTCCTCGGCGGTCAAATCACAGGCCAGCGCCGGTGTTTCGCCCAGTGCGCGGCAGACAGCCTCCCGCACGACGACCGGGCCAACGCCCGCCACCGTTTTGCCCAACGCCTGGGCCACCGGCAGGTCCTTCTCGCAGGCGGCCGCCACAATAGAAGCAGCGCTTGTCTCGAGGAAGTCCGGCCGCGCGGGCTTGGGCGGCAGCGTGTAGGCCAGGCCGGGCAGCAGCTGGCGGACCTCGCTGTCGTCAAAGTCCACACGCTTCAGCGCGTCGATGATACGACCACCCTGTACGAGCACGAGGTTGGAGTAACGGCCCATCAGCTCCACAGCCAGCGTGTTGGTGACCAGGTCGCCCATCTCGTTGGTGCAGCGGAAGTCAAAATACACGATGCGGTCGCCCGGCTCGCGGCGCAGCTCGATGAGCCGCCCGCCGGTCAGATGCTTGCGCAGCAGCATACAGAAACCCGGCGGCGTGAGCGGATTTTCGAAGCTTTCCTTCGTCAGGCAAACGCGGGCCGAACCGCTGCGGGCCGACAGCAGCAAGCGGTGAGTCTCGGTGCGGGTGCGCAGCGTCATCAGCACCTCGTCGCGGGTCGGCTCAAAAATTTTGTCGATCTTCGCGTCGAGCAGGGTCGTTTTCAGTTCACCGGCGACCAGCGCCAGCGTTGCGGCATCTAGTGACATAGGGAGAATCCTCCGAGATACTATAAGGTAAGCGAGAAGAGCGAAAAGAGAAGAGATACTGACGCGAGAGAAAAGCTGTATGCCGGGCTTTTGCCCCGCCTTCTTCTCTCTTCTTTCTTCTCTTTTTTCTACTATAATAAGTAAGAATACGGGTCTTTGTCGGCCTCGGCGTGGGCGACGGTCAGCTGGGGGAACTGCTTGGCAATGTGGGCGGCCAGCACGTCGGCGACAGCGTGCTCGGTACCCCAGTGGCCCGCCACGACCAGGCCGACGCCCTTTTCCTTTGCCAGCAGGGCGATATGGTGCGCAGCCTCGCCGGTGACAAGGCAGTCCGCACCCAGGTCGATGGCCTCCTGTAAGTAGCTGCCGCCCCCGCCGCTGACCTCAGCCAGGCAGGTAACGGGCTTCTGGCCGTTCACATACTTGACGCCGCTATGCAGCGTGTCGGCGCAGAACTTTGCCAGCGCTTCCACAGTGGTTGGCATCGTGGTCCCGATGCGGCCGCAGCCCTCGGCAAAGCTCTCACGCCCTTCGGCGGCAATGCCGAGGATATCACAAAGGGTATCGTTGACGCCGCCCGGTGCGGCATCCAGATTCGTGTGCATACAGATGGCAGAGATGCCATTTTTCATCAGCAGCGCAGGTACATCGTCGGCTTGCAGGCTTTTGATGGGGTGGAAGATGACCGGGTGATGGCTGACGATGAGTTGGCAGTCGTTTTCCACAGCCTCCCGCACAACGGCGGGGGTAATGTCCAGCGTGGTCAGCACGCTGTCCACCGGCGTGCCTGCATCGACGAGCAGTCCGACGTTATCCCAATCCAGCGCCAGTGCGGGCGGCGCGACCGCCTGCAGCAGGCCCAAAATCTGCTGTACACTTACCGACATGATGATTTCCTCCAAAAAGTTTGTATGCGGGGCAACACCCTGCGGGCGCATATGGAATGCGCCCCTACAAGTGGAGCCCGTAGGGGCGGATTCCATATCCGCCCGTGAATGTTCACCCTGCCGCCAGCCTGTCCAATTCCGCGATAAGTTTCCCTACCGCGTCACGCTCTGCGCCGTCCGGCAAGCCCAAACGGTACTTTTTCAGCTTCGCGTTCTGCACGGCGTAATAGTCCGTGCAGCCGGGCTGCCCCTGTGTCAGACCGGTCAGGCAGTACAGCCCATCCGGTTCGCGGACATCGCCCGTGTACTGCGCGTTCATCACGGCGTACCACCGCCCCGCCGCCTGGCAGAGCGTTTCGCCCCGCAGGGCAAAACCGCGCCGGGCCAGCCACCGCCGCAGGATGCTGTGCTTGGTGGCTGGCACCAGCACCAGATTGTACCGTGCATCAAACACCCAGGGAGCGGCCTCCAATATTTCTATGATCGTCTCCGCACCCATGCCTGCGATGATGATGTCCTCGGCCTCGCCGGGGGCCAGCACTGCCAGCCCGCTGCCCAGGCGGAACTGCACCTTGTCCCCATAGGGGGCACAGGTCACGCGGGCTTTTTCCAGCGGGCCGGGGCGCAGGTCACAAGCCAAAACAAGCGGGCAGCGACCGCTGCCCGCCAGTGCGGCGCTTAATTTGCCGTGGTCACAGCCGATATCCGCTGCCACGCGCCCCGCCCGTACAAAGGCATAGGCGGCGGCCAAGCGGGCATCCAGCTGGGGTACCTTACAGGTGTGCAAAGTAGTCGTTCAGCTCGGCAACGAGCTCGTCGGGATCAACACCGTGGACAGCGCAGGCTTCCTCAACGGTCTCACCGTGGGAGGCCATGCAGCCCAGGCAGTGCATACCGGTGGCCAGGAAGATGGGAACGCAGCCCTGGGTGGGGTCGTTGTTCAGGATCTCGGCGATGATGGTATTCTTGGTAATGGTCATGAGAGTGTTCTCCTTTTAGAATGGTTTGATTTATGAAACCGGCTGCCAGCTGGCGTACAGGCCAAAGCCTTGCAGCAGGGTCAACAGAGTGCAGGCGGTAACGGCCAGCGCCGCCCCGCGGGAAGTATCGTGCCGCAGCGTAATGTTGCGGCCGCATTTGCAGAGCACCAGCACCAACGGCAGGATGGGCAGCCAGTAGCGGCCCTGCAAGCCAAAAAGCGTTTGGTAGTTGATGGGCGTCCAGTTCAGCGCCACGACGAGCGACGACGCCACGACGCAGAGGATGATGCCCACCACGCCGATCTTGGTTCGGCGGCCCAGGGGGGCGTCCGTCCCCTGCACCGGCAGCGCTGCTGCCAGCAGCGCCAGCACCAGGCCGACGCCCAGCAGCCAGCTGACATCGATGCGGTAGACGATCGGCTCCCCCAGCGTCGTGCCCAGGATACCCTGCAGCCAGAGTGCACCCTGCTCAGGGATCGTGCGCAGCAAGAGCTTCGTCGTGGCGGGCAGGTTGCGGCAGATATAGCCCAGCGAGAAGGTCCAGATGGAATCGCCGTTGGGGTTGGTCATCAGCAGCTGGTCAGGTTCCAGCCTGCCGCCCATGCGGGAAAGGGCAAACACCCCGCCGACGACAGCCAGTACCACCGCGCAGCCCAGGCCGCAGCGGAAGAGGCACAGCTTTTTCGGGTCGGTGTGTACTTTGTCATACAGCCAAAGCACCAGCCCGACCGCAGCGGCCAGCGCCGCGACGCCGACGGCGAGCACCGCAAGGCTTATATCGCGGGCAGCGTAGACCAGTTCGCCCAAGTTGGCGGAGATCCACAGGCAACCCGCCAGTATGAGGGCGGCCTCCTGGATCAGCCGCCCGGAGCGCACCCTTGCCCCGAACGGCCCTTTGACAAATTCCGTCGGCCCCATGAGATTTTCCACCGGGATAAGGAAGCAGAGCAGCACGACCGGCAGATAAATTGCCTTGGCCGGGCCGACCATCCCGCCGAGCGCAATGAGCAGGATTTTTTCCCACCACACAGCCCGCTTCCGGCGCAGCCGCAGGCAGAGCGCCATGTAGCAGAACACCATGCCCAGCACCGACGCATCGGGCGAAAGGCTGGCCGCTAATTGCAGCGGCATCGGCAGCAGCGCCACGCAGGCCAGCAGCCCGCGCACCCCCGCCGGGGCCAGCGCCACGGCCAGCACAGCCAACGTCAGATAGAAAACAAGGTTGAAGATACGGGCCTGGCGCAGCATGACGTAGAAGCTCGCCCCGCTGCTGCGGGCCAGCCGCAGGCCCAGCGCCTGGGGCAGGTAGTTACCACTCCCCTGCCCGGCCTTGGCCGTGCTGGCGGCGGTCCGTTCATCGGGGCCGCCCGGCTCCTGTTCGATGGCCAGCGCCTCGGCCTTGTAGGCGAGAATGCCGATCTCGCCGGTGCGGGTGCCAAAGTAGGGCGCGTCACACTCGCGGACCAGCAGATTGCCGTCGGCATCGGCGGGCTGTTCACCACCCAGGCGGCTGGCAAGCTCATAGGCGGCGGCCAGGTGGGTGTATTCATCGGGGGCGACCAGCGCGGGCGTGACCCGGACAAACGCCAGCCCGCAGAGCAGGCCCGCCACCGCAACCGTGACAGCCAGCGGCAGCTGCAAGCCCGCCAACAGCACGGCGGCAAAGGCGCCCCCCGCCAGCAGCGGGGCCAGTTCGTTGGCCAACTGCGTCGGCCAGCTGCCGGAGTAATCGGTCATATATTGCAGCGCCAGCGTGGCGTTCTGGTTTTTGCCGTCGGCGGTCAGCGGCAGGTCCTTCACCGCCGTCTCGCTGGCCCAGAGGCCCAGCGGGCCTTCCCACTCCACGGCGTTATAAATGTGCAGGTAGACCGTCTCGGCCTGCTCCGCCGTGTAGGGGGCACCGAAGGAAAACCCGGTAAAGTTATCGTCAAACACGTTGGCATAATTGCCCGCAGCCTGGCGCAGCTCATTCCCGGCGGCGTCGCACAGATCGACCATGACCATGCCCGCGCGGTAGAGCTGCCCGTGGGTGCTGAACCGCAGCCGCACGCCGTAGAGCGACTCCCCGGCTTGCAGGGGAATGGCCTGGTCAAATCCTTCCTCGGGTAGGTCGATGACCCGGGTGTAGTCATCGTTGACGATCTCATAGACCGGCTGGTTGCCGACCCGTAGCTGCAGGTCGTACCCGACCCAGCGGCAGAGCAGCCAGACCGCAGCCGCCGCCAGCACTGCAGCCGCGATACTGCCGACGACGCGGTGCAGGGAGAGTTGTTTTTTCATAAGCACAATGCCTTTCTGGCAGGATGTACAGGAATCAGTGTTATTATACAGCATATAGGCAAAAAACGCAAATCACCGCTGCAGCTGATAGAGATACCAGGTCACTTCACCCTCGCCGCCGTTGTAGCTGCACTGGTCGATGACCTTGTACTGCGGGAAATCGCCGCCCAAATCACCGGTCAGCGCGGCGACATAGTCAACTGCGCCGTTCACCAGCACGGCCTGTTGGTCACTCCACTGGTCGTCCAGCGGCATATTCGTCACGCAGAAATACTTGCAGGGCGGAAGCACCCCCGCCGTCGTGTAAAAGCCACCGTCCAGCGTGCCGTAGTTGAGCAGCGATGCACCGTTGATTTTCGCAGCAAAGCGAGTCTGGGGCATCGTATCGGCATCACGGAACCGCAAGGCGCGGTTGGGACTGAAGGCAAAGCACCAGGCCGCCCCCGCTGCCAGCCACAGAAGGCCGCAATTTCTGCGCGTGCCCCAAAGCGCCGCCAGCGGCACGATGCCCAACGGCGCGAACACAGCCAGCACAAGGCCGTAGTAGACGAGGTAGCCGCCCATCAGGCTTGTAAGCGCCAGCCCCGCAGCCAGTGCGGCCACAGCCGCCACCGCGCTGGGCTTGCGCGCCGCTGCGGCCCAGATCAAAAACATTGTCAGCAGCACCGCCGCAGGCAGGGCGTCCCGCACAGCCCACCAAAGGTGCTGGGCCAAAGCCAGTGTCCCGCCGCCCTCTCCTTTATAAAGGAAAAGGTTATCATTAAAGTAGCAGGTGAACCAGTCCTCCAGCGCACTGTTTACGCCGAAGTAGATGACCCATGGCAGGGTCGCCAGCGCCATGCCGCCAAGGTAGGCGGCCACACTTTTGCCCAGCTGTGCCGCCCGCCCGCGCCACAGGTAGACGACGGCCAGCACCACCACCCAGGCGAGGTAGAACCCCAGCACCGTATACTTGAGCCAGAGGGCACATCCGGCCAGAAAACCGTGCAGCGCCACGGTGCGCAGCGGCATCGGGTGGGTGTCCTGCAGCGTTTTCACCGCACCGTACAGCGCAAACGCCAGAAACGGCAGCAGCAGTTCCTCGGCGCTGCCGCCGTGGGCAAAGGCCCGGCTGGCGGCAATGCCCGCCGCGGGCAGCACGGCCCAGGCCGGGTGCAGTGCCCGCCCGGCCAGCAGTTCCGCTGTGCGCAGACCGCAGTGCAAAAAAAGCGCAAAAGCGATGATTTCCACCACCAGTACCCCGGTGAAGCCGGTATAGTCTATCAGCGATGCAAGACCGTACAAGAAGTACAGCACCGGGCCTTTGTGGTCGAACACATCCCGATAAAGCACCTTGCCGCGGAACATCGACTTGCCCATCGTGAAGAAGATGTTCGCGTCCATCCAGTCGTTGAGGACGTAGAGCGGCGAGGATTTGCTGCACAGCACCAGGGCAATGGCTGCGATACCCACCAGCCACGCCGTGCGCCGTGCGTTTTGTTTTGTAAGCATAGGCAGACCCTTAACAACAAACCACGCCCCGGCGGTAAGGCCGGGGCGCGGAATGGAACAATTCAACTATTTACACAAGCGCGTAAATCAGCCGTTCTCCTTCATCTTGGCGAAGCACTCGCTGCAGTAGACCGGGCGGTCCTCACGAGGCTGGAAGGGAACCTTGCAGGCCTTGCCACAGCTGGCGCAGGTTGCGTCGAACATCTGGCGCTCACCGCGGGTTGCGTTCTTGCGGGCATCGCGGCAGGGCTTGCAGCGCTGGGGCTGGTTCTCAAAACCACGGCTGGCGTAGAACTCCTGCTCGCCGGCGGTCCAAACGAACTCCTTGCCGCAATCCTTGCATACCAAAGTCTTGTCTTCGAACATAGTGGGTATCTCCTCTGTGTTTATTTTGCCCGCGGAAGAATCTAAAACAACGCATATGGAATGGACCAACTGAACTGATTTTAGGCGCTACTGGGGGCAGATTGATATATGATGCAGGCAAATCACCTGAATCCAAAGTTAGGGGCCGCCGCGCAGCTTGCGGCGGGCGCGGGCCAGGGCATTGGCCACATTTTTGGCGGGCAGGCCCAATTCCTGCGCGGTCTGCGCAGGGGTCTTGCCCTCCAGCCCGGCCATGATAACGCGGCGTTCCAGCACGGAAAGTTCCGTCTGCATCCGGCGCATCGTGTCGGCATATTGTTCGCCGGAAATCGCGATCTCTTCAGGACCCGGGCGGGTGTCGGTGCTTTCCTCGGCGTCGGGCAGGGGCACGCTGTAATTCAGCGGCGCGTGCTTTTTGCGCAGCGCGGCTTTGCGGGCGTCCTGCTGGGCGTGGCGGATGCTGGCCGCCGCATAGGCGGTGAAAGTCTCGCCGCTGGCAGCATCGAACCCGCGCACTGCGTGGAACAGGCCGATCAGCCCTTCCTGTACGGCATCCTCAAAGTCAAGCCCCGGGGCGGTGCAGGCCGCCGCGCCGCTGCGGATGGCCGGCATCATGCGGGCAATCAGCGCAGCAAGCGCATTTTCGTCCCCCTGCTGTGCGCGCACAGGCAGGTCTTGCTCGATCGTGGTCTTGGGCAGCGGCATGGACTTTTCCTCCGAGAAGATGCGAACAATTTAATAATAGCGGGAAACTGCGCATTTGTCAATGTTTTTTTCGTCGGTTCGGCAGGAAAAAGGAAAGGCTCCCCCCCCTTAGGGGGAAGCTGGCCGCGAAGCGGACTGATGAGGGGCAGGTTTGCCATTATTGCGCTATAACGGCAACACCGCCCCTCATCCGGCCCGCGGGCCACCTTTTCCCCAGGGGAGAAGGCTGGAGATTTTACAGATAGCTCATCTCTTCTTTCCGTCGCCCGGCCAGGTCGGGGTTATCCAGCACGGCACCGGCGCCCAGGGCCACACAGTCCAGTGGGCTTTCGGCAATGTGGACATCGATGCCGGTCTCGTTCTGGATCAGCGTATCCAGCCCGCGCAGCAGCGCACCGCCACCCGAGAGCATGATGCCCCGGTCGATGATATCACTGGACAGTTCCGGCGGCGTGCATTCCAGCGTGTCCTTGATGGCCTCGACGATGCGCAGCAGACATTCACTCATGGCGTCGCGGACTTCCTCGGACCGGATCAGAATATCCTTCGGCAGGCCGTCCACGAGGTTGCGGCCTTTGATCTCCATGCTGGTTTCCGGATCCTGCGGGCAGGCAGAGCCGATCTCGATTTTGATCTGCTCGGCCGTGCGCTCGCCCACCAGGAGGTTATACTTGCGCTTGATGAAGGCAATGATGCTCTGGTCCAGCGCATCGCCCGCGCAGCGCACGCTGCGGCTGGCCACGATGCCCGACAGGCTGATGACCGCCACTTCCGCCGTGCCGCCGCCGATATCCACGATCATGCTGCCAACCGCGTCAGTGGTGGGCAGCCCGCTGCCGATGGCGGCGGCCATGGGTTCCTCAATGACCGTGACCTGGCGTGCGCCCGCCTTGGCTGCTGCCTGGCGCACGGCGCGGCGCTCAACCTCGGTGACGCCGGACGGCACGCAGATGACCACCCGGGGATGGGCAAAAATGCTGTTGCCGCAGGCCTGGCGGATGAAGCTTTGCAGCATGGCTGCGGTGATGTCGAAATCGGCAATGACGCCGTCCTTCAGCGGACGCACGGCCACGATGGACCCGGGTGCGCGGCCGATGACGGCCTTTGCCTCATGCCCGACGCTGCGCACCCGCAGTTCGTCGCTGCGCGGGTCGACGGCGACGACGCTTGGTTCCCGCATGATGATGCCCCGGCCCTTCATGTAGACCAGTGTGTTGGCGGTGCCCAGATCAATGCCGATATCCTTGGTAAACATAGCGTGTATTCTCCCGAAAAAGCGTGTAAAAATGTTGCAGAACTTACCCATACAGTCTCCCCCATTCCGGGGCTGTGCGGGTTTACTGAAATTCGCGCAGCAGTTGTGCCGTGCGGTGGACCGGCAGCCCCATGATGTTATAGTAGCACCCTTCGATGCCCGCGCACCACAGCGCCGCGTGCCCCTGGATGGCATAGGCCCCGGCCTTATCGTAGGGTTCCGGCGTGCGGACATAAATCCGCAGGTCGTCCTCCTCAATGGGCGAAAAATGGACGGATGTTGTCTCCACCGTAGCGGCAGCGCGGCGGCCCCGGCAGATGCAGACGCCAGTATGTACGCGGTGCGCACGACCCGACAGGGCGCGCAGCATCCGCACGGCGTCGGCCTCGTCTTTCGGCTTGCCGAACACTTCGCCCTCGCACTCGACCACCGTGTCAAAGCCGCAGACGATATCGTCGGGGTGTTCCTCGGCCACAGCGCGGGCCTTGGCGGTAGCCAGGGCCTTGGCCAGGTGTGCCGGGGAGTCCGCGGCAATTTTCGTCTCGTCGACGTCGCTGGTGATAACGGTATAGTCCGGCGTGATAAGGCTCATCAGTTCCCGCCGACGCGGGCTGCCGGATGCAAGGATCAAAGCCATGGGGTGCTTCCTTTCTGGTTTATTATAGTAGGAGTTGGATGTCGAAGTGTGGCAAAGTGGGGGTGGAAAATTATTATTTTCCGGTCGACCCAAAGCCGCCGGCACCGCGCTGGGTGTCGGTCAGCTCGTCGGCAGAGGTGAAGGCCGCCTGCCAGACCGGGGCAATGCAGAGCTGGGCCACGCGCTCGCCGGGCTGGATGGTGTAGGGTTCGTTGGACAGATTCACCATCGGCACGCGGAGTTCGCCGCGGTAGTCGCTGTCAATGACGCCGACACCGTTTGCCATGCACAGGCCGTGCTTGATGGACAGGCCGCTGCGGGCATAGACGAGGGCGACGCACTCGGGGCCGGGCAGCTCGATGGCAAGGCCGGTGGGCACGAGGGTACGCTGCATGGGTGTCAGCGTCAGCGGTTCATCCAGCACCGCGCACAGATCGGCCGCCGCCGCACCGGGGGTGGCGTAGGTTGGCACGACCGCGCGGGGATCGAGTTTTTTATATTTTACAATAGGGGTCATGGGAACCTCCAAAAAAGATAATAGATAAAAGATAAAAAACAGGTGGTTCGCGGCACTGTGCGCCGCTCAAAATTTTATTTTTGCCCCGCAGGCAAAAACTCCACATCATTTATTATCTAGTATCTTTTATCTATTTAATTATTCGTATAGTATAGCCCTCTCGTAAACTCATTGTCAAACGGGCGGGCGTCCAAAAGCATTGCCAAAATCTGGGAAACGCGGGCCGGGGTCTCGATGGTAAAGGCGGCAACCGCCACATCCACCGGCATTTCGGACAGGCGCTCGCCCATATAAAGCGGCACGGGGTTGTACACCGTGCGCACACCCGCCCCGCCGGGGGCCGAGCAGGTCACGGTGAAGTCGCGGCCCTTGCGGTCGCGCAGCGTGCCGCCGCCCTGGCATTTGCCGCAGTCCCGCACGTTGCGCAGCGGACACGCCCGGGTCAGCATCAGCGGCAGGTGGCCGTAGCACAGCGCCGCCGTGGGCACACCCGGAGCCACAGCCTGCATGGCCGTCAGTGCGGTCTCGGGCTGCAACAGCATCCCCTCGATGCCCAGGCTCTTATACCGCGCGGCGCTCATCGGGTTCGTCACGTTCAGACCCAGGCCGCCGTACAGCGTCCAGCCGTCGGTGTAGCGCAGCTGTGCGGGGTTATTGACCACCGCGCCCGCAAAACCTGCATCCTGCAAGGCGTCCAGCCGGGCGGCGGTTTTTTGTTCCAGCTTGCCGAACATGACGCGGGGCAGTTCCAGCAGCGTTTTCTCCCGCCATGCCTCGGGGATGCTCTCGGCCTCGGCAATCGGGAAAATCAGGTATTTCAGCTTTTCCACAGCATCCGCCGGGCACTGGGCCGCATTGGCAAACCGCGCGGCCAGTGCCGGGGCCTGCCCGACAGTGTGCGCCGGGTAGGCGGGCAGCGTGATATCCTGCGTGGCGTGGGGCCGGACTTTGCTGCGCTTTCCCAGCAGCTTATCCAATGCTTCGCGGCGCAGCTCGTTCCAGGCAGAACCGGGCAGAAAGCCCAGGCCCCCCTCCCCTGCTTCGGTGCGCAGGTCGGCCATGACAAAGGGCGTGCCGCCGGTCTTGCCCAGCGCACGCTCAATGCCGGGCAGCGGGTCCTTCTGGGCGGGCTGCGGCTCGTCGGCGCTGTACACGACCGCCTTATGGCCGTCGTCGTCCCAGGCCGTCAGCTTGATGCCGCCGTCCTCGACGCCGCCGCTGACCTCGTAATGCACCGGCACGCGCTGCAATTCACGACGGAACAGCTCGCGGGCCTTGGGCGTCGCTGCGCGGGTCGCCGCGGCGTCCGCCTCGGTGCGCACGCCGAACATTTTGCCGTCGTTGCGGTTCGTCAGGTAGCCGTCCGTGAAACCCGAGCGGGAGAAGATATCCCGCACGAGCTTTTCATCGTAAGGCTGGCCCGCGCAGACCGCACGGCAGGCCGTGACGACCGCCGCCGCATACTCCGGCGTGCGCAGGCGGCCCTCAATTTTCACGCTGGCGACACCCGCGTCCATCAGCTCCCGCAAGTGCGGGATGTAGTCCATATCTTTCAGGCTCAAATGGCAGGCCTTGCCGGGCTGGCCGGGTTTCAGGCCTGCACTGGCGTCAAAGGGCAGGCGGCAGGGCCCGGCGCAGGCGCCCCGGTTGCCGCTGCGGCCGCCCAAAAAGGCGCTCATCATGCACTGACCGGACACACTCATACAGAGTGCGCCGTGGACGAACACCTCCACCTCAATGGGGCTGGCTTCGCAGACGGCGCGGATTTCATCGAGGGACAGCTCCCGCGCGAGAATGACGCGGTCATACCCCAGGGCGGCCAACTCTTTGGCCCCTTCCGGCGTGTGGACGCTCATCTGGGTCGAGCCGTGCAGGTGCAGCGTCGGTGCAATGCTCTTGACCAGCTGCGCCGTGGCAAGATCGTCGGCAATCACGGCATCCGCGCCCGCTTCGGCCACAGCCCGCACCGCGTCGGCCAGGCCCGCCAGTTCGCGGTCATAGACCAGCGTGTTCAGCGTGACATGGACCTTGACGCCGCGCGCATGGCAGAAGGCCACAGCCTCCCGCAGTTCATCGGGGGTAAAGTTGCCCGCCGTGCGGCGTGCATTAAAGCCCGTCAGCCCCAGATAAACAGCATCAGCGCCGCTGAAAACAGCGGCGC
>OLRT01001801.1_pt1 | contig 14343 bp, 19 predicted proteins | sample 1672021 | NCBI WGS metagenome assembly OLRT01 (sample SAMEA3136637, study PRJEB25190) | human gut metagenome | reverse complement strand
GGAGGGGCGGCATCTGCCGCCCCTCCCCCTGTGCTTGGTCAGTCGCCCAGGCTGTGATGCTCGATCTGGGCCAGGACGGTCAGCCCTTTCCCGCCCGGCCAGAGGAATCTACGACGCCAGGCGGCGATGCTTCACTATCCGCGATCTTCCACCGCGTCGATTGCTTTCTTGATAAGACGAAGTAGCGCATATCCAAGATGACATTGAGATATCCTTCCAAACGATTATTGGGTGGATAATTCAAGGATAGTGCTGCTACGATAGCCGGCTCAAATAATGTGGCGTCTCAAATTCATTCCGTCCCAATGTCCCCCAACAGCGAGGGATGCTCAGGAAGGCGTGCGCCCTTGATCTTCCCGTGCACCAGCCGATTCACTGTTGCCTGAGACAGGCCCGTCGCCCTGGCCGCAGCGCGTTGCGATTTGCCCTGCGACAGCAGGAACAGGACCATTTCCGCCTGCCCCTCATCCACAACCGTGACGCCGCCCCCGATGCGCCCTTGGGCCCTGGCTACTTCCAGTCCTGCACGGGTGCGTTCCTGGTTTAAAGAGCGCTCAAATTCGGCCAACACCGCCGAGACCCCGAACAGCAGTCGTCCTTGTGCGGTGGTGGTGTCCATGCCGGACTCAGTGAGCGACCGGAACTCCACCCCCCGCTCGCCAAGCTGGTTCAGGGTCGTCACCAGGTCGGGCATGGACGGCCGAGGCGGTCCAGTTTCCAGACCACCAGGGTGTCGCCTGGCCCGATGCGCTCCAGCAAGTCACTCAGGCCCGGCCGATCAATTTTTGCGCCCGAGGTGTGGTCGATCATCAAGTGCTCTTCGCTGACTCCCGCGTCGCGGAGCGCCGCCAATTGCAGCGCCGGGTCCTGGTCAGTGGTCGAGACTCGGGCATAGCCCCACATGGTCATCTCAGGCGCCCACCCCGGCGGCGTTCATCGAGGAGCTTTTGTAACCCGGCCCGAAGGACGGCCGAGGCGCTCATTCGATGCGTCTCCATGTAGGTGCGAAGTCGGCGATCCTGGTCCTGGCTCAGCACAACTTGGTGTCGTGGCGACGCTCCCCTGCCTGTGGCGTTTCCGTGACCAACCGAAGGCCTCCCCCGCGAGGCGAGCATCTCGGCCGCCACGGCCGCGAACTGCTTCCCGTGAATCCGGTTCTGCTCGGCGGTGGGCTGGTGCACTTGTGCGGCCGGGGTGTAATCCTCAGCCTCCATCCGTGCCGCCAGCGCGGCCATGCTGTTGTCACTGTCATTTCGTTCCATGGTCTACTCCGTCCCTTCTTGCGTTGCTTCCAGCTCGTCGAACCGGTTGATCGTCGTCTGCCTCACATCCTCGATGTGAAACACGATGGTCAGCGTCGGGCGAACCTCCTTGGCGAACACCTCAATCGTGCGCCCACCGCGGGCCGGACCGATCCAGGCCGACACCGGCTCTCCCGTCTTGCGGTCATCATCGAAGTGCTTCAGATGCCGCAGTGGGTGGGCGATGGCGCTCAAAGCATCGAGCTCATCGAAGGCATGGTGATATGCGGCCTCATCGAACTCGATGCGTGGGCGCCGGTTAAGGTTCATACGAATATAGTACACCTAAATGATTCAGTTGCTCAACTTCTGACGGGCGGTGAATCATATAGTGGGCATCTGGTCCTGAATCGGGTTTGTGAATCACTTCAGCCCCGCTCGCGGGCAGTTGAGCAGATCACCAGCCGCTCCTGATTCAGGAACCTTCGTTTGTGAATCAGGCGGCAGGGCGGCCCGCACGGCGTAGCCGATGTGGCGCAGATTCTGCGCGTGGTCGGGTGGATAGGAGCTGTCGGCTCGGCGACACTGGGGCTCGTCCTGGCAGGAAACGGCAGCGCATGGGCGAGGGTGTCAGGAGCGTGCCTGGCTGGTGTTGCCCTGCTGCTGATTTCTTTTCTCCTGATTGCGAAATTTCGCTACCCCGCCGTTGGGGTGCTGGCGCTGATTCCCCTGGTGTTCGCTTTACATTTTTTCATGCGGGCCGTTGCGGCCGACCAAAATTCACTTGCCGTGGTGGTCTACGTGGGGATCTCGATGTTCGCGGCCACGTATGCATGGCCCGCCGGCTGGCGCATCGTCGCCTCGACAGGCACGCTCAGGATCATCGGGGCCGCTCTGCGGGACCCCGCATCCAGCGCTGATAGCGACTGGCGGAACGAGATGCGCAGAGAGCGAATGCGCCTGGTGGGGTCCCTGCTCGGCCGAGCCCTGGCAGCACTCATTTTGGGGTGGGCGATCGTCGCCTCAATGGTCCGGCTGGCCGCCTGGCAGCCAGCCGGGTAGTCGGGCGACTTAGTTCCCGCGCAGACGGAGCAGGGGTGCCCGGTTGCGATTGGGGACCCCTGCTCCGTCTCTTATGACATGTTGTATGTGTGACATGTCATACTTAGCACATGTAATAGATACGACATGCCATAGGTATCACTTGCTGTATGGAGCTTATTCGGTGTCCTTGAAGGCGTCTCCGAGCTCCCGGATGAGGCCCTGCTCAATCAGCTTGCCTAGCGTGGTTTCGTGCTCGGCCGCGTAGACTTTCGCAGCCTGGAGTAGATCGAGCCGGATCCTGATCGAGGTGGCTTTCCGAACGGTCTTCCCCGGCCGAGTGAAGGTGCTTGCGATGGTGGGTGTGGGGTCGGTCTTTGTTGGTTTCCCGGTGAGTGCCATCAGGCCAGCACCTCCTCGATCTCGGTCAACACCTGGGCGTATCCCCATAGCTCGCCGGGGTCAGGGACTTGCCCGACCGTGGCGGCGATTGCCTCTCGCAGTGGAATCTGTACGTCGAAGTAGGACAGGCCCTTTGCCTTGAACAGGTCCCGGGCCTCGGTGAGGGCCTTGACTCCCGTTCGTGCCTGGGTGAGCAGGATGCCCTGCGCCCTATTGTTGGATGCCTGGCTTGTGGGGATCGTGCGCCACAGGTCCGCGCTGGTGGACCTTGTGGGGATGACTACGAAGTCTGCGACATCGACGGCCGCCTGGATTGCGCCGCTCTCCCCCGGTGGCGTGTCAACGATCACGAGCTCGTCGTCTGTGGTGGCTGCGCCGCGTCGCAGCAGGGCTGCGTTGACCGACTTCGTTTCCCACGGCAGCGGCGTTCCTGCCTCCTGGGCGGCCAGTGCCCAATCGGTGGCAGTCCCCTGTGGGTCTGCGTCCCACAGGCTCACCTGGTGCCCCGCTGCTGCGGCCGCGGCCGCAAGGTAGATGGCGGTAGTGGTCTTGCCGACCCCGCCCTTCGTGTTGGCAACCGCAATGATGGCCATGACGACCCCTCCCAAGCGATGTAGTAGATATGACAGTATGACAATAGCACACTATGACATGTAATAGATATTACATATCATATATATGACTAGCGATCTGGCGCCGCTCAAAGCACTGAGGCAGGCAGCCAGGGGTGGGGGTCGCCGGTCGCGGCCGCGAATCGGTCGTGAACGGTGCGTGTGCGGCCGCAGGTCGCGCACCGTGGTGTGGCCGGGGCGAAGTTTTGGCCGGCGTTGGGGTGGTCGTTGATGGGGTCGATCCGGCCCAGGTACCACTTGAGGAGGGCGCAGGGTTTGTGGGCCTTGGTGGGGGAGACCTGTCCTGCCCGCCGGTTGATGTGCTCGAATGCGTCGGCCAGCTGCTGACTGGTCCACGGGATCGGGGCCTCAGCAAAGGGCTTGACGAGCCCCAGGATGCGCCGTGGCGCCACCGTGCGCAGCCAGAGTGTTCTCAAGTGGAAAGACTCTGCGAGCCTGTAGGCGGGCGTCGAAGCCATCCTCCGCCTTTTTTGCTGGCGCCGCCGCGCAGCGGCGTCGTTGTTCCTTGCCGCGGCGCGGCGGTTGTAAGGAAAAGATGAACTATCACTAAGCGATAAACGCTCACCGCTGGTAGGGGTCCAAGTAGGCGCCTCAGGGCGGCCCGCGAGCTCCCCGATCAGGGCGAGCGCTGCGGGAGGCACGAGGCAGTCGAAGACGTTAGCCAGGCCGCGTTGGGGTGATCCGGCCGCTCTGGCGGTCATGGTCTCTTCCAGGGTGAGCATCCTGCCGCCAGACACGCACCGGATGAGGCCCAGGTGCTCGGCGATCCGCCGGCACATGTGACCGGCTGACTCGCTGATCCCGGCAATGGCTGCGTAGGTATCCATGCGGGCCGCTGCACCGTGCCCGTTGAAGCGGTGCGCGTACATGGCCACGGCTTGGAGCCAGCGTCTCAACGTGGCGGGGGAGACCTTCCCGGCCAGGGCGTCAGGGTTGTTGGCGATCATGGCCGGGACGACGGTGCCGAGCCAGTGCGTGGGGGACCACCAGCCCAGTGACCCTGCTCGACGTGACTCGCGACGGACGAGCTCTGCCGCACGCTCGTCGTGTCGGATGGGGGAGCGCACACCCCACCGGGGCAGCAGGTCCGGGTCGCCCAGGCCGTGTGTGCGCACCAGCGCAGCATGGTCGGGCCCGGCAAGGCGCCGAGGGCGCAACGGCACCGACCAGCGGCGCCACGTCGGATGCGGGAGAGGCTGCTGAGACACGCCGAGCGACGCAGGAAACTGACCCGCCATTGGGGCATGGGGCATCAAATGAGCTATGATCGGAGACACAGAGGTCCCTTCAATTGGTCTTGTTGCGGATTTTGAACCGGAAGGTTCACGGGCCGGTCGGTGCTGGACACACCGGATCGGACACAATGCTTAGAACGAGATCAAAGCCTTCGACTTGGACGGTCGGGGGCTTTTCTCGCGTCCGAAGGTTGACGATCAGCCAGTCATCGGAACACTCTCCCTTGAACAGTCACCAGGCCACGCGACCACCACGCACGCCTATTACCCGCGATCATCCCACACCAGATGCCGATGATCTGTGACCCCATGCCGTCGGCGTGTGGTCACAACGATGACTCGTGTGTCACGTTCTAGCGAGTTGGGTTGGCTCAACATCAGCCTATCGTGACTGGGCATGTCACTCTGCGATGACCCTGAAAAGTAGGATCGCGGTCACTGTGATGGCTGGTGGGATGAATGTGGCCAGGATTACTTGGTGTGCGGTGTGCGCGTGGCATTTGACGCGTGCCACCGCGACGGCGGGAATCGTTATGGCGCCGAGCACCCAGATCGGTCCACCAACGTAGACCAGGCAGGGGAGCAGCGTGGTGAGTGTTGCCACGTGCAGCGAGATGCGTGTGGCGGTAGTGACGGCGGCGAGCGCGACGATGGACAGGGTTCCAGCCAGTTGAGCGATTACAAGGGATTGGGGGGCTCCGAGAATCGCGTAGGCACCTGCTGCTGAGGCTTCGATGATGGTGGTGGCCGCAAGGAGCCGGAACCGTTGGGTCAAGGAGGGGATTCGAATTGAGCCGAAGACCCCGATCAGTCTGAGAATGAGAACGATGATGACGGGCGGGAGGGCACCGCCTGCCAGACTGATGAGTCCCCAGCGCGGTCCGGCGGCTTCCAGCCCGAGCAGGAACAGGCCGAGGGGAACCGTCACGATGGGGTGGGCAATTGCTGAAATCGCGGTTGAGACAGGTGCACTGGAGGCGGGTTCAGTGTCGCGGGACAAGGGCTTCACCTAATGCTGCGGTTCGGGAAGGCTCTTGGAGCCACCATTCCCATCGTGCTGGTCTTGGCGTCGGGTTCTGCCCTGCTAGACGGTTGGCGGCGGCTTGCCTCATCTGTTCGGCCATCAGGGTCGGGTCGTGGGGACAGTCGGGTGAGGGGGCGAACCGTTGAAGAGTGGCCATGGCATCGGCCATCTGAATCTGGCGGTAGTAGGCCGCTTCCGGGGTGCGTGACGTGAGAAGCCCGGCCCCGGTCTGTGTGACGAGCCATTCGCTGAGCCGACGCTCGGACCTTTGCCTGCCGGCAGTGCGATATTCCTTCACCACGATGGGTCCCAGGATCGCCGCAATCAGCAGTCCAGAGCTGAGGGTTGCGATGGGTGTGCTGATCTTCTGGAGGAAGTCCTGGGCTTGATCGGCACCGATCTGGTAAGCGACGTAGCGACAGGGCAGAACAAGGCTCCAGATGAACATCGTGGCGGCACCGGGCACCAGCAGTGCTCGACCAAACACTCTCCTGGCTTGGGGGTGGCCGGTGACTGAGATGAGGATGAGTGTCATCGACACGACACTTGTCACGCCGTATACGGCCCAGTAGACGACCATCGAGGCCATGTTCCATGACTGATTGAGCAGATCCCCCCCATCTGCCCAGGGTCCGTTGAGGATCGCACAGACAGCCATCACCACGGGAAGCCCGGCGGCAAGGCTCGCAGGTGTTTCGACCAGCGCGGCTTGCCACGAGCTGGGGATGGACGTAGACAGCTAGGCAGACACCAAACGCTGAGAGCAGCATGTGTTTGATGGGTTCGGCTCCCAAAGGCGTGGCATTGAGGACTGAGCGAAGCCCAGGTACTCGGATCGCGGTGCCGGCCGCCACGAGGATCAGCCCGATGGCCAGCCATCCATGGGACGGTCCTCGACGCCTGGACCACACACACCAGGCGGCCAGGACGATGAGGCACGCTAAAGCGGCCTGGATAAATGCCATGTCAGCCCTCTTGGGTCAGCACGCACTCAGCGACCATCACTTAAGCCCAGGACCCTGTCTGTGGGCGAGGACGCGTTGTCGCGGATGCGCAGGCACAAGGTGGTGGCGAACTGTTCTGCGGCGAGCTCGTCAGGATGTGTCGTCATTCTTTCGAGGATGGTGTCGCCACAGCGGAGTTGTGAGCCGAGGGGCCTGCCTGCCTCGTGGGCGGCGATGATGTGACCAAGCTCGTGAGCGATCACATGAGCACGGTGCTGAGCACCAAGAACGCTCTTGGTGAACCACAGAATGTGCACGTTGCCCGTCGCTTCGTTTGCGAACACGGCACCCGTGATTCCCACATCGGTGTTCTCCTCGTGGATGATGATCCTGCCGCCCAAGGAGTCCGCCACCGAGGACACTGCCTCGTCGATGGATGTTGCTGATCCAAGGTGGTACTTGCGCACCAGGCGAGAGGCATCTTGCATGGACTAGCTTCCTTCTTCCTCCTCATCATCGGCTTTGATCCGAATGATGATTCTTGTCAGGGCATCAAGGTTCTCGGTGCTGAGCTCACCAGCACGCAACGCCAGGCGGCGCACCTCAGAATCCGTCACAGCCTCCATCATGGCGGCAGCGTTTGCGTCGTTCGATGCCATGAAATAGGCGGGGTCCAGCTCGAAGAACTTAGCAATCCCCTCCAGGACCTTGAACGATGGGGTGCGAACAACCCCCTTGCGGAGCCGCGAGATGTAGGAAGGGCTCGCGTCATAGCCTTGATCTGTCAGCCAGCGTGCTAATGCCGCGCTCGATAGCTTCCCATTCCGTTGCTGGTACCACTCGACGGCGGCCGCGAACCTCCTGGTGAAGACATCAGCGATCTCTTCGCCGGGCGGCGGTTTGATCTGCCCGTCGTCGGTCATTATGTGTCCCCCATGTGCGGCCCTGGTATCGGGTGAAGCCTACTCACAGCACCCCAGGGAGACCGCCGCCTATCCCTGCCCTTTCCCGGCCTCGCCAAGACATGGGATGTCACTTACAATCTGGATCACTGCTTCCAATTGGTCAGGACATGACCTATGATGTCACTATTGGAGGAGCCCGCGACTACCTGGCTCCTCCACCAATGACACGAGGAGTCACCAGCCATGAGCATCTTAGCGACACCACGTGCACGTTTTGCGGCTTTTGGCGTTGCTGGACTCGTTACCATGTCCCTGGTTGCGTTCGGCGTGTCTTCGATTCATTCAGGTAGCGCAGCTGCACAAGTGGCTCCCAGCACCCAACCCTCACTGGTACTGCCATCGGAAGCCACTAGTCAGTCAGAATCACCGGTCGCTGTGCTGGCACCAGAGAACTCGTCAGCTGACGCTGGCCCGCATCCATCGTCCACCCTGGCAACCCCGGCACCGACAACTCAGCAAGACGGAATCGCCGGGGTTCTTTCGGACCTCCCCACCACACGGGATGCCTCCCAAGTGGTGGTGGTCATCGGCTCGTCGGTCAGCGCGCACCTGATGCTTTTCCAACAGTCCGGGGGATTGTGGTCTATGGGCCTCGAAGCATGGGGCCACGTCGGTGCCGATGGAGTGGGTACCGCCTCGGAATCATCTTCGGCAACGCCGGCCGGCGTATGGAGCCTGTCTTCTGCCTTCGGGACTGGTCCCGATGCCAGCTCTGGGCTGCCTTACCGCCAGATTGACTCCTCATCCTGCTGGATATCCGACAGTGCCGACCCCGAGTACAACACCTGGACCGAACGCACCTTGTGCCAGGCACCCAACGAGCACATGGCCGATTACCCGACGCAATACGCATCGGGTCTGGTCATCGGGTACAACACGGCACCCGTGGTCCCTGGTGCCGGGTCTGCATTCTTCGTCCACATCGACAACGGAGCGCCGACCGCCGGATGCGTGTCGGTGCCCGCTGCCGCCGTCCTCGCCCTGATGCACACCGTGCAGCCAGGCGCACTCATCGCCATCGCGGCCTCCGTGCCTGCCCTGGCCGCTCTGTAACACCAAACCAAAGAAGGGTAATTGCATGCGCAAGACAACCAGAGCCATCGCGGCTGCCGGACTGGCAGTGGCGATGGTGGCCGGGGGTGGCGCAGGGATAGCGTCGGCGCAGATCACCTGGGAATCGGCCCCCTCAGCCCATCAGTTCACCACCACCGAGAACAACATCGCCTTTTTCACGTCGGTGGCTGGCGGCGGGGCCGTCTTGATGGTGGACCGGGTCGTCGATGAGACGGGGCGACCACTTGTCTGCGTTGACTTCTCGAAGCCTTCGCCATCAGGACAGACGTTGCAGCCATTGGGCAAGGCCTCACCTCAGCTCGCGTTCATCGCGAACAAGCTTGCTGATCCTTCTTCTGACGGCAACCTGGCTGGACTGAACGACCGACAGCAGTACTACGTACTTCGCTACGTCGCTCACATGTACGACAGCTCCCAGTTCGCGAACTTCACCGACGAATCCGGTGGCGCAATCAATGACCCCGATGGTCTGATTCCACGAATCCAGGCGATCAAGGCCGAGGCAGATGCAGCGACAGACCAGAACTTCATGGACAACCACGCGATCTCTGTCTCGACGGCTTCCCCCGCCTCGAAGCTCGGCACCGATGGCACATGGCTCTCCGACCCTGTGACGGTCCATGTCGATTCATCCGGCGCCAAGGTCGAAGTCTCAGCAACGCTTGACGAGGCCGGGACGAAGGTCGGTGCACAGATCGTGGACGCGGCCGGAAATCCCGTCACCACCGTGGCTGACGGTGCGCAGGTGCGGATTAAGGCCGCTGACGACCAGGTAAAGGGCGCTGACACATCAGTGACGGCAACCCTCACCGCGAATTGGACTGGCGGTAAAGAACGCATCGGCTACTTGTACGGCGGTGACGATGCCGTCCAACAGATTGTCGGTTTCGATGAACTAACGTTCAACAACACCCTGGCCGCCAGCTTCTCCACACACTTCGCGAAGGTCGTGGGATCAGTGTCCGGCACGAAGATCGGTGCCGACTCCGCGAAGCTTGCTGGCGTGACCTTCGCCCTTGAAGACAAGGCCGGGGTCGTTCAGCAATCCGCAACGACCGGCGCCGATGGCTCCTTCAACTTCGCCAATGTTCCGTGGGGAACTTGGTATGTCCACGAAACCAAAACGCTTGACGGGTATGTCCTCGCTGACGGCCGCCGTGCCGTCACCATCGACGGGACCCACCAGGTAATCACCTTGGGTGACATCTCAAACTCACTTGCGTCCGGCCAGATCGTGGTCCACAAGGTTGATCAGGACCACAAGGCTCTTCCCGGCGCTGAGTTCACCCTCACCGACCAAACCGGTTCCGCTATCAAGGCAGTGACCGGCACAGACGGGTCGGCCACGTTCACGATCCTGGCTAACCACACCTACAAGCTCGCTGAGACGAAGACCCCGGATGGATACACCGGCACCTTCTCCAAGGACGGCATCACTCTGGACCACGATGGGCAGGTCTTGGAGTTCACCGCAACCAACACCAAGCAATCCACCGGCAACGGTGGAGCTGGCCAAGGACTCGCCTCTGTCAACACCGGCGAGCCTCCCTCAAACGCAGCCATGCCCTTCATCCTCATCGGCCTCATCCTCGTGGCCGGTGGCGGAACGGGAATCGCTGTAGCGCGCCGCAAGATGGCGGCCGCCAAGTAGTAACACAACCGGGTGGGCTGGACCGAACGCTTGAGACCGAGCGGCCCAGCCCACCCCCATTAAACCAAGGGGGCACACCATGGCGACTCATCGTTGGCGCTTCATCGGGATAGTCATCTCTGCGGTATGTCTGATGATCGGCACCTGTCTAGCCGTCACTGGTGTGAGAAAGACGACCTTGGACATCTCAGCCCCCCTCCCAACGGCTCAGTGGACAATCCCAGCCAGCGTGCTTCCGGTGCCACAACCGTCGCCCTCGGGACAGGCCCTTGTCATGGGTGGCAAGAACCGACTATTCATCCCCGAACTCAGTGTCTCCGCACCCGTAGTCACTGCCACGGTAGACGTCGCGGGCTCCCTCTCAGTCCCCGCAGACCCAGCGGCAGTGGGGATTGCAGATTCAGGGGCGGCCTTGTCAGACAACGCAGGATCGACCGTGCTGGCTGGTCACGTCAACATGGATCACCAACGCGGAGCCCTATGGGATCTAGCAACTGTGACTCCCGGAGCGTCAATCATCACCTTTGACGCATCCGGTGAGCGCACAAGCTGGGCCGTCACGAGCCTCACCTCATCCTCCAAGTCATCACTGCCGCCCGGATTGGCATCCCGATCCGGCGACCGTCGCCTGGTTGTCATCACCTGCGGCGGGCAAGTCCACAACGGTCAGTACGACCAGAACGTCATCGCCGTCGCTGTACCTGAGCCACAGGTCACCAGCTAACCAAGGAGAATCCGATGGTTGCAGCCCATCAGAACCGTCCCGTAGGACACCTGAACAACTCACCACGCGCTTATCCGATGCGAGTGGACTGTGCGCCAGTGTCCATACTGGGGCGACCGCCGGGGTCCGGCGGCGTCACACGGCTGCAACCATCCGCCGCCGGGCCCCTCCTTCCTCGTATGCGTCTCTTCGCACGGGTCCTCATGTCCCTTGTCGTGGGGTGGCTGATTGGCGGCATCGCGCACGCGACACAACCTGGTTGGTGGCCAGGACCACTCTGGGCTTTGATCGCCTTTATGACAATGGCGTCAGGAATACTGCGTCGAGTATTACATCTTGTGGTGCGCGTGCTGGCATCAATAATCCTCTTCTCACTTTGATTAAGGTAGGCATGATGGACCTCAATACAATTCTTACGCTCTTTGCTAAGTTCGCAACAATTGGCGGCGGCCTTTGGCTTGTTTGGGGGGCGATTCAGACGGGAATCAACCTCCGTGATCACAACGGCCCCGGAATCCAGGGCGGCATTTGGCAGATCGTTGGCGGTGGCCTCATTATTGCTGCCGCACAATTGTTTGCGAATATCACCCTATAAGGAGTATTCAATGGATCAGGTCGTAGCATGGCTGTTGAACTCGATTTTTGGGACGGCCACCACCGATGTTGAGTCATTGGTGAACGCACCTGGATACGTCGATGTCCTGCGGAACGCTGCGGTGACGATCAACGACGTTGCCGTGAAGCCCCTGGCGGCCGTCGTGGTGGCGATCATGGTCACCTTGTCGCTGGTCCGTAACGCGTCACGCATGGAGGGGGATCGAGTCCTGGGCGTAAAGATCATCGCCTCGACGATGTTCGCCGCTGCCCTGACCGTGATCGTGGTCCAGAACGCATCCGGCATTCTCGATGGAATCATCCAGGTCGGAGACAGTCTCATCAAGGCAGTCAACGGACTGGGACTCCCGACGAGCAGCGGGACCAGCCAAAGAATCGGCGACGAGATGCACGACCAGATTCTCAAAGCAGGTTTTGCTAAACAACTTGCGATGTTCGTTGTTTTGCTGTTCCCCTGGCTGATTGTCACCGCCGCAGGGGTAATGGCAAAGGTTCTTATCGTGGTGCGGTGGTTCGAGATCTACATCAAAGCGGCATTCGCGCCGCTGCCCTTGACATTCTTCGGAAACGAGGACACGAAGCCGATGGCCATTGGTTACCTGAGAAGCTTTGCCACCAGTGTGCTGTCGGGTGTTACCATCCTCATCGCACTCAGACTCTTCCAAGCTGTGGAAGGGTCATTGCTGACGACACTTCCAGTGGATAAGACTGCCGATGCCTTTAATTTTATCGGAACGAATATGGTGACATTTCTTGTTCCTCCTCTTGTGTTGTTGTGGGTGTTGAAGTCAACGACATCCTTGGCTCGGGCTGTGGTAGGCGGCTGACATGGCTCTCGAAGTGAAGGTGTTCAAGGACATCCACGGTTACGAATCAAAGCCGATGTTCGGCCGAAGCTGGCGTCAGCTGGCGTCGTTGGGGATGTGTCTTGTGGTCGTGGCCGTGGTCGCACTCGTATTGGTGTGGCCACAGATGCGCTCGGGAAGGTCACTGAGTCAAGCCTCAGACATCGCGATGTATGTGGTCATGGTGTCAGTGATCCCGTTCATTGCCTGGGGGTTCGCCCGGCCGAAAGGTTTGCTCCCGGAGCAGTTCTTCGGGTTCGTGGTTGTGGAAGTTCTAAGCGTGAAGGAGATTTATTATGGCGACACCTACTGTGTCTCGGGGCGGGAATCCGCTCCTGGCGGCGGCACGCGCACAGGCCGAAAGGGACGCCGAGCGGCCCGTCAAGACAAAGCGCGGATTGTTTGGCTTGAAGGGGCCTCGCCGGAGTGAAGCCAGGCGGCGGTTTCCCTGGGGTGGCCGTAAGCAGCGAGTCGGGATGGATCATTCTCAGCCAACCGGTTGGGTCCGCCATGCTCCTGGGTCCACGGCAGCACTGTGTGGGTTTAAAGCGATGTTGCCGAACGGTGTGGCATGGCTGGGTGCTGATGAGTGGTCAGTGACATTGCACATGTCAGCAGTGGACTACTTGTCTGTGCCACGTGATGGGCAGGCAGCCATCGTGCAGCAATGGGCTGAGGTGCTGAACACGATGCGTGCTGGCTCGCGACTGCAACTGTCGGTGGTGAACAGGGTGCTCTCAAACGCCGAGGTCGCCTCAATGCTCTCGAAGCCAGACCAGGGAGATCGCTTCGACGCTTTGCGCCGCGACTTCAACCATGTGGTGACCTCGAAGTTGTCAGCGAAGCGTGGCAACACATTGACTGACCGGTACGTGACAATCACGGTTCAGGTCGATGACGCTGATCGTGGTCCCGACCAGGCGATGGAACTCGCTCGCGAGTTCTCCGCGCAGGTGAAGAAGATTCAGGGCTGCGCCGCTCAGGTGTTGGGTCGTACCGAAAGATTGCGCCTCATCAGCCGGATGACCAGGCCGTGGGAGCTGTTCAGCTTCGATGAGGCCGCGTTCGATCCCAAGCGGTTGGCGGCGGTTGACTATGTGGCGCCGTGGTCGGTCGAACGGGGCACGTCTACTGATCCGTTGGTGTTCCACAACGGTTCTGGTGACCATCTCGTTTCCACGGTGTGGGTGCGGGACTATCCGGTGTGGCTGTCCGATGAGGTGTTGGCCTCGTTGTCCGCGATCCCCGGCGATATTGCGGTCAGCCTCCACCTTGAACCCTTCGACCAAGAGGCGTCACGCACGCTGGTACAGCGCCAAATTTCCGAGTTGGAGATGCAGGCGATAGCCGAGCAGCGCAAGGCAGTGAAGCAGCACCTGAGTGAGGACATGATTCCCCACTCGTTGGTTTCGGCGTTGGATGAGGCCCGGGCGACGAGGGCCGAGCTTGAGCAGTCCAACGAGAAGCTGTTCTCGACGGTTCTGGCGGTGAAGGTCGCGGCGGTGAGCCGCGACGAGCTGGTGCGCCTTTCGGCGAACCTGCCGCGCTACGACATCTACATGGCGGCCCGCGAGGCCATCGAGGAAGCCTACAAGCAGGGCCTTGTGGAGCGCCGCTACATTCCGGTGTCCCGGGAGAACCTCTTCGACAAGCTCGCCGCCTACCAGCCGCTCGATTCCGCCGAGTACGCCGAGCTCGAGCGCCTCGTCGTCTCCGACTTCTCCGCCTCCTTGGGCGATTTGAACGACTTGGTGGGATAGCCGGTGGTTGTTTGCCGAATTGAACGGGCGGGCGCGAACCCGCCCGTTTTCTGTCGGGAGCTCTGCTTCCGTGTGAAGACGACCGATGAAGGAGGACGGGATCTGTGGTCCGCTGCAAGAATGCAGAACCGATAGATTGGCCCTGCGAGGGGCCGGCCCTCGATGACTTTGTGACCTCGATGCTCGCCAA
>OLRT01001786.1_pt1 | contig 14416 bp, 14 predicted proteins | sample 1672021 | NCBI WGS metagenome assembly OLRT01 (sample SAMEA3136637, study PRJEB25190) | human gut metagenome | reverse complement strand
CGGCTTTCATTTTCTTCATGGCTTTTCTGCTTGGGTACTGATACGTTTCCTTGTACAGTTGTCCTTTGCGTGTTTCCGTTGTCATTCTTCTGTGGTGCATTCCGAGAAAGTCAAATCCCTCTTTTCCGTCCCACATGCTGACTATCTTTGTTTTCACTGGATGTAGCTTTAAATCCAGTTTTACCATGATATACTGCAATAAATTCAGTGCGTGATTTGCACTTTTCTTATTCTTGCAAATGATTACCGTATCATCTGCGTACCTTACAAGAATACCGTGAGTATGTCCATACTTTTCCCACAGTCTGTCCAGTGTGTTTAGGTAAATGTTTGCCAGTAACGGAGATATGACTGAACCTTGGCTGGTTCCCAGTTCAGAGATTGTCAGTACATTTCCATATAATACTCCTGATACTAACCATTGTTTTATCAGCTTCAATATCCTACGGTCTGATATTCTCTGCTCTACCAGCTTCATCAACTTTCCTTGGTTTACATTGTCAAAAAACTTTTCAATGTCTGCGTCTACTACATAATAGCCCTTGTTGTTACACGCTTTCCTTACTACTTCCAGTGCTTGTTTCGCACTTCTTTTCGGTCGGAATCCATAGGAACATTCTCTAAAGTCAGCTTCGAATACTGGCTCTATTGCTATCTTTGTAGCCATTTGCACAATTCTGTCCTTGACCGTTGGTATTCCAAGAGGTCTTTCACTTCCGTCTGGTTTTGGTATCATAACTCGCTTTACCGGAGATGGTTTATACTTTCCATTCATCAGTTCTGATTTGATTTCTGATAGGTATTTTTCAATTCCCATCGCTTCAACATCCTCGATTTTGACACCATCCACACCACTGGAACCTTTGTTAGCTTTTACCCGTTTCCATGCCTCAAAGAGTACATCATCTCGATATACCTTATCGTAAAGTGCATGAAATCTTCGGCTGTCACACTTCTTGGCTGTCAGATATAGTTTGTTTTGAAGTTGTCGAACTTTTTCTTTGGAGTTATTAGTCTGCATGACATTCTCTCACTCTTACCCTCTCTACAAACATGAATGAAGTAGGGAACCTTCCCATAAACTGCGTTTTCTTGCACAGTCATTATCGGTACTATGTTCCCCTCCGACTCCCTTCCATCAGAAATACGATTTCGCCAAGCTTATACGCTTTCTCTTTACCATTTGGTGATGGGTAGGGTCTCTCCAGTTCCGAACTACACTTTTCATACATACCGTTTCCTCTATACCGAGGGATTCTTCCGTGCTGTTTTCCAGTTTCTCCACACGTTCCATGGTTTTCGCCTATTTTGCCAAGGCTCAACTTCCCTTTTCTCTCTTTCGAGACCTTTTTAACGATACGGCAGAATTCACTTTATGTTACGGTCTGCATGATTGCTCGCACCTTTTTCAAGGTTACTTTATCCACTCGCTTAGCACCCTGTATTACTACAACGCACCGAGTTTAACTACACGGCTCACTGGCGATTACCGTGACCGGACTTACACCGGCAAGTGTAGTCCAGCTTTGCTGGACACACGCAAAAGAAAAGACGTGGGTCATATTTTCATGACTCACGCCTTACCTGCTCACAATATTCAATTTTCTGTAAATCTATCTGTTATTTCCTGCGTTCATCTATCTTATACATAGATCATTTCCTTCAGGATGATTTCTTCTGCAATCGCCCTGTGACCGTTGGCAGCTCTTACCCATGCCATCTGATCTTTCTCCTTGTCCGGCAATGGATCTTTTTCTTCCAACTGTTTCAGGATAATTTCTTCCCGTTCTCTGGCTGCCTTGTCTACTTCCAACAGATGCTCACCAATACTATCTTGCAGGAGCATTACCTGATACAGCGAATTTCTGTGATTTTTCAAATAGTCTCTACGCAAGAATCCATATTTGCCAAGCTGCTCCATCTGTTCACCGGATTTATAGGTGAGATTGGGAATCAGATATCCATTCACATTTGTATAAGTCAGTTTCATATTACTGTGACCTCTCTTTCGTTTAAACTTTTATCTGTAACAAAACCAGATGTTCATGTTACGTCATTGCTACAAATCTTTCTTTCCATATCATTTTGAATCCAACCCGGGCAGATTTTCTTCAAAATCATGGTGAAAGTGCTTCGTTTCTGTGTTGGGAAAATGAACGGAAACACTTGATTTTACTGACTTTCTTCAATGTAACCTTATTATAACGTCCTCCCCATATCCCACCATTTCATTTGGATATTTTTCAATCCCCGGAAATGGTTCCGCCCCTCTTCTCAGATAAGCCTTGACCTTCTCCCCATACAGATAGCTGTCATTTCCTCTTACAATTCCCCACTCCATTAAAAGTGCCGCACTCCCCGTCACAAATGGTGTGGAAAAAGACGTTCCGCTGAATTGCATCACGCTTCCTCCGACAGATATCGTGCTCACATTTACTCCCGGCGCCACAAGATCTGGTTTGACTGCACTTGCACTTTCTCCGGTCAGTGGTCCACGCCCGGAAAAATCTGCATAGGAAAATGTCAGGCTGTCATATGCTCCCACTGTGATTGCCCGGATTGCAGTTGCCGGATTTGTAAGTGTCGTGCTGCTTACTGGTCTGAGAAATCCGGTTCCCAGATTCAATGTTCCTTCGCCTGGGATCCACATTTCATAATGTCCATCCACAATTTTTCTCGGTGTCAGAACCATTTTCCACACTCCGCTGTTTATATAGCTCCCGCGTGGGAGGAAATCCAGATAGATCTCCTGGTTTGTGCTAAATGGACTTGGCTCCCCGTAATACAAAAGTATTTCTGTTGCATCGACAGTAAATCGCTGTGTTCCAAGCTGCTCCTTGACTGGTCCGATACGTGTACCTGTAGGCGATACAATTGAAATATCTATCTGATCTACATATCTTTTCCAAATCTGAACATTTAACGATGGCTGTTTTTCCTGCACTGCCAGCTCAATCTCCTGCTCTGTATTTGCTCTGACATTTTCTAATAGATTCCTGTTCCCTATATTTTGCTCTTCCACAGTCTTTTCTCGTAATCTCCCCGATGTATGCCCTGCGGTTGCCCCTTCATTTCCAGTTCCGATACAAATGCAGCTCTTCCAGATATTAGAAATGTCATCAATAAATCTCTCTAAAAGCGAAGTTCCATCTCGCGCCCCATATGTATTACCGAAACTTATATTAACTGCCACCGGCATTCGCAGCTCCTGTGCTTTGCGTATAACATAATCAATTCCCTGCATAAGCTCCGTCGTCCTTGGGAATCCCCCAGACATAGGATTTCCAAGTTTTACTACAATGAATTCGCTTTGAGGGGCAACTCCTGCATAAACACCGCCGCTTCCTCTTCCATTTCCAGCCGCAATAGCGGCTACCGCCGTTCCGTGTCCTGAAATATCACGCGTACGGATAGTTATCGCTCCCTGTGTCACTATATTTTTCGGTGTCATTACATGATAAAAATCTGGAAAAGCAGCATCTATCTCTTCCTTTGTATACTCCACTCCCATTCCATATTCTTTCGGCACATGCTCCCCCTCCACCGCCTTTAATGACTGATCCCACAGATAACGGATTCTTGTTGTCCCGTCTTCATTCCGAAAATCAGGTAGTGTGTAATCAACCCCGGAATCTATGACTGCCACAAGTACTCCATGTCCCGTAAGCGAAAAACGGGCGTCCTGTACCTCATTGATACAAGACACCCGTTTCCCATTTCGTACCTGGAAAAATAATCGTTTTGGTTTTTCCACATATTCTACTTCTACAATCTGCACCAGATCCGGTATCTGTGACTGACGTATATGAATAATAGCATATTCATTTAACAGCTCTGTGACTCTCTCAGAAATCTGTCGGACCGTCTCCAAATTACCGGAATATTTGATAATCAACTCCCACACCTGGTCCACAGGATTATATCCTACATTCAATTCCTGAGATCGTTCACGTTCACTTTCCGTGGCATTCAATGCCTGATTCAAGAGATTTTCTAATTTCTGACTCTGCATTTCTACTCCCTTAAATGAGCTCAGGCATCAAATATGGTGCCAATTCTACCGGAATAAAATAACCTCGATCATAATGACAACTTGGACATACAGGCGGTGCCATTTTCCCTTTTTGAATATGTCCGCAATTCATACACATCCATTCTCCTCCATCTGGATTTTCAAAATACTGATTTTTCCCAAGCAGTTCTGCAAGCAATGCAAAGCGACGTCCATGCACAGCTTCTACCTTTGCGATCATGTCAAATGCTCCTGATGCCTGATCAAAACCTTCTTCTTTTGCAATTTTAGCAAATTCCGGATAAACGTCTTCAAACTCCTGCATTTCATTATGCACCGCACTTTTCAGAAGATCTGTCACATTTTCTGCAAGATTTACTGGATACCCGCCACAAATTTCAATCGTCTGCTCTGTCTGACCTCTCAATAATTCATAAAACACTTCCGCGTGTGCCCGCTCCTGATCTGCAGTGAATAAAAAAATCTGGCTAATGGAATACAGATTATCACGACTCGCCTGCTTTGCCGCAATTGTATAACGATTCCTTGCCTGACTCTCTCCTGCAAATGCCCGCATCAAATTTTCTCTTGTCTTACTTTTACTAAAATCAACAGCCATGGTACATACTCCTTTCTTACTTCTATAAGTAGTATGCTCCATGGCTGTACAATTATTCCCTCTTATTCTCTTTACAGTTCACTATATAAATTCCGGCACACACCAAAATCAATGCTGCCAGACTCCCAACATTAAATGCCTGTTTCACCTCTCCAAGTATCAGTGCTGATAAAATCACGCCACAAAGCGGGTTCACAAATCCAAAGATAGCAACTTTGGAAACATCGTTCCAGGCAAGCAGTACGGACCAGAGCGTATATGCCACTGCCGAAACCATTGCCAGATAAAATATAATTACCACACCCCCTGTAGTAACATTTTCCAGATGTCCACCCATTCCTGCTCCAATCAGCATCAGAACGATTCCACCCATCGTAAACTGCGTTCCGCTCAATACAACCGGAGATACTTTTCTGGAAAAAAGGTTGATCAACACTGTAGAAATTCCATAGGATAGCTGCGCGATCAGAACAAACCCCTCTCCGATCAGCTTAAATCCCATATCCAGAGAGTTCCCCAGCAAATTAATTACCACAACTCCGGCAAATCCCAGAACACATCCTGCAATTTTTCTTCTTGTCATCCGTTCATTTCGAAAAACAAGGCAAGACAACAAAATTGCAATAAAGTTTCCAAGTCCGGTAATGATTCCTCCTTTTACTCCTGATGTATTGGCAACACCTATGTAAAAGAAGAAATACTGTCCTACCGTCTGAGCTAGGCATACCGGAATTGCATATTTTAAAATTTCTTTGTCAGGAATCATCACTTTCTTTTCTCTAATAGATGCAAAAATCAATACCAAAATTCCTGCCAGCGTGAATCGCACTCCTGCAAAGACAATCTGACTTGCAATATCAGAAGAATCTACATGCAGGAAACGATAGCCTGTCTTGATTACCGGAATCGCACTCCCCCACAAAATACAGCATACACACGCAAGAAGTGCTACAATACCTGTTTTTGTTAATATGTTTTGTTTTTGTGTCATTCTCATACTTTTTCCTAATTAAATCCTATAATTCTTCTTGCCACACTGTACGCAAGAGAGGATATCTTTCGTCCGGATCTTCCCGGAATATTCATGGTCTGTCCAAGTATTCCGTAGCGGATCTTCATAAATGTCTTGAAATCCTTCTGTTTCAGATATATCCACAGTTCTTTTTTCTTCTCCAGGTTCTCTGCTTTCTTAGACCGGATACACAAAATGGAAGAAACAGTCATCATGATTGCGAGATAATTAAGCATATAATTTCTCAGTTTCTTACATTTTACATTTTTTAATTGGTACATATCAATCATTGTCTTTGTAACAAAAATCTGCTGATCCAGTCTGGATATCATAACTTTCTCATTGACAGACTGATCTTCTCTTCCAATATAATAACGATAAAAATCCACATCCAGGTAATACACTTTTCGCACAAATGGCAACGTATAAGACACATAAATATTATCTACATAAAATGTATGTTTTGGAAGTTCTAACTGGCTGAGCTTAAGCATCGCTGTCCGATAAATAACAGAATGCATCAGAATGTACTGATCCAGATGGAACCGTCCGATTTCTTCCCATTTGAAAATCTTATTCTGCGGAAGCACATTACGGTAGTGAATACATTTCTTATGGGTTGCTCCTACTTTCTCATAAACATAATTGGAAATGAGCATGTCCACCTCTTCATCTTCAGATTCCAGCTTCTTAAGAAATTCCAGAATCTTCCGAAGAGCCTCGGCATCTACCCAGTCATCACTGTCCACAACTTTAAAATACTTTCCGGTGGCATGTGTAAGTCCTGAATTCACAGCATCGCCGTGGCCTCCATTCTCCTTATCCACCGCCTTGATGATCGTCGGATATTTTTCCTCATACTCATGTGCAATCTTAGAAGTATCATCGGAAGATCCGTCATTTACAATTATAATCTCTACATCTTCCCCGCCCACAAGAATACTCTCAATGGCGTGAGACATATATTCCTGTGAATTGTAACTTGGTATTGCAAAAGATATATATTTCATGCATCTTTCTCCTTATATCACATCTTTTTGAATTTATAGTTTCTTTCTTATTATGTCACTACTTACCCAAAGCAGAGCCTTAGGAATCTTTTTAAGTATATAGCATCTGTGCACTTTTTCCAACCAAAATTTTTGTGTCTTTTTTGCAATCTCCTTGTAAAAAATGCTATGATTCGATATAGTAGAGATAAAATTGATAATTTTTCAACAAAAGGAAGGTACACATATGAAAAAGAATCTGATTGTCGGACAATCCGGCGGCCCGACTGCGGTCATTAACGGAAGTCTGTATGGCGTAGTCACTGAAGCCATGAGACACACTGAGGAAATCGACGAAATATACGGTATGATTAATGGAATTGAAGGATTTTTAAACGGACATATGATGGATATGCGTTCGCTCATTGAAACGAACGAACTCTCCTTGCTCCGTACAACCCCCGGCTCTTACCTCGGGTCATGTCGTTACAAGCTTCCCGAAGATTTAAATGATCCTGTTTATCCATTGTTATTCAACAAGTTTACATCGCATGGTATCGGTTATTTCTTCTATATTGGGGGAAATGATTCCATGGATACTGTAAGTAAATTATCCCGATATGCCAAAAAGATCAACAGCGATATCCGCTTTATCGGTGTTCCGAAAACCATTGACAATGACCTGGTCCACACAGATCACACTCCGGGATTTGGAAGTGCTGCAAAATATGTTGCTTCCATGGTCCGCGAAGTTGCTATTGATGCAAGTGTTTATGACAACAAAAAATCTGTCACGATTGTAGAAATTATGGGGCGCCACGCCGGCTGGCTCACTGCCGCCAGTGCCCTTGCCCGCAAATATGATGGTGATAACCCACGCCTTATTTATCTGCCGGAAACTGCATTTGACCAGGAAGCATTTCTTAAAAAAGTACAGGAAATGCTGGAAACAACCCCAAACTTAGTTGTATGCATCTCTGAAGGAATTCATGACAAAAATGGAACCTTTGTCTGCGAACTGGCCGGTGATATTGGAACTGATACCTTTGGTCATAAGATGTTGACCGGCTCTGGAAAATATCTGGAAAATCTGGTCAAAGAGCAAATCGGCGTAAAAGTCCGCTCCATTGAGTTGAATGTATGCCAGCGCTGCTCCAGCGAATACCTGTCAGCTACAGATTTAAATGAATCTGAAAATGCCGGAATCGTTGGTGTTCAGGCTGCATTAAAAGGAGAGACAGGCAAGATGATCACATTTATCCGAAACTGTGATCTTCCTTACGAGCTCTCCTACGAAACTGCCGATGTAAATGAAATCTGTAACATGGAAAAAGCCGTACCATCTGATTGGATCACCGAAGACGGCTGTGATGTCACAGAAGCATTTATACAGTATACAAGACCACTGATCCAAGGAAAAGTGGTGGTACCGGAAGAAAACGGCTTACCGATTTTTGCTTACCGGAAATAGTTTACCTACTATAAGGCACAGAATAATCGTGATCACCATATCAGGCAGTGTATTTCCTACCGGCATATCGATATTCATCAGAATTCGATACGCAATAAATCCTATCACCCAGATAATCATATTCGGTACATGCACTGCCTGATTACTCTTATCCAGTTTCAGCAGGAAGAAGTCTGCAATCTGGATTGCGATCATCGGTGCAAATACGGAACCTATGAGATACAGGAAATCTGTAATATTATCCATCGGGTATACAATTGCTGCAATCGTTCCAAGCACAGTTACCACGATTGCCACATGTTTTCCATTCCATTTGTTCACAACGGTTTCACTGGAAATTCCTGCGGAATATGCATCCAGAAATGTTGTTGTAACTGTTGAAAATACGATGATCAGAAGTCCGGCGATTCCAAGACCTGCTTTTAGCATGATCTGTGCAATATCATACTCTCCGGTAATAATTGCTGCTCCCATTCCAATCACATACATCCAGCAGCTTACAATACCATAAGTAATTGTGCTGACTGCTGTTGCTTTTACCGGCTCTTTTGCTTCTCTTGTATAATCACTGATCAGCGGAAGCCAGGATAATGGCATGGCAACGGCAAGTTCAACTGCTGCACCAAATGTCATGCTGTCATCAGATGGTACGCCAGCTCCACTTCCTGTGAAGATAACTTTACAAAGAATCAGTGTCAGGATAAATAATGCTGCCATAGCAACCGTGTTTATTTTCCCAAGATTCGTAATTCCAATAACAATCCACAGAATGATCAGCGCTCCGATGACCAGGCACCAGATCCAGCGTCCGGTATTCATGACACCATCTGCTGCCAGTGCACCATCATAAATCATAATTGCCGTCCAGCCCACAAGCTGCAGCACATTTAACACTGCAAACAGAATACTTCCCTTCTGTCCAAAACTCATTTTTACAGTTTCCATTGCACTTTTTCTGACTTTACCACCGATTACACCTGCCAGAAATAACATAAGGCAGCCGATGATATGTCCTACGATAATTGCGAGAAGTCCTTTCCCCATTCCAAGTGGTGCCAGATAAGTTCCGGTCAGAATCTCCGCGATAGAAACGCCTGCTCCAAACCAGATCAGTCCATTTTCAAATAAACCTGTTCTTTTTTCTTCCATGATGTCTGTCCCTCTTTATGCCTCTTTCTTATATTCTCCCGTAATTGCAAATCCGTGATCCATAGGTCCGCTTCCTTTTCCGAGATCTAGCATCGCAGCCAGCGCTCCGGAAATGTAATCTTTTGCACGCTCTACGGATGTGTCCATATCAAATCCTTTTGCAAGGTTCGATGCAATGGCACTGGAAAGTGTGCAGCCGGTTCCATGTGTATTCGGATTATCAATACGTTTTCCGTTGAACCAACGATAATCACCATCACGATAAAGCAGGTCATTTGCATCATTCAACTTATGTCCGCCCTTGCAGAGAACTGCGCAGTGGTATGTATCACTGATTTTCTTTGCAGCCTCGATCATATCATCTGCTGAGTGAATCTCCATTTCCGCCAGAACTTCTGCTTCTGGAATATTCGGTGTCAGAACACTGGCAATTGGAAGAAGACGTTTCTTTAAAGTTCCGATTGCCTCTTCACTGATCAGCTTCGCTCCACTTGTTGCTACCATAACCGGGTTAACGACAATATTTTTTGCTTGATACTCTTTCAGTTTATCTGCAATTTTCTCAATCAGCGCACTGGAAGATACCATTCCGATCTTCACTGCATCCGGATAAATATCTGTAAAAATGTTGTCTAATTCCTCACCTAGAAATTCTGGTGTCACTTCCATAATCCCTGTCACACCTGTTGTATTCTGTGCGGTTAACGCTGTGATTGCACTCATCGCATAAACGCCATTTGCAATCATTGTCTTAATGTCTGCCTGAATCCCTGCTCCACCGCTGGAATCACTTCCGGCAATTGTTACTGCTGTTCTCATTGTTTCGCCTTTCCTTTTCTTATCTATTCAAAAAACACATCCGCCTTCAAAAAGCTTTCCATATAAATGTCTGCTTCTTCGCGGATCATTTCCTGATCTTCTTTACTTTCTTCTTCATACACGCCAACCGTATGATATCCTGCCAGTTTTGCTGTCTGGATCGCATACAATGCATCTTCAAAAACATACAGTTCTTCCGGATTCCTGTCCAGATATCCTGCTGCCATATGATAGACTGCTGGGCTCTGCTTTCCAGCTCCTGCCTGCGCGCATGTAAAAATATGTTCAAAATACTGACGTATTCCAAGACGGATAAATGCATGTTCCAGGTGATCTTCATCACTGGCTGTCGCTGCCACGACCGGAATCTTTCTATCTGACATTTTTTGTAGAAATTCTTTTACTCCGGCTTTTAACGGTGCCTCGTAATAATAGAAATCTCTCACTACATCTTTGATTCCCTGACTGATTTCTTCTACAGATTGTTCAAGCCCATAGCGTGTCCGCATATATAATGCAGCCTCCGGGATAGACATATAATAAATCTTCTCGGCAAGTCCAGGCTCTGCTTCAATCTGCTGACTCGCAAGGTATCTCACACCCGCGTCCTGCCAGATGGACATAGAATCCAGAACCGTCCCGTCTATGTCTAAGATAACACCACCCATATTCTGTACAGGAACTTTTCCACAACATTTCTGCTCTGATGCATTTTTCTCCACGTCAGATTTATTTTCTAACATGCTTTCACCATCTTCTCAGTGGCTGCTTTCAGCTCTTCTGTCGCTTTCTTAATATCCGGTTTTGCGAAAATAGCGCTGATAACTGCGATTCCACAAAGTCCACAGCCTGACAACTCCTGCACATTATCTTTTGTGATGCCGCCAATTGCGATAACTGGAATATCTACAGCCTCACAAATTGCTTTTACCATCTCATGGTCAACTTCTACTGCGTCATCTTTGGAACTGGTCGGAAATACAGCTCCGACTCCAAGATAGTCTGCTCCGCGCTCCTGAGCTAGAAGTGCCTGCTCCACTGTCTGTGCCGAAACTCCAACAATCTTATCTTCACCAAGCTTTGCCCGGACATCTCCTGCTTCCATATCACTTTGTCCTACATGAACTCCGTCCGCGCCAACTTCCAGTGCAAGCTCCACATCATCATCCAGCACAAACGGTACCTGGTACTTTGCACACAAATCTTTGATTTCCTTTGCCTCCTGAAGAAAAGCATCATGATCGAGATGTTTCTCACGAAGCTGTACAAATGTAGCTCCACCTTCCAGTGCCTTCTCAACCTGACTGTAAAGTGTCTCTCCATTCAGCCAACTTCTGTCTGTCACTGCATATAGCAGTAAATCTTTTTTATCGCACTTCATATTTTGCTCCTTCGTCTAACTGCTCTTTTGTCATGTTATAAATAGCATCAATAATTCTGTTTCTGTAGGTAGAATTACCGTCACCTTTCTGCATGTAGCTCCAGCCAATCTCACCGGCAAGTCCCATCGTACAAACTGCCGCTGCTGCCGCCTCAAGCTTCTGCTCAGGATTTGCAACAAGGTATGCTGTCATCAGTCCGGATAACTGGCAGCCTGTTCCTGTAATTCTTCCCATTTCCGGTCGTCCATTACGGATCACGTAACATTTTCTGCCGTCACTGACAAGATCAATTGCTCCTGTAATTGCAACTATACTTCCGGATTTTTCAGAAAATGCTTTTGCAAATGCAACTGCTTCGTCCAGATTTTCTTCTGTCACTGCGTCAGCTACATCAGCGTCAACACCCTTTGTAGTACCGCTTCCTGCAGCTAATGTCTTGATTTCGGAAATATTTCCACGGATTACATCAAACTTTATTTCCTGCATCAGGTTGACAGCTGTATTCGTTCTAAGAGAACTTGCTCCTGCACCAACCGGATCAAGCAGAACCATGTGCTTTAATTCATTTGCCTTATGACCTGCCGCCAACATTCCTTCAATCGTTCTTACATTCAGCGTTCCAATATTGATGTTCAGACCTCCGCAAATTGCAGTGATATCCTGCACGTCCTGCGGCTCATCTGACATGATCGGGCTTGCACCACACGCAAGAATCACATTTGCTACATCATTGACCGTAACATAATTCGTAATATTATGGACAAGCGGTCCTTTTTCTCTAACGTTCTGTAAACATGTACCTAGCATAATTCTCTCTCCTTTTTGTGTTGTGAACATTCGCTGATTTTTATATTGCTAACATAAATAGCAGATATACCTAATAAAAGATATACCTGCTAACGCATCTCTTTCCCTACGTTGGCATTATCCAAATCAGGTTGCAGGTCAAGGCATTCATCCCAATCTCAGCCTGCTTGATACGCAAGCCCCCTGTTGTTCGTTATTCGTTTCATATATATTATACATAATAGACAAAATTTTACAAGTTTATTAATTATAATACACTTTGTTCTTATAGTATATGCATATTTCCTTTGCAATATTCTCAAAAATATTTTTTCACTTTTACTAATATTTTCTTAACGTATCATGACTGTCATCAGTCGTTTTATCAATCCTCTTTACTACTACATAATATCCGTCATCTCCTGCCGGTATTTTCACGCGGTCACCAACTTTATGTCCAAGTACTGCTTTTCCAAGCGGTGACTCGATGCTGATCAGTCCTGCCAGGGAATTTCCTCGGACACTTGTCACAATCCGGTATGTCTCCACTTCTTCATCATCTTCAAAATAAAGATCCACGGTATTATTAATTCCTATCTCGTCTTCTTTTGAATCATCAGACACAATGTTGGCAGTTTTTAACATTCTCTCTAGATAACGGATACGGCTTTCGTTGCGGTTCTTATCCTGCTTCGCTGCTTTATACTCAAAGTTCTCGCTCAAGTCTCCCTGTGCTCTTGCCTCTTTTACTGCTTCCAGCTCTTTTTTACGGACAACAATCTTTCGGTACTCAATTTCTTCCTTTATTTTCTTTACATCACTTTCTGTCAGTTGTTCTCCCATATGATACAGTCCCTTCTATATTAATTGATAATGTTTCATTGCTTTTTCAATTCCGTCATTCATCACACTGTCCGTCACATATTCTGTATATGGATCCAATACAGAATCATGCTCTTTCATCGCTACTGTATGTGTGGCGTATTCGAACATCGCCAGATCATTGCTGCTATCTCCAAATACATATATCTGATCCATGTCATAGCCAAGATATTTCCTCATATACTCAATCCCGGTCGCTTTTGTATATTGCTTTTGAATACACTCATAACTTCCATGTCTCCGATCGATGACTGCCAAATCGTCACGGACTTCCTCTATGAATTTTACTACATCACTTGTCTGATCAGAGAGTAAGAACATTTTATCATAAATGAATCCGCCATCCTCAATATATTTCTTACAGCCTAATCCCCAGGCTTTTCCCATGCGCTGTCTGATATCTTCGATTTCCGGAAAACGGGAACTATTTTGGGGAAAATATAGATCGTCACTGGCTTCCAGAACTCCTTCCATACGACACTCCTGAATCACCTGTATGTAACGTCTGCATTGCTCCTTGGTCAGTGTACTGTGCATCAGCACATTTCCCTGATAAATGATTTCCGTTCCACAACCGCACACATAACCATCTACTGGAATATGCTTCATGGAATCCAATGTATTACAAGATGTACGACCTGTATTGATAAACACAAGATGTCCGTTTTCTCTCGCCTGCTTCAATGCACGAAGTGTACTTTCCGGCACTATCTTCGTCTGTTCGTCAATCAATGTACCATCTACATCAAAAAATAATGCTGCTTTTTTCATCTGTCAAAACTCCCTTATCTCGCAATTCCAAAATACTGATCCACGCCATTGGCAATCCCGGTTACGATCTGCCACTGATATTCGTCTGTCGCCATCTTCTGATCTTCCGTCGGATTACTCATATATCCCATCTCCACAATGGTCGTCGGAACCTGTGCCCAGTTGATTCCACTCATGGTATCTGTCTCCCAGACACGCTCTCTTTTTGCTCCGGTTGCTGCCACCATATGATCTAAAATATCTGTAGAAAGTGCCTGACTTTGGGAATATAGATTTCCATTATATGGATTGGAAGCAGTCTGACAAATCGTCATCATGCCATTGGCACTGCTGCTATCTGAACCATTGGCATGAACACGGATAAATGCATCGGCATTGGCATTGTTTGCAATCTGTGCACGCTCTGCATTCGATACATTTACATCGTTCGTCTCTCGTATCATCAAAACATCATACCCACGGTTCATCAATTCTTCTTTCAGCTTCATAGAAACAGCCAATGTCAGTTCATATTCCTGAAGCCC
>OLRT01001768.1_pt1 | contig 14523 bp, 10 predicted proteins | sample 1672021 | NCBI WGS metagenome assembly OLRT01 (sample SAMEA3136637, study PRJEB25190) | human gut metagenome | reverse complement strand
CGCCAAATATCCATGCAAGCATGGCTGCTTGGCTCGTTGCTACCGCGTATATTGGCAGCCATACCAATGCACCGTTCCCGGTTTGCCTGCAGTGTATCCTGCAGATCCTTTCCAACCTAGATATCAGCTTTCGTGGCTGGTTCGGATGGTTGTCCTAAAAAGGAAACGTCTCTTACGATTTGCTTTACCATTTACTTTCTCCTGTACTCTCTTTCTTACTTATCGCGACCGGAAATTTTTCTCATCGGCTCAAGATTAATTTTACAGCATCAATAAGATCTGCACTGAATCCCTCCAATTCATCCATTGTAATCACTTTATCCCTTAAAGTATACAGGAAGCTCCTGAATCTTCATACGCTAAACCGATCCTTTAACCATCGATTTTCTCATCCATGCTAGTTCCAACTACTATTATTTTACCACAAAGGCCTCTACCCCGTAACATAAAGTCAGCTATCATTAAATCAACGCTTCGGCCCTTTTAATATTCTTTAGGGTTTCCCTCACAGAATTTATATCTCCATACACTGTTAAGCCTAAATCTAGCTTTACTGATTTATCATCTAATTCCCCCGTAATGCAAGCCTTAATTTGATCTTTAGCAATCAACATTTTATTATATAATTCCGTAAAATCATCACACATTTCCCTAATACAACTATACATTTGTTCAATTGAAATCCTATACGGTTCACTCGCATCAACCTTTTCAAATGATAATTTTTGTTTTAACAATTCTTTATAAAATCCTATAATATTCTCAGTAGCTATAATAATCTTATGTGAATCTCCAGCCACTCCAGGCTCTCCTATTGCTTTCGTTAACTTGTCCTTTTTTGAAAATGACGATATATCTTCTATAATTCTAAGAAGTTTTTGCACATGATCATCTATGAAATTTAATAATTTATCAAAATTGTCTATATAACTATCTTCATCTGTATACTGCCATAATCTCACTTCTTTTGTTCTAAATCCCACCAACCATTCATAATTTATTATAAAAGCTTCTATATACAATTGATATTCCCACGCATACGCAGTTTCTGCTGTCAATTCCCTGCAATATTTAGGATATAAATACATAAATTTATCTATACTCTCAGGTCTATAAAAGATATTTAAGCTACTCATTACACTATTTAAATCTGTTATATTATCTTGACTTATATTTGGGAATGATCGAACTTGCTTCTCTGAGCAACAGCAAAGTTCTTTTATAATATCTATTCCATTTTGGCTTAATATATCTTTTGTACTTTGTGATATATTCATATCTGCAATTGGCATAGATAATAGTTCTTTAAACATAGGATAATCATATATATCGTTCCTTTGTTCATCTTTAAATGAGTATCCCAACGCTGATATTTTAAATAAAATTTCTTCAAATCCTTTTTTTCCAAGATTTTGAACATGTATCATGTCATCCCACATTCTGTCACAAAGGTCTCCTAATGTATTAATACCTGCACGTTTTAAACAGTTATATGTTCTTTCTGAAAACTCTAGCTCATCAATAGCAATCTTCATTGCCTCATCATACATATTCATATTTTCTTCGGCAAAATACTCTTCTATCTTTTCCCGAATTTCTGCAACACCTTTTGCATTAAGATTTCTAATCTCCAAAAGTTCTTCATCTGTTATGTCCTTCAAGTCCTCTAATGCTTCATATCCAGCTGTGAGCAGACAAACCTTCGCTCTTGCTGATATACTTAACTCTCGAATCTTCATGAGCTAAATATCTCCTTAATCATCGATTTCCTCATAGTTCTGTTCTTCATCCACTGCAAATTTATACGCTGCAAGGATATCCCTTATACCCTTATTCGGATTCTGACGTTTTACATCCAGAATCTGAATAAAATCACGAATCATAGTACGTGGCGTAATGAATGTTGTTTCCCTTTTCAGGTATGCCAGTTTTACAAAATCAATCATCTCATCTTCTGTAATTACTTTTTCATATTCATTCAACTGAGCATGTATCTCTGCCAATTTTTCAAGTAATACATACATTTCTTCTTTTGTCAGCGGAAGTACTTTTATTATTGGGGTCATCATATTAATAATGCTTGGATCTTGATATGTTCCAGTTGACAAACGGGAACGCATTGCCTCGTAACTGAAAATTCCTTTTTTCTTATCATAAATGCTCTTTGGAATACCACCCATGATAATTCCCAAATTCTCGGCTTTTCCCTGCAATGCGGCATTATACATCATTAGGATCTTTTCATAGTTATTCTGACGAGTAATTCCATTGGCTGTATTACAAATATAAGCAAGTTCGTCAATTAATACTATAAATCCCTTATATCCGGCAAGTACAAAAAACTGAGCCCATAGCACAATATAATCAAACCAGTTTTCATCTTGCACGGTTGCATTGATTCCTAGTTCTTTCTTGGCTTCCTGATTTGTTTTAAATTCACCACGAAACCATCTGAGTACATTCTCTTGTCCTGTCAGCTTCTCATTCATATCAGAAGTTCTACTTGCCTTCCAGAACAACCTTAATCCCATAGTAAATTCATATCCATATGGCAATGACTGTAATTTTGCACAGTCCTGTAACATTAGATTTTCTGCTATACGTTCAATATTAGTCTCTCCTAAAGGATTCTGTGACATCTGGATTGCAGCACGTGCAAACATATTATTTACCCAGGATTCCAGTACTTTAGCTAACGCTCTTCCCGACTGATTTGTCTTATTTGAGACATTTGACATCAGTTCTCTATATGTTGCCAATCCTTTTTTCTTTACAGAATTTCCTATCAGTGCTCTATCTGGTGAAAGATCTGCTTCTGCCACAATAAAATCATTCTTTACACAATATTCTTTTATTGTCTGAAGAAGAAAAGTTTTTCCACTTCCATAGTCACCAACTACAAAACGAAAGGTAGCTCCTCCATCCTGTATAACCTCGGTATCACGAAGAAGAGAGTCAATTTCTTGCTCTCTTCCCACTGCAATATATCCTAACCCCTCTCGAGGGACAGTTCCGCCCCCAAGAGAGTTCATGATGTTTCTATATGTTTTTTTAGGTATACGTTTTTCCATGTCAAAATACCTCTATCCGTTTACATATAATCTTTCGGTTTTCCACAAACCTTACACTTTTTATTAAACAAGCCAGTAAATACACCACCACAATACTGACAAACATTCTGCTGCCTATAACGTATCTTCTGCTGTTCAGCTTCCTGCTTCACCTTTTCTTCCGCAATCAATCTTTCCTCTTCCAACTTACGCACATCTCCTACTTTACGAAGTTCTTCCTCCAATTTGGCTCTACGTTCTGCTTCTTTTTTTCTTTCTGTTTCAAGCTGACGTTGGTTTTCCTCTATCTTTTTCAATTCATCTGCTAACTGTTCATTTCTTTCCTCTGCTAAACGGCGTTGCTCTTCAATTAACAAGTCAGCTTTATTTTTATCATAGTAGGCATCATGTTGTTCTTTGAGTTCATCAAGATAATCCTCCTCAACATAAGGAAGTGTTTCATCTGTATTGATGATTGTTTCCCCATAGAAATCCAATGCCTTTTCATTGATAAATTCCAAAATTGTTTTATAATTCGGGAATGGTGAAACTAGCTTTACAAATTCTGTAACACTATCAGGTCGGTCAGCAACGAGAACATCCAGAACTCTTCTTTCATCACTATCTAATGTTATATAAAAATTTTCAGCTTCTACTGAGACTTCACCTGGCTGTACTGGCACTTCGATTTCTTTTTCAATTTCTTCTGGTAATTCTTCCCACTCATCTTTATCAACCAGTTTCTCCTGATTTTTACGCAGAATATTTCTGATTTGAGCAAACTGATGGAAATCAAGTGTGAGATCATCTAAAGTAAGTTCCTCTATAGATTTCGTATCATTGATACTACTTTCTCTGATCTCTGAAGGGCGATTGACTCTCTTGATAAACTGATATTCCTTGTAGTCAAATGTAGTATTTTTAAAGCACTCTTTGAAAAGCTTTATCATAATACCATTTGCTGTTGTAAAGAAAATCTGTGTATTCTGTTCTGCCATCGATTTCAGAATATCTAACACGTTCAATACCTGCGTATCATCCATTGTAGCCAATGGCTCATCCAAAAGTAAAAACTGCGGGGCATCCGGAGCAGCCATATGTAAAGCAAACATAACTGCCATGGCAATCGTAGATCTCTGTCCGGTACTCATTTCATAAGTTCTTACTTCCTGATTATTCAAACCACGAACAGCATAAATACCTCTATCATCAATGTCTAATTTTTCAAATTCTCCGGAATGATGCATCCATTTAAAGAATTTACTGATCTGCTGAATATTATTGCGGATTCCTTTTTCTACAAATGAACTAAGAGAAGGCATCTTTTCAAATGCTTGTACTGCTCTCGCACATCGCTCCACCATCGGAGTATCTCTCTTGATTGTTGCCTTACAATCTTCCAACATCTGTCTTTCAAAAACAATTGAACTTTGAGACTCTAAACGCTCAACTTCTAACTCACACTTGTCATATATCTCATGATATTTCGTTATCCATTCTCCTAAGATACTATCTTCTGAAATCTTAAATTTTGTTTTTATTGTTTCCAGACACTGCTCGATTTCACGATAAATATCCATATCTAAGGCTTCCAATTGAGATTCCAGACTATGTATTTCACTTCTGAGAAGTTCTTCTCTTTGATCATTCTTCAAAATTTTATTCTCATACTCAGCAATTTTATTCTCTGATATTGCCAATTCTGACTCAATTCTTTCCAATCGCTTCTGAAGAAATTCTGAATATGTACCCTTTCCAGATTTCTTATATTCTAAATATGTAGAATCTGTACTCGTATATTCTTGACAGGCATTAATGTTATGAAGTGAAAATCCCTGGTTATCTAATGCTGTCTGCTGTTCAATTATTTCATCTTTTCGTTTCTCTTTTTCACTTTTAGAAATTACATACTCGTATAATTTTTTATAATCCGACTTACATTTTTTGACCATTGGGACAACCGACTCTAATTCCAATAGTTCTCTTTTAGCTTTATCAATTAATTTCTGTCGATCAATAATCTTCTCTAACTCAATAATTCGTTTTCCAAGTTCCTGGATTTCACCAATCAGGTTCTCTATTTTTTCACCAACAACTACGGCACTATCAATAATATCTATTAACTGCTGCGTAGAATTGTACTCATGTCCGCACAGAGGGCATCTTGCATCTGTTATGAGCGTTTTTCCAATTTTTCTAAGCTCAATTGCCTGCTGCTCTTTCTCGCCGAATGCTTTCTTTTCTTCATTATATTTGTTTTCGACCTGGCGTCTTCTTGCCTTAGCTTCTTCCAGTTCGTTCTCGTAAGATTCCATTTCGTCATTGGATAATCCCTGATAATTATCCAATTTTAAGAAATTAATAATTGCAGGTCTTTGTTCAATTTTGGAAATATAATATAATTCCTGCTCAAGTTGTTCGAGTTCCACAATAAGATTGTTTACCAGTTTAATAGTCTCTTTATGGCTCAGTACATTCTGAACAATTGTCCAGTTTCGAATATCTGTATTAACGCTCTCTAATCTCTGCTGAATACTGGTCTGCTTATCTCTCTCATCAATAATCTTTTTCTTAATACTGCCATTCTCTTCTGTAAGCCTCGTAATTTCCTCAGTTTTTTCTTTACGCTGATTCGAGTAAAGACGATTGCTATTTTTTGTATCCGCAACTAACTCACCAATAGCATCAATGCTCATTTTCTCTATATTATAAGCCGAAAGAATTTCTACGTATTTACGAACCAGTTTCATTTCTTCCAGAATTTTAGGATACCTATCACTAGCGCCATTAGGCAGACGATTGCAGCCGCTAAACTTCAATACATTAATTCCTGCTTCTATTTCGTCAGACTTCGAGCTATCTGTTTTGTGTGCAAGACTCTCTTCATAATATTGAGCCATGCTCCTGGCCTCACTTAACTCACTTCGAAGTTCCGTATAACGTTCATTAAATGCTCTCTTAAATCTCTGCCATTTTTTCTCATGATCAACAACTGTTTCACCAAACATAAGATTGCCAAACATAGATGCAAAGTTATCTTCACTATTATCTGATTCATGAATAAACTTATATGCTGCCTCTGAATCAAAAGCATTAAAACGGTTGAAGTTTTCATTCAAATTAGATTTTGTTCTTCCAATAGGCACACCATACCAAACTCGCTCTATTTCTTTGTTATTCTTTTTTGCGAATCCTGGTGTAAAAGTATGCACTCCCGCTTCTGTATCATATACGTTCAGTCTTGGATAATTATCCGTAGGCAATTTAACTTTGAAATCTTTTACTCGACGCACTTCTGACGTAAGTGCATATTCAATCGCCTCCAGCACCGATGTTTTACCTGATCCATTTGCTCCGTAGAATAGATTTATCTGACCAAATGTCATTGTTTTTTCATCAAAACAGAAATCTCTGAATCCCGTTGTTTCTAACGATTTTACCCATTTGATTTTGGGCACCTTTGAATGCTTCATTACAGAATAATCATCATCCTGTACATAGTCTGCATCAAATCGTTGACCTGAAAGATAACTCTCAACCTTCTTAGATGCATATGGTTCAGTTAAACATGCGGTAAGATGTTCTTGTCTTAATATGCGATCCCACTCGTGAACAGGAGATGTTTCACCAATTTTATCGCTTGATGTTTTTACAATTCCATTGATAAACGTAATTGTCTCATCTTCAGAGAAAACATATTTTCTTCCATATGTCTTATTACTTTCAATTACCTGTATCGGAATATTATCAGAATTATCGTCTAAAATATAAACAATATATACCATTGCTTTGCTATTATCCTGACGGATATCTTCACGATACAATTCTCTCTGAAAACCACTCCATTCTTCTTCATCATCAATGATTTCACAGATATGTGTATCTTTCTGATATACAATGATATATTTCTCATCGCTATATTTGGCCTCACAAAAATGGCATTCGAAACCATGAATATCTACGTTCTGTAACTCACGAATACCCGTCTTCTGCACAATACGTGCAAAACCTTCCGCATCATCCTCTTCCAATTCAAAATTATCATGTTCTCGGTGGATATTTCGCATTATTTCCACCACATCTATAAACTCTTCCTGCGATTCTTCTTCGAACCCAGCATATTTCTTACTATCATCGATAAGTTCATCGAGAACGTCAAGTTCTATATCCGCATCCCATCCAATATCGTCCAAATGTTTTTCATACAAAGATTCTACAAATGCATCATAGTCATCCTGTTCATAAAGATTTTTTATAGAACTTGTATAGCTATCTTTTACATGAAGCTCATAAGAAAGCGCAGTAAAATAGGCCACATTAAGAAGAACCAAATAATTTGAATATGAATCGTTTTGATTCCAATGCATCTTAGTTAACTTTGCACAACATTTAAATACTGTCTCATACACAATTATTGTTACACGTTTATCACCAAGCCTGTCAATCAATTTACATGAAAAAGGAACGTATATGCCAGCCGACGCAAACTCTGACAAATTCTCTAACGTATCATCTAATAATGAAAGGCCTAACTCTTCCTGAATTGCATCTACAATTACTGTTTTCTGCTGAGCATTCATCTTAGAGTAGAAATATGCCATAATATTTAACACATCATATTCAACAATACTGTCAAACTCTTCGCGAGTAAAATTGAATAATTGACGTGAGTACTCTTCGAGCATACTACTGATGACTTTATCCGCCATCTTGTTTTCTTTTTCTCCTTTTCCAATAACACAATATTTCATGATTCTCCCCCTGCTTAAATGAAATATAACTTCTCTTTATCCTTATTCAATTGTTTTTATTACATTTTGGCAATCTGCTGTCTGCTTTATAGTCTTTGACCATGCATTCATCCGACATATTAAAATATCTATACGATATTTCATTCTCTGTGCTATTGCCTATATCCCAGGTAACGTCCAGTTGATACGATACTCCCTCAATATTCACCATATTCCAGGCATGTGGTCCCATTCTTCCATTCTTTCCTGCTTTTCCGGTTACAACAATACATTTCATATCTACTGCGTTTAGAAGAACTTTAACCGCTTTTGCAATACCCTCACATTGAGCTTTATGATACGCGAAAACACCAAGAATATTATGAGAAGCAATCACTCTGGACAATTTATCTCTATCTGCTCCTTCATAATCATACTTGATGTTTTTGCAAATCCAGTCATGTATCCGAACTTCTCTATCATATTCACTACATCCCAATAAATTTAACTGACTAATAAGTTCATTCACTACTTTTTCAATTTTCCGGTTGTATTCTTTCACCTTTTCATTTGTAAAAAAATACTGCGGGCAAATTGCAAAATGTCCATATATATCCTTTGCCACACTACAGGCAGACTGATTCAAAAAATAGATCAAAGGATTATCCCTGGTCATTGCTGTAAAAATGCGTTCAAACTTGTCCTGATCTAATTCTCCACAGGCCGGAACAGGAATAATATCTTCATGAGCCATCGCACCATTATAAAACGCCTTGTAGATCGCCTGTTCTTGCTTATTCAGTTGATGATAATAATAGCGATCTACAATCATTTTCCAATGACTCCTTTACTCTTTTGCAAAATATACCATCACCACTGTGATATCATCTCCACAGCCCAGTTCACTGGTCTCTGTCAACCAGTTCTTTAAATTTGCCTTTACAACTTCCGCTCCATGTTCCTGAAGCATCTGCAAATAGTCCTTACATGTCTTCTGATATTCTGTATCTGAAGTATAACTATTGGCAAATCCATCTGTAGAAAGAATATACATATATGGAGCTTCGCTCTCCATCTCACGTCTACGCACGGAAGCCACTGCTTTTCTCCAGGCATCTGTTTTTGACAGGGAATGTGTTTCTGTTCCAAGGAATTTCTCCGGTTCTACCAGTGGTTCGACTTCTTCTTTTGTCACAACACTGATATCCCCGTCTCCGATCTGGAAGGAAAATACAAAGCTGTCAGTCACCAACATTCCAAGCAGCGTTGTTCCATACAGAGAAAATACAGACGGCCACTTAATATTTCCATCTTCATCGGTCATTCCTTCTGCTTTATTTTTATAAAAAGACTGTTTCCCCCTTGCCTGCCACTCTTCACATACATCCTGGGCGAACCGCATATCACCTTCCCGGTTAAGAAAAGTAATTAGATTGGAAAGTCCTGCTTCATCTTCTCCATAGACTTTCAGATAGTTCTTCATGACTTCATAGAAAGAATTGACAGCAATCATGGAACCTCTGTCACTTCTGGGACATTTGGAACTTCCATGTCCGTCTGCAACTGCAATGATAGCTATTTTATCTGATATTTCTACGATTCGTTTATTATCCTGGCAAGGCATTTGGTTTCTTACGTGAGTCGCACCCTTGACGATTCCGTCACATATATAGCGTTTCATCCGACTCCTCCTCTTCTTACCAGACAGCTCCTTCATCGAAATCATCTGGATTTGGAATATTACTCATATCAAGTACCAGTGGTGCCCCGTTATTTGCCGGTGCAAACGGATCATCTGCCGGTGCAGATGCTACGGAAGCTCCTGATGCAGTTGCAGGCGTGGATGCCGCAACCGAATTCATTGGCTTGCTTGATGGTGCTGATACCATAGAAGCTGTTGTAGATGCCCATTTAATCATTTTCGCCAGTGCTGTTGCATTATTTGCCTGTAATACAAGCTCTTTATTTCCAGTAAACTCAATCAGTGCTTCGTCGTCTGCATCCTGTCCAATAGAAATTGCAATCTTTACTGCTTTCCGGAACCAAGGAAGTTTTTTCAGTTTCTCCATACTCTTTTTATAATCATCTGTTGGCTGTCCATCTGAAAGAAGTACAATAACCGGCGGCAATGCTCGCTCTGGCATTGGTGGAATACTTAACTGTGCAGCCAGAAGATCAAATGCTTTTCCAAGTTCTGTCAGTCCGTTGGCATCCATATCTTCCCAGCCATAATCCTCTACTGGCACTGGACTGGATGTAATCCAGCTTGCTCCTGATGAGAACTGTAATGCACGGATCAGAAGCTGTGCATTTGGATTATTGTCCGCTGCAGAGCGCATTTCCGGTATACACTCCTGAATCGTGTTGTTTACGATTCCGATTTTCTCCCCATACATAGATCCGGAACAATCTACTACCCAAAAGAAATGAATTGGTCTTGTTGCTAATTCTCCACCTGGTCTTTGTAATACTTCCATGGTAAATCCCTCCCACATGTGCTTTTATTATTTTCTCAATCCTTATTTGAACTCCCCTGTTGATTCAGGGAATAAAATCTTTACACCTTTTGCAATTCCAGCTGTCTTTCCCGGAGCAACTGGTATCTGTGTGCCATCTGCTTTCTGATACGTCCAGTTCACCTTGTCCTCATTCCGAATTCCCCAGAGTGCCGGGTTCTTTGGATTCTGAACGACAGAACCTACTACGGTATCCATATCAAAATCATCATAAACATGATGATTTGACAGCTTCGTATTCTGATTTAACAGCACTCGGTTCTTTCCAATGATAATCTTATTTGGTACTTGTACTGTCTTTCCGCAGTTCCAACAAGTATGTGCCACACCCTTTGCTTCCAGATCCTCATCATAGAAAAGCTGAGCACCGCAGGAACATTGTAACATTCCGCTCATCATGTTAGAGAATAACGTCATCCATTCCGGCTCCGTAATACGTTTGCTCGGCTCATTCAGTCCGATTGTAAATGCTTTGGTAAACATCTGTCGCAGTTTTTCCGGATATAACGGCCAGTAAATGGTTGCATTGTCATGAAGTCCTTTTACCGGTCTGTTCGTCTTATTATTCGGATCAAAAATAAAGACCGGATCTGTACCATACAGCTTCACTCTGGCAGCCATATCCATACATCGAATACTTGCTTCCAGTTTTCCTTCCAGTGGATGATTCACCATAAAAAGATAGAACAACAGCACAGAAAGAGAATATCGGTCTGTATCTTTGGATGGGCGTTTCTCACCTCTTACAATCTCCGGTGCCATAAATCCCGGTGTACCAAGAACTCCACCTGGCTTACTGTTGTCAAAGGATACGTTGTCATTGTCACAAATCAGTACATCTCCATTATCTGGATTAAAGAATAAGTTTCCAAATGAAATATCCTGATACTTAGCACCCATAGCGTGCAATTTCTGATAGCCTCTGGTCAGATTAAAAGCAGTTCTGCACAGCGTATAAAAAGATGGATTCACACGTTTCTTCATCAAATCCACGATACTTTTATAATTTTTCGGTCGAAGAGGCATGATATAACCATACAGATCACTTTTCGCCGGCACAATCAGCTCCATAGGCCAGAGAAAACTTTCATCTGGTGAACCTTTGGCAATGATTGTTTCCAGAATCTTTTTCTGACACTCAGTAGCACTGCCCTTAAAGTACCATTTCAGTGCATAATGCTTACCGCTACATTTCACATCATAGACTTCTCCCTGCCCACCGGCTCCCAGGAGACTGACTACCTCATATTTATTTCCACTCTCTGAAGTGAGAATTGTTCCATTTTTTAATTGTCCTTCCATTATGGTATCTGCCTCCTTTGTTTGATCAACTGCAATACCTGATTTACTACACTGCCATCCGCCACGATCATGCAATAGGATTTATTTCCAAACTGCATCTCGCAGGCATTGCTGTACGGAGTAATTGCGGTCAGATAACGATAAGTCTTGTCAAATCCCCATTCCGTTGCCTGAAACACAATCCTCTGATTCGTTATGTATAAGATTCCCCGGTGCTGTACAAGTTCTGTATGCTCTACTGTTCTCCCTCTTCCGGAACTCCATCTGGTTCCCTCAAATAATCCTGGGGCACTTCCTCCCACATGACGGAACTCTTTCACTGTTTTCTGCTCCATATTGATTGCCTTATCAATAAAGTGAATCTTTTCTCCACGTTTCAGGAACAACTTATCTGTATTTAAAATTGGAAGTCTGCCAGCAATGATCTCCTGTCTTGCAGCATCTGGCAAAATGGTTGTCACCGTGGGAATCTGGTTTTGATTTCCAAATAGCGCATCAAAAAACCCCATCCTCTCACCTCTTTACCCAGTCAATATACCGTAAATCTTCTCTTTCGTTGTCGCATAGCAGGCGACAATCTGAAACTTATGCTATACCAGCTGATATTTAAATTTGTTCTTTCTTGCATATTCTTCTGCATAAGACCCAAAAGAACATTGAATAATAAACTGTTTGTCTGTATTGGTAAAGGCATCTTGCCCGATCTGCTTTACACTGTACGGGATCACAATAAAATCTAAGGAACTGCAGCCAAAAAATGCACGTTCACCGATGGCTCCTAGTTTTTCATGTAATTCCACTTTTTTCAGATTCGTACAGCCTTCAAACATACGATCCGGGATTCTACCTATATTCTCAGGAATTGTCACTCTCTCCATAGACTGACAGTCTGCCAGCAATCCATCGCCTAACCAGAACACACTCTTAGGAATCTCAATTGTCCGCAAGCCTGTTCCTTTCAACGCACCATCTCCGATTGTCTTCAATGCCATCGGCAATGAGATTGATTTAAGACTGCTACAGTTTTCAAAGGCGGAATCTTCAATCTCCTCGATACTAATTGGCAATACCACCTGATGTAGTTTGTTACATCCAGAAAAAGCATTCCGTCCAATATACGCTATTCCTTCTGTCAGAATAGCTTCCTCTGTCGGAGAATTACTGAAGCTGTCATCTGCGATCTCAACTACCGGCGTATTTCCAGATCTATTCTGGAAAATAATCGTTTTATTCTTATCCCCACGAAATCCAGTCACTGCAAGACCTTTTCCCCTGCGACTTTTCTCATATGTGAAAAGATCCCCATAAGATCTGCCAGAAGATGACTGTTCTCCTTGAATTGCCGGTCCGTTTCCCTGCTTCTGAATGGAAATATCACAGGCTTTTCCAAGAACTTTTCCTCCATAGCAGGAACACCACACCGATACAATCCAGTCTGCATTGACACGGCTCATACCAAAATCGTCCATAAGCTGCTTCACATAGCGAAAAGCAAAGGTATTATTGATATGGGATGCGCTCTGAATATCCTGTGCAATTCCCATGTTATATGCCATCAATAGTAAATTGACATTCTTCGCCTGATCTGGAAATAAGTCTTTTACCAATGCAGTAAATTTCTTTCTATCATCTAGAGATGCCTGGTGTCTCGTAAGCATCTCTTCAAAATCCTGTTCAAAAATAACCCATCACCTTCTTATCTGCTATTGTACGATGCTCAAATCTTATTCTACACCAAGTGCTTTAAATACTGCTTCTTCTGCGGAAGAATAGAAAATCAAACTAAATGCACCAACCAAATCTGATGGTACAGTTCCCAGATCTCCTGCTGACGTAATTGGAAGTAATACCTTCTTCGCTCCACTATCCAGACATACCTGCAGAGTACTTGCCAGCTCATCTACTTTAATCAAGGTACCACCGATACTGATCTCACCTAAAATTGCAAGGCTATTCAATGGTGTCTTTCCAAGTGCTGCGGAACAGATTGCAATTAACGTCGGCAGTGCCAGGTTTCCTGTCATTCCAATGCCCTGCATATCCTGATAGTTAATGATATAGTCCTTTGTAGTAGTACTGATCTGACCGGAAATACGATTACCATTGGCTTTCAGATAATTAAATGCTGTATTGGTTGCTTCTTTCGGTTCTTTTCCTGATCCAATGCCAGTACAGGTCAGCTTTCCATTACCAGGCATCATCTGTGTTTCCAGCATATAGCAACCGATCATACCCGTCTTTGATTTTGAAACAGTATAAACCGATCCTGGTTTTCCCATACCTTCCGGGATCAGCTTGCCGCCGCCCTGTTCTGGAACTGAAACATAATGCTCTTCAAAGCTGTCATTATCTGTATAAGAGAAATTCACATCATAGAACTCCATGCCGCCAATCTTCTTCAACTGTTCTTTTACTCTGCGGCGAAGTTCCAGTGAAATCTCCACAATTTCACGTAATTCTTCTTTTGTTACCTCTCCATCTGGATACAGCAGTTTCGTAAATCCAGAAATCATCTTACGAACTGCAATAGTATCACGCTGGTTCAGGTTATTTCCAAGACGGAAATACTTGTCCATCAGGTCACTATAGCTGTCCTTACGAAGTTCACGCATGAACTCTGACAGATAATCTGTGATAAATCCATAATCATTAGTAAAGGAATCCGGTCTGTATTTCGGAATCTCCCAGCCAGGAATATAGCAATGCATACGATCCAAAAACGCAGTATCGGTTCCCATTTCCGGTGGGAATGGATCAAATAAGCTGGAAGTCTTTAAAAGAGTATCTACACTCTGATTGATATTTCCTACAAATACCATAGAAGCCTTCGCCTGAATCTCTGCCTTTCCTCGTGAAAATGCCCCAGAAGCCATGTATCCTTTCATGATTTGAATACCATCTTTATCTTTAAACCTGATACCTGCA
>OLRT01001754.1_pt1 | contig 14612 bp, 17 predicted proteins | sample 1672021 | NCBI WGS metagenome assembly OLRT01 (sample SAMEA3136637, study PRJEB25190) | human gut metagenome | reverse complement strand
GCGCGCGATGTGTTTGAAGGCGGGCAGGTCTTCCCAATCGGCGGGACGGAGCGTAAAGCTTTGCATAAAATCACCTCGGCTTGACTACGAACAAGGCCGACGGATTTTACGGCTTCTTCCCCATAAATCTTTGCGGCAGCGCACCGAAATTTACGGTTTGCACGGCGGCGATGATCTCCTCTTTCCGTGATAAAAGGCTTGCGTCATCTATGCGCACGTCGTTTAAATCGTACGGGCCGTTGCGGAAGTGGCCGACGACCGCGCCGTGGAACACGCCGTCGATGAGCAGATATTGCAGTGGGTCACAGTCATACGGCAAACCCTCTGTGAGGGATTTTGCAAGCGATTTTAACGCCGGCTCGAACGCTTTATAGAGCGGGTCATTGCGGTGGAGCGCATAGACGCTGTGAAATTCGGGTGCGGTGTAGGTTTTGAGCATTTCTGCGTCTTCTTTTAGGAGATAGCCGCCGTCGGACTCGACCAAAACGTCTTCGGACACGAGCCCGGCTATCGCGAGCTTGATCTCTTTTTCGGGCAATTTGTAAAACGATTTCGCCATGGCGGGCGTGAACCACACAAAGCGGTGCGCAAAACGGCGGAGGACGATTCTGAGGGCTTCCGTTTTGGTATAGCGGTCGAGGCTAAAATCGGAAAAAAATTCGCCGAAACGATACCAACCGCGATCCCACTCGCCGTCGTACTGGTCTTCGTAGATGAGAAATGCCTCCTGCAAGCGGTGCAGGGCGGGCGTGATCTCCTTGACGAGCAGGCCGCTTTCCTCTTTCAGCTGCCCGATGGTGTACGGGCCGGACATTTCGATGCGCTCTAACAGCATTTGCTGCGTCATCGTCGCGTTTTTGAGCGGCTTGCGGTACAGCGCTGCGAAAAGCTCGAGGTCTTCGGGCAAGATCCAGCCGAGGTTGCCGCCCGCAAAGCGCCCTTTGATGAGTTCACGGCGAAGCTGCCGGCTTTTATTGTAGGCGAGGTCGTCGAAATCCGCGCGGAACGAAAGCGTGGGCGGTTGCCCAAAGCCGTTCCAGTAGACGTTCTGCCCGGGCTGGAGATCGCGGTACAATGCGTCGTATTCGGTTTCATTCGCCGGGGTGAGGAGATGCTGGCGCTCCATGCGCAGGGCGCGTATTTTTTCATCGTACATTACGGTTTTCCTTTCGTTTCCGCGCGCCATATTCGGCACTGTTCCACGCGTGCGCCGTGCGGCGTATCGCCCTGCTCGGGATCGCATGTATAGCTCCATAACAACTCACAGGGCAGTTCCGGACATTCTCCGCAGTGGTAAAAGCCTTTTTCCTGACAGCACTGCGCCACAGGGCAGGCTCCGTGGAACGGGTGTCCGTTTGTCTCTATACAGCCGCCACACCCGCAGGGCTCTTTATACGTACAGGTCGTGCAATGCAGTCCGCATCTTGAATCGATCATGTGTGTTCCTCCTAAATTATGATATTCAGATCGTAACACACAGAATATGACAGCGGGGTGTCATGTTTTATAGCGCTTTTTCATTTTTTTGATCGCAGAACGCATTTTCTTTACCATTTCGGGCGGGGCTGTCACCTGCACGTCGACGCCGAAGCTCAAAAGCCAACGCAGGGCGTCCTCCGGGGTAGAAAATCCCCATTCGGTGTAGAGCTTGCCGTCTTCCCGCGTGATGAACGACGCGGGGCCGTATTCTTCCACAAGGCGGTATTTTACGGCGGGCTCGTAAACGGCCGTGACAATGTAATCATCCGTCATGCTTTCGGTGCGGCTGCGGTTCGGCTCTTTTTCAGGCGGGACTTCACGCGGGGTGAAAAATTCATCGGTCACGTTTAAATTCCACAGGCGGCGGAGCTTATAGAGGCGGAAATCCTCGCGTGCGGGGCAAAAGCCGAAAACGTACCAGTCCCCCCAGCGGAACACGACGCGATAGGGCTCGACAAGCTTATCCGCCTCCCCTTTGGCGTAATAATAGTGAAACACGATGCGGCGCGTCTCTTTTACGGCGCGGCGGATCGTCTCGATCTTCTCCGCCAAGTCGTTTTTGTAGAACGACGCGAGATCGATCTCCATGTCCCGCGGTATATCGGTATCTGCGCCGAGCTTTGCGGCGAGCAGGTCGGATGCAGGGGCTTTGGAAACGCTGTCGAGCGAGCGCAGCCCTGTGAGGACGGCGGAAAGCTCCTGCCGCGTGAGCACGGCGGCATCGAGCGAAAAGCCTTCCATGATGGAAATACCGCCGCCCGCGCCCTGTTTGGTAAGGAGCGGGATGCCGGCTTTGCAGATGTCTTCGATATCACGGTTGATGGTGCGGCGCGACACGCCGAATTTTTCCGCGAGATACGGCGCGGTAACAGTGCCTTTTTGCTGAATGGTCGTAATGATGCCGATGAGGCGATCGGTTTTCAAATTAAAGCCCCCTTTTATCCACAGTATAGCATACCTGTGTGGAAAACAAAACGAAAAACTTGCAATGCAAACGAAAATGTGGTATAGTACCTTAGAAATCAACAGGAACACGCCGTCTGCCACCGGGTAGGCGGAAGAACGTGCCCACAGAAAACCGATAGGTCTGCGCTTTTAAAGTGCTCAGCAGGTTTTCTGCGGGCACGTTTTGTTTTGGAGGGACTATGCGCAAATATCTTCGTTTTGTTTCCCAGAGCGTTTTGGGCATGCTGGGGCTTTCCGTCTACATTTTGGCGGACACATTTTTCATTGCAAATTACATCGGTGCGGACGGGTTGGCGTCTTTAAACCTCGCGCTGCCGATCTACGGTATCATCAACGGCACGGGGCTGCTCATCGGCATTGGCGGCGGTGTGCGGTACACGCTGCGGCACACGCGCGGCGACGAAAACGCAGACAGCGTATTTACGGCAAGCTTACTGATGGGCGCTGTTTTGTCGTTCATTTATGTGCTGTGCGGCGTGTTCGGGGCGGAGTATCTGGCAAGATTGCTTGGCGCTTCCGGCACGGTTTTACAGCCGACAACCGTCTATTTGAAGGTTTGCTGCCTGTTTTCGCCGTTTTTTATTTTGAATAACATCTTAACGGCGTTCACGCGCAACGACGATGCGCCCGGGCGCGCGATGGCGGCGATGCTGACGGGCTCTTTTGCGAATATTGTGATGGATTGGTACATGGTGTGCGTCTTGAACGCCGGTATGCTGGGTGCGGTGCTTGCGACCGGCATGTCGCCGATTTTCGGCGTAGCGATCTGCCTGACGCGAAAGCGCGGGTATCACATCGGGAAGCACCGCATTTTTGAAGAAATTCCGAAAATTTCTGCGGCGGGTTTTTCCGCGTTCATCGGAGAGTTTTCTTCGACGGTCGTTATTTTGATATTTAACTATCTGCTATTATCACTTGCGGGCAGCACGGGTGTTGCGGCTTACGGCATCATTGCAAACGTGGCGCTTGTGGCAACGGCGGTGTTGACCGGCGCGGCGCAAGGCGTGCAACCGCTGATCAGCATTGCGTTTGCGGAACAGGACCGCAGAACACTTACAAAGCAGACGCGGCGCGGCGTTGTGACGGCGGTTTTACTGGGCGCGCTGTTTACCGTGGGCGCTTTGCTCTTCCCGCAGCAGGTGACGGCGGTGTTCAGTAAGGGCAGCGCGGAGCTGACGGCGCTTGCCGTGCCGGGACTGATGCTGTACTTCTTAAACTATCTTGTGAGCGGCGTGAATCTGCTGCTTATCGCGCGGTTTGCGGCGGCGGAGCGCAGCCGGGACGCGGCTGTTTTATCTCTTTTGCGCGGCGTGATCTTAGTTGTGCCGTGTGCGGTGGTGCTTGCAAATATATTCGGGCTGACGGGCTTGTGGCTTGCCGTGCCAACGGCGGAGGTGCTTTCTCTGCTTTGCGGGCTTTATCTTTTATACCGCGAAAAGAAAAGCGAAAAAACAGCTTTGCAAGCGGTGTGAAACGCGGTATAATCTTTTAAAAGACGACGATTTGGGACAAAAGGAGACCGACATGCACATTCCGAAAAGCGACACGCAGCACACCGAAATTCTGACATTTGAAGAAGCGCAGAAGCACCGCGAAGAAAGCGCCGTTTACGACCGCGAAAAATGGCTTTATATCCCGGATTTTTACTCCGAATACCGTTACATACTGGGTACCGCCGGCAAAAAGCCGCTCATTACCATCGGCATCAACCCCTCGACGGCGGAGCCGGATAACCTCGACAACACACTGAAATCCGTAGAGCGCATTGCGCTTTTTAACGGGTTTGACTCGTTTATCATGTTCAACGTCTACGCGCAGCGTGCGACGAACCCCGACCACATGGATAAGGCGTTTAACCGTGCACTGCACGAGGAAAACATGAACGCGTTTCGCTGGGTGCTTTCGCGCAGCGGCGGAGAGCCCGGCATTTGGGCGGCATGGGGCACGATTGTGGAAAAACGCGATTATCTCAAAACCTGCCTTGCGGACATGACGGCCATCGGCGACGCATTCCATGCAAAGTGGTATCAGGCAGGCAAGCCCTCTAAAAAGGGACACCCGCACCACCCGCTGTATCTGCGAAAGGACTCGAAATTGGAGGACTTTGACATGGCGGCATATTTGAAGGCGCTTTAAAAAACTTGAAAATTTAATTTTGACTATAAAAAACGCTCCTCACGGTTCGTAGATCAGGTGGAAGCCGAAAACGGCAAGCCTAAACGAACTTTGAAGGAGCATTTTTTATGAAAACTTTTATCCCGCACGTGTATTTTTCCGCATCCGAAGACACCGTAGGCGACCTTGTGAACCAGATCCGCCGCGAGAGCGAGATCCCCGGCACGGCAGAACCGAAGCCGGAAACGAAGGACAGCGGCAAGAAATCTATTATCCCGAAGACGGTCGTTTCCGCTGCGAAAAGCGAGCTTGACCGCGTTTATGACCTGCTGACAAGCGGCGAAGACCTGCAGATGAACCCGGACGGCACGCTGAGCCCCGCCTCTGCCCCGAAAAAGCGCGCAAAGCCCGCGCCGGGCAGCGAGCCGAAAGCGCCGGTGAAGACGAAAAAGGAGATCATTCCGCACACGGTGGTCTCCGCGCCCGAAAAGGACACCGTGGGCGACCTTATCGAGCAGCTGCACAAGGAGCCTGAGCCGCTTCCGGAAGAACAGCCCGAGGAAAAGGCAGAAACGCCGGAGAAGACCAACGGCAAGAAATCCATTATTCCGAAGACGATCGTTTCCGCGCCCGTGCAGCAGTGGTACAAGACGAACAAAGCGCTTTATAACGCGGAGGTCGCCGCCATGCGCAAGGAATTCAACGACTCGAACATGCAGCCGCATTTTATGACGGACGGCCGCATGTACTGGCTTGTGAAGACCCGCCCGAACCTCGGCCGCGGCTTTAACACCATGACATACACAATGAAGCTTGTCTACGACCCCGACCACCCGAAGGTGCGCTATTCTTCCTCCGTGAAGCCGTATCTTGTTTCGCCGACGCTCGGCGAATTGCAGAAAATCGTCAACATGCTACCGCACATTCCGCTGGACGTGGACGGCAAAAAACTCATTCCGCACACGCTGACGGACAACCGCGGCGAGCGCTATATTTGCTCCAGCGACGTGGCAGACGTACATGCGGAGGACACCTGCACTACGAGCGCCGTGACCTCCTTCCGCTTTGCCTACCGCTGGCTGATGGTGTTTGAGCTTGCCATCCGCAAGCCGGAAGCATGGAAGGATTTTCAGGCGCATGGGAAGATTTAACGGAGGCTTTTTTATGAAACTCTTTTCGACCCCGCCGGTGCTTTCCGGCAAGAAAAACAAGAAGCGCAAAAAGCTTTTGAAGGCGCAGCGCAAGGCGTTAAAGCGCGCCGACCCCCCGTTTGAATCCGACAAAGCTGCCGACTGCCGCGGCGTAGTGCTTTCAAACCGCGCGTATCTCTCTGTTCTGAGCGAGGTGTATTCCCGCGATCCGTTGGAGACGGGCGGCATTTTCTTCGGCAACGTGAAAAACGGCGTGTGGTATGTGGCGGAAGCGAGTGACCCCGGCGTTTACACGCTGCACACGCGCGCCCACCACGAGATGGACAATAACTACCACAACCACATTTACCCGGTGCTTTCGCGCTTATATCAGCACGGGCTGTGTCTTTTGGGGCTTTGGCACCGCCACCCCGGCTCGCTCGACACGTTTTCAAGCGACGACGACCGCACAAATCACAGCTTTGCCGAGGTCATCGGAAACGGTGCGGTTTCGATGCTCGTCAATCTCGACCCCACTGCGCGCCTGACATGCTATTACCTCAGTAAAAACGGCGAATATCGCACCGTGCCGGTCATGGTCGGTGACAAATACTTTGCGGGTACCGGCTTTTTGGAGCTGACAACACCCGAAGCGCTTTTAAAGAACAAAGACCGCCTGCAAGCTGAAATTTTTGACCCCGAGGAGGCTTAACTGTGGGAAAAATCATCATCACACGCCGTGAGCTTATCAGACAAATTCCGGCTGATCTATCCGAACGACAGAACCGTGTCGCTTTTAAACGCACTTTCCGAGCGCCTGCCGGAAAATACGGAAAAAGAGAACGTTGACTTACAGTCCGGCGACTTTGACGAGGCGTTTCGTTTGCTAAACGCGTTTGACCCGCGCACGTACGGCACCGTGCAGCTCGGCGAGAGTCTGCGCGAGGAGCAGACGGATACGGCAAAGGAGCACGTTGGCGTGCTGGGACTTTCCGACACGGCTTTGCCCGGCAATGACCGGCGCGGGCAGCGCAGACACCGGCTACTACTACCTTTTGGCTACCGATGAGACCTATGCCGATACGTTCAAAAATCCCGACCACACCACCCGCGGTTTGATCGTATCGGGTACTGCATACACGGCACTTTTGAGTGAAAACGTGGTGCTGACGGGCTATGATTACTTTGGCACCTATAAGGACGGCGGCTGGCTTTTCAACCGTTGCGACAAAGCGAAAAGCACGCTGACGGTGGACAGCTTTACGCTCATCCACGACCTTTTCAGTCGCAACACGGGCCTGTTTGAATCTGCCGAGATGCTGAAAAAGTTCGCCGTCATCATCGGCTGCGGCTCTGTAGGCGCACGCGCCGCTTTGGAACTGGCCCGCGCCGGTGTGGGCAGATTTCTGCTCATCGACGACGACATTTTAAAGCCGCACAACATCTGCCGCCACACGCACGGTATGCGCGACCTCGGCCGCTTTAAGGCTAACCTTCTGCGCGAGGATATTCTGAACATTGACCCCGCAGCCGAAGTGACGGCTTTCCGCGGCAAGCTGGAAAACGCGCCGCTTTCTCTCTTTGAAAATCTCGGCAAGAACGGCATTGTCTTTGCGACGGCGGATGACAGAAGCGCGAATGCGCTTGCAAATGTGCTCTCCAACACACTCGGCGTGCCGTTTATTGCCGTAGGTTGCTGGGCACGTGCCCACGCGGGCGAGGTGTTCTACCACATCCCAAACCGCGGCATGAAAACCTACGGCGAGACCTTCTCCGCGCTTTTAAAGGACGCCCCGGCGCGCGACACGCACGGCGATTATTTTGGCGAAGCAGATGCCCGCGAACGCCTCCATTTTGAGCCAGGCACCTCTACGGACATCGGCTTTGTGACGCTGGTCGGCGTGAAATTCGCGCTTGATCTTTTGAACCTTGAAAGCGAAGTCTATACCCCGCGTGTTTTGAACGACTATACGCCGTACACGCTCATCTGCAACACAAACCGCCCGGAGATCGGCGGCGAAAACGCGAAGATCTTCCCGTACCCGCTGTACATCAGCCGCTCCATTCGCCCGGCGGGTAAAGCATGACGGACACGGACGCGCTCACGGCTTACCTGCGGCAGCTTGAGCGCATAAAGGACGACTGGGACGACCGCAAATACGCGGAAATCGAAAGAGACTGTCTTTTGCCGCTTTGGCAGCTCTGCCGCCGTATGCAGGAGACCGAGCAGGACATTTACGCGTTCATCTTCGGCACAGAGCACGAACTTGCACACATAGACACCGACATTTATTCTTGAAAGAAGGCATCGTTATGGCAAACGGAAGCGTTGTGGTACACGACATTGATTCCCTTGAAAAATTCGGCATGGAGCTTGCGGCGCGCAGCGCGGAGCTGGAATCGCTTTATAATGCGCTTACGGTGAGCTGCGCGGCACAGGAAACAAACTGGCACGACCCGCAGTACGACCTCTTGCACGAGCGCGTAGAGCTGTACGCCGGTGAAGCCCGCGCACAGCTGCTTGCGCTGAACGACGCGGTGCAGTATATTTCCGTGCTGGCCGCAAAGCTGCGCGCTTTGTGATATGAGCGACGTAAACGTATTGCTCTGCGCGGTGGACAGCGCCATGAATACACTTGCGGCCTTTGACCGCGACCGCGCCGATGTGACCGCCCGCGTTTCGTTCGCGTTGGGCTCCGTGTTGGCACGCGTGGCGCTGGAAACCGAGCAGTGCCGCCGTGCGCTTGCAGACGCAGAAGCTACTTCCTATACGGACGAAGAAACCGGCAATACGGCAGAAAACCCGGAGGCCGCCCGCCTGCGCGCCAAACTGGACGCCTTGGAGGCCCTGAACGAGCGCTGCATTTTAGCCGGCGGTGCGCTTTCCGCCGCATGGGCACAGGAAAGCCGTCAATCCGAAACGCACGTAAGCGATGCTCTGCACCGCTGCGGCGTTTATCTGAAAAAGCTGAACCGCATTGCACTTTCACCCGACCCCGGCAGCATAACGATTTCAAACCACGGTGACGCGCCCGTTTTCGTCTGTATTGTGGACAGCGCACTGTACCCCGAGACCGCCGAGCACATCCGCGTGGCGCAGGACATCGGCTTTCCGGATATACTGACGCTGGACCGCGGCGGCGCGGCAGAGCGCAGAAAGGCCTCCCTTGCGTCGATCAAGGCGAGCCGCATCTGGGACCGCGACGAATACCCCTGCGCGTGCTTTAAAGAGGGCGGCGCAGGTGCGCACGTGATGTACGTTGCGGGCACGGATAACCGCGGCGCAGGCTCTTACATGGGCTGGCAGATGCGCGGCCTGCCCGACGGCGCAAAAGTGCGCGTGCGCGTGATATAAGGAGAAAACTATGACCCCGAATACTAAGATTTTCACAGACCTTTTAAGAGAAAGCCGCGCATTTCTCACCGTTTCGGCGGCGGAATACGGCGCGGGCCATAACGCCGCAGAAGCGTTTCGCATTCTGCCGGATTCCATGCTCGGCGTCCTTGTTTGCCACTGCGAAACGGTCTCCTGTGCGGGCGGCCTGCTGCATCTTTACGGCGGCGGACAGCTTTTCGCCCGCAACACAAAAGACAACAAGCCGTTTTCTGAGTTGCTTTTCCTCGGCGACCTTGCAGACGGCGGCCTTTTCGCCGTCTCCCGCATCGATACTGCGATTGCAAAGCGCGGCGAGATGCTGTTTCTCTCCCCGGGCGCGCTGAACTTTGAGCCTATGGGGATTGACACGGCGGAGTTCATCCGCTGGGCGCTCGAAAGCCGCGAAGAGACGCTGAAAGGCGTTTGGCTGACAGGAGAGATTTTATCGCCCCGCGCGCTCAAAAAGCACATCACCGCAAAGCTTGACCTTTTAGACCGCCTTGACATGCTGAAAACGGAGGGAGACGCATGAAATTCTTTCCAAAATCCGCAGACGGCTTTCTTTCTGCCATGATGATGGCGGAAAACGCGCTTCTGCGTGATTTTTCACTGAGCTGCCCTGCTTCGCTTTTTGGTGCAGAGCCCATGGAAAGCGCCAAAAAAGCTGTGAAAAACTGCATGACGCTTTCATCGTTTCCGTGTGCGCAAATGCTGAAAACAAACACGCGCTACGTGCACGACTTTGCAAAGCGAACACTGACCGTAACGGTCAACGCGCGGTACATGAGCACCGGCAAAGAGGTGAACGACCTGCGGTGCGTTGTGGCGGATATTGCGGAGAGCATAAAGCGCGGTCTGCCGGAAAACACCGACTTTTTTCAGGTGATTGCGGCTTATCAAAGCTGGCTGAAACGCTTTTTCGTCTACAAAAAGACCGGTGCTACGCGCGACCACGCCGCTGTGGGGCTCTTGCAGACGCGGCAGGGCGTGTGCCAGGCAATCGCCGCGCTTTCCATGGTGATTTTGCCGCACCTTGGCATTTTGGCGCGGTACGTTTGCGGCGAAGGCTACTCCGGTACGGATTGGGGCCCGCACGCGTGGAACGCGGTATGGGCGCCGAACGGCGCATGGCACCAGGTCGATTTCACATTCGGCCTGCACCGCAAAACGACGCCGAACACGTTTACGCCGCAGGACGACCTTTCCTTTCGCGAGCTGCACCGCTGGGACGAAGTAGCGCAAAGCCCCGCACTGTTTCAAAACGTGCAGACCCTCGAAAACCGTCTGCAAGCTAAGACCATTTTGCTGTTCGCGAACAACCCGTTCAAGGCCGAGATCGGCGGCGTCCCGATGCTGTTTGACGAACCTGTGCTGCAAAACGGCTGCGTGCGCCTTTTGCCGCTCCTCACCCTGCTCGGCGGCGGGTGCGAGCTGCTCGAAGACACGCTGCACATTGTGCTCGGCGGAAAAACGCACCGCATTCCGTGCGGCACGCCGATTTCAAACGGCTTTGTGCCGATAAACGAGGTCTTAGCGCAAAGCGGCTTTTGCACCGCAGAACAGCGCGGCGGGGTGGTTGTGGTGAAGCTTAAACCATGACCGCCTATTTTTTCAGTAATCTTTTTACGTTCATCAAGGTCAAAGCGAGATCTTCTTCGCTTAATTGTTCCAGTGCGTCCAAAAGCTCGCGGTTTACGCGCGGGTTTAGCGCCCCGGCGTTAAAAAATTCGATCGGCGTAATGCCAAAATACTCGCAAATCGCCAAAAACTCCGTCATAGAGGGCAGCGTTTTGCCGGAAGAAATATTGTTGATATACCCGCGGCTGTGCCCCAGATCGTAACTCATTTTGTACTCCGAAACACCCTTTTGCAGCCGCAACTGCGTGATGCGTTCACGAATAAATTCTATATCCATACGGACAACTCCTTTCCCGTATAGAATAGAACAAAAAGATTTCCACACATGCGTTTTAAAAATGTTAAAATAGATTGACACGCACTCTTTGAAATGTTATTATAGCTTTGAAAAGGTTGAATTTACATAAAACGACATTTTCAAAACTATATTTGAGGAGAAGGAACGCATCATGAAAAGATTTATCGTACTGCTCTCGGCCGTTATCTTATGTTTGACCTTGGCCGGGTGCAGCGGAAGCCAGTACAAAAAAGCAACCGAGCTTTATGAGCAGGGAAACTACGCAGAAGCCGGGGAGATTTTCTCAAAGCTCGGCAATTATGAGGACAGCGCAGACAAGGCAAACGAATGCAAGTATCAGGAGGCCTCCGCCTTGCTGCAAAACAGCGACTATGACGCCGCCAAAGAGCTCTTCTCCGCGCTTGGTGATTACGGCGACAGCGCGGACAAAGTGAAATTCTGCGATTATAAAAAGGCAGAAAAATTGCTTGCGGATGATGATTATGATGCGGCAAAAGCAATTTTTAGTGCTCTTGGCAGTTACGAAAACAGCGCAGACCAAGTAAAAGAATGTGATTATGAAAAAGCGGAAGAACTATTTAATCAAGAAAAATACGAAGAAGCGCTTGAAATTTATAAAACTATTTCGGAATATAAAACATCAAAAGAGCGAATCATTACAATAAACAGTAAATTTCTTTACGAAACATATGGAGATATAATCGATTTATTGGATAATGGAGCATGGTTTTTCGATGGTGGTTACAACGGTGATTATGCTGTTGTAAACCGCCTTACATTTAACAAAGAAAAAGCCACAGTCACACCAATCACATATGACGGAAACGGCAAAAACGATGGTACAAATCAGCTTTATACCTATATATTAGATGACAAAGAAATCACTTTGATGAAAGAAAGCGCTAAATACAGAACTATTCCTTACATTGTTAAAAACGGCAAAATAGAGTTAGGAAAAGGTGACTATTTCACACCCGAAGAAGTAGATGCCGGTTTGCAAGGATATTGGGATAATCACGAAGTTTCTTTTTTACCGATTGTAGGGCTATACGAAGGTGAAAATATTTATTACTTTAACACTGGCAAATTAACCTACGAAAGTGCAACAAGAACCAATCGGAGATCAAGTAATTACACTTACTTTGGGCCATACACCGGAACCTATACCGTCGATAAACGAGGTCTTACTACAGACCTTGAAAACGGTGCGGACTTTTTATGCGGTTTTAATATAAGTGATAATCAAATTGTTATGACAGACGGCGGAACCCCTTGCAATCCCTGTTCCGGGTTCAAAGGTAAAGACGGTTATTCGTTCCACTAAAAGGAGTTTTTATGCTGCGAAAAATCATTGCGCTGTTTTTGGCACTTGCCGTTTTGCTTTGCGCCTTTGCCGGCTGTGCTTCTAAGCCGGAAGCGGTGTCTTCCGGTGAAGCTTCTGCGATGGTTGAGCCCGCTGAGGTTCCCGCCGAAGAACCTGCCGATATGCTCAGCGGCTCGTGGACGCCGCAGGGAGCTGTTTACCGAAACACTGTTATCGACCTCAGCGATAACGAATCTCTTTCCAGTATGTACAGCGGCACAGCGCTTACATTCAGCGAGGGCAACACTTTCAGCTACTACAACATGTTCATTTATACAGGCACCTACGAGCTGTACAGCGAAAATATTTACCACCTGCAAACCGAAGAAGTCACTTGGCTGAGCGTGGACGAAAACGGCGCATCCGAAAAGCCGATGACAAAGGCAGACAAGCCCGCATATGTCGTCACTGTGCTGGACGAAACCACCATTCGGTTTAATCTTTCCGGGGCGTCAGCCATCGACGACATTTCGCTTATCTTCGTGCGCCTTGACAGCGAAAGCGACTACATACAGGCGAGCAAGACACCGCTGACCAGTTCGTCCGAATCGTCCGAAAGCAACGCGGCCCCGGACACCTCCACGCAAAAGCCCGCTTACGTCACTACGGGCGAAAAGAACGCCCTAAAGCGCGCCGGTGAATACCTCGATTACACGCCGTTTTCCTACACCGGGCTCATTGAGCAGCTGGAATATGAAAACTATACCCATGCCGAAGCGGTCTTCGCCGCCGACAACTGCGGCGCCGATTGGTACGAGCAGGCCGCAAAAGCTGCGCAGAAATACCTCGACTATATGGCTTTTTCGCGCAGCGGTCTGATTGAGCAGCTGGAATATGAAGGATACACGCATGACGAAGCCGTTTACGGCGTGGATAAAGTGTATTGACGAAAAGGAACTCCCCGTGATGATGCAGAGAGTTCCTTTTTTACACCAATTTTTCCAGCAGCGCGATTTTCTCCGCGCCGGGTTTGTCAACGCGTTTTTGCACGCGCCGACACTTGACATTTTCTCCCCCTCTGGGGTATAATACATTTTATGGGACACGCCCGCTTTTAAAACAGAACACCGAGGTGTAGCGCAGATGGTAGCGCGCTTGGTTTGGGACCAAGATGCCGCAGGTTCGAATCCTGTCACCTCGACCAAACGAAAGGACTTTGCAAATTGCAGAGTCCTTTTTCGTTAAAGCCCGCAGATTTTTTAAATCTGCGGGCTTTGCTTAATCTTTTACAATCGTCAATTTGACGGCGCCTTTTACAAATTACGCCTTCAAATACCGTTTCAGTGCGTCCATGCGACGCGCGGCTTCCTGCCGACCTTCCTCGTACAGCGCTTTTAATTTCGCCGTGTCCTTTTCCGTGTGCGAAACGTTCACGGGTCCCTGCGGGCGGATAACGAAAATGCGGCCTTCTTTCTCTAAGCGGTCGATCTCCCTTTGCTGGGCGTCGTAGCGCGTCGGAACGGCGTACAGCGCGCTCAAAAACTTCGGGAAATGCCGGAAATACTTCGCATACAAATGCAGCATAGAGGGCTTTGTGTAAAGCTTGCGGTAGCCCTGCTGGCGCGTTAAGACCAGTACGATCTTCTCAAAGCCGTCATCGATGGCCTTTTGGTACGGAATCGCCATGGCACAGCCGCCGTCCAGGTCCAGCTCGCCGTTCATCTTCACGGCTTTCGAGAGCATCGGCATACTGCTGCTGGCGCGAATAGCCGCCAAAATATCCGAACAAGAACTTTTTTCAAAGTATTCCGCCTCGCCGGTTCTTAGGTTCGTCGCCACGGCGGTAAAATGCTGCGGCGATTTATAAAACGTGTCAAAATCCATCGGCAGAATGCTGTGTGACAAATCGTTAAACAAAAAGTCAAAATTAAAGATCTCGTGGTGCAAGATGAGATTATTTACGCCAAGATACCGCTTGTCGTTCACGTAGTCGATGTTAAGCTTTGCGGAACGCCCCGGCTGGCGGGAAACGTAGTTCACGCCGGTCAAAGAGCCTGCGGACACACCGGTCACATCGGAGAAATATAAGTTGTGCTCCATGAAGACGTCCAAAACGCCGGAGGTAAAGAGCGAGCGCAGAGAGCCGCCCTCCAAAATTAAAGCACCGTTTTGCATTTTTAATTCGTCCATCACGTTTTCCTCCTTGACATATAAAGTGATATGTAAGTCTAAGTTTGCGCTTTTTCTTATTATAGCAAAACTGCTCTGCTGTCCGTTCATACTCTTCTTATCAATTATAGCAAATCG
>OLRT01001737.1_pt1 | contig 14774 bp, 12 predicted proteins | sample 1672021 | NCBI WGS metagenome assembly OLRT01 (sample SAMEA3136637, study PRJEB25190) | human gut metagenome | reverse complement strand
CCCGTCACGCGGTCGGAGAAACGCGCGCCCGCCGCGATGATCAGGTCGGACTCGGTCATAGCTAGGTTCGCGAACTTCGAGCCGTGCATGCCGACAGGACCCAAGTTCATCGGATGCGACGCCGGGAAGGCACCTTTGCCCATGAGCGTCGTCACCACGGGAATCTGCATCATGGTCGAAAGCTTCACGAGCTCTTCGGTGGCACCGGATGCGATCGCACCGCCACCGACGTAGAGAATCGGCTTGCTTGCGCGCTCGATCACGCCGACCGCCTGCTTGATCTGCTTGGCATGTTCGAGAAGGCGTATAGGGAACAATCATGAGCCGCGTCTTCATGAGGCTCAACAAGATATGGACCTGATCGGCGTCATGAAAGCGTGAAGCGGTCGAATCACGCAATGGCCCGGAAACATCAGGCGATGATGCAAACCGTTACAGTATGACGGGCGCGTCGTGGAAGTCGAACATGACGCCGTCGGCCAGATCGCAGATCTCAGGCCAGTCGGCGTCGGAGGAATCGTCGTGCATGGCCCACACATGCATGCCGACCGACTTGGCCGAGCGCATGCCGACCAGCAGATCCTCGAATACGGTGCAGTCGCTTGGTTTGATGCCGAGACGCGACGCGGCCAGCAGATATACGTCCGGCTCAGTTTTGCCGACGTCGCCAGCATCGTCGACGCTGACCACGTCATCGAAATAGTCGAAAATGCCGACGTGCTTCATGGCCGGTTCGCGCAGCATCGGCGGCAATGACGTGGCCACGGCCAGTTTCGCGCCGCTCGCCTTCAACGATTCCAGATATTCGCGCGCATACGGTTTGGCTTCAACCACCGTGGCGTACATGACACGTGCCATATGGTCCCACTCCTCCATCAACGCTTCGGGAGTGTCCGACAGGCCGAATCGTGCGATTGTGTATTCGGCGATCTGGCGGAATTGCATGGCCGCGACCTTCTGCATGTAGTCGTCCGGCACCTCGATGCCGCGTTTGGCAAGGAAGTCGACGTCCACCTGATCCCACACGCCCATGGAGTCGAGTAGCGTGCCGTCAAGGTCGAAGATGGCGCCTTTGCCTTGGTTCGCCTTGGTTTCCTGTGTCATATCGGCTCCTTTGTTTTGCAATTACCGCTTTTGCGATTTGCGATTACTTTTTACGATTGAATCCGCCGTCAGTCAAGCACCGACGATTTGAGCAGTTCCTCGGCATGTTCCAGAGATGTTTCGCTTTCGCTGCCGGACAGCATGCGGGCGATTTCGTGCACGCGCTCATCCCCGCGCACCTGGCTGATGGTGGTGGCGATGGAACCATCCTTGGTTTCGCCTTTGGCAACCACATACTGTTCGTCCGCCCAGGAGGCGACCTGCGGCAGGTGCGTGACGACCAGAACCTGCGCGGATTGGGCGAGTTTGGCCAAGCGGGCACCCAGCTCCACAGCGGCCTTGCCACCCACGCCGGCGTCGACCTCATCGAAGATGAACGTCATCGGCGGCACGGTTCCGCCGGCCACGACATGCTTTTCAGCGGCCACCAATTCGAGCGCGAGCATCAGACGGCTCAGCTCGCCGCCGGATGCGCTTTTGCCCATCGGCAGTTGCGGGGAGCCGGGGAACGGGGTGAAGAGGAATTCGATGTCGTCCGCTCCGGTGGCGTCCAACTGTTCGCGTTCGGCCACGCGAATCTCAAGTTTCGAAGTGCCCATGGCCAGCGAGTCAAGTTCGGCGGTGACTTTGGAAGCAAGCTCCTTGGCCGCGGTCCTGCGCCGTTTGCTTACAGCCTGCGCGGCTTTTTTCGCCGCGTTAAGCAACTGCGCCCGTTTGGCTTCCAGCTGTTCGACCTTTTCCGGGGAGGCGTCCAGATCCTCCAGATCGTATACGGCCTTGTCCCTCCACGTGATCACGTCGGACAATTCCGGCCCCCACCGGCGGGTCAGCTCGTCCAACTCGTGGATGCGCCCGTTGATGGCATCCAGATCCTCCACGCTCGCCTCATTGTCCACTTCGCCGGACAGGCTGAACACCACGTCGGACAAATCGGTGCTGATGGAGTCGAGCCGGTCGGCGAGTTCGGAGAACACGCCTTCCACGTGAATGGCGCGCAATGCCTGCGAGGCACGGTCGATCAAATCGGCGGCGCTGGCCGATTCAACGTCATCCGCCACCTGCGAGGCGTCCAACGCACCCAATGCGCGGGTCACGCCTTCGGCGATTTCGGCGGCGTTTTCGATGCGGTCGCGGCGTGCGCGCAATTCGTCCATCTCCCCCGGCTGCGGGTCGACCCGGTTGATGCGTTCGATTGACTCACGCAGGTAATCCGCCTGCTGGCGCATGGACGATTCCTGGCTGCTGAGCCTTTCCAAACGCTCGTCCATTGCGCGCAGCGCGTTCCACGTCTTGCCGTAGGCGGCCAACGCCACTTCATCCCCCGCGTAGCGGTCCAGGAATTCACGCTGCCGCGAAACGGTCGCGATACGTAACTGGTCGGCCTGGCCGTGGATCGTCACCAATTCGGCGGCGACGGAGGCGAGTACGGAACGCGGTACGCTACGTCCCGACAGCATGCTGCGGGATCGTCCGGAAGCGGGCACTTTGCGCGACAGGAACAGTTCGCCGTCCTCTGGCTCGAAACCCGCCTCCCGTGCCGCGGCCACCGCGGCCGGCGACGAGGCGACTTCGAACACGCCCTGCGCCCACGCCTCCTGAGCGCCGACGGAAACACGGCCTCCATCGGAGGGACCGCCGGAAATCAGTCGGATCGCACTGAGCAGCATCGATTTGCCGGCTCCCGTCTCGCCGGTGATCGCCGTCATACCGCCGGCAGGGGCGATCAGCGCGGAACGGATCGGACCGAGATTGTGGATCTCAAGCTCTTCCAGCATGCCCTGTCACTTCCCGCTTTCCGGTTTGCCGGTTCTAGGGAACGATTGCCCATGATGCGTGCCGCCGGTCTTGCGCGCCTGCTCGCGCCAGCCGACGACAGGCAAATCAAATTTGGTGACGAGCCGGTTCGTGAACGGCACGCCAGACAAACGAGCCAATCGCAAAGTGCATTTCGATTCACGCACTTCGACACGTGTGCCTTTGGGCAGTGCGCGTTGACGACGGCCGTCGCAGCAGATCCAGCCATCCGACGTGGAATCCTCGAGAATGTCGATGGCGAACGTGGAGCCGGAACCGATGATGAGCGGACGTGCGAACAACGCATGCGCCGCCAACGGCACCAATTGCAAGGCTTTCACATTCGGCCACATGATCGGCCCGCCCGCGGAAAACGCGTAGGCGGTGGAACCGGTCGGCGTGGATACGATCACGCCATCGCAACCGAATGAGCTCATCTCCACGTCGTCGACACGGATGGACAATTCCACCATCTTGCCACGGTCCGCACGTTCCAAAGTGATGTCGTTCAACGCCCAGTCCTCGATGGGTTCCGTCGCGCCCGGCAGCCATACGTCGACGTGGGCGATCATACGTTCGTCGATGGAATAGTCGTGGTCGGCGACGCGCCGGATCGCCTCGCTCATCTGGAAGCTTTCAAATTCGGCAAGAAAGCCGACATGCCCTAGGTTCACGCCGAGGATGGGCACTTCAGTGCAATGAACCAGTTCGGCCGCGCGCAGAATGGTACCGTCCCCGCCAAGCACGACCACGATTTCCGTGTTTTTCGGCACTACTGGCGTCTTGCTGCCGAAATCGGGCGCTTCGATATTGTCGATGATCGTCACTTCGAAATCGGCGCGCCGCAGCTGTTCGACGGCTTCTTCGACCACCGTGCCGCTTTCACGCAGACGTGTATGCGTCACTACCACCGCATGCCGGGTACCGTGCATCGCAAGCCCTTTCCGAGAACTCTCGTACATACCACGTCCTCGACGGACGCCGATGCCTACCATTGTAATCGAACAAATGAACGAATGGCGGTAGCGGGTGTCCGGACACGCCGCAGACGTTTCCGTTCGTTCACGAGCCACGTACATCCCACCCGCAAAACCTGTTCGTCGTTTTCCCACGAATCCGCCGAACAGGCCGAATGGTATGTCTCTGCACCGTTCGTCACACTACCGTCTACAATAGCTCAAGGAAACGAAGACCGTTTATACAGACAAGGAGCGAGGAACAGCATGTCCAACCTCGTCTTCGACGAGTCCTCCTCCAATCGCGAGGCCTCACATGGCTATGCCTGGTGGTTCTCCGGGGACACGTTCGAGAAGGCCATGGCGGAGGAGCGCAAGCCGCGCAAGCGCAGCCTAATGCACAGACTCACCACACATCCCGGACGTCTGACCATCCTGTACTTCATGATGTTGGGCGCATTGTCCACGCTGCTCCTGCTCACGCCCACCGCCACGCCGAAAGGCGAGCAAACGACATTCACCACCGCGTTCTTCACCGCGATCTCCGCGATTTCGACGTGTGGCATCTCCATCGTCAATTCGACGACGCATTGGTCCGCTTTCGGCCAGGCCGTGCTCATCTTCTCCGTGCAGATGGGCGGCTTGGGTGTCATGACGTTCGCTTCACTCATCGCCTTGGCCGTGAACCACCATCTCAAGGCCACGCAAAAGCTGCTGACGGCCAACGAGCTGGGCACCACGAAACTCGGCGAGATCAAGGGCGTGCTCACCGTGGTCATCGCCACCGCGTTCACCATCGAAGGCATCACGTTCGTGGCGCTGTTCCCCGGCCTGTACAAAGTCAATCATGGCAATGTGCGGCACACGCTGTGGGAATCGTTGTTCTTCGCGGTCATGGCATACAACAACGCCGGCTTCACCCCTGACGGCGCCGGCCTGCATGTCAACAATTGGGCTGTTGGCCTGCCTATCCTCGTCAGCGCGTTCTGCGGCACGCTCGGCTTTCCCGTCCTGCTTAACCTCATGCGCTCATGGCGCAACCATCGTCCGCCGAAGCGTTGGAGCCTGCATACCAAGCTCACGCTGACCACCACGTTCTGCATCGTGCTCGCCTCGTTCACCTGGTTCCTCCTCATGGAATGGAACAACAAACTGCTGTTCGCCACCGAAGGCGTGGAACCGCGGTTGTGGCATGCGATGGTGGCGGCCGTCATGCCCCGCAGCTCCGGCTTCGACCTGTCATGGATGCCGGGCGTGAGCGACGCGACGAAGGTGTTCCTGTCCATCGTCATGTTCATCGGCGGCGGCAGCACTTCGACCGCAGGCGGCATCCGCGTCACCACATTCGCCGTGATTCTGTTGACCTGCCGCGCCGCGTTCACCGGACGCCATGACGTCAACGCATTCCATCGTCGCATCCATTCGCAAGCCGTCATGACGGCCGTGGCCGTCACCACCTCATGTCTGGCACTCGTCACCATAGTGTCCATGACATTGATGGCCATCACCGGATGCTCGCTGAGCAACGCGCTGTTCGACACCTGCTCGGCGTTCGGTCTGGGAGGCTATTCGGTCGGCGTGGCCAGCGCTTCTAGTCCAGCGGTCCTGTACATTCTCGCCGCGACCATGTTCATCGGCAGGCTCGGTCCGCTCACCATCGCCTACGCGATCTCCAGGCCGCGCAATGTGGAGCCGGTCCGCTACCCCACCGAGCAGATCGTGGTCGGCTGAGCGGATTCGTCGATACGGTTTCTATACCCGCAACTTCCTATACTTGAATCCGGAACAGAACATCGAAAGGTACGCGAACAATCATGGCTAACAACACCAGAAGCGTTCTTGTGGTAGGACTCGGCCGTTTCGGCAGTTCCGTAGCCACCACATTGGATACGATGGGACAGGATGTGCTCGCCGTCGACAAGGACGGCGAACTGGTGAACCGCTGGTCGTCGCAGATCCCCACCGTGCAGGCCGACATGACCGACGTGATGGCGTTGGAGCAGATCAACGCCTCCGATTTCGACACGGCGGTCGTAGCCATCGGCGACAGCGTCGAAGCGTCCGTCATCACCGCCGGCAATCTGCTGGACGCGGGCATCTCCGACATTTGGGCGAAGTCGGTGTCCAAGGAGCATGCGCGCATTCTGCAGCGTATCGGCGCACGGCACATCATCAACGCGGAGACCGATGCCGGCAAACGCGTAGGGCACTTGGTGTCCGGCAACTATCTGGACTACATCGAGCTTGAAGGCGCGTACAGCGTGGTGAAGATCCACACTCCCCCGCATGTCGTCGGTTACTCCATCGAGGATGCGCGCGTACATGAACGGTTCGGCATCACCGTGGTCGGTGTCAAATCGCCGGGCAAGGAATTCGAATACGGTTCGAAAGAGCTGATTATGCACCGTAACGACGAGCTCATCATCATGGGCAAGCAGGATCAGATCGACAAGTTTTTGAGGGGCTAGGCCCACGGAACATGCAAAAGGCCGGCGGTCCATATGGGATTTTTCATATGGGCCGCCGGCCTTTCATTTTTACGCTATCGATTGGCGGAGAACGGTTTACGCCACTGCATACAGCAGATACTCGATGTTGCCGTGCGTGCCTTCGATCGGTGAGACCGCCGTGGCGCGTACATCCAGTCCGTTGGCTTTCGCGCAGGCGGTGACGGTGTCGAGCGCCTGTTTGCGTAAGGTTTCGCTTTCCACGATGCCGTTTTTGCCGAGGTTGCCTTTGCCGACTTCGAACTGCGGTTTGACCAGCAGCACGACGTGTGCGCCGGGCGCGGCGATGCGCGCGATGACGGGAATCACGTATGTCAACGAGATGAATGACACGTCGGATACGATCATGCTTGGCCGGTACGGCAGATCATCCGCTTCGACGTCGCGGATGTTGACGCCGCTCATTTCGATGATGCGCTCGTTGCCTGCGATGCGCGGGTCAAGCTGGCCGTGCCCCACGTCGAGCGCGATCACATGCGCGGCACCGCGTCGCAGAAGCACGTCGCAGAAACCGCCGGTGGACGCGCCGATGTCGAGGCAATCGAATCCTTCCGCGGAACGCAGGCCCGTCTGGGAGAACATGTCGAACGCGCCGACCAACTTGTAGGCTCCACGGGAGACGTAATCGTCTCCCAGATCGGCATCAAGCGTGTCGGCGGCCGTGACTTTGAGCGACGCTTTGGATGCGACGATGCCGTTCACCCGGACCTTGCCGGATTCGATCAGCCGTTGTGCTTTGGAGCGGCTGTCCGTGACGCCACGCTCCACCAGCGCGATGTCGAGTCGGACGACGGCACCGGAATCGTCATTCATGTTGCGCATACGCACGTGCGGCAATCAGGCGATTCGGAATTCCGGCACGATCATGCCGTCGACGCTGTGTCCGCGATCCGCCGCATCCCACATGGCGGCGCAGGCCGCACGAAGACCGTCGACGCTGGTGATGTCGGTGACGTAAAGACGATCGCCGTCGACGCACGCCTGCACGTCGCGGCAGCTCCAAGCGCCAGCCTCATGCACGACTTCGGGGGCCGGCTCGTTAAGTCCGGTCAGGTCCTTGGCGATGTAGGTCGGACGCAGATGCTCCGGAGCGAACATCAGCTCATGCGGATTGGTGACGCCGGTCAGCACGGCCAGGGAATCATAGCCGCCACGATTGCCGGCTTCGATATCGGTATCGAGACGGTCACCGATGGCGAGGCATGCTTCCTTGGCCACTGGTTCGGCACCATCATGCGCGGCAAGCAGTCGGGCTTCGTCATACATGGCGGATTCCGGCTTGCCTGCGGACGAAACCGGTTCCACACCAGTGGCGTTGATGACGGCCATGATCATGGAACCGCAACCGGGGGCGATGCCCAGCTCACGCGGAATGGTCAGGTCGCGGTTGGTCACGAAATACGTGGCGCCCTGTTCTACGGCGTAGGCGATTTGCGCCATCTGGTTCCAAGACATGTCCGGGTACCAGCCTTGGATGGCCGCGACCGGCTTGTCTTCGGCGGAATCAACCACTTCAAGACCCTGCTTGGCGACTTCCTCACGCAGATGCTGTGCTCCGAGCACAAACACTTTCGCACCTTGCGGCACCGCACGGGCCACCATACGGGCAGCCACCACGGACGAGGTGATGACCTGCCATGGTTCGACGTCAAGGTCGAAGCCCTTAAGCTGGTCGGCCACCACGGATTGCAGTCGGGAGGAATTGTTGGTGGTGTATTCCACCGTCATGCCGAGGCCTTCGGCCTTGCGGATGCTCTCTGCAGCATGTTCCACCGGATTCTTGCCGCGGTAGACCACGCCGTCAAGATCAAGCAGCGCCAGCTGGTAGGCTTCGCTCAGCGGACGGGTTGTGGATTTCAGCATTGTTTTGCCGCACCTCACTCGTTGTCGGAATCGGCTGCGGATTCGACCTCATCCTCGTCTTCCGGCGCATACTGGGCGTCATCTTCGGAAATGCCGAGCTTGTCCATAAGCTCGTCGTTCAATTCCTGCATGTCGTATTCGATGACCAGATCGTCGGAGGTCTCGTCCTCTTCGGCATCGGCGTACTGCAGCTCAAGCTTGTCAAGCAGCTGGTCGAGGGCCACGGCCTCATCGGAGCGTCCGGCCTGCTCGAGGAAGTACTGTTCGGCCTGCACCGCACGCATGCGGTATTCGCCGGCCAGACCCTTGGAACGGCCCAGCGTATGCACGATCTCAATGGCCTTATTCCACAGTTCGAGGTCGCCTAGCGCGCCCGCGTACACGAGGAACATCTCGGCCTTGGATTCGCCGCGCAGATACTTCGCGTCATCGCTCATGGCGGTTTCGATGGCCTTCTTCGGCTCGCCCATACCACGCTCGCAGTCGGCGATGAACGGCAGATAGTCAAGGAAACCGTTCATGCGGAACGCGGTGCGGAACTCACGCAGGGCCAGTTTGTAATCGCCCTGACGGTAGGCCACGAACGCAAGGGTCTCACGCGCGAAATCAATACGGGAAGCCTGATGCGCCACCCACTTGGCGTGTTCGAGCGCCAGCTCCGGATCCCTTTCCTCAAGCGTGTAGGCGGCGAGGATGTGCAGGCCGATGTTCTCCGCATGTTCCTTGGACAGGCCACGCAGACGCTCACGGTCATCGGTGGACAGCATGCTCCACTCGATGCCCTTCGGCATCTTCGGCTCGCCCGGGCGACGATGCGTGTACGGGTTTTGCGACGGGAAGCTCATCGTGCCGTCGGAATTGCGACGTGGCTTCGACAGGTATTCACCACGCTTCGCCTCGCGGTACTCCATCTTCTCTTCACGGGTGAATTCGCGGCGCTCCTCGCCTTCCGGACGCTGGTCGCGGTCCTTGTGGAAGTCACGACGCTGGTTGTCACGGCGGAAATCCCTGCGATCGCCGTCACGACGGTCATCACGACGGAAATTACGACGCTCGCCATCACGGCGCTCCCCGCGGCGGTCATCGCGGCGGAAGTCTCTGCGATCGCCGTCCTTGTGGAAGTTGCGGCCGCCACGACGCTCACCATCGTCACGGCGGAAGTCACGACGGTCACCGTCATGACGGAAATTGCGACGCTCGCCATCGCGACGGTCATCATGGCGGAAACCGGAACGCTCGCCATCACGCTGGTAGCGCGGATTGTCGCCGCGATTGCCACGATAGCCGCCGCGGCGGTCGTCACGACGCTCGCCATCGCGGTTGAACTTGCGCGGACCGTTGTGGAAACGACGCTCCTGACTTTCGCCTTCGCCATCGCGATGGAAATCGCGGTCGCCACGACGGTATCCGCCGCCATTGCCCTTACGATATCCGCCCTTACGGTCATCGTTGTGGAAGCCGCCGGACTTGTGTCCGTAGGACTTGCCGCCGTTGCCGCGCGGCTTGAATCCCTTGCCACCGCGGTTACCCGGCCTGCCCGAGCCGTAGGACTTGTGGTTGCCGTAGGACTTGCCGCGCGATCCGCGCTGTTCTTCTGCCATGCTGTTCCTTATTGGTCTTGAGATACTTGCGATTATTTACTTACGATTGCCTATGCGTCTCACGCCTGTTCGACGACGCCGAGCGCCTTCTTGCCGCGGCGGATGAGCACGAAACGACCATGCAGGAAGTCACCGTCCTGCAACGTCTGTTCCTCATCCTCCACGCGCGTGTTGTTGAGGTACACGCCACCGGACTTGATGGTCTTGCGCGCCTCGGAAATCGACTTGAACAGGCCTGCCTTCATACCAGCCTCGGCCACACGGTCGCCGGCTGCGACCTTGGCGAATTCCCCATCGACCTTCATGCCGTCGATAGCGGCCTCAAGCGTGGACTCGTCGATGTCCGCCAGATCGCCGCCACGTCCGAACAACGCGCCAGCAGCTTCGATGGCCTGGCGAGTGGCTTCCTCGCCATGCACGAAGCTGGTGACCTCCCATGCGAGGGTGCGCTGCGCCTCACGCGCGCCCGGATTGGTCTTGCTTTCCTCGATAAGCCGTTCGATTTCGGCCTTTGGCAGGAAGGTGAACGCCTTGAGCAGGTTCTCCATCTCGCTGTCGGGACGGTTGAACCAGAACTGGTAGAACTTGTAGGGGCTGAGCATCGTGCCATCCAACCAGACTGCGTTGCCTTCGGACTTGCCGAACTTCTTGCCCTGCGCGTCGGTGATGATCGGGCTGGTGAACACGTTCACGTCCACGCCGCGCACCTTGTGGATCAGATCCAGACCGGAGGTGAGGTTGCCCCACTGGTCGGAGCCGCCGATCTCCAGCACGCAATGGTACTCGTCGAACAGGTGCAGGAAGTCGTTGCCCTGAAGCACTTGGTAGCTGAACTCGGTGAAGGAGATGCCTTCCTCGGAGTTGAGGCGACGGGCCACGGTGTCCTTGGCGAGCATGGTGCCCATACGGAAATTCTTGCCGACATCACGCAGGAAGTCGATGACGTTCATCGAAGCGGTCCAATCGTAGTTGGACACGAAACGCACCGGATTGCTGCCTTCGGTCTCGAGGATGCCGCCGATCTGCTTCTTCAGACGATCGGCCCAGCCGGCCACGACGTCCTTCGGGTTGAGCGTGCGTTCGCCCGACTGGCGCGGATCTCCGATCAGGCCGGTGGCGCCGCCGACCAACGCGATCGGATGGTGTCCTGCGGCCTGCAGGTGGCGCATGTTGATGAGCTGAACGAGGTTGCCGATGTGCAGGGAGGCGGCGGTCGGATCGAAGCCGCAATAATAGGTGATGGGCTCTCCGTTCAACGCTTCGGCGAGTCGATCCCTGTCAGTGGACTGGGAAATCAACCCGCGCCATTCCAGTTCATCGAGGACGGAATCGAAACCGGCCTCCTTGAAATCGATGACGTGAGCCATAACTGTGCTTTCTCCCTATCGAATTGTGGACATTACCGCGTTTTACGCACCCTACAGTTTCGCAGAAGACACAGACAGCCGCGTGTGCCGTTTTCCATGTTTTTATCAAAGCGATCACGGAACATGCCGGTTAAAATCAAAAATGGAATCTCATCGACGAGAAGAAGGGAGGTCTGCATGGATCGCAAAGGCATGAAGGCCAATGCAAGGAAAGCCTATAAGAGACACTATTGGATGATAGTCGTCATCTGCCTGTTCGCTTCGGTGTTCGGTGTCGCCTACAGTTCGTCGACATGGTCGGTGAACGCCAGTTCCCCGTCCGCAACCGTGCAGGAGGATGGCACAGCGCAATCCGACAACGTGTCGAAAGTGTTGGAGAACCTGCTTGTCGGCGATGAAAGCCAGGCACGCAGGCAAGTGGAGCACAATCAGGAGCAGATCGTGCAAAACGACACCAATGCCATGATGGGGCGTAAACGCGGCGTGTTCGCGTCTCTGCTCAACTCGTTCTCATCGGGTTCGGTCATTCTGTCGATGGCCGATGCGGCCAATTCCATCGTGCATAATGACGGCGTCGCCGTGGCCGTACCGATCGTCGTGTCCCTGGCCGTTTACCTTTTCGTATGGCTGTTCGTCCAGCAGACATACCGGGTGGTCATGATGCGCATGCTGCTTGAGGGGCGGACCTACGACAAACTTCCCGTGAGCCGTTTCCTCTACCCGATCACCACGCGCAAATGGTTGTCGATGGCGAAGGTGATGCTGCTCGAGAACGTGTTCCTGTTCCTGTGGACGTTCACCATCATCGGCGCGTTCATCAAACCGTATTCCTACCGTATGGTGCCCTACATCGTCGCCGAAAATCCGAATATCGGGGCACGGGAGGCCATCAGCCTGTCCAGGCGCATGATGAAGGGTCACAAGTGGGAGTGTTTCGTGGCCGACCTGTCGTTCCTTGGCTGGTGGCTGCTCAATCTGTTCACGCTCGGCTTGAGCGGCATCTTCTATTCCAACGGCTATAACGCGGCGTTTTTCGTCGAATATTACGTGCATGTGCGCGGATTGTCCAAGGATTCGGGATTGGAGGGAAGCGAGCTGCTCAGCGACGAATACCTGTACAGCAAGGCCTCCGCTGAGACATTGCATGCTGCGTATGGTGATGTTGCCGAAACGGTGGAGCAGTTGTCCAGCAATCTTGTTCCGGTGGACAAGCCGAACGGTTTCGTCGGGTTCCTGTCCGAATGGTTGGGCGTGCGTATCCTGCATGCGCGGTCGGTGACCATGTATGAGGAGTATCGCGAGCAACTGCACCAGATCGATACCGGCAGGGAGATTCTGGACGGCACTATCTATCCTGGTCGTCTGGCTCCGGCGCCGATGGCGTTCCGGTTCCGCGAATCCCGCACCGTCAGCTCCGATCGCAGCTATTCGTTGGTCAATCTGGTCATGATGTTCTTCATCTTCTGTTTCGTGGGATGGGTATGGGAGGTGAGCCTCGCCTTCATTTCCGAAGGAACGTTCGTGAATCGTGGCACGCTGCATGGGCCATGGCTGCCGATCTATGGCACCGGCGGAGTGATTATCCTTATTCTGCTGAAGAAGTTGAGGAAGAAGCCCTTGTTCGAGTTCCTGGCCGCCATGGTCTTGTGTGGCGGGTTGGAGTACTTCTCGTCCTGGTATCTGGAGAAGACCCACGGAGGACAACGCTGGTGGGATTACACCGGTTATTTTCTCAATCTCAATGGTCGTATCTGTGCCGAGGGTCTGCTGACGTTTGGTTTGGGCGGTTTGGCGATCGTGTATCTGCTGGCTCCTGCATTGGACAACTTGCTGAGTCGTATCGATACAAGAAAGCTCACCGTTGTGGCCGTCGTGCTTCTGGCGTTCTACTGTGTGGACCAGGCGTATTCGGCGCAGCATCCGAACATTGGTGCCGGCATCACCGATTACAAGGGGTCGGCCACATCGCAAGTACCGTAGCCCCTATCCGATGTGATGCATAAAGGGATTTTGCCCGTCAGCGTGCGCAACGCAGGTTGGCGGGGCAAATCGTTTTTGGACACATGCTATACGACACGTGTGGCCGGTGGAAACTTACTTTCGGCGCAGCATCTCACGCACGGTTTCCATGATCTTGCTGTATTTGGTGGAGTCCGTGGAACGCATGCGTGGGAAGGAGCGGATCATACGACGTTGCTGCCAATTCAACGCGGAAGAGACAAGCTGACGCATATTGGCAACACGTTCCTGCGACGATTCCGACAAATCATGCATCTTCTCGCGGAATTCCTCTTTGCCCCACTGCCAGGAGTCTCCGGCCTTCTCCGCACGCTCCTGCACCGCTTCGCTGAATTTGGCGAGACGCTCGGACAGGCCGACGATACCCACCACGGTGACGGTGGTGTCGATGATAACGACGATGGCGGCGACCGCGCATATCACGTGCACGGCAAGCAGCGGAATCATGGCGGTGAGCCGTTCGACCTGCGGCTGGACCACATCGATGATCAATACTCCGCCGAATCCGAATACGATTGCGCCGAGCAGACAGATGCGGCCTTGGATGTTGAATCGGTAATGGCTGTAATCCCACCATCTGGCATGGAACAGCTTTTCCATGCCCCAAGAGGTGATGTATTCGAGTATGCTCGCGCCGAATGAGGAGATAAGGAAAATCTCGATGGGATTCGTGAAGTCATGCAACAGCACGATCGCAAGCACCGCGCCGCATCCGTAAATTGGGCACAACGGCCCGTTAAGGAAACCACGGTTGACCCATCGACGTTCCGAAACGGACACGAGAACCGACTCGTACACCCATCCGATGAAAGCGTATAACAGGAACCAAAGGAACAAATATTCGAGTGTGAGCGCCACAGCCATCAGCTCCTGTCCGTCGGTTGCTCGGATGCGGGTTTGTCGAAACGATCGAAAGAGAGCGTTTCCTTCGTGGCGCTGATTTTGTCGGCCGCGGTGACAAGGTATCCTTCGATGTACTTCGGCGGATAGGGAGTCAATGGGAACATGTGATGTTCGATGCTGTCCCGTTCGATCTGGTTGAGTTTGAAATCCCGTATGGCGTTGCGCATGGCCGTTTCACCATGTGTGAATCCGTGTAGCCGATGGGTGCCGTTGTCCCAGTCATGCCAATCGTAAAGGAAGTAATCATGGAGCAAAGCGGCGCGAATCAACGAACGTAGATCAACCCTATTCCACAGGTGCAGTCTGTCTGCCAGCCAGACGGACAGACAAGCCACACGAATGGAATGGGCGAATGTGGTGACCACGCCATGCTGGTAGCAGACCCTTTCGATGGCCATGTGGTCATGTTCCAGGATCTCCCGGCCGTGCGTGTAGACCAGCCGTCGTATCTGCGTGCGCGTCAACAGCACCGCTTTTTGCTCCTTGCTTAATAGGGATTACTTGAGCAGGGATTCGGGCGACTTGTATGCGGAACCGTCGGACACGGAGTTGGCGAAGGCGCGTAGCTGCTCGATGGTGGTCTTGGCGGAAACGATCTGTTCGCGCACGCGCAGCGGGGAGGTGCCTCCCTTGCCGTTGCGGGCGGACACGGAGCCTTCG
>OLRT01001733.1_pt1 | contig 14782 bp, 12 predicted proteins | sample 1672021 | NCBI WGS metagenome assembly OLRT01 (sample SAMEA3136637, study PRJEB25190) | human gut metagenome | reverse complement strand
CGAGATTTGAGGCAATCGAACAGGTACCCGTTGCCATTATATTTTCGCCGGAAAGATTTTCGCATCCGGACATCGTAATTTTCCGCTTTTCGATTCCGCCATTGGAAGAATTTTGCAGGTTCTGCGTCAGAATATACTTGATCAGGCTGGATTTTCCACAGCCATTTTTTCCTTTCAGAAAAACACGGTCTCCTTGTTTCAGTTCAAAATTCAATCCGGTGATCACATGTTCTTTTCCATCCCGATATTTTAAGGAAAAATCCCTGCATTCGATCAGCCGTTCTTTGTAATGGGAAAGCGGCATAATCTTTAAATCTTTTACCGTTTCGATATCTTTTAACAGCCCTTCCTTTTTCTCGATCTCCCGGTCCATTCTCTCCTCGTACGCTTTGACGCGCGACTGCATTTTCTTCGTCTTTGCTCCGATATACGATCGTGTCGATATCGATCTGTCATGTTCTTTGGCTGGATCATACCCAATCTTGGTATTTTCATTTTTTTCTGCCCAGCGCGAAGAACGGTCGGCGGCTGCCTTTAGTTTTCCAATTTCTTTTACATGTTTTTCATGTTCCATTCTGGCGAAGTTGTCTGCTTTTTCCTTATTTTCCCACCAGCTGGAAAAATTGCCGCTCTGCACTTCGATCGAGGCCCGTTTTAAAACCAGCACATGATCGATACAGGCGTCCAGCAGATCCCTGTCGTGGGATACCAGAATAAATCCTTTTTTTGACGCCAGATATTTTTTGATAATCTCTCTGGCGTCCTGATCCAAATGGTTGGTGGGTTCATCGATCAGCAGAAAATCATTTTCACCGGAAAAAAGGACTGCAAGCATGACCCTGGTCCGCTCCCCAAAGCTTAACGTACCAAATGGTCTGTACAAAAGTTCTGCGTCCATATCCACTTTTTCCAATTCACAAAGAACTCTCCAGCTCTCTACTCCCGCTTTCCAGTCTTCCATCAGCTCCGCTGCTGTCCGTTCCAGATCTTTTTGTTTCATCGGATACGGAAAATAATCGAAGACAACCGAGCGGGTGATCGCTCCCTGGTATTCGTATTTTCCCAGGAGTAACTGAAGAAACGTTGTCTTTCCCTTTCCGTTTCTTCCCACAAAACCAAGCTTCCAGCTAGTGTCGATTGAAAACGATACATTTTCAAAGATTGTATCATAACTTCCTTCATACCCAAAGGTTAGATTACTGACATTGATCTGTGCCATAAAAACTCCCTTCTGCCTGTTTTTCTTTTTCTCACGGCATAAAAAATTCTGCCTAGAGTATTTAAAAAGCGAGCCCGCTTTGCGTACGCAAAACAGACCCGCATCCTAAACAGACACAGCGTGCATGGCACTGGTGTCGGAACATAACGAATCGTCTAAGTATCTAATTTAAGCGTACACAAAATAACCCGTTTCAAACAGGTCTTACCAAAATACAATTGTGTTTTCCAGCTTAAATTATTTCAGATACATTCCCTCACCTTTACACGTTCATGTTCTTTCTTTTTTCTATTCATGCTTTAAAGCGTCTTCGAAAAGCATTTTTCAAATATGCTCTATGCATAGTTGGACAATATCACAGATTTGCTGATCTGTCAATGCCAAACTAATTTCTCAGCATCTTTCCATTTTACATAAAAATAGTACAAGACCTTCCAAAAATGCCAGATCTCTGGGCTGGAACATCCTTTTCCACTCAGAAAAAATCCCCATGCCGGATCAAATGCCCGGGTTCAGCTACCAGAAACTGCTCATCCCATTCTCCCGACACCAGTTTTTCCAGGATTCGGTTACTTCCCTGCACATAGTCCAACGCTGCATGAATCATATCTGCATTTTTCTGCGCCTGCTCCGCATACGCAAGTTCATAACAATCATTATACCCGGTATCAATGATATCCAGAAAATAATACTGGTCAAACCACATGTGGAACAACGTTTCTTCATCTAGTCCCTGAAATTCCTTGGATGCTTTCCGATAATCTTTCAATAGTGATAACACAGAAAATTTTTCGGGCTCATCCTCATAAAGATACAGATGCCCGCTCTCCTTGCGGTTGGGGATGTACCGGTCATCTGTGGCTAAAAGCAGGGACACACAATCATCTACTCTTGGAATCACAGTCCTTACCTGTGCCCGCACCTGGTCCCAAACTCCTCCGCAAAATCCCATGGCAGCCAGAATCGTATCCGGCTTCCTTTTTCTTTTTTCCAGTTCCTGCCAGATCACCGTTTTCATAGTCGCCGGCTCTACGTGATAGATCCGGTCAATGACTATAATCGGATAATTGGTATGCATCTTCTCCTGTGCCCGTTTCACATAACGTTCCAGCGAACTGCAAGTCAAAATGACGGTTTCTTTTTCCATATTCGTGCTCCTCGTACAATATATAAAAATTGATTTATCTGCGTCGTTTACCGTAAGTTTTTCTTTCTATGTTATACTACAATAGTTTTGATGTTGGGGTCAAAACCATAAATAACTTTGTCCTCTATTTCTATAAAGAGTTTTCTGAAATTCAATGCTACTATCTTGGAACCGAAAAAGAACTTGCCCCGCTGTTTCCCACGAGGTATCTTTTCCAAGTGGTAATTCTTGCGTATATTCGATGGAACAGTTTCCACTCCATTACGCAGCCTTGCATAATTTTTGAATTCTTTGCTATTCATGTTCCGTTGGATTTTCGCACGTTCATGCGCTGCTTTGGATGTTACTATTTTTGCAACCTTCTTAAAGATCTTCGGCTTGCATTGATCCTGCTACGGACAGTTGGCACACTGCTCATGCAGAGAGGAAACGGCACACTGATTGCTTGGTTTCATATAAGAACAGCTTTTCGGTGCATGGCCGGCTGGACATCGGAGGACTTTTGTTCCCTCTTCGTTGAATTCAAAATCAGCAAGGATATACGGAGCCGGTTTCCCCGTCAGACTTGTGGTAATCAGTTCTACGTTTTTATGAGCTGCAAGTTGTGTGTTTTCTGTTCCACTATATGCTCCATCCGTGACTATAACAGTCCGTTCTTCCTGGTTATCCATCTGCGCAAGGTGCTCCTGGATAAACTGACTGTCACTATGGTTGTTTTGCTCATACTGGTACTCTGTTACAACAGAACCATCGGCTCCAACGGATTCTTCAAGATTAGCAGCATATCCTCGATGCTCTTTTCCTGCTTTATTCCGGAATGTCGCTTCAGGGTCAGAAGGATTCTGCAGCATGGTTGATTTCATGCCGCCGTCTTCTTTCGTGCGGAGTCTTCGGTTTTCATTTTCAACAATGGTCTGTTCTGACAGGCATCTGACAAACAGATCATACTCTGTTGAATCATTGTAATCAGACTCACACAGGGCAAGAAGTTTATCCGCATCCGTTAAGAGTTGCTTCATGCGCTCATCTGCATCGGTACTGCGCTGATGATAAATCACTCTGTTAAAATCGTTAGGATCGATATAATGTTTTAAATCGTCAGACAGAACGGAACCATTGATTTTATTCACATACATCGCCAGCTTTACAATGCAGGTGTATATCAGTTCCATTCGGCTGAGCCTGCGGACGTTGGATTCGATCATCATGGAATCCATACGTCTGACTTTACCGCTGATTCCCATCAGTTTTGCAATGGAAGCACTTAAATCTTTCACACAATCATGGTAAAGATCCTTGTTGTGAAGTGTTTCATAATCATAGCACCTCTTGCGGAAACGGCTTAAGGTCTTGTCACTCAAAGGCTGTTCTTCAAAACTTGTTGTGTGCAGTGCGTACTGAATTCGAAAATCCAGCATAAGATTTTCGACCATCTCGTCATCGGAATAATCAAAAAGCTCTTTGATAATGAGCGCACCAACAATCACGTTGACCGGAGTATTCGGTCTGGATGCCTTATCGCTGTATAAGACAGAAAAACGCTTTTCATCAATGGCAGGAAATATTTCATCGGCAAAGACTTTTGCCCAGGATTTTTCCAATGCTTTTTGTTCTCTGGCAGTTAATCCAGAAAAACTATCTGTAAATGACATTTGCTGGTAAGTATTTTCTTTGAATGACATAGAGATTGCCTTCTTTCCTACTAAGATATCTCTATTATACAGCAAGTAAACCATTTAGGCTTGTATTTACTACAAAATATATGAACTTTTCAAGGTACTATAGAGGGGCTTTTGACCCCAACATCATAGTTTTAAAATAATATAAAGCAAACGGATAAAAATATTTTCTCCGTCATAAACTTCAAAAAGAGAGGGAAAAACTTATGATTTTTTATTTTACCGGAACTGGTAATTCGCTTTGGGCTGCAAAAGAAATTGGAAAAGAGCTGAATCAGCCTGTTGAGAATATTATAAAACAGAAAGCAATTTTTTCTGCAAAAACGATATAATCGGTTTTGTCTTTCCTACCTACATGAGCGATCTGCCATGGATTGTAAAAGAATTTTTATTGAAGTTAACGGTCAATCCTGACTGCTATACTTTTGTCGTCATGACTTCTAACAATGGAAAAAGCGGAAATTCTTTTGTCAGCCTAAGTCAGGCACTTTCCCGCAGCGGTGCAAACCTGTCGGCTGTCTTTGATCTGCAGATGCCAGGCAACTGTTTAATCAGCTCAGAGCAGGAAAATCTGGAACGACTGAAAAAAGCACCGGAACGGTTAAAATCTATCATATCTTTTATAAAAGAACAAAAAACAAACTTTACATCTGACGGAAGTCTGCCAAAAGAAGATTTTGTTACTGCATCGTATTTTTATGGAGGACATTCCTGTGCAGCCTGTTATGCCTGTCTTCACTGGTGTCCCAAGAATGCTACCCTGCTTAAAGTTCCATTTTTGAAACATCGTCCGCAGTATCATCATCCAGATGTAACGCTGGCGGAAATCAAAGAATAAGTCTGTAAACGGCGCCCCCGTCCTGCATCCAAATGATCTGCAGGGCCGGGGCGCTTTGCAATTTATGTGCGTGTAAGATGTTGGCTTTTTATTTTCGCTCCGTCTCGCATACGATGATATGTTTGCTCTTCTCATACCCGGGAACTTTCCGGTCCGTGATAAAAATCGGTTTTTCAAAGTCTGCGAAGGTAACGGAACTGATGCTGTTAAATTTGCTTGCGTCACAGAGGACGTAGCACTGGCGGCACTGCTCCATGGCGGTCTTTTTGATTACTGCTTCATTGACATCCGGCGTTGTGCAGCCGCTTCTTCTTGTGACACCGTTGGTGCCGAAAAAGCCTTTGGTGAAATGATACTCCTGGATCGTGCGGATTGCCTGGTTTCCGACGACGGCTTCTGTGGAGCTTTTGAGCTCGCCGCCTACCAGAATGACCTTAAACCCGCGTGATGCCAGCCGCCGTGCGTGGTCAACGGCGTTTGTCACGAAAACGGCGGAGGTTGCCCGGATGAAATCGATCATATGCGCCGTTGTCGTTCCCGCGTCGAGAAAGACGAAATCGTCCGGCTCGATGAGGGATGCCGCATATTCTGCGATTTTCCGTTTGGCATCGCAGTTCAGCTCATTTTTCTGTGCAACGGTGTACTCGTGTGCCGTCACCTTCTGGCCGGCTTCCACGGCGCCGCCGAATACCTTTTCCAGCTTGCCCTCCTTGTCGAGCGCTGTGATATCGCGGCGTACCGTGGACTCCGATGTATCGAGAAGATCCCGGACTTCCGTCACGGTGATGCTTCCCTTTTCCTTTAACAGTTTCAAAATTATCTCATGTCTCTGCTGTGTTAACATTTCTTTCCTGCCTTATATTCTGCCACGTTTGTTTCCAGAATGATCTTGCGGAGCGGAAGGATGCTTCCCGGAGAAACGGAAAGTTCATCTACGCCCATCGCAAGGAACTCTTTTGTCAGCTCCTGGTCAGCGCCGAGTTCGCCGCAGATACCGGCCCAGATGCCGGCTTTGTGTGCATTCTCCACAACCATCTGAATCATGCGCAGGATCGCCGGGTGATGCGGATCAAAGAACGGATCCAGCTTTGTGTTCTGGCGGTCGATCGCGAGGGTGTACTGACTGAGGTCGTTCGTTCCGATACTGAAGAAATCAACCTCTTTTGCCAGCTCATCGCTGATGATGGCAGCCGCCGGGGTCTCGATCATGATACCCTGCTCTGGATTTCCGTACTCAATGCCCTGCTCAGCGAGAGAAGCTTTTACTTCCTCCACAATCGCTTTGATCTGGCGAACCTCGCCGACACTTGTGATCATTGGATACATAATGGCAATTTTTCCATATGCGCTTGCGCGGAACAGCGCGCGAAGCTGTGTCTTGAAGATCTCCGGCCGCGTCAGGCAGATGCGGATCGCACGGCAGCCAAGTGCCGGGTTCTCCTCTTTTTCCATCTCGAAATAATCGCACTGTTTATCGGCACCGATATCGAGGGTACGGATGATGACGCGTTTTCCCGCCATCGTCTCTGCTGCCTGTTTGTAGATACGGAACTGCTCCTCCTCTGTTGGATAGTGATCCTGCTCAAGATAGATAAACTCGCTTCGGAACAGGCCGATGCCGCCCGCGTCGTTCTGCATGACAGCCGCAAGGTCTTTGATGTTTCCGATATTAGCATACAGCAGAATTTTCTGTCCATCCAGTGTAATATTTTCTTTTCCCTTTAAGGTGAGGAGCAGTTTTTTCTTTTCCTCCTCCTCGGTGCGGCGCTTCTGCATGGCAGCAAGAGTCTCCTCGTCCGGATCAACATAGATGGTTCCATCGGATCCGTCCACGATGCCGAGCTTTCCGTCTACGCTCTCATCCAGCGGAAGCGGTGTTCCGACCAGTGCCGGAATCGCCATGGTTCTTGCAAGGATAGCGGTGTGGGAATTTAAAGAACCGTGTACGGTAACAAAAGAAAGAACTTTGTCCTTATCCATCTGTACCGTCTCAGACGGCGCAAGGTCATCTGCCACGATGATCGCCGGTTCGTCGTTTAAGGATGCGTCGGTGTCGTCTCCGTTTAAGATGGAGATCAGACGCTCGGAAATATCCTTTACGTCTGCCGCGCGCTCTCTCATGTAATCATCGTCCATGGCAGAAAACATCTGCGCAAAGTTGTCGCCTGTCGTTGCAACGGCATACTCAGCGTTGACGCCCTGGCTCTTGATAATATTCTCGACGGACTCGTTGTAGCCGTCGTCCTCCATCATCATCTGATGTACCTCGAAGATCGCTGCATTGGCCTCGCCAACCTCTTTGCATGCTTTTTCATACAGAACGCCAAGCTGTGCGATTCCTTTTGCCTTTGCTTCCTCAAACCGTGCCATCTCCGCATCCGGATTTTCTACTTTCACACGTTTTACCTGACGCTCATTCTTTTTGTATACGCGGATCTTTCCGATCGCAATGCCGGAAAATACGCTTTTTCCCTGATAAATCTGCATAAGTTTTCTCCACCTTTGTTCTCGATATCCGAATTTTCTGTCCAGACAGCCGGAGCGTGTTCAAAAAGGATTTCTTAGTTTCAGAAAGTTTTTCAAACACGCTCCTGCCGATTACTATATTGTAATTCTCCAGAGCCCCATCTCAATTCCGCTTACGCTCCATTTCGATGTGGCTTCTCGCCATATGGAATTCCAGAAAAAAGCACTCATTCATGCAAGCATGATTCGCACTTTTTTCTTCCATTCCGCATGGCTCTGTAGAATTACAAGTTCTCTTTCATGAAATTGCTGATTGCTTCGTATGCAGCATCTTCATCTGCTCCATCGAAGGTCAGGGTAACTTCTTCGCCCTGTTTTACAGCCAGTCCCATGATGCCGAAGATGGCTTTGCAGTTCATGGCTTTTCCGTCTTTTGCGATCTTGATATCACAGGAAAATTCTTTGACTGCTTTTACCAGCATTCCTGCCGGACGAGCGTGGATTCCTTCTGGATCTGTTACAACATACTTAAATTCTTTCATGATTTTTTCCTCCCATAGGATCTTTGATATTTTTATTTTACTTTGTTTTCTGTCTTTTTTCTACTCTTTTATGCAACTTTTTTCTTTAAAACTCCAAGCAGAACTGCGGATACCACTGTTCCGATGACAACTGCCACCAGATAAAGCAGCGCATTTCCCATAACCGGTACAACGAAGATGCCGCCGTGCGGTGCCATTAAGGTACAGCCAAATGCCATGGAGAGCGCACCTGCGAGGCCAGAGCCGATGATGCAGGCCGGAAGAACGTGGATCGGGTCTGCTGCTGCGAATGGAATCGCACCCTCGGTGATGAAGGCGAGTCCCATGATGAAGTTGGTCGGACCGGATTCTCTTTCTTCTTTTGTAAATTTATCTTTGAACAGCAGGGTTGCAAGTGCAATCGCACACGGAGGAACCATACCGCCGATCATAACGGATGCCATAATGTCGTAGTTTCCTGCTGCGATGGCTGCTGTTCCGAATACGTAAGCTGCTTTGTTGAACGGGCCGCCCATGTCGATGGCCATCATGCCGCCGAGGATCATGCCAAGGATCAGCTTGCTGGATCCGCCCATGGAAGCAAGACCATTGTTCAGTACCGTGTTGACGGTTCCCATGATCGGCTCTACAATGAAGAGCATCAGAAGTCCCATCGCAAGGATGCCGACTACCGGGTAAATCAGAACCGGCGCAATCTTTTCGAGTGCTTCCGGAAGTTTCTCACATGCTTTGCGGAGGACAAGGATAATGTAGCCTGCTGCAAAACCGGCAACAAGTGCTCCAAGGAAACCGGAGGTTCCGCTCGATGCCATCATACCGCCGACAAAACCAAGGGCAAGTGCCGGCCGGTCGCCGATTGCCATGGCGATGTAGCCTGCAAGAACCGGGAGCATGAAGCCGAATGCCACGCCGCCGATCTGTTTGAACATCGCTGCAGCCGGGGTAATCGTACCGAAGTTTGATCTGGCTGCGGCATCAAGGGAGTTCATATCAACAAGAAGTCCGTCGATCAGGAATGCGATTGCGATCAGAATACCGCCGCCGACAACGAACGGAAGCATATGGGAAACACCATTCATCAGCTGGGTGTACAGCTGGTGGCCGATACCGCCGCTGTTCTTCTTCGTGCTTGCTGCGGCTGTCTGCGCATTGCCGCTCTTGTAAACCGGTGCGTTTCCGGACATCGCAAGCTCGATCAGCTCATCTGCTTTGCTGATACCGTCGGATACCTGGCGCTGGATGACTTTCTTTCCGTCGAAACGATCCATCGGAACCTGTGCGTCGGCTGCAACGATGATGCAGTCCGCATCGGCGATTTCCTGTGCAGTCAGCACGTTTTTCGCTCCGCCGGAGCCTCGTGTCTCGACTTTTACGAAGCATCCTTTTGCTTTCGCTGCTTTCTCGATTCCCTCGGCTGCCATGTAAGTGTGGGCAATACCGGTCGGGCAGGAAGTAACGGCGAGAATCTTCACCTGATTTTCTTTTGCTTCCACCGGCTCTGCAAGACGCTCATCTACGCTCTTTTTCTCTTCATCGGCGCGGTCGATAATGGCAAGGAACTCTTCCGGTGTCCTTGCGTTTCGAAGGCTCTTGGTGAACTCTTCATCCATCAGCATCATGGAAAGTTTACTTAAGACATCGAGGTGAACGTTGTCTTTTGTGTTCGGCGCTGCGATGAGGAACAGCAGGGTGACCGGCTCTCCATCGAGAGAATCAAAATCAACACCGTTCGGGATAACCATGGCTGCAAGGCCCGGTTTGTTTACTGCATCACATTTTCCGTGCGGAATCGCAATTCCCTCTCCGATTCCTGTGGTGCTCTCTTCTTCTCTTGCGTAAACCTGTGCACGGTACGCATCTTCGTCTGTGATCTTTCCGCTTTTGACCATCAGCGCTACGGCTGCATCAAGCGTTTCCTGTTTGCTTTTCGGTGCGGCATCCAGCGCAATACTGCGGATGTCCAGCAAATCTGTGATTCTCATGAGACGTCCTCCCTTTTATTTTGTAATCTGTTCGTAGACAGATGCAATTTCCTCCCGGGTTGCAAGGTTTTCAGAAAAAGCACTTGCACTTCCCGCTGCGATTCCCATATGGAACGCATGGAGGTAATCTTCTTTTTCCATGTAGCCTGCCATGAATCCGGCTACCATCGAGTCTCCTGCGCCGACGCCGTTGATAAGCTTTCCTTTCGGGGCCGGAGCTTCAAAGACCTCACCGGATGCGGCAACGAGAACGGCTCCTTCGCCTGCCATGGAAACCAGAACGTTCTGTGCGCCCTTTTTCTGCAGCTGTTTTGCATACGGAACAACCGACTCTCTTGTCTTTAATTCCACACTGAAAATCTCACCGAGCTCGTGATTGTTCGGTTTGATGAGGAACGGGTGGTACGGCAGAACCTTCATCAGCAGATCACGGGTCGCGTCTACGACGATGCGGACGCCCTTGCCGTCGAGCATTTCCATAATTTTCTGATAGGCATCATCTGCCATGGATGACGGGATGCTGCCTGCGAGGAAGAGAACGTCGCCCTCGCCGAGTGCGGAAAGCTGTTTCATCAGCTCTTCCACTTTTTTCTCCGGGATTTCGGGTCCCTGTCCGTTGATTTCAGTTCCGTCAATACTCTTTAATTTGACGTTGATGCGGGAATATCCTTCTTCCAGCCAGATGCAGCCGTTTTTAATTCCCATCTGGTCGAGCCGTCCCGCGATTTCTTTTCCGGTAAAGCCTGCCAGAAATCCGAGCGCTGTGCTCTCAATTCCAAGGTTTCCAAGTACGGTCGATACGTTGATTCCTTTTCCGCCCGGAAGCATCAGCTCGGAGCTTGTGCGGTTGGTAAGGCCGAGCTTGAAGTCTTCCACCGATACAATGTAGTCCAGAGACGGATTGAATGTCACTGTGTAAATCATATTTCCCTCCTGCTTTATTTTGATCGTGTTTGCTTTGATGAGCTTATTATATCGTCATATTCATTCAAAATCAATCATTAATATTTCATGAATTTTACCTTCTCTTTTTGTCGTATTTGCATAAGTTTAGAGTTTTATGACGGATTTCCCCGTTTTATCGCCCTGTTTTGACCGAGTTTGACTGATCATCATCTTTTCTTCCTTGTCACGCATCGATCACTTTATTCTCTCCATTTCGGTCATTTTTTATCAGACACTTTCTTTCTGTTCTCATTTTTGTACTTTACTTTTTCCGGATTTGGTACTAAAGTGAAGAGAAATCAAAAAAAGAATTTTCAGAAGAGGTGATTTTATTTGAAACGATACTATATTCTTCACTATTTTGATCCCGCCAATGTGGGCAGTTTTCTGCTTGTCTCACTGCTCGGCCTGATTCTGGTGCTTGCCCTTGTGCTTCTGATTGCAAAATTGCAGATTCAGCGGCAGCTAAAAGAGGAGACAGAGGAAAAAGCAAAAAAAATACGCCGGAAAAAACACCAACGCAGGCAGTATCAGATTGTGGAAAGCTTTTATGAGCTGGTTTTCTCCGGCACTTCGATTCTTCTCTTCCTCTCCCTCTATTACATTATCGATGAGCGTCTGCCGCAGATTTCGATGTACTGGGAGAAATATCAGGATGTGGTGCTTCTTGTCTTTATCGTGCTCTCCGTCTTTCTGACGAGCTGGCTCGATGTGGTTCTGGTAAAGCTCACGCACCTTGACCCGGAGCAGAAGGCGTCGGTGCGGCTGATTTCGGTCTTCTATATTGTACTGATTCTTCTGTACATCCGCTTTATCTACGAGGACACGAATTACGACGGCCTGATTCTCTATTTCCTGACACTGACGGTCGGCCGCTTCCTGTATTTCGACTTTACGGTCAAGAGTTTTCTTGAAACGATGCGGGGCGTGTTGGAAAATCTACCGCTTCTTGTCATCATGAGCGCCTACTCCGGTTTCGTGTGCTGGTATGGGTTCCATGTCGGCTTTCTGCTGAAATCAAATGGTGTCATTTTGAGCACCTTTCTTGCCCATCTGTTTATGGACTGCTCGATCTTTCTGCTCCACAAAACAGAAATTTTAAAGCATGTGATACGAAAAATTTAAAACCGGCATTTTTTTACCAGCCATATATCAAAAGCTCTGCAGATCAGAATTTTGCATTTTCTGTTCTGCAGAGCTTTTCTTATTTAACGTTCTTTTTTACATGCCAAACAGCAGTGCAAAGCCATGTACGACAAAAGCTGCCAGCCAGGCGATCACACACTGTGAAACGACAACACCGACTGCCCATCTGCCGCCAAGCTCCCGCTTGATGGAAGCGACTGCCGCCACACACGGCGTATAGAGGAGGCAGAAAACCAGAAGGCTTAATGCGGAAACCGGTGTTAGGATTTCGGTCAGCTGCGCGGTCGTGCCGAACAGTACGGAAAGTGTCGAGACGACACTCTCCTTTGCCATAAATCCGGTTAGAAGGGCGGTCGATACTCTCCAGTCTCCAAATCCAAGCGGCCGAAAAACCGGGGCGAGACGGCCGGAGACAACGGCGAGAATGCTGTCCTTGGAGTCCTCCACGACATTGAGATGCGTTCCAAAGGTCTGTAAAAACCAGATCACAATCGTGGCAACAAAAATGACGGTGAATGCCCGCTGCAGGAAGTCTTTTGCCTTATCCCACAAAAGCTGTCCGACATTTTTTGCCCCCGGCATGCGGTAGTTTGGAAGCTCCATGACAAACGGAACGGCTTCTCCCTGGAATAAAGTTCCCTGCATCAGCATCGCCATCAGGACAGCCATGAAGATACCACCGAAATACAGAAGAACCATCACAAGGGCACTGTATTTCGGGAAGAATGCGGCGGTAAAGAACGCGTAAATCGGAAGTTTTGCCGAACAGCTCATAAACGGAGTTAATAGGATCGTCATTTTCCGGTCACGCTCGGAAGGCAGGGTGCGGCTCGCCATGACGCCCGGCACGGTACAGCCAAAACCGACCAGCATCGGCACGATACTGCGGCCGGAGAGGCCGATTTTCCGGAGCAGCTTATCCATCACAAATGCCACGCGCGCCATATAGCCGCTGTCTTCCAGAATGGACAGGAAGAAAAACAGGGTGACGATGATCGGAAGGAAGCTTAAGACACTTCCGACGCCGTTAAAAATACCGTCAATCACAAGGGAATGAAGCACCGGATTGACGCCCCATGCTGTCATGGCGCTGTCCACGAGCTCGGTCAGTTTTCCGATCAGAATCTCCAGCACACTCTGCAGCGATGCTCCGATCACATGGAAGGTCAGGAAAAAGACAGCCGCCATAATCCCGGCAAAACATGGCAGAGCCGTATATTTTCCGGTCAGCACACGGTCAATTTCTGTGCTCCGCACATGCTCGCGGCTCTCTTTTGGTTTTACCACGGTCTCACGGCAGACTTTTTCAATAAAATTAAAACGCATATCCGCAATCGCCGCCGCGCGGTCCAGGCCGCGCTCCGTCTCCATCTGACAGACGATATGCTCGAGCATCTCTTTCTCGTTTTCATCGAGGGCCAGCTGCTCCAGGATCAGCGCATCGCCCTCTGCCAGCTTGCTCGCCGCAAACCGCACCGGAATATCCGCCCTTGCGGCGTGATCCTCGATCAGATGCATGATCGCATGCAACGCACGGTGGACGGCACCGCCGTGGTCATTCGCCTCACAGAAGTCCTTTCTGCCCGGTTTTTCCTGGTATTTGGCCACATGGACAGCATGGGCAACCAGTTCATCGATTCCCTCGTTTTTTGCAGCGGAAATCGGGATAACCGGGATGCCAAGTCTCTCTTCCATCTGGTTCACGAGCACAGAACCGCCGTTTTCGCGTACCTCATCCATCATGTTGAGGGCCAGTACCATCGGAACGTCGAGTTCCATCAGCTGCATCGTCAGATACAGGTTTCGTTCGATATTTGTCGCATCTACAATATTGATGATGCCGCGCGGATGCTCGTTCAGAACGAAATTCCGGATACATATCTCTGCTGGAACCCAGTTCCTCGATGGAGCACATCATACCGTCGGACTCGATGCCGCGGAGTTTTCCTTTTTTGATGGGGATGCCGCCCGGAGTCTTCTTTCCGTCATGGCCTCCTGCCACACGGCCGCCGTCCAGCACAACCGGAACCTTGTCGCCCACATGAACGTTAGGAGCGCCGGTAACGATCTGAATCGTCTTCTCGCCGATATTTACCTGGCAGATGATGAGCTTATCCGCATCCGGATGACGCTCGATGGAAAGGATCTGTCCGATGACGATCTTGTCCAGGTCTGCGTCCAGTTTTTCAAAAGTTTCCACTTTGGTACCGGTCAGTGTCATGGCGTCGGTGTATTCCTGCGCTGTCACGTCCAGCCCCGGTACATATGCCTTAATCCAGGAAAGTGATGTATTCATTTTTTCTTCTCCTCCTATCAGAACTGTTTCAGGAAACGGATGTCGTTTTCGTACAGCAGTCTCATGTCGTCAATCTCATATTTCAGAAGTGCGATACGCTCCAGACCTACGCCGAAAGCAAAGCCGGTGTATTCTTCAGGATCGATACCGCACATTTCAAATACATGGGGATGAACCATACCGCAGCCGAGGATCTCAATCCAGCCGCTGCCCTTGCAGAAACGGCAGCCGGTTCCGCCGCATTTGAAGCAGGTCACATCCATCTCGGCGCTGGGCTCCGTGAAGGGGAAGTGATGGGGACGGAATTTCGTCTTGGTCTCCGGTCCGAAAAGCTCTTTCGCGAACTCTGCCAGAGTACCTTTAAGGTCTGCAAAGGTGATGCCTTTGTCTACAACCAGGCCCTCGATCTGATGGAAGGAAGGAGAATGGGTAGCGTCCACCTCATCGGAACGGTAAACACGTCCCGGGGAAAGCATACGGATCGGAAGCTTGCCCTGCTCCATGACACGGGCCTGTACCGGA
>OLRT01001732.1_pt1 | contig 14794 bp, 9 predicted proteins | sample 1672021 | NCBI WGS metagenome assembly OLRT01 (sample SAMEA3136637, study PRJEB25190) | human gut metagenome | reverse complement strand
TTATTTTTCAGCCAGGCTGTCAAGGCATCTTTTTATATCCTCTTTTTGCATGCACTCAATGGTCCAGGTACGTTCTTTTGTTTCCGGCAGATAACCAAGCACTTCCTCCCAGGGAAGGTTTCCGCTTCCAAGTCCGATATGGGAATCCCGGTCGCCGCAGTTGTCGTGGATATGAACATGGCTTACATAGGGAGCCAGATTTTTCGCCCACTCCCTGACATCCAGGGAAGAATAACAGTGTGCGTGCCCGATGTCCAGGCACAGCTTGAAGTTTGGCTGGTTCACCCGCTCATAAACATCCAATAAAAGTCTCCAGTCATCATCAAACACATTTTCTAGAACTATTTCTATTTCTGTTTTGTTCTTCATAAATTCCTGCCAGAATTTGGCAACCTGCTCCGCCCAATATTCTTTGTAGTAAACATACGGGTTCATGCCAGAGTGAAAGACAATCTTCTTAGCGCCAAGGTGAAGCCCCGCCTCATAGCACTGGTTGAATCTTGTCATGGTGGCTTCCCGCACTAGGCTGTCGTATGCACAGGGGTTCACATCCAGAAATGGGCCATGAAGAATCAGATCCCTGGTCCCTATCTCTTTCATCTTCTGCCAGTACGTTTTGATTGAATCCGAAAGCTGATCCAGGTTATCGGATATAGAAAAATCAATGCTCTCGATCCCGGTTCCATATTCATTCACCAATGCTTTCATCTCATCATCTAAAACTAAATGGCTAATATATATCATTTTTTTCCTCACTTTTTTTGCGAAGCTGCTCCTGCCTCTTTTAAATGGCAGAACAGGCAGAAGCCCCGCAAGGCCTTGCTGCCTGTTCCACTTTTTATTTTACTTTGATCTTAATTTTTTTCGATTTGGAACCTGATTTTACCGTAATGGTGGCAGTTCCTTTTTTCTTTGCAGTGATCACACCTTTTGCGGTAACGGTTGCCACCTTCTTATTGGAAGTGGTATAGGTTACCTTCTGCAGGGAGGTGATCGGGCTGATGACTGGCTTTAAGGTCAGCTTCTTGCCTTTTTTCAAGGTTGCCTTAGACGCAATGCCTGTGATCTTGGTTGTCTTCACCGCCGTCTTTTGAACAGTCACATTAATCACCTGTTTTTTACCGCTCGCCAGGGTGATGGTGACTTTTGCTTTTCCAGCCTTTAAGCCTTTTATGGTACCTTTGCTGGTCACTTTTACGATCTTTTTATTGCTGGTAGTCCAGCTCTTGATGGAATCCCCATTTGCCAGACCGGTTACCTTCACTTTTGTGGTAGACTGTTTTACCTTCAGCTTAATGCTAGAGGCCGTTACCTTGATGGTGGGGGTAAGTTTACTTCCCACTGTACGGGTTTCCGTTTTTCCCTTGTTGCTGGTGCGCTTCTGGGTTTCCGGGGCAAATACGGTTGCCCCCGATACGGTTGTCCAGGGGCCAAATACCTCCGGGACTTCTGTTGGTGTCGGAGTCGGCGGAACGGGTGTCGGGGTAGCTGGAACCGGAGTTACAGTTGGTGTCGGGGATGGAGTATCGGTACGCTGTACCACAATCGTATAATCCGTTGTCTTTCCAGACTTTGTGGTTACGGTAACTTTTACCTCTGCTTCCGCCTCTGGATTGGTCTTATCAAAATACATGGCAATTCTGTGTGCTGCGCCACTTCCAGTTACTTTTCCAAGTACCGTTACCTTGCTGGTACCGCGGATTCCCACAGCGGTGACGGATGCGCTGCTGTCTGCCGGTTCTGCAAAGATATTTAAAAACTCCCTGCTCTCTTTATAGATTGCCCGGTAGCTGGTTGTCACGCTGCTAAATTCCGGGGACAATGAAATCCGGTTTGCCGTATTGGAGTAGGTATTGCTGGTGCTAAGCGTCATGTTCGCCAAAACCGGCGTAGAAATATCCTGGGAAATGTGGAAGGTATATTCCCGGCTCTTTTCCTGGCCGCTTATGGTTACCTTTATATCTGTGGAGCCGCTGCTTACATCCGCCACAAAGCTTCCTGCATACGCCTGTCCATTTACGGTTATGGTACAGCCTTCCGGTGCTTTCAAAGCAAAGGTTACCTTGCTGGCATTCTCCGCTACCGTTAAGTTATATTTTAAGGTATCCTTTCGGAAGGCAGAAGGCCAGGTTACTTTTCCAGTATCTGCCGTGGCTGTCACGCTGTTTAAATATGCCCCGTTGGTTTCCAGAGCCATCAGGTAATTGGAATCATTTTTGTAATAAAGGGTGCCTTCCCGGTCTGCACAGATGGTACTGATACAGTATTCCTGCTGGTCACTTGCCGGACGGAAAAGCTCTACGGCTGTTCCGGAAGTCTGTCCCGGTTCATCGGATAACATATAAATACCGCCTGGTTTTGCATTGTAGGTAAAGTACAGATAGACTCTTCCATCTGCCTGTCCATCTCCATTATAATCCTGGTTTTCGTAGGCCGTGGACAGAAGAGGCGCTGCCTGGGGATAGCCTGGAATGGATACGTTGTATGCCAGGGAAATCCCGGAAGCGGTTTCATTTAAGACTGCAAAATGGTGACCACCATCGGAATTGAACTGGCCACCGTTTCCGCAGACACCTACATAGATCCTTCCCTTATAAACAACCGGGGAAGCGGTTGCCATGCCGCCAAGGTTATAGCTGCTGGTGCTTCCAAAGGTGCCGTCTGCATTCATCTGCACACGGTACAGATACCCGCCTTTGGTGGTGAAATATACATAACCATTGTTATAAACAATAGTGGAACGGATATCCCCATGGCTTGTCATCTTGTCCAGGAGCAGTCCGGTGTGAGTGTTCACAGAATATAAAATGGCGGAATTGGTATCTGTTCCTTCTGAAGAACCGTCGTCGGAACCAAATACCAGGTAATCGGATGAGGCATAGGAACCAGCCCAGTAAAAGCCGCCCTTATGGTTGTATTTCCAGGTGCAGTGTTTAATTTCTGTTCCTGTGAATGGATCCTCGTCTGTAACAGACAGACAGAAATAAGAGCCTGCTGTAGTCTCGGAGTTCCAGGTTCCTGTGTAAATATATCCATCCTTATACGTGATCGGGGAAAGTGTCTGACCACCCAGGGACTCACTGATCCATAAGGACTTTAAGGAAGTGGCACTGACTGCCTGGATCTGACCGCCTCCGATCTGTGCAAACAGCATTCCCTCTGCATAGGTAAGGGGAATCATGGCATACTGCATGTTTCCAGAGAGCTGTTCGCTGGTCTGAAGGATTTCCCCTGTGTTTTTATCCAGCTTATAGATAAACTGTCCAGACGCTACATAAACTGCTCCGCCCAGGATCAGTGGTGGTGTGATGGCAGCCTCCCAGCCCACTCCGATCCTTGTGTTCCATTTTAACAGGGTGGAATCCGCACTGGTCGGGGTACTGCTTCCGGTAATTCCGTTGTTCGTATCACTATTTCGGAAATTGATCCAGTCGTTATCCGTGATCTCCGGCTGTGTAGCATCCTGTTTTACCAGTTCTGCGGTAATATCGCTAACCTCGCCGCCGGTAAAGCTGCCCTGTTTAGAAATATAGCCATACTTGGAGATGTTCCAGGTATAAGCTTCTCCCTGGAGGATATTCTCATAAACCATCAGGGAATCGGCGGAAGGGGTAAGGCGCTCCCCATCCTTGTCATATACGCTGATGACCGCATCCTCCGGGGTTACCTGGAAACTTACTTTGTCACTTGTGCTTTTATGCACCAGGATGGTGTAGGTCCCTGTGGAGGTATAAGTCTTTTCTGCCAGGGCAGGATCCGCATAGGTGTTTGCCTCTGACATGGAGAGTGTCACTTTGGTATCACCGGTGTCTGCCAGTGGAACGCTCACAGCCGTATCTGTAGAAGAAAACGGAACCTCTTTTACTTCGCCTGTGGTTACATTTTCACTGGAAATGGCAAGCTGATACCAGTTACCGGAAAATGCCTTTGGAACCACCTGTAAAGAAGCAGTCGAAACCACTACCGTTGTCTCGTAGTCCCTTGTAGTTCCTGTGGTATCAAATTTGGGAAGGATATTTTTTGCCAGGTCTTTGTCGTCCGGCAGGTAGGCCTTGAGATCGGAAAGGTCAAGACGGCGTTCTACCAGGATCTGGTAAACCTGTTTGTCACCTTCTGTTCCTGCGGTAATGGTATAAAGTGCTCTTTTTGAGCCATTCCCTCCTGAGGAAAAGACAGAGGCACTCACGTTGTAACGTGTCCCGTCTTTATAGGCGCTTGTGGATAATTCCAGGTTCTGTTTCTGTCCATCCAGCCCGGTGGTTTCCAGCTGAATGGCGGAACCATCTGGCGCATTTCCAGCCAGATCTGCTGTGATCCAAAAAGATGCGGAATCCATGTTGGAACCATACTCTGCTACATAAACCTTGCCGCCAAACTCTGCGTCAAGGTCGGCAGAACGCTTCAGGGCTACGGTGGATACCCCGCTCTGACTGGTGTATAAAGTCAGGTTCTGAAGGTAGCCGCCCTCATCCTGCATATCGGATTCCAAAAGAGTCGTGGGATCCGCTTCGCCTTCAAACCCATCCTGGGAATCCGGTGCCACAAAATCCTCTTCCCCTGAAAAGTCCTCTTCTGCTTCCCCGGAGGTAAACCCGGTAAATTCAGAAACACTTGCAAATGAATCCTCACTTTGTCCGCCATCTGGGTTTTCTTCAGGTTCTTCTAAACTGCCTTCAAAAGACTCTGCCTCGTCTGTAAAAAATCCATCCTCTTCTGCGGCATAAGCCGTGTTTACCGCATACACCGGAAGGTTTCCAGCTAACAGAGCTACAGACAAAAGTCCGGTCAACCATTTTTTCATTGTTGGTTTCATTCTGTTCTCCCTTCTTTTCTTTGCTTACGCCGTTATTTTTGGCTTTTTATTGTTTCTCTTTTTAAACCGTTTCTTCGCCGTTACAAAAAAGACGGCAAAACCAGTTTCCAATACTGCAATCACCAGAAGAAATTTTGTTGCAAGACTTGCTTTTTTGATTCCTCTTGTTACACTTCCCGCAAAAGATTCCTCCTGAGCCTGGTTCTTTCCAGTTGTATTTGTAACTGTGGTTTTGGTTTCTTCTGTAAAACGGTCTGATACCTCACTTTTTTCTTCCACCACCGGGGAAGGAGTGACTTTTTCCACCACCTTTTCCCCTGCTATGGTATAGCCAGGCTTTAAATCTTTTGCATATTTTTTCCTAGTCCGCTCTGTCCACTTCGGGGATTCTATCTTTTGGGTATCAGCTGTCTTGATATTTCCAAACAAAGAAGTCTGTTTCTCCCCCTGGAGCTTTAAGGATGCCTTGATCTCCCTAGTGGTTTTCTCGCCCTCTTTACCGCCTGCTTTGGATCCCTCCACCAGTTTTAGATTAGATAAGGAGCCCTGGCCGCTTTGTCCTGGGATAGCCGCCTGGGACTTATTTCCGCCATGGTCGGAGCCATGCACCAGGTTTCCAGGGGTACCGGCTATTTTTATATCCGGGATCCGCATGACTAAAGAATCACTTACATTTCCCGCTGCATCCTTTACCACGATCACCAGGTCTTTTTCCCCGGAGGATAATCCAGTCAGGGTAATGGTATTGGTTCCGGCTAATACTTCTGTTCCTTTCCCACTTGTATCTAGGGCGGGTACCTTTGCCCCTGCCTCAATCACCTGGTAATAACAGGTTCCTTTTTCAGAGGTCTTATAGACAGCAGAAGCAGTATCCGTGGAGATACGGCTGGCACTGATTTTTTTTAGTACCGGAGCTGTAGTATCGGTAAGTTTCAGGGTAATATAATAGTCTCTGGTTGTCCCGTCCTCTGCTTTTACCTCCAGGCGGACCTTAGCCTCTTTTTCCTGATCGGCAAAAAAAATCTTCCAGTAGGGGCGGTCTTTGTTGTCTTTCGTTCCCGTGATGGTCTCATCTTTTTCTACAGTTCCTGCCTTGATACCGCTGATGGCATAAACCTTAACAGAAGCTTTTTCATCCTCTACTTCTGGCCAGATGTTCAGGCTCTGCCGTTCGCCATCGTAGGAAGCCTCAAATTTTTCCTTATCCGGGGCCAAGTCCGGGCTTAATTTTAAGATTCCTTTTCCGTACTTGTCGGAACTGGAAACATACAGTCCCTTTAAAGCGGTGTTGCTGCTGAGAAGGGTGATAGTATATTCCGTCACCGCAGGATCTGCCGTGATCTTCTGGTAGAATTCCTGGTACCCTTCTTTACGGACATAAAGTTCATACGCCTGTCCCTGTAAAAGAGAATACCGTCCATTTTCTTCTGCGGAAACCGGGTTTCCCTCTGCATCCAGGATCACCACACTGGCATCTCCCGGCTCAATTTGAAGTCCCACGCTCACCAAAGCCGGGGTTGGAGTCGCAGTCGGCTGTGGAGTCTCGGTTGGAACCGGAGTTTCTGTTGGCGCCGTAGTTGGCTCCGGGACCGGCGTTGCAGTCGGCTCTTCTGGAGTTTCGGTAGGAGCTGGTGCCTGTGTAGGCTCTGGCTCTACGGTCGGCTGTGGTGCCTGTGTGGGTTCTGGCTCCATGGTCGGCTGTGGTTCTTCACTTGGAGCTGGCTCTGGCTGTTCCGGTTCAGCAGGCTCTTCCTGCCCCTCTTCTTCGCTTTGTATCGTCACTTCTTCTTGCTGTGCATATATCTCATAAGGAACACTCCCGGCAATCAGAGCTGCCGTTAGGGTTCCCATTACCAATCTTTTTTTCATTTACCAGTCCCCCCATGTCTCGCCGTTTACTCCGCCGCCTACATCGGCTCCGGAATAAAGGGAAAATCGAAGTCTTACCTCATCCCCGTCCGCCGGGAAATAGGAAGACATTCCAACACTCATGTATTCACCGTTCACGGAATACAGCCAGCCAGAGTCCATGGTAAAATCAAACTCTCCAAGCCAGTTGGAATCGTGATCGGATAACTGACAGTTTACTTCCTGCAAATGCGCCATCAGGTCATCCGGAATAGCCGCATTTGCGGAAATGCCGCCCCTTCCGATTGCTTTTAAGTAAAAGCCGCTGGTAGCATCCCCATTGTTTCTCCAGTCAAAGCCTGTGTTCTGCAAAAGCCGCAGCAGCACAGAGGATAACTGTTCTCCCTGGTAATAGTCAATAGACGTTGCCGGAAGGATGGTTCCAAGCCCTACCGTACCCGCTTCAATACTGATGGTGATAGAGCCTGCCACCTGTGGACCTGCGTCTTCTCCCTTATACAGAGTAAAAGGAGGTAAGGTAGTGGCATAGCCTTCTTCGTCTGTCGCCTTGATCTCTATAGTGTTGGCACCCTCTGCCAGCTCCAGGCGATAGGCCAGGATTCCAGCAGCCGGTTCTCCCTGGCAGGAAAGCCGTTCCCCATTTCCAGTTACCGTAAGGGCAGCTGCGCCCAGGCTGTTTCCATAGTGGTCGGTTGCCTGGATGTAAAAGGTACGGTAAGAAGCATTGACGGTCTCCCCATCGGTAAGGTCCGTGGCAATCTTCGGGTAGTTATCTTCTACCGGTTCCTCTGGACTTTCCGTAGGGGCAGGTGTCGCAGTGATCTGCGGCTCTTCCGGTGCCGGGGTAACAGGTGGCAGATCCTCGTTCGGAGTCTGCGCTCCGTCCTGGTTCCGGTTATCATCGGTATCTGGTGTTTCTGATGGCTGCTCGGAATTATCGGGATCATCCTGGTTATCATATTCAATCGTATTGCTTTGATTCTCTTGATTTGGGTTTGTATTGTTATTATTTTCTGGTGCTTCCGTCACCGTCGCCTGGGGTGTGGGCGTTACGCTCTCCTCCGGCTTAGGCGTTGGTGTCACCGTCTGCGCCACTGGTTCTTTTGTCGGCTCCGGTGTAACCATAGGAGTCGGTGTCTCTTCTGGAAGAAGCTGTGCCTGTTCCTGCTGTTCTGCCACTTCCTCGCCGTTTCCGTCTGTGTTGGAACCGGCATAGGCAAAACCAGTTCCCAGGTAACCTTTTAAGGAGCTGTCTGCACTGATTCCCTGCACCGGGTTTGGTACTGCCTCTGGCTCACTTTTTAATACGCCCTGTGCAAAAACGACAGCAGCCAGAAGAAACACTGCCACAGGAATGAGCGCTGCCAGTATTTTTCTTTTCTTTTTTTCTTTCATAAACAGCCTCCTTTCCTGTCAATAAAGTCTTTCAATGTATTTCATGATCCATCTGTCATACCAGCTTGCAGATGCTTTTAATTCCTTTTTTAAATGCCGGATACAGCTTGCCGTATCGTGGCGTTCGGAGGCTGATACCGGATGGGTGCTAAACGCTGCCTTTTGTCCGATCTTTGTGACTTTTTTATAGAGTAATGTTGTTTCCTGGGAATACTGTTCTCCATGCTCATATAACGTTCTGGCATAGCCAGCCATCGCCCGGACTGCCATTTTGGTATCCTGGGAAGCAAAGCACTTTCTTCTCTTTCGGTTTGTAACTGCTCTTAGGAATATTACAGCCAGGATAAATAAGAACATAAACGTATCAAATACGATCAAAAACAGAAGGAGGAATTTTTCGATTCCAAACAATGCCAGCTTCAAGCTGAAATTGGTACGGATGTTCTCTTCCACTGGCGGCTGTGATTCTGTCTCCGGGATCGAAGCTGCCAGTTTTCCTTTGGCTTCCAGTCCTGTTTTTAAGTTGGCTTCCTCCATGACGCCGTAATAGGAAGGTGTCATTTCAAGAGGGATCCAGCCAAGCCCGTCCACGTAGATCTCTGTCCAGGCATGTCCGTTGGTGCCTGGGATTTCAATGGTGTCCCCAGCCTGTTTTCCTTCTATATCCTGCGGCGTAATTAAGTACCCTTCCACGTACCGGGCAGGAATGCCATAGTAACGGAACATCAGAGCCGCTGCTGTCGCAAAATGGACGCTGTGCCCGATCTTGGAGGTGGTTAAGAAATTCTCGGTAAAATCCCCGTCTTCTGAAAATACATCGGTCTGGGAGCTGTAGGTCATGTTCTTTTCCAGATAGGAACGGATCCTGGTGATGGCCGTATAGTAATCCGTGTGTCCCTCGTCACGGTTTCCGCCATCTCCAAGTTCTGTTTGAAACAGGGTTTTTAAGGACGCTGGAAGAGCGGTATCTTCCTGATAAACAAAGGTATTGTAATAGCTCTCCTGGCTTCGGTAGGAACTGACGGCATCCGCGCCGCCATCCCCTGCATTATTTCCAGCGGTCAATGTCTGATAGACCTTTGCTCCAAGGGTGGTAAAATCACTTACCAGATTTCCAAGGGAGGAAATGCGGTAGGTTCTTTCTCCAAACATTCCTCTGGCGTACAGGGTGCTGTCCGCCTGGGCGTTTTCGCCCGTATAGCCCTCTGGAAGATCCGTAAGCTCATAAGGAGTATAGAGGTATTTGCTGCTTGCAGTTTTATTCTTTATGGTGATGGTTTCCGCCCCACTGGAGAGGGAATCATCCTGAATCAGATTTCTTGCATTCTGAAGCTGGGTTTCCCCATAGAAGCCATCCTTATGAAGCCAGTAAAACAAGTCTTTTTCTTCATAAGCCTTTTCCGTGGAAATGCTCTCCCAGGAGGAACCGTCGTAAACACTTCCCACAAAACCGCGCAGGTACAAAGAAGACGGCTGCTCCATGGTCACCTCCAGTGCAGTATCAGAAGACGCACTCCAGGATCCCATCTGCTTTAAATTTCCGTCCGGGAGGGAATTGGCTTTCTGTCCTTTATAGCGGAGCCTTAAAAGTCCATTTAATGCCTCTTCTTTGGCATTTGCCACAAGCTTAGAATCCTGGTAATCGTTCTTTGGCACCAGATTTTGAAGGAATCCCCCTCCGGCAGCAAAAACCAGAAGAAGCCCAAGTGCCCCTGCACAAAAAGCGGACACGTCAGAAGCGGTACCGGATTTTTCCCCTTTGTTTTTGGTCATATAGTTTAATTCTAACAGGATTCCGGCGTAAAAGCCAAGACAAAGCCTGGTATCTGGAAGCAGGCTGGTTTTTACCAGAACCACCGGAAGGACTGCCGCAAAAAGAAGGAGCAGCACATACCACCGAAGCTTCAGGATTAAGAAGCCAAGCAGCCCACATGCAATGCCAAGGAAAATAAGGACTGCCAGCTCTTCATTTGCATTCCCAGATTCCTTTATCTGGTAAATGGTAAGGTAAATCCCTGCTTTTTTCCCAAGAACATCTGCAAGCTGGTTCCAAAGTGAAAGGAATCCATTTAAGAGCATGCCAGAAAATGCAAACAGGCAGATCCCGGCAGCTGCACTTAACGAGAAAACCGCAGCAACCAAATGTTCCCGAAGCCTGAAAAGAAAGCCACAGAGAAGGACGGTGACAGCGACACTCACCAAAAAAGGAATCCCATTCACAGACGGAACCAGGGTATGCAAAAGCGCAAAGGTACCCACGCCGTTTACCAGAAAAATCAGGATACTTTCCAGCAGGATACCGGGCAGGTATCTTCTATGTTTTTCTTCTTGTCTTGTGATCCATACTTCCATGTGATGGTTTCTCCTTTATCCGCTGCGATTCCACAGCCTACAACGGTTACCTCGCCCCGGGTTCGAAGACTTCTAAGATCTTCTTCCTCTGGTGCGCCCGTAATATAAATATAATTTGCAAATCTTTGCTGTCCCGAAGTGTGAAGATATTCTGTGATGGTACAGGGCTTTTCCCCCTCCCCTGTGTGACGGAGGAATAAATAGAGAATATTTTCATAATCCTCGCGGGTGCGTATTTTTTCAATGTAAAAATGTCCGGTGCTGTGGTCAAAAACACCAGCCTGGCAGGAAATGCCCTGTTCTAAAAAGCTGTTTAAGACTGCCGCAAACACTTCTCCAAGCGTCTGTGCTACGGCTGGGGCTTTTTCTTTTAAAAATGGCTCTGCCAGGATCAGGACCGTATCATCCACCGGGAAGCTTCTCTGGCGGATCATCATTTTATCTAACTTACCCGTCAGCTTCCAGTGGATCTGACGAATGCTGTCCCCCTCCTGGTATTCCCGGATATCAAAGGTCTCCCCAGGATCATCCCCGGGACGGGCTCCGGAATAGCGGAAGCTCTCCATGTCAAAGCCCTCTTTTGTGAGAAAACGAAAATCTTCCTTTTGCTCACAAGGCATCACCACCGTACTGGCGGACAACTCAGCCTTCCTCTTCTGCCCTGCCAGACCAAAGAAATCATAGGAGCGCCAGGAGTGTAAGGTGGCGTAAATACAGCCGCACCACTGGCTTTTTCCCTGGAAGTCAATGTTTTTTTTCCCTCTTCCTTTAAGGGAAAACGAAAATGGAAGCTTCATCTGTTCCCCAGTAAAACGATTTTCCAGATGCAGGCTGCCTTTTCCTAAAAATACCGGAAGGACAGAGTCATTTACGATCTGAAGCTTTCCTTTCCAGATTCCATCCTGTTCCGCTGCTTTTGGGAGCTTTAGCTTCATGGTGATCTTTTTTCCGAAAAAGAAACCAAGCAGCAAAAAAGCCACTACCGCAAGGGCAGATAAAAGCAAAAGAACGGCATATACCCAGGCTCCAGTAAAAATGGCAGCCAAGGCAAGCAGTATGAACCATATGAGTAGTAAAATCCTGTTTTTCATTATCCCTCTACCTTCGGTGCCGGTGTATCCTTTAAAATCTCTTCTAAAATGTCCTTCGCACTCTGCTCCTGGTATCTGGCTCTGGAATCCAGAATCATGCGGTGTGCGGTTACATCTGTGAATACTCTTTTTACATCTTCCGGAATCACATAATCCCGTTCTTCCATGAAGGCTGCCGCCTTTGTCATACGGCATAAAGCCAGGGTTCCACGGGGGCTAAGACCAAGTGTAATCATAGGATGGTTTCTGGTGGCTTCCGCAAGGGTTGCAATATAGTTCAGGATGGAATCTGCCATATATACCTTTTGTACCTGATCCTGTAAATCTACGACTTCTTCTTTTGTAATAACTGCTTTCGCCCTCTCCAACGGATTGGCTGTCTGCCGGTCCCGAAGCAGCTCTACCAGGTTTTCGTGATCCGGGTAACCCATGGAAAGGCTTACCATAAATCGGTCCAACTGGGATTCCGGCAGCATCTGGGTTCCAGAAGAGCCCGTGGGGTTCTCGGTTGCAATGACTACAAAGGGCTGGGGAACGGGATGTGTCTCGTTATCCACCGTTACCTTTCCCTCTTCCATGACTTCCAGAAGAGCTGCCTGGGTTTTGCTGGAGGTACGGTTGATCTCGTCCGCAAGGAGCATATTGCACATCACCGCACCTGGGCGGTAAATGAATTTGCCTGTCTGTTTTTCGTACATGGTAAATCCGGTTACATCAGAAGGGACTACATCCGGAGTAAACTGGATCCGGTTAAAATCCATTCCCATAAAACGGCAAAGTGCCAAAGCTGTGGTTGTCTTTCCAACACCAGGAACATCCTCCAAAAGCACATGTCCTCTTGCCAGCACTGCCATGATGATCTTATCCGTAACTTCTTTTTTTCCTTTTATAATGGTTCCAAGCTCCTTCTGAAGCTGTCTGATCTTATCTGCCATTTCTTTCCTCCTGCCCTTTTTACTGGCTGATCCAGGTTCTTTTTCTTTTGTGTCAATTGGTATCACTCATATCATAAAAACTGGTTTTGCCATTTAAAAACCGGCTGTATGCCGCCATTGCACAAAACGCCTGGTCGGTAGCCATGGGATCGCTGTCACCGTCTAATAAATGGGAAAAGCTTCCATCTTTTTTATAATACTCCATCAGGTTGTCGTAAAGCCCTTTTTCCTTTTTCTGGAAACGTGCATCCTTGTTGCAGTCGATCCCATACGTGCTAAGTGCAAGGATCACCTGGGAAACGGACTCAGAGCTTTTATCCCCATACGCCTCATAACCGCCATCCTCTGCCTGCGCGTCCGCTAAAAATTCCACGCCACGGTCAATGATGGCACTGATTTCTTCCTCTGTGGCATAGGGCTCTAAGCACTGTAAGGTCATGGCAGTCAGATCCACATCTGCGGTATCGGAGCTGTCATCTAAGGAAAATCCGCCGGATGGCTTTTCCTGTTTCACTATGTAGGTCAGATACTTTTGTTCCAGCTCCCCATCTATCTCCAAGCGGTCCGCATTTAAGGCAAGAAGGGCATACACGGCTCCATTTAACCCCTGCGCGGTTACAGCCTCAAAATCTTCCAGGGACTTTATAAGGTCATACCCTCCAATATCGGAAGGATCGATCCCGATGGCCTTACAAGCCAGGACAGCCCTTGCATACTCGGTATAGCGGTTTTCACTTAATACCCCTTCCTGCTCCTTGACACGCTTTTCTAAGTTTGCCCTGTATTTTTCGTAATAGCCGTCCTCTGCCTCTTCCCCGGAGCGTGCCAGTGCGATCACCGTCCACTCACCGCCGAGGGAATCGGAAGCTGGGGAGGGAATACTTGTCTGTTCATAGGAAGCAGTTTTCTTTAATGCTTCTTCTAAAGATGGGGTACCGCCACCGCAGCCGGATAACAGGCTGATGGCAGCTGCCGCCGCCAGTATTCCGGCAAAATAACATTCCTTCCTTTTCTTTCTGGGATTTAACATTTTTCGTTTCTCCTTCTTTTAAAAATCAAATTCCACTTACATCTATTTTCTATTATCGGTTCTCTGCTTCCTGTATCAGCCCATATTTTACCTTGATCCGCTCCAGCTTTTCCAGAAGCGGGCGGCTAAGCAGCCAGAGGAAAATCACGGTGGAAGCTGCATGTACCAGATCCACGGGGGCGCCTGAAATGTAGTAGGCGATCAGGCTGCTTTTTGTAATGTACCCGTAGGACATCAGGATGCTGGCAGGATTCATAATGCCGCCATAAATTAAAAAGACACTTAAAAATCCGTAGATACAAAGATCGAACTTCCTGGCTTTTAAAATCCCCTTCTGGTACAGGATCCCTGCCAGAAATCCGATCATACCAAAGGCAAACATCTGCCAGGGTGTCCAGGGACCCTGCCCCATAAACATATTGGAGATCAGCATAGTAAGGCTTCCCACCAGAAAACCTGCCTCTCCGCCAAAGGAGATCCCGGTTAAGATAACGATGGCAGCCACTGGCTTGAAGCTTGGTACCATGAAAAAAGCGGCGCGTCCTGCTACCCCAATGGCAGCTAATACAGAGATCACCATGATCTCTCTTGCCTTTGGCTTCCTGCCTTCAAACATCATGAAAAAGGGAAGCATAGCGGCTATCACCACGATCAGACTGCAAAGCAGGTATTTTCGTCCTCCCCAGATTTTCACGGAAAAGAATAACAGGATCGGTACTACGATCAGCATAACTGCAAATGCAAACCAGGTACGGCGGCTCTGCCGGTTCATCTGACGGATGATCATTCCGTCTGATGGAAGAGTATATTCTTCTAATTCATCTGAAGCCTCCCCTTTTCTGTATGTAAAAAGATTAAGTTTTTTCTGGTTTTCGGATCCGGCAGTGCATGATGTATTCTCTTCCTCGCCAAAGAACTCATCCAAAAACTGGTCTAATTCTGATCCAGCAAGCATGCTACCACATCCTTCCCAGTAACTGCCTCTGGAAACAGTCCCCGCGCCATACGGTTTGCCGCAGTAGTATAGAAGTTATTTCCAGCGAAAAAGTCTCTTGTCTTTTTACTTGTCACAATATTTCCTTCAAAGAAAAGACCTGTCGTATCCGCATATTCTGCTACAAATTCCACATCATGGGAGATCATGAAAATGGTCATTCCATGGGACTGCAGCTTCTTCAGAATTCCACCAAGCTCTTCTTTGTATTCCGCGTCCATTCCCTTGGTAGGCTCATCCATAAGAAGGATCTTCGGGCGAAGGAGAAGCACTTTTGCAAGGGCAAGCCGCTGCTGCTCCCCACCGCTTAAATCA
>OLRT01001731.1_pt1 | contig 14798 bp, 13 predicted proteins | sample 1672021 | NCBI WGS metagenome assembly OLRT01 (sample SAMEA3136637, study PRJEB25190) | human gut metagenome | reverse complement strand
TTTCATTATCTTCGTCAAGAGCGATACCTGTAACATAGCCTTCTGCCATTTCCAGGTAACGAGGACCTTTTTTAAGTGTTCCGTACATTGTACCAACCTGAGAACGAAGTCCTTTACCAAGGTCTTCCAGACCAGCACCTACTGCAAGTCCGTCTTCAGAGAATGCAGACTGGGAACGTCCGTATACAATCTGAAGGAAAAGTTCTCTCATAGCTGTGTTGATAGCATCACAAACAAGGTCTGTATTCAGAGCTTCCATAACAGTCAGTCCTGGAAGAATCTCAGATGCCATAGCTGCGGAATGAGTCATACCTGAGCATCCGATTGTCTCAACCAGTGCTTCCTGGATGATACCTTCTTTTACGTTCAGGGACAGCTTACAGGCACCCTGCTGAGGAGCACACCAGCCTACACCATGTGTGAAACCGGAAATGTCCTTCACTTCCTTAGCCTGAACCCATTTTGCTTCTTCCGGGATTGGAGCGGCGCCGTGATGGACACCCTGTGCAACTGGGCACATTTCTTCTACTTCGCGTGAATAAATCATGTTAAAACTCCTTTCAAGTATAGATTTACTTATGATGTTGTTAAAAGATAGACTAACAACCTGAATGTATTTTCTCACAAATCACTACCGTTAGTCCAGTCAAACTTATGTCAAAAAATACGAACTTTTCTATATGGATATCATATAATTGCCGTTCTTGTATAAATGTGATAAAATTCATTAAAAAACAAGGAGAAAATTCTATGTCTGACAAACTCCCTCCAAGCATTTTTCCGGCACGCTTTCAGATTCTAAGTGGCAGCATGCTGAAATTGCTTGCCTGTATTGCCATGCTGATCGATCATACAGGTGCAATCATACTCAGCCACTATCCGCCGGCGCTCACGGAGCTCTTTTATATCAATGGAAAAGGAATTACTTTCTATCGTATTGTCCGCGATATCGGACGATGTGCTTTTCCTATTTTCTGTTTCCTGATCGTCGAAGGATTCCTTCATACGCATGACCGCAGAAAATATGGCCGGAATCTGCTGCTGTTTGCGCTAATTTCCGAAATTCCGTGGAATTTTATGTTTGCAAACACCTGGCATTATGCTGATAAACAGAATGTTTTTTTTACTCTCTTTCTTGGATATCTTGCCTTCTGTGCTCTTGAATACTTCTGGGAAACACCGTGGATGCAGCTTTTCTCTCTGCTTGCTCTCCTCGGTATCTCTATCCTGCTACATGCAGATTACGGATGGCGTGGTTTCATCTTTCTCGTTCTGATGTATCTTCTCCGAAATGAGAAAGTATCCCAGGCGATCGTTGGAAGCTGCTGGCTGAGTTATGAATGGAAAGCCTGTTTTGCCTTTATTTCCATTAATATGTACAATGGAAAACGCGGCTTTATCCGAGGAAAAGCCGCGAAGTATTTCTTTTATTTATTCTATCCCGTACATATCACAATCCTTGTGATCATCCGGAATCTCTTTTTTCTTTAAAGACTGTTTTGGCCGGCCTTAATTCTTTTTGATGATCTCGGCTGCGTTTTTGTAGATACTGTCTGCCGGAATGCAGCCTCTTACCGGTGAAAGCGGATATATATTCGTATTTCTGCCGATCACAGTTCCAGGGTTCAGCACAGAGCCACATCCAACTTCTACATGGTCACCAAGCATGGCACCAAATTTCTTCAGTCCTGTCTCTATCTTCTCATCACCATCTTTGACAACGACCAGTTTCTTGTCTGACTTAACGTTGGAGCAGATAGAACCTGCGCCCATGTGGGATTTGTATCCAAGAACAGCATCTCCTACATAGTTATAATGCGGAACCTGTACTTTATTAAAAAGGACTGCATTTTTGAGTTCTGTGGAATTTCCGACAACTGCTCCTTCTCCCACAATTACATTTCCACGGATAAATGCACAATGGCGGACTTCCGCATCCTTACCGATAATAGCCGGCCCATTGATATAAGCAGTTGGAGCTATTTGGGCAGATTTTGCGATCCATACATTGCCATCCTTACACTCATACTCAGACGGATTGAGTGTCGGACCAAGTTTCATAATAAAATCACTGATTTCCGGGAGAACTTCCCACGGATATGTCTTTCCTTCAAACAACTCTGCAGCTATTGTTTCATTCAAATCCAGAAGATTTGCAACTGTAAAATCTTTTAACATGATTATGATTTTCCTCCTCGTCTGGAAGCCATTGGCTTCGATTTATAATTCGCAGCGGCTGCGTCAAAAAACTGCCGCAGTGCATACTGATAATTACTCTGTTCCACTTGAGCGGTACGTAGACGCACAAAATGTTCCAGTTTGTCCATGTACTCCTGTGAAGTAATACTTCCCTCTGCCACATATGTAAGGCCCTTTTCCCAGCTTGCTGTCAGTTCAGGATTCAGAAGCTGACGAATCGAACAGTTTACAACATCAAATATCATCTCTCCAAGAAGCGTTGGTGTGATTACCTGTGTCTTTTTATTTAATGACAAGTATTTGATAGAAACAAGTTTCTTAAGAATCTCTGCTCTTGTTGCACTGGTTCCGATTCCGCTTCCCTTGATCTGTGCTCTCAGTTCCTCATCTTCGATCAGCTGACCTGCATTTTCCATTGCCAGAATCATAGAACCTGAATTATACCGTTTCGGCGGAGACGTTTCTCCCTCTTTAATGTTCAGAGCATCTACGGTCAGTATATCATTCTTTTTCAGTCGCTGCAACGCATTCAAAAGCTGCACGTCACAGGATGCCTCCTCACTGTCTTCTTTGCCGGACTCCTGTGATCTGTCTGCTGCTGATTTTCTGGCAAAAGAATTCGTCGCATATTTCAGGTATCCTTCTTCCTGCAGCACCTTGAAACCGGAAAAGAACTTTTCTTTCTGCATCTCTGTCACCAGACTGACTTTCTGATAAACTGCCGGCGGACAGAAAATACAGAGGAAACGTCGTACGATCGTCTCATAAACTCTCTGTGATGTCTGAGAAAGACTTTTCAGAACATTTAATCCCTGACCTGTCGGGATGATCGCATAATGATCTGTAATCTGTTTATCATTGACATATCTGGTTTTTGCGATTGTTTTGTAAGAACCCATCTTTAAAATCTCATCTGCTGCATTGTCGATCATCAGATATCGACGCAGTCCTGAAATATTTTTATAAATTTCTTTTGCAACCGCACTCGACAGCACTCTGGCATCAGTTCTGGGATAAGTCACCAGTTTTTTCTCATACAATTCCTGTGTAATACGAAGTGTCTCGTCCGGACTGATCTTGAACAGTTTGGAGCAGACATTCTGAAGCTCTGCCAGGTTAAATAAAAGTGGCGGATTTTTGTTTTCTTTTTTGCGTTCCACCTTTTCTACGCGGCAGGACAAGGGTTGTTCCGACTCCAACATCCGAATCAGTTCCTCGGCATGTTTCTTTTCTTTGAAGCCATTCTCCTTATAAAGGTACGGCGACTGGAAATATCTGCTTCCTTCTACTGCTCTCCATTCTCCATCAAAGTGTTCTCCTTCCAGTGCAATGCTGGAAAGGACACGGTAAAACGGGGTTTTCACAAAAGATCGGATCTCCCGTTCGCGACGCACAACCATTCCAAGCACACATGTCATGACTCTGCCTACGGAGATTGCCTGATATTTACTGTTCAGGTAATTAGAAACATTGTTGCCATAACGCAAAGTCAGGACTCTGGAAAAATTGATTCCCATCAGATAATCTTCCTTCGCCCGCAAATAGGCAGAATCTGCCAGATTGTCATAGACTGACAGTTCTTTTGCCTCGCGGATTCCTCTAAGGATTTCTTCCTCTGTCTGGGAATCGATCCATACTCTACGCTGCTCTTTATCTTTCACACCCGCCATCTGTGCCACCAGACGATAGATATATTCTCCCTCACGCCCGGAGTCGGTACACACATAAATCGTCTCTACATCCGGACGGTTCAGAAGCCCCTTAACAATGTTAAACTGTTTCTGCACCCCCGGAATCACTTCATACTTAAATTCACGCGGTAAAAAAGGCAGGGTATCCAAACTCCACCTTTTATACTTGATATCATATTTTTCAGGATAGCTCATAGTGACCAGGTGCCCAACACACCAGGTCACTACAGAATCTTCTGATTCCAGATAGCCATCCTTTCTCTGTCCGTTAATTTTTAATGCTTTCGCAAATTCCTGAGCAACACTTGGTTTCTCAGCTATGTATAAGGATTTACCCATATTATTTATCTGCACTCATCTTTCTGAGAGGCCATGCAAGAAGAAGCGCACCGCCTGCCATATTTCCCAAAGTGACGATTATCATGCTCTTAACCATTGCTCCAATGGAAACTCCCGGTACCAGACATCCTGCTGTTACAAAGATACCCATATTTGCCACGCAGTGCTCAAATCCGCTGACAACAAATCCAGAAATACACATAACGATCATCAAAAACTTTGCAACTTCGCTCTTAAGCTTAATGCCACAAAGAACCCCAAGACATACAAAGAAGTTACACAAAACTGCACGGAAAAACATCTGACCTGCCGGAATTGCAAGTTTATTTCCGATAAATCCGGCAAAATAATCTGCTGTTCCGGATGCTCCCGCCCATACAAAAATCAGAGAAAAAATCAGACAGCCAACAAAGTTACCGATATAGCTGACTACCCATACTTTAGCCGCATCGCCCCAGCTGATCTTCTTGTCAAATGCTCCAAATGCCATCACCAGATTATTTCCGGTAAAAAGCTCGCCGCCTACCAGCGAAATCAGCAATACCGCAATCGAGAACACGAGTGCCCCCAGGAATTTCCCCCATGCCGGTTCTTCGGCCCCTGAGAACACATTTCCCACAACATTAGAAAAGATCATTGCAACTACAATAAAGAACCCTGCCATGATCGCCCGCATGAAATACTTGAAAAAGTCATTTTTCAGCAGGGTAATCTTCGCGTTTGCTGCATTTGATAGTTTCTGTACATCCTCTTGATTCATAAAAAATACCTCCCTTTCCAAGGAACAGAGTATCTTATAAACTCTTTTGTTCCCTCCACATATTGTATTCTTGCATTATAGCATTTTTGATATAAATTCTCAATATATATACCGCAAAGTTTGATATTTTTATAACAAATTTTCATTTATTTTCGATAACTGTCAGTTATCGAATCTCCAGTGCATGATTTTCCCGGTCAGTCACTTCACCGATCATCGCACAGGAAAGAGCAGATTCACTCAATTCCAGAAGTATCTCTTCTGCTTCATCTGCCGGAACCGCCGCAAGAAGTCCGCCAGACGTCTGTGGATCAAAGACCAGATCCTCCCGCCAGAGTTCTGCTGTGCTTATGTAACCGGATTTTGCTGCAAATTCCCGGTTGCGATATGCACCTCCCGGAATCAGTCCCATAGAGGCATATTCTTCTACATCCGGAAGAATCGGAAGTGCTTTTGCATCGATCACAAGTGTCTTCTTACTACCGTCTGCCATTTCCGTTCCATGTCCGCCAAGACCAAACCCTGTCACATCTGTACAGGCATGAACAGTATGTCTTTTTAATACATCACGGGCATATCTGTTTAGCGTCTTCATAGATTTCAAAGTTGCTTCCCGTGCCTCTTCAGATACCATATCGGCTTTGATCGCCGTATTCACGATACCCGTTCCAAGCGGTTTAGTAAGGATCAGCCTGTCACCTGTCTGTGCTCCGTAATTTTTCCAGAATTTGTCCGGATGGACAAAGCCAGTTACACTTAAACCATATTTCGGTGTATCATCCTGGATCGTATGCCCACCGGCAAGTACAGCTCCCGCTTCCATTACTTTGTCCGCTCCGCCCTTCAGAATCTCACCAAGGATTGCTGTATCCATATCCTTCGGGAAAGCAACAATATTCAATGCGGTTTTCGGCTCACCACCCATAGCATAGACGTCACTCAATGCATTCGCCGCTGCTATCTGCCCAAAATCATATGGATTGTCTGCAACCGGCGTAAAAAAATCAAGGGTCTGAATCATTGCCAGTTCGTCCGAAATTCTGTAAACAGCTGCATCATCAGATGTTTCTGTTCCAACAAGAAGATTCGGATCCTGAAATTTCGGCAGTCCACAAAGTACACCTGCCAGCGTTCCCGGACCTACTTTCGCTGCACATCCACAGTTGGGGGCGAGCTTTGTAAGATATACCTTCTCCATTTTGCTCAATTTCCTTTCTGTCTTAACCTTGTCCATCTATGATAACATAAATCTTCCGTTTTCTCCATGTCTTTTTTTGACAGAAAAGCGCAAAAAAACTGCCCTGGCAGACTTCACTCTCTGCCCGGACAGTTTCTGTTCAGATCATATTATTTTTTTGTAATATATCCTTTTGCTTTCAGAGTTTCTGCGCAGAGTACAGCACCACCGGCAGCTCCTCTTACGGTATTATGAGAAAGTCCTACAAACTTATAATCATAAACAGTGTCTTCACGGAGACGTCCAACAGATACGCCCATTCCGTGTTCGTAGTTGACATCCTCGCTTACCTGCGGACGGTTGTCTTCTTCCAGATACTGGATGAACTGTTTCGGTGCACTCGGAAGTTCCAGTTCCTGAGGAAGACCTTTGAAGTTTCTCAGAGCTTCGATCAACTGTTCTTTTGTAGGTTTTTTACGGAATTTAACAAATACTGCTGCTGTATGTCCGTTCAGTACCGGAACACGCAGGCACTGGCATGTGATGACTGGTTCTGTAGCCGGTACGATCACTCCGTCTTCAATCTTACCCCACAGTCTCAACGGCTCTTTCTCGCTCTTTTCTTCTTCTCCACCGATATATGGAATGATATTGTGTTCCATTTCCGGCCAGTCTTTAAATGTCTTTCCTGCTCCGGAAATTGCCTGATATGTAGTAGCAACTACTTCATATGGTTCAAATTCTTTCCAGGCAGTAAGTACCGGTGCATAGCTCTGAATGGAGCAGTTTGGTTTAACAGCGATGAATCCCTTAGTAGTACCAAGGCGTTTCTTCTGATACTGGATCACATCAAAATGTTCCGGGTTGATTTCCGGCACTACCATCGGCACATCCGGTGTCCAGCGATGTGCACTGTTGTTGGAAACAACAGGAGTCTCTGTCTTTGCGTATTCTTCTTCGATCGCTTTGATCTCATCTTTGGACATGTCAACTGCGGAAAACACAAAGTCAACAGTAGAAGCAACTTTTTCTACTTCATTAACATTCATAACTACGATATTCTTTACTGCTTCCGGCATTGGAGTATCCATTTTCCATCTGCCGCCAACAGCTTCCTCATATGTCTTTCCAGCGCTTCTCGGGCTTGCTGCCAGAGTAACGACCTCAAACCACGGATGGTTTTCCAGAAGAGAAATAAATCTCTGTCCTACCATACCTGTAGCACCTAAAATACCGACTCTCAGTTTTTCACTCATAACAATCGTTCTCCTCACTCGTTTATTTCACATGTGTCTTTGTACGGCACACATCTGTTTTCTTTGTACATACTATACCACTTTAATCAAAAATGCAAGTGGTTTTTAATTATTTTTCAGATATTCTTTGTTCTCTGCAATAATCTGCTCCATCACTTTCGGTCCCGGAGCACCATATGTCTCACGTTTTTCCACACATGTCTTCATGCTGATTGCCTCATAAATATCCTGTTCAAATACAGGTGAGATTTCTTTGTATTCTTCAAGCGGAAGTTCATCAAGAGAGATTCCCTTATCAATACAGGTCAGTACCAAGCGGCCTACAATACCATGTGCATCACGGAACGGAACTCCGTGATTTACCAGATAGTCTGCAGCATCTGTAGCATTGGTAAATCCGTTCTTTGCACTCGCTTCCATTACATCTTTGCGGAATTCCATGGTAGAGACCATACCGGTAAATAATGCGATGCAGCCTTTCACGGTATCAATAGCATCAAAGGTAAGTTCTTTGTCTTCCTGCATGTCTTTGTTATATGCAAGCGGAATACCCTTCATCGTTGTAAGAATAGAAGTCAGTGCACCATAAACACGTCCCGTCTTACCTCTTACAAGTTCTGCAATATCCGGATTCTTTTTCTGCGGCATAATACTGCTTCCGGTGCTGTATGCGTCATCAATCTCCACAAAACGGTATTCATTGGAATTCCAGAGAATGATTTCCTCGCAGAAACGGCTCAGATGCATCATAACTGTGGACATGGCAGAAAGAAGTTCGATCACATAATCTCTGTCAGATACGGAATCCATACTGTTTCTGGTCGGTCCGTCAAAGCCCAGCAGCTCTGCAGTATAAAATCTGTCCAACGGATAAGTGGTTCCTGCAAGCGCACCTGCTCCAAGCGGACAGGTATTCATACGTTTACGAATATCAGCCATACGGCTTCTGTCCCTGCGGAACATCTCAAAATACGCACCTACATGATGTGCCAGAGTGACAGGCTGTGCTTTCTGAAGATGGGTAAATCCAGGCATATAGGTGTGCACATTGTTTTCCATGATGGTCTGAAGCGCTTCTAGAAGTTTCTTCAGTTCTGCATCGATCTCTTCGATCTCATCACGCACATACAATTTCATATCAAGAGCGACCTGGTCATTACGACTTCTTCCTGTATGAAGCTTCTTACCCGGATCTCCGATACGGTCGATCAGATTAGCCTCTACAAAACTGTGAATATCTTCATATTCGGATGTGATCTCCAGCTTGCCGGACTCTACATCTGCAAGAATACTGTCCAGTCCTTCAAGTATCTGGTCTCTCTCCTCTTCTGTCAGGATTCCCTGTTTTGCAAGCATTCTGACATGTGCCTTGCTTCCACGGATATCCTGTTTATAAAATTTCTGGTCAAATGAAATAGATGCATTAAAGTTGTATACAAGTTTGTCCGTTTCCTTTGTGAAACGTCCTCCCCATAACTGTGCCATAATGTCCTCCTTATTGTACGGTGATTTTGCCACTGCCAGATCTCACCAGAATCCCACAGTGCATAATTTTCTATCAGTTTACCACATTCCAGTGGAAAATCAAAGAGCAGAACTCTCTGAAATTTGTTTTTATTTCAGTTTTTGTTTCAGTTTTTCTTCCTGTTCGCGCTTCGAAAAGACGCAGCCACAGTAATTCTGCCGGTAAAGATCAAACTCGTGAGATAATTCAATCGAACGCTTGTAGCCGTTTTTCTTCTTGAAATCAGATGGAAGATGAGGTACTTTGTAAATTTCTGCCAGTTCTTCACCAATCTCGTTGATCTTCTCTGCATTTTTCAGAGGACTGATTGAAAGCGTCGTTGTAAAATAATCATAGTTTCCCTCTCTGGCAAGTTTTGCTGCTTCTTCCATTCGGAGGCGGTAGCATTTGAAGCAACGTTCGCCACCCTCCGGAACTTTTTCCATACCTTTCGCCATTTCATAAAATACCTGCGGATCATAGGTGCCTTCTTCGATATGAACCGGATGTGTAAAAGACATTTCCGCTACCAGACGGCGAATCTCTGCGACTCGCTTACGGTATTCTTCCTCCAATGAGATATTGGGATTATAAAAAAATACTGTAATCTCAAAATACTGAGATAAATATTCCAGCACATAACTGCTGCACGGTGCACAGCAGCTGTGAAGAAAAAGCCGTGGAACTTTTCCCTCTTTTGTTATGTTTTCAATGAGCCGGTCAAGCTCTTTCTGATAATTTCGTTTATTCATGGTGATATTCCTCTTGTAAGATTATTGCTGAAATTTCTATATGGATCTTTCTGTGTCAGACTGTTTCCGTGATCCTTTTTCCTATCATAACACAGATGCACTCTCCCGCATATCTTAAAATATAGATTCTCTTTCGAGGTATTTTGTATGAAACCCCTTCTGGAGATCAGAAATGTTTCTCTTTCTTACCATACCGTATCCGGAGAGACGAAAGCTCTTTCAAATATATCGTTTGACCTGATGCCCGGTGAATTTCTTGCCGTTGTCGGTCCATCCGGCTGCGGAAAGTCCACGCTCCTGAATCTGATCTGCGGCATGCTCCCGGCAGAAGAAGGCACGATTCTTATGAACGGCATCCCTCCGTCTCCCGGCGATCCACGCATTGGATATATGCTCCAGAAAGACCATCTTCTGGAATGGAGAAGCATCTACCGGAATATCCTCCTCGGTCTTGAGATCCGTAAGGAAAAAACGCCTGAAAAACTTGCATACATCGAAAAAATGCTTGACACCTACGGGCTTGACAAGTTCCGCACCGCCCGTCCTTCGCAGTTATCCGGCGGCATGCGCCAGCGTGCGGCTCTTATCCGCACACTTTCCCTGAAACCGGAACTTTTGCTGCTTGACGAGCCTTTTTCCGCGCTGGATTACCAGACACGGTTAAATGTCAGTGACGACATCGGTCGCATCCTCAAAAAAGAACAGAAAACCGCGATCCTTGTTACGCACGATATTTCCGAAGCGATCAGCATGGCAGACCGTGTGATCATCCTTTCTGCCCGTCCTGCCTATGTCGCGCGTATTGTCCCGATTCGACTGTCACTGGATGAAAGGACCCCTCTTGCCGCACGCGGTGCACCGGAATTTAAGTCTTATTTCAATCTTATCTGGAAGGAGCTGAACCAGTATGCCTGACCTTTCTCCTGCACAGAAAAAATATCTGGCCTGTGTCCGGCGTGAAAAATATCTGATCCATGTGTCCAGGATCTTTCTGTTCCTGGGCTTTCTCCTTTTGTGGGAAGTATCTGCCAGACAGGGATGGATCGATTCTTTTATCTTCAGCAGTCCGTCTGAGATCTGGCGAACATTTTTTAAGATGGTACAGGATCAGTCTCTGTTTACACATATCGGGATCACGCTGATGGAAACTCTGGTCAGCTTTGTCTTTACCGTTTTTCTCGGGATCGGCACGGCGGTTCTTCTATGGTGCTGTCCAAAGCTTTCACGGATCCTGGAGCCTTATCTCGTCGTCCTGAACAGTCTGCCAAAATCCGCCCTTGCCCCGCTCCTGATCGTGTGGCTCGGTGCAAATATCCGGACGATCATCGTTGCCGGAATGTCTGTGGCAATCTTTGGCTCAGTCATCAATCTCTACACCGGCTTCCGCGAAGCTGACCCGGAAAAACTGAAACTCATCCGCACCCTCGGCGGCACACAAAAAGACGAACTGACAAAGATTGTCCTTCCGTCTTCCGTGCCTCTCATCCTGAGTGTGATGAAAGTCAATATTGGATTGTGCCTGGTCGGCGTGATCATCGGTGAATTCATTGGTGCAAGGCAGGGGCTTGGATATCTGATCATCTACGGTTCCCAGACCTTTAAGCTGACATGGGTGCTGATGTCCATCGTAATCCTGTGCGTGATCGCAATGGGGCTGTATGCCATTCTGGATTTCATTGAGAAACGTGCACAGAAATGGTAAAACCAGAAAATAAACCATCCATTTGCAACGCTCCTGGATGGTTTATTTTTGTCTTTATAGAATTTAGGTCATCTGCTTTCTCTTTTGGGGTTGACTCTGTACTTTATTTCTTCCTCGGATATACTCCAACAAAGGAAATCTGTGGCAGAACTCTGTAATCGTTCAGTACGATTCTGATTTCTTTCACGTTTTCTTTAAAAAGTGGGATGATTTTTTTGTACCCGATTACAGTTCCTGTATAGACCTTCTCCCACTCTCCCTGATCTCTTACAAATACTTCAAAAGCCTCTACTCTCTGGCTATTCCGGATTTCTTCTTTTAGTACCAGATACCCGACATCTTCTGCTTCATCCAATGCAAAGACAAGTTCCACCGGTCTGTGGGATTCCTCCAGCAGATTGCGGAAAAAACTTCTCTGCTGCCATTCTCCCAGTTCCCTCAGACGCTCCACATCATTCTCATGCAGAAGCCCGTTCGACATTGGCGGGATATTCAGAAGAAACGTTGCATTTCCACCAACAGACCCCAGATAAATATGGACCAGTTCTTCCAGGCTTTTCACCTGGCCATCCTCTTCCGGATGATAAAACCATCCCGGCCGGATCGAGGTATTTACCTCTGCCGGATACCAGATCAGATCATGTTCGCCCTCAAGAGCGATACGGCTTCCAAGGTCTTCCATATCACTGGTGATCTTCCTCTGGCGAAATTCTTCATCGTCCGACTGCTGACTTCTTTCCTGCACACTTTCTGCCAGAGCTGTCCGCGCAGGAACTACACTCCACTCTGATTTTCTTACATCGCCGGCTTCATTTCCACACCATCGGATGTCCGGTCCGCAGACGCAGATGCAGGCATCTGGCTGATACTTCCGTACACATGCATAATATCTCTCCCAGTCATAAACCTGCTTCTTTCCATTCGGACCTTCCCCACAGGCCCCGTCCAGCCAGACACTGAATATCTCCCCATACCCGGTCAGCAGTTCTGTCAACTGTGCGATATAATAATCGTCATATTCCTTCCCGCTTCCATAACATGGCTGATTCCGGTCCCACGGAGAAAGATAGATTCCAAACTTCAAGCCATAACGGCGGCAGGCATCCGAAACTTCCCGTACTACATCCCCCGCTCCATCCTTCCATGGACTCGAAGCGACACTATGCTGCGTATATTTCGTCGGCCACAGACAAAATCCGTCATGATGCTTGCAGGTAAGGATCACGCCTTTCATTCCTGCCGCTTTCACCGCCGATACCCATTGCCCGGCGTCAAATTCCTGCGGATCAAAAACCCCGGGACCTTCCGTACCGTCTCCCCATTCCCGGTTCGTATACGTATTCATCCCAAAGTGAAAAAATGCATAAAATTCCGTTTCCTGATACTTAAGCTGACGCTTCGACGGAACAATCTTAATCAATTCCTGATCTGTCGGCATATCTCTTCTCCTTCTTCAAAAAAATCCAATTCACCCTTTCAGGCCGCCTGCCCCGATTCCCTGCAGCAGATATCTCTGTCCGATCAGATAAATGATCATGGTCGGGATCATAATGATCACAAGTCCCGCAAACAGTGCACCCCAGTCTGTCGCATACTTCTGTATCTCAAACAGATTTGCCATTCCGATCGGAAGGGTCTTTTTGGCATCATCGGTCAGAAGGACCAGTGCCAGCGGATATTCGTTCCAGAATCCCATTGCGCTCAACATTGTGATCGTTGCAATTCCCGGTTTTGCAAGCGGAACCATAACTTTCAGAAGAAGCTGAAGGTTTGTGGCACCATCGATCCGGGCAGATTCTTCATAGTCTTTTGGCACAGCAGACATAAAGCCCTGCAGAGTAAAAATGCAGAACGGGAACTGCATGACCGCATAGACCAGACAGAGTACCGGCAGATTATTCAGCCCATTGATTGCCTGCAATTCCAGGAAAAGCGGGATCATGATATACGTTGCCTGGAGAAAAATACATGCCATATAGATTATGGAGATCAGTTTGCTCCCGGCAAAGCGGTATCTTGCCAGTACGTAAGAAATCGGTATGACAAACAGCAGAAGCAATGCCGTAGACAATACCGTTACAAACACAGAATTTCCAAAATACGCTGCAATATTTGCCTTCTGCCATGCAGCGACAAAATTATCCAGATTCAGTGATACCGGCAGTGCATAAGGATCTGTCAGATACTCCGCATTTGTCTTAAACGCAGACATCAGGTTCCAGAAAAGCGGATAAAGAAAAATAATTGTAAACAGAATCATCAGGATCCTGATACACCAGGTTCTTACAGTTTTCATCAGTCTCCCTCCTATTCTTTCTCAGCTGACAGTTTTCGTGAGATCATCGCAAGCACGATTGCAAGCATAAGCGTAAACATGGCGATCGCCATCGCATAGCCAAAGTTTGCATTCCGCATACCCTGCGTGTACATATACTGCAAAAGGACACTGGAAGCACCGTTCGGTCCTCCTCCCGTCATGACATTAGACAGAGTAAAACTCAGATTGATCGTTCCGGACAGAGAAAGGATATAGGTCGTTCCGATGGATCTGCGAAGAAGCGGGATCGTGATCTTGAAAAACTTCTGGGCTCCGGTCGCTCCGTCGATCGAGGCAGCTTCGTAAATTTCCTGAGAGATCCCGTCAATCGAAGCCACATGCATTACCATATAATAACCGATCGCCTGCCACACCAGTGCGGCACCGATACACCAGAGAGCTGTTTTTCCCTCTCCGAGCCAGGCATGTTTCCAGGAAGACAGGTTAAACAGATCCAGCATATGATTGAGGATTCCTCTTGTCGGATTAAATACAAAAGACCACACGATTCCGACAACGGTCATAGAGACAACACTTGGAAAAAAGAATACCGTACGATAAAAAGATTTCTCCCGGAGCTCTCCCTGTGTAAGGATGAAAGCAAATACCAGGCTCAGAAAGATCGTCAGTGCCGGAATCACAAGCATCAGTTTAAACGTATTAAAAAGTGCCTGTACAAAGTCCTTGTCTTTGAACATATAAATATAATTATCCAGGAATACAAACTTACTGTTGAATCCAACACTGAGCGCAGTGGAACTGGTAAACGACAGATAGATGGCATTCAGCATCGGTACAATCATAAAAACGATCGTAAGAATCAGCGCGGGAAGCGTACACAAAGCTATAAATAATTTCGGCTTTTTTACCATGTCTGGTCACTCCTTTTTTCAGATTTCAAATCAATTTGGGGTAAAAAAAGGCTGCCGCATACATTGTGCAGCAGCCTTTTCGCTTAATCGGACAACATTCATTCTGTAAATAACAGATAAGATATTTATTTGGCAGCTTCCTGATCTGCACGAACCTGTGCAAAAGCATCTTCTACGTTCTGTGCCCACTCTTCTACTGTCATTTCATCGTTCATAACAGAAGTGATCG
>OLRT01001723.1_pt1 | contig 14840 bp, 14 predicted proteins | sample 1672021 | NCBI WGS metagenome assembly OLRT01 (sample SAMEA3136637, study PRJEB25190) | human gut metagenome | reverse complement strand
CGTTATACTAGAAAATAAGGGGCTTACGTCAAGCTGGTACATAGCGATCATATGGTGTTTAACGCTTCATATTGAAATCCAACATTTAAGCTTTCAATATGAATAACAAAACATCTTATTATCACTGCGTAGCAGTCTAACGTAAGCCTCTTATTTTTTGATCTTCTTATCCAGTAACACCTGTCATTTCACGCATTCCCAGTCTGACGTAAGCCCCCTATTTTCTAAGCGGGCCCAGTGGGGAGTGCAGAGGGGCGGCGGGCTCGCGACTCCGAGCCGCCCCTTTACATAATCATTTTCCACCATGGCTTTCCCAAAGCCTCCTGTCACGGATTGCATGCAAAAGGTTTCCCATTTGACGCTTCTTTACAAATATCATATAATGAATATATTCTTAAGCTTTTCAGAAAGGCGAAATAACATGGAACAACAGAAGAAATGTCCTCTTCAGGCGGTCATTTTCGACGTGGACGGTCTGATGCTGGATTCAGAACGGCTAGTTCAGCGCTCCTGGGATATTACCGGGGAAAAAATGGGCTATGGTCCCCTGGGGCACAACATTTATCACACTCTGGGCATGAACCTCAAGGGCAGAGAAGAATATTTCAAAAGCGTATATGGACAGGAGTTTCCCTTTGATAAATTTACGGAGGCTTACCGGGAAGAGAGCAGGAAAATCCAGGAAGCAGAAGGCGTTCCGGTGAAAAAAGGCCTGCTGGAGCTGATGGCTTTTCTGAAAAAAGAAGGCTTCGCCCTGGCAGTAGCGACTTCCTCCAGCCAGGAGCGAACCCGAGAAAAGCTCAAGGGCTGCGGTGTCTGGGGCGATTTTTCCGTGATTATCTGCGGGGATCAGGTTCGTCGTTCCAAGCCGGACCCGGAAATTTATGAGAAAGCCGGAGCAGCTCTGGGAGCCGACCCGGGCAAGACGCTGGTTCTCGAGGATTCCCAGAACGGCCTTCGTTCTGCGCTGAATGCAGGCATGCTTCCCATCATGATCCCCGACATCCTCAAATCAGCCCCGGATCTGGAGCCTCTCATTGAGGCGAAGCTTGAGGATCTTACCGAGGTGATCCCATATATTGAGGAGCATTTTTACCGGGAAAAATTATAAAATTGAAAAGAGGAGGCGGGAATGTTATGCTTTTTAAAATGGTGCAATGGAGAACTTCTGTATATAAGCTTAGATTGACTGCATACTGCAAAATTTCCAAATAAGTCATTAAAAATAAGGTCCCAAGTTGACCGCAAATCTTAAAAAGCTCAAATGCAGTCATGCAATTTTGAAAAATGTTTGACTGTAAATATAAGAATTCCAATTGCAGTCAATAAAATCTCGAAAATATTTGACTGAAATTTCAAATGCAGTCAATGAACACCCCTAAAATGCATGACTGCAAATTAGAAAAGTTCAAATGAAGTCATAGAAAGCCTCGTAAACGCATGACCGTAAATTCTAAAAATCCAAAATAAGTCAAATACATCCATATCTGGATATCCATCCCACCATATAGTCTTACCCAACCAGTCTGACGTAAGCCCCTTATTTTTTGAACTTAAGCAGAAAAGGATGCTCGAAGGGAAAGGCGGCGAGCCTGTTCCTTCGAATAAATTTTTTTTGCATCTTTATATTGTAAAAATACAAAATATGATTTATACTTACATTAAGAATTCTTCCTCTTCAGGAAGGAAAACAATGGAAAAGAAAAAATTCAAAGATCTGACGATTCGTGATGCGTTTTTGTTTGCGGCAGTTATGACAGACCGGGAGATCTGCCGGAAGCTTCTGGAACTTTCTTTAGAAATCACGATTGCCAGCGTTCAGGTACAGACCGAGAAGACAATGGCCTATCATTCCGAATATCACGGAGTACGCCTCGACGTCTACGCCGCGGATGAAAAACATACGAGATACAATGTAGAAATGCAGGTAGTCCGTCAGGATTATCTGCCCAAAAGAAGCAGATATTATCACGCACAGCTGGATATGGATGCTCTGCTTGCCGGAGAATCCTATGAAAATCTGCCGGATACTTACGTCATTTTTATCTGTGATTTTGATCCGTTCGGAGAAGGGTTTTACCGCTATTATACCCGTACATACTGTGAAGAGACAGGCAAGGCGGTCACAGACGGAGTGGTAACGGTTTACCTGAATACCAGAGGCGAAAAAGAAGAAGGGATTTCATCCGAGCTTATGGAATTTTTGAACTATGTGAAAAATTCCGGGCGCAAGACGATTCCCGAAGAAGAGGCAAACTCCTTCATAAAACTGGTCCAGCGTCACATTGAGAAGATCAAAAGCAGTCGTGCAATGGAGGAACGTTATATGCTGTTGGAAGAGATGTTGCAAAAAGAAAAACAGGAAGGTATTTTAGAAAGTATTTTTACAATTCTTGAATCCAAATTCCCTGTGCCAGAAGACCTGAAAAGCCAGATGAAAATAGAAAAAAATCCGCAGAAGCTTAAGTCATGGCTTCTCACTGCAACAAAAGCCACCACTCTGGAAGATTTCCGCGCGCATATGTAATTAGCATTTAACCTATCTATGTCCATTCTGGACAAAACATATCCCACAATTTACTCTATTTAGAAGAGGAAGAATTCTATCTTTCATAAGCATCTATTTACCAATAAATATCAACTCGAGGTGTCTAGCCATAACTACCATATAGTTTTACTCTCCCAGTCTAAAATTTGACGTAAAGCTAAAAATACCTTATAATCCAAATCAAAAAGCAAAGGTTTACGCAATTTTATGAAAATGGAAAACAAGCTACTATCTTTAGACACTCCTCTCTTTGAAGGCATTGCCCAACAAGACCGCCGCCCCATGCTGGACTGCATCACCTATCACACCGCCACTTTCAGCAAAGGCGAGATCATCGCCTTCGAGCAGGAAAATATGAAACACATTTGCATCGTCCTTTCTGGAGCCGTCGATATGATAAAGGAAGACCTCTGGGGGAATAAGACGCTTTTGGTCCGCATGCGGAAAAACGAGCTCTTCGGAGAGACCTTCGCCTGCGGGAACGATAGCCGTTCCACGGTGACATTCCAAGTCTCGGAGGACGCCGAGATTCTCTTTTTACCCTTTGACCGGGTCATGCGAAGCTGCAATATGGCCTGCGTGTTTCATCACCGCCTCATCGAAAATATGGTTCGTGTCATCGCGGCAAAAAACCAGGAGCTCATCCGCAAGGTCGAGGTGATCTCCAAGAAGACCCTCCGGGAAAAAATTCTCGCCTACCTTTCACTCCAGGCTGAAACCCAGCATTCCCGCTATTTTGAAAGCCCCTTAGGAAGAGTGGAACTGGCGGAATATCTCTGCGCAGACCGAAGTGCCCTCACAAGAGAGCTGGCGAAGATGAAAAAAGAAGGTCTCATCGATTATGACCGAAATTGTTTCCGGATCTTATAAGAAGGGTGTAAGAGAAGCAGAAGTCAGGCTTTAAATATTCACAGAAATATAGAAAAATATATTAACAGATATAAAAAGTAGAACCATAAAAACCATGTGAGCCTCCAAAAATTCTCACATGGTTTTTGTATAATCAGCCCTCCAAAGATAATACTTTATCCAGGGGCCGCCCAATAGATTTCCGTTATAGCATACAGAACGAAAAATAACGATAGCCGCTTCTGGAACAAAAAACCAATCCAAAATGTGACCTCTGCAACATTATGAATTCTTCTTCTCCCTTATAATCATCTCAGAACCAAGCGACACAGCGAAAATCTGTAAGCTCATTTTTTCATAAAGCTCCCGCAGATTTTCAACAAATAGATTATAAGGAGACCTCACATGATCCGAAGAATTATCACCATCGACGAAGAAAAATGCAGCGGCTGCGGCCTCTGCGCCAGCGCCTGTCACGAAGGGGCCATCGGTATGGTAAACGGCAAAGCCAAGCTGCTCCACGAGCACTACTGCGACGGCCTGGGCGATTGTCTGCCGGCCTGTCCGGAGAACGCCATTTCCTTTGAGGAGAGAGAAGCTCCGGCTTACGACGAGGCAGCTGTGCTGGCTGCGAAAGCCGCGAAGAAAGAGCCTCTGCCCTGCGGCTGCCCGGGGACGGTCTGTCAGACCATCGAGCATGACGAGCCTGTTTCCGAGGTGTCCATGCCCGGCCAGCTCTCGAATTTCCCGGTGCAGATCAAGCTGGTAGCGCCCAATGCGCCTTACTTTGACGGAGCCGACCTTCTCATCGCCGCGGACTGTACGGCCTACGCCTACGGAAGCTTCCACAAAGATTTTATCCGGGGAAAAGTGACCCTCATTGGCTGCCCGAAGCTCGATGACGTGGACTATTCCAAAAAACTGCTGGAGATTTTCAGGTACAACGACATCCGAAGCATCACCGTGACCCGCATGACCGTTCCCTGTTGTGGGGGCCTCACCAACGCAGTGAAAAAAGCACTGGAGAAGAGCAGGAAAGATATTCCGCTGAAGATCATAACAATTAGCCCCCGAGGAGAAATTGTATGATTTGGAGCCACAATCAAGTCAAATATCCATGCAAGCATGGCTGATTGGCTCGTTGCTCGCAGGAATAAAGATTGCTCAGGTCCAAACGTTAAAAAAATAGTGACGCTCGAATAACCAGAAAATTTAAGGAGGAAAACTATGTTTTGTTATCAGTGTGAACAGACAGCCGGATGCAGCGGCTGTACCGGAAAAGCAGGTGTCTGTGGGAAAAAAGAAGATACCGCCAGACTTCAGGATCAGCTCACCGGCGCCCTTATCGGCCTGGCAAGATCCACGGACGGAAATGAGTGGGCCCTGAAGGATTCAACAGCCGCCATTGTGGTGGAAGGCCTTTTTGCCACCCTTACCAATGTAAATTTTGACAACGAGGCTCTGCAGCGTCTCATCGACCGGGTGGAAGAGGAGAAGGCGCGACTGATTCCGGATTGCGCTGTCTGTGCATCCCCCTGCGGCAAAAACAACGACTACGATATGGAAAAGCTCTGGACTGCGGACGAGGATATCCGTTCCCTCAAATCCCTGATCCTTTTCGGAATCCGCGGCATGGCGGCCTACGCTTACCATGCGGCAGTCCTGGGCTATAAGGATGAAGAGATCCATCGCTTCCTATATAAAGCACTCTTCGCTGTAGGCATGGACGACTGGGGAATGGATGAGCTTCTGCCCATCGTTCTGGAAGTGGGCGAGGTGAACCTGAAATGTATGGCCATGCTGGACAAGGCCAACACGGAGACCTTCGGAAATCCCGAACCCACGGAGGTGACGCTCACGGTGGAAAAAGGCCCCTTCATCGTGATCTCCGGCCATGATCTCTATGATCTCAAGCTTCTTCTGGAGCAAACCGAAGGAAAAGGTATCAACATCTATACCCACGGGGAGATGCTTCCCGCCCACGCCTATCCAGAGCTGAAAAAATACAGACAGCTTAAAGGCAACTTCGGTACGGCCTGGCAGAATCAGCAGAAAGAGTTCGCCGATCTGCCCGCCCCGATTCTTTTTACCACCAACTGTCTCATGCCGCCTAAAGCCAGCTACGCGGACCGCGTCTTTACGACGGAGGTGGTCGGCTACCCGGAAATGCGCCACATCGGCGAGGACAAGGATTTCACGCCCGTCATCGAGAAAGCTCTGGAACTCGGCGGTTATGGGGAAAACCGGGAATTTCACGGAATTAACGGCGGCAGCAAAGTCATGACCGGTTTTGCGAGAAATACCGTCCTTTCCGTTGCCGATACGGTCGTGGATGCGGTGAAATCCGGCGCGATCCGCCATTTCTTCCTGGTGGGAGGCTGTGACGGAAGCCGTCCGGGCCGGAATTACTATACGGAATTTGTCAGACAGACTCCGCCGGACACCGTGATCCTGACCCTGGCCTGCGGCAAATACCGCTTCAACGACCTGGATCTCGGTACGATCGGAGGCCTTCCGAGAGTCATGGATATCGGCCAGTGCAACGACGCCTACTCCGCGATTCAGATCGCCCTCACTCTGGCAGACGCCTTTGACTGCGGCGTCAACGACCTGCCCCTGAGCATGATTTTAAGCTGGTACGAGCAGAAAGCGGTCTGCATCCTTCTGACCTTGCTTCACCTGGGAATCAAAGATATCCGTCTAGGTCCCACACTCCCGGCCTTTATCTCTCCCAACGTACTGAATTTCCTTGTGGAAAAATTTAATATTGCCCCTATCACCACTCCGGAAGAGGATCTCAAAGCCATTCTGGACGAATGATAAAAAGCGAAAGTCTCTTTGCAGAAAACGTGATCTCTGCAAGGAGACTTTTTTTCGCAAAAAAGGAAAAAAATAAATTTTTGGTTTTCAAAAGTGTTTATAGTAGGTATAATTAAAAATACAGAGAAAAATTCTGGTATATTAAAAAATATAAACTGTTTATGTTGAATAAACAAAAGAAAATATTTGCAAATTAAACAAAAATTTGTGAAAGAAAACGACGTAATTCAGAAAAAAGACTGAGGGTGAGGAAATGGGAGGATTCCGTGCAGCTGCGGAGCAGATCCATCTGCTGTTTGCGGATGAGGATGAACATTATACGGATAGCCTGGTACGGCTGGACAGAGAACAGTATATCGATTACTGTCTGAGAAAGGCAGGGTATCAGGGCATTTATTTTATAGAAAAACAGCTGACTGGAAAAGGCGGCTATCGGGTGATTATGGGAAATCCGGCCTCTGCGGACGCCTACTGCTATCAGGCTCCGTCCGGCGGCTGGTTTTTTACGAAAAAGTCAGTTCCGCGGGAGACGGAGGGAAAGCGTGTTTTCTGCAGGCACAACAGTCCGGAGGAAGTGACGGGAAGGATTTTTTCCATGCTGAAAAATCAGGGCGGCTTATCCATGGCCTTTGTCATGGAGCCGGAGGTTTTTGCGGAGCTTTATCAGGACCAGACGGCGGGAGAGGAACTCAGAAACCTGCTGGAAACCGTGAAAAACAGTATCTTTCTGCTAGTAAGCTCCATGAAGGCAGACGAGAGCTTTCCGGTATTTACAGAGAGAAAAGAGGTCTTTGGCGGGACCTTTTTCCGAAAATTTAAGAAGGTTTTTGCGACAGAAGGTCATTTCCGATTCTATGAAGAGCTGAAAAATGAGCTGGGAGACGGTTTCCATCTCTGGAATCAGATGAAGCGGGAGGAGCTTTACCGGATGCTGCAGTATCTCTGGCTGACGGAGAGAAGCTGGCAGAAGCTTCCCGTTGGGACGCTGGAGCGGGGAGCAGAATTTCTCTATGCCTGGTGTCATCAGCCGGAGCTGGAGACGCCAAAGGGGCTTCGTCTTCCGGAAAAGTCTCAGCGGAATCTTGGAGAGCTTCGGAAGTGTCTGAAAGGACAGCCGGAAGCTTTTGCGGAGAGTCTTTCCGAGTGGAAAAGGACGGACCGGGTGGAAGCGAAGCTCTGGTATCCCGCTTTTTCGGAGACTGCGGATGTCCGGCGTTTAAGGCAGGGAATCCGTGAGATCGCCGGGCCGGAAAGACAGAGGCTTGTCTGGAAACTGGGCCGGGTGACGGAGATTATGGTCTGTCCCTGGAGCGATTTTCGGAAGCTGGAGCGGCCGGGCCTTCAGGAGATGCTGCAGAAAATGGAAGAGCTCAAGGAAGAAAACTGCCGCTCTTCGGAGCTGGCAGAGCGCGTTTTGGACTATCTTTATTACAGTTTCCGGAGCGAAGGGCAGTATGATAGCAATGAGGTCTATCAGATGAAATGCGACTGTCACCGGGAGATTGTCCGCTGTACGGCGATGGTGGCCCGGATGGAAAAGCTTCATGAAAAGCGCCAGGAAACCATCAGGAAAAATGAGCAGGAGTTTGCACAGCGCAGGCAGGAGCTGAAAGAACAGTGTGAAAGGGATCCTGTTTACGGGGAGGTTTATCGCCGGATGAAGGAGAAAACTCTGGAACCGGGCGTCGCCACTGACTACCAAATGGATATCAGCCAGAAAAAAGGCGTTCTGGTCAGCCTTCAAAAGACCATCCGGACGGAAAAACAATACATGATCAGCGGCCAGGAGGAGATCGCGGTTCAGAAAAACAGCATTGAGAAGCTGGATCTGGTCTTAAAAGAACTCATGGCAGAGAAAAATCCGACGGCCCTTGCCAGTATTTTAAACCGGGCAGGAATCATGCTCAAGGAGCAGGGCAGCATGGAACAGAAAGCGCAGAATGCTTTGAAAGAGGCGGCTTCTCTTTTTGAAAAAGAGGCTTCGTTTTTGAAAGAGGAAAAAAAGACAGAAGAGACGGACAGGGAGGTTTGGTATGTTTAATATAGGAATTGATTTCGGAAGCACTTATACTACGGTATCTGCTTACCGGAACGAAACGGAAAAACTGGAAACCGTAGTTTTGGGTCTGGGAACCCCGTATATTCCCACGATCGCAGGCGGAAAGGTGGGAAGTCTTGACGGACTTCGCTACGGCTCAGCCGCAAAAGGCATTATGGGAAGAAAGGACCATGTCATTGATAGCTATATCCCTTTGTTGGAGAAATTCCGTGTTACAGCAGAACAGTATTACAAAGACGATTGTGCAGAAAAGGATAGTTTCCAGAAAGAATAATACCCAGGAGATGTGACTCTATGAACGAAACCGAATCCCAATGGGACAAACTGCTAAAAATCAAAACCACCGGCCGCGATGATTCCCACGCAGACCAGTACCGCTATCCCTACGAACCGACACCCTATTCCGTGCTGGAACGTCTGGCAAACAGCGGCCTTATCGGAAAAGGAAATACTCTCTTGGATTATGGCACCGGGAAAGGGAGAGTCTGCTTTTATCTATCCTACCAGACTCGCTGCCATTCCATCGGTGTGGAATACGATGAACGGATCTTTTCCGGGGCAGAAGAAAACAGGCTCCATGCCGTTTCAGGGAACAGGACTGCCTTTGAAATGAAAGCAGCCGAAACCTATCCCGTATCGACAGAAGTGGATCGCTGCTATTTTTTTAATCCCTTTTCCGTGGAACTCCTTCAGAAAGTTCTCGCCCAGATCTACGCTTCCTACTACGAAAATCCTCGTGAGCTTCTGCTGTTTTTCTACTATCCGTCCGAAGAATACCTGAGCTGTCTGATGACAGAAGAACAGCTCCTGTTTTACGACGAAATCGATACCAGGGATCTTTTTGGAGGAAATAATGAGAGAGAAAAAATTCTAATTTTTGAAGTAATATAGAATACGTTTTATAGTACAGTATTTAATCTTGGCGTATACCAGCACCCCATCCCAATTCCAGTCAGGCGTCATGTGGAGGCGGGGCAGAAATTCTTGGCTCGCGGAAATCTGCGTTATGAGCGGAAATCCATTGTCTGAGCGAAGCGAGTTCTGGATTTTTGCTCATGCTTTTAGCAGATTTTCGGAGCATTAGTATTTCCAGCTGCCGCAACTGCAGCCGGGACTGTCTTTTCGTCAGGCGCTGGAGTGGTGAGAGGTCACATTATTACTCTATCACTGCTCTGCTGTCATCTCTGCCTGAATCGTATCCTCCGTAGCGGCCATCGCCTGGAGCGTCATGGTAAGAAGCTTCTCCAGGTCCCAGCCAAGCTGCTCAGCTCCGCGCTCGATCACCTCACGGGAACAGCCGGCAGCAAAGCCTTTACTCTTATATTTTTTCTTCAGGGATTTAAGCTCCATATCCTTCGTGCTCTTAGACGGACGCATCAGAGCTGCGGCCCAGATAAGACCGGTCAGTTCATCCGCTGCAAAAAGCACCTTCTCCATCTCATGCTCCGGAGCCACATCCAGCGTAACGCCGCCTACGGTAATTCCATATCCATGAGACACCACAGCATGAATGATATCCTCGCCCACACCACCTTCTCTCAGAAGCCCCGGCGCTTTCAAGCAGTGCTCCTCCGGATAAAGCTCAAAATCAATATCATGAAGCAGACCAACGATGCCCCAGTATTCCTCCGCATCGCCGTACCCCAGCTCCTTCGCATACCATCTCATAACAGCCTCCACCGTCAGAGCATGCTGAATATGAAACGGGTCCTTATTGTACTTCTTCAATAACGCCAGTGCGTCTTCTCTTGCTATGTAAGTCATGTTTTTCATTCTCCTTTTGCCTCACCGGGCCGTTATTTTCCTTCTATCTTAGTCCTTCCAGGAAGCGATGACAAGGGCTGGGGACTTATCTTTTTTCTATTGTTGGTTATAAGAAAAAGCTTTGTCTTTTATCTAACACACTCCCTCGTAATCTCTTTCAAGCTGGACACGCCGCACATTTTCATCGTGTCCTCCAGCTCGGTACCGATTTTTTCAATGTAGGAGCGGACGCCTTCCTGTGCTCCGCCGTAGACAGCTGTGACGAAGGGCCTAGCGATGACAACGCCATCGGCTCCAAGGGCCAGGGCTTTAAAGACATCAGCTCCGGAGCGGATTCCGCCATCCACCAGGATCTTCATGGAACCATTTACAGCCGTTGCGATTTCTTCCAGTACTTCTGCTGTTGCCGGACACTGATCCAGCACTCTTCCGCCGTGGTTGGAAACGATGATTGCAGAAGCTCCGGCCTCTTTCGCCTTCAGCGCCCCTTTTACGGTCATGATTCCTTTCACAATAAACGGCGTACCGGCCATCTCGATGATCTCCCGGAGTTCCTTCACAGTCTTGCTTCCTGACGGCGGTTCCATATTTTTCAGAAACGGAAGACCGGCCGCATCGATATCCATAGCCACCGCAAAGGCCCCAGATTCATGAACCAGCTCCATCTTCTCCCGGATCGTCTCCAGATTCCAGGGCTTCACCGTGGGAATCCCGACGCCCCCTGCTTTTTTGATAGCCGCCGTGGCCGCCACCATCACATTGCTGTCCACACCGTCCCCGGTAAACGCGGCAATACCGTTTTCCGCGCAGGCGGACACCAGAATATCATTATAGGCCACATCATCCAGGCAATCCCCATAATGAAGCGAAACGGCTCCCACCGGTCCTGCAAAAACAGGATAACAGAACGTTTTTCCAAAGAGCTCCAGAGAAGTGTCCACAGGCTTGTTTTCTGCGATGGTATCCATTTGTACACGGATCTCTTTCCATTTGTCGTAGTTTCGTACGGCAGTATCCCCGATCCCTTTGGAACCGGGCCCCGGCATCTGATTTTTACAGGCTCTTCCATTACACTCCGGACAGGCCTTACAGAATTTGCCGATCCGGTCTTTTGCTTTTATGATACATTCGGAATAATTCATTTTTCTTTGTTCCTTTCTTGTGAGTTTCTTTCTATTATACCGATTTTCTCCAAACAAATCAAAAAATGGCACCACTCAATCCTTTTTCATTGAGTGATGCCGATTATGAATTTTTCTTTAAGCTTTTATGATTTCGGTATGCCATTCCATCTGTTCTCCGTTTGAGTTTGTAACTGCAAAATATTACTTGAAATTTATCATTATTTTTTGTATATTGCATATATTTCATTTGACTGTTATAATCAAAGCATGGGTACTACCATAACGGTAGGCGGTTAGTCCTTCAACGGAGGGTTGCAGCGTGCTAATGCACTTGTTTTGCAACGATCGAAGTAGAATGGACATCTGTAACCCTCTAATTACATGAAAACTCGAAAGAGTATTCACCGGAAAGGAGGTCTTAGCCAATGAGTATTTTGGATTTCATTGCAGTCGTGAGTTTCGGCATCACCTGCTTTTGTGCCGGATACACATTCGGCAGAGATACTAACAAAACACAAAAATAACCGCCCACGTCCGTTAAACTAAGCGGTTACTTTTGAAACATAAAGTATACGGGCTAACCGTCTATCGGTAATACCCTTTTCTATACTCATATTAGCACGCATTTCTGAAAATGTCAAAATTTTTTCACTGTAAAAAACGGCACCACTCAATCCTTTTTCATTGAGTGATGCCAATTCCATTTTCATCTCTTACGAAATTCTTCCATTTTCCATCTCGTACACCTCGTCCGCCACCTGCATCGTAGACTGGCGGTGAGAAACAAGGACTACCGTTTTCTTATCGCAGGACTCACGGAGAGATTTCAGGATAATGCCCTCATTCAGGGAATCCAGATTGCTGGTGGGCTCATCGAGGAGCAGGAAGGGCGCATCATGGAGAAAAGCCCTGGCAATGCCGATCCTCTGCTTTTCTCCGCCTGACAGGGTATCTCCCAGTTCGTCGACCTTTGTATCATAACCATCCGGCAGGGTCTGAATAAAATTGTGAATCGACGCCTTCTTTGCCGCTTCAATAATCTCCTTTCTGGATGCCCCAGGCTTTGCGATCGCGATATTGTTGGCTATGGAATCATGAAAAAGATGCGTTTCCTGAGTCACATAGCTTTCCATATCCCGCAATCCTGCGGTCGGAATCCCTTTAATCTCCCGACCATCCACATCGATCTCACCCCGGGTTACATCCCAGAACCGCATCAGAAGCTTTAAGAACGTGGACTTTCCGCTGCCGCTGGCTCCGTGGATTCCGATCACCTTTCCAGGCTCTAGCCTAATCGAATAATCCTTAAGAATCACCTCATCCTCATAGGAAAAGGTCACATGACTCGCACTTGCACCACGGAAAGTTTCCACTCTGTCCTTTTCAGTCATCACATCTCCCGGTACTTCCTCCACCATCGGCGTTTCTTCTAATATGGAAAGAACCCGTTCTCCGCTGGCCAGCGTCTGATTCAGATTGTTGGAGAGACTCGACAAAGCCACCACCGGCCCAAAAGAGCCCATCTGTGCAACCGTACAGATCACCACTGCCTCAAAGCTCACGGCCCCCCTCTCATACAGGCTCAGCATCAGAAACAGCATTCCAAAGGAAAAAAGCAGAATTACCAGATTGGTCACGGCCCGCTGACTGCCTTCCATACGGCTCAGTTCTTTCTGCATCCGGCCAAGAGATACCGAACGTTCTTCCATCTGCTGATTTCGCTTTTCCCCATATCCGTACTGAATGGTCTCATCCAGACCACGCACAGACTCCAGCACAAAGCTGTTCAGTTCTCCGAACGCATTGCGGTACTCCATTCCCTTGTCGCCGCTTCGCTTTCCATTCCACAGCGGAATCACAACTCCTACGAAAAGATAGGCAATCATCGCAAATAAACCAGCACACCAGTGATACCGCCCCATAAAGTAAATCATGAAAACGGAAGTCAGAACCGCGATCGCAATGGGCGAAATGGTGTGAGCATAAAAGACCTCCAGAAGTTCGATATCGGTGGTGATAATCGAAATCAGATTTCCCTTGTCGCGCCCTTCCAGCTTTGCCGGACAGAGCCGCCTCAAAGCCGCAAAAACTTTGTGGCGAATCACAGCCAGCAATTTGAACGCAATAAAATGATTGCAGTACTGCTCCGCATAATGGAGGATTCCCTGCATCACCGCAAGCAGAATCAATCCGAAAAACAGTCTCCCGGAAAGTATTCCGCCTCCTTTGTGTACGCTTCGAGTTTTCTCTGGCTCTCGTACAGCTCATAATAGCTGCCCTTAAGCCTCATCAGCTCCCCGTGGGTTCCGGACTCCTCAATCCTGCCTTTTTCCAACATGAATTTCTTTCTATGCCATAACAAGTCGGAAAACAGTTGAGGTAGATGCAGAAGATGCTTTTTAGTTTTTGTACAGAAATAGCATCGAAATCAAATTTGACATATAAAAAATAGCCGTTCCGTGAACCGACGGCTATTTTTTTCTCTCCTTATGATTATTTCTGCTCTGATGCTGCTTTCTGGATATCCAGCTCCCGTTCTACATAGTGGCCATCGTGGAGGTAATCATCGATGGGGGTTCCTACGATATTGTTCCAGTAGTTGTTGGCCAGGGTCAGTACGGCTGTGGTGACGATGAGAACCAGGGTCTCCTCATCGTATCTTGCCTGCAGGGGCTCGTAGACCTCGTCCGGCACATGGTTCGGGTCTTTTACCAGAGCTGCTGCAAAATCGAGAAGCTCCATCTCTTCATCGGTAAATTCAAAATGGTCAAAATCCTTGATTCCCAGCTGATCCTCCAGCACCCATTTGAAATAATTTCCGCAGATCGGGCATTCGTTTCCGGAAGAAATCGCATAGCCAAATAGGATCTTTGCCCGGTTTCCGATCTTTTCTTTCAGCGCTTTGTCCACCGCATAGGAGCCTTCCTCCAGAGAGGTGAAGGATACTACGCTGTGAAGAAGCGTTTCCTTCATATTTGTGATGCGGTAGCCCTGCTCGATATGGTGGTCGATGGCTGCCTGCTGCTCCGGGGTGGTATGTGCTCTGTCAATTCTTGAAATCAGTTTTTTTCTTTCCATAATGATAAGTCTCCTTTTCTATTCTGCAAGGCCCATATGGAGCTTTGCTTTTTTTTCAATTCGGGTAAAGATCTGTGAAAAGCCAATGCTTAATATAATGTAGAAAAAGCCAACCAGTGTGTAAGCTTCTATGTAACGGTATCCGTACTCCGCCTGGAGCTTTGCCGCCGCCATGATATCTACCACCGAGATTGTGAAGACGACGGAGGTTCCTTTCAGAAGAGCCAGGAAAAAATTAAAGTAGTTCGGCAGCGCCACGATGATGGCCTGGGGAATGATGATCCGGAAATAGGCCTGCCGTTTTGTCATCCCGAGGGCATGAGCCGCTTCCATCTGCCTCATATCCACCGAATTTAAAGCGCCCCTGACGATTTCACAGAGGAAAGCTGAGGAATACAGGGTCAAAGTCCCGACAGCGGTCACATTTTTATTCATATCAATGGAACCCCAAACACGTTCCCCGCCATAAAAGGTAAAATTGATCAGTTTCGGAATCCCGTAAAAAGCCAGGAAAAGCAGCACCAGAAGCGGAATGCTCCGGAAAAAGGAAACGTAAATGGATACCAGACGATTCGCCACCGGAACCCGATACATTTTC
>OLRT01001720.1_pt1 | contig 14870 bp, 14 predicted proteins | sample 1672021 | NCBI WGS metagenome assembly OLRT01 (sample SAMEA3136637, study PRJEB25190) | human gut metagenome | reverse complement strand
ACGCATAGCGTTCACGGAACCCCGCGTCTAACGCGGGGTTTTCTCTCTACAAAAAACCTCGCGATACACAAGTCCGCGAGGTTTTCTTTTGCATTTTACGTTTTGCATTGATTACTGTCTGAAACTAGTCAGCAGTGTAAGGCAGCAGAGCTACGATTCTTGCTCTCTTGATTGCCTTCGTTACTTCTCTCTGATGTACAGCGCAGGTTCCTGTGATTCTCTTTGGCAGGATCTTGCCTCTTTCTGTTACATACTTCTTGAGTTTTTCAACATCTTTGTAATCTATTGCTTCCGTTTTGTCGGCACAGAACTGGCAAACTTTTTTTCTTCTCATGCCGCCACGTCTTTTATTGTTTTCCATGATTTCACTCCTCTCTTAGAATGGGATGTCATCATCGGTGATGGCCTGAAATCCTTCCGGAACGCCATTGTCACGATCGTCATAACTCTGGGACTGCTGCGGCTGCGCATACTGCTGTCCCTGCTGTCCGCCTGCGTTTCCGCCGGATCTCGGGGCTCTGTCGCCCCACTCTAAAAATTCTACTCTGTCGGCCACTACATCTGTCGTGTACACAGTAGCGCCGTCTCTGTTGGTATAGCTTCCGGTCTGGATCCTTCCCTGTACGCCTACAAGTCTGCCTTTCGCCAGGAACTTCTCACAGTTCTCAGCCTGACGGCCAAATACCGTAACGCGCGGAAAATCTGTCTTCTTTTCCTGTCCGGATCTTGTCGGTCTGTCGATTGCAACGGTAAAAGTCGCGATCGCCATCTGACTTTCGGAAATATACCTTACTTCAGGGTCTCTGGTTAATCTTCCGATCAGTACAACACTATTCATACTGCACCCCTTTTCTATTTTTCATCTTTGTTGATGATGATGTGTCTCATTACGTTGTCGGAGATCTTGAGTCTTCTGTCAAGTTCCTTCGGCAGTGTGTGCGGAGCTTTAAACTCTACAACTACGTAATATCCTTCCGCCTTCTTCTGGATCGGATATGCGAGCTTCTTCATTCCCCAAACGTCTACATTACCAACTTCACCTTCGCTGGCGATGATAGTCTTTACTGTTTCTACAGTAGCATCTTTCTTATCATCTTCTAATGCAGGATCGAGGATGAACATTACTTCATAATTTGCCATCTTTCTTTCACCTCCCTGTGGACTAAATGGCGATGGAACGGTCCATCGCAAGGATTGCGTGCAAAATTACACGCCTATATATTATACCGGAAATCCGCGAGAATGCAAGGGGAATGAGTGATTTTTTTCTGCAAAGGACGAAGCAAGCTGTTTTTTCTGCAAAAAATACAACATGAAAGCCATAAACAGCCTCTTTTATGTTGCACCTTTCCTCCATCTGCCGGGGAATACAACATGAACCATGATTTGCGAGGCTTTGATGTTGTAGGCGGTTAAATTTTCCTGTTGGTGTCATGATTTTCCCTCGCTCTTTTTCCCGAAGCCCACGAATTTCAGTGAATTCCCGCCTGTTTTATGGTAAAATAGAACCATTGAAAAGGAGGTATTTTTCATGCAAGACGAGTTACAGGCGATCCTTGAAAATCCCTGCGTTCTGACCATTTTAAATAATATGACTGAATACGTCTATATCGTAGACGAACAAGGCTGTCTCCAATTTATCAATCCGGCTGTGGAAGCTTTCGAGAATCTGACGAATTCAGAAGTCAAGGGCAAACATATCAAGGAACTCTATACTCAGGGAGAAAGCCCGACACTAAAGGCACTCTATGAGCAAAAAACCATTCCGGAACACGAAAACATTTATATGCTTGACGGCAAACAATACCATCAGCTGGCAAAATCCTTTCCTTTATTTGCAGGAGACAAACTGCTGGGAGTATGCACGGTGCAGCGTGACATGACTCTGGTCAGCCAGGTATTATCGGATAATACCGCTTTACAGAAGAATCAGCAGAAAAACCCAAAGGCAAAAAAGAAAACTTTCGATTCTTTAATAGGAGAGCACCCCGCATTTCAGCGAAGCATCGAACTTGCCAAGAGCTCTGCTGTTAACGACGTGCCCATACTGCTGTCCGGTTTCACCGGATCCGGCAAAGAAGTATTCGCGCAGGCTATCCATAACTCCAGCCCAAGAAAAAATAAACCATTCCTTGCCATCAACTGTGCCGCCGTTCCTGACGGCCTTCTGGAAGGGATCCTCTTCGGAACGACCAAGGGGACCTTTACCGGGGCTCTGGATAAGATCGGTCTGTTCGAACAGGCCGAAGGCGGAACATTATTTCTGGATGAAATCAACTCTATGAGCCTTGAGTCACAGGCGAAGCTGCTTCGTGTCCTGGAAGAAAAAGAAATCCGTCGTCTTGGCGGCGGCTGCGATATCAAAGTTGACGTCCGGATCATCAGCAGTATCAATACTATGCCACAGATTGCCCTGCAAAAAAATCAGCTGCGCGAAGATCTGTTTTACCGTCTTTCTGTCACGACTATCGTGATCCCGCCAATCAAAGACAGACCTCAGGATATCGATCTGCTGACGAATCATTTCATCCAGAAATTCAACCAGACCTACAAGAAGAAACTGCGAAATCTTTCTCCGGAGGTTCATGAATTTTTCATATCCTATCCATGGCCTGGAAACGTTCGACAGCTAAAACATGTGATCGAATCTGCCATCAGCAGCATTCCGCCGGATCGAACAGAGATCCGCATGCACGACATGCCTCACTATCTTTTTGATGCGACTACCACCTATGTCGGGACTCTGCAGGGTATCTCTGTACCATCTTTAGCAGCTCCTGCCTCACCTGCTTCTCCGGCACCGGCAGCTGCACCGGCTTCTCCGGTTACTGCAGGCGTATCACAGCCGGACATCTCACAACCGGAGGACCTTCAGCCGGAAACACTGTACACGATCATCGAAGAGAAGGAAAAGCAGAAGATACTGGATGCTCTCCTGCAAACTGGCGGCAATATTTCCAAAGCGGCGCGCCAGCTTGGTATCAGCCGGCAAAAGCTTTCCTACCACATGAAAAAACACGGGATCCACCGCTGATGGGATCCCGTGTTTTTTATTTTTGTATACTTTGTTTCTTTATTGTTCCTGCAAATCATCTGCTTTTTACACTGAAAACAATGAGGCTGAGCATTATTATTGCTCCCCCTATGTATATTCCTGCTCCGGGAATCTCTGCAAGCATCAACCATCCCAAAACAGCAGTGATGAATGGGGATAAAAAAAGATAATTTGTAACTTCGTTCAGTTTATCTGCATACGTTAGCGCCTTTGACCAGGTGTAATATGCCAGAGCACTTGTTCCAATCCCCATAAATATGATTGCCATAAGGGAAGATGTATCTGCGGTCATGATCTGTCCAACAGCTCTTGGCGCGAAAGGAAGTAATTCGATTGCTCCGAATATCAATGCGTACGTCACGATTTCCATTGAATTGTAGCCGAGATTTTCAAGCTTTCTGTTTATGAGATTATACGCACTGAACATCAGCACAGCAATAAACGTCCATAAAGCGCCTATTCCAATGCTTAAGTCACCGTCCCACAGCAACAGTATACATACGCCGGCAAAAGCCGTTCCCATTGATATCCATCCAACAGGCTTCAGTTTTTCTCCGAAAATTTTCCATGCCCCTATTGCCGTAAAGATTGGAACGGTTGCGATTATCAGGCTCGAAGTTGTAGTGGTCAGGGTCTGGAGTCCTATATTAAACACTATCACATATAGCGAAAAAGCGAATGCACCCTCGATCGCAAACAACCAAACATGACTAAACTTGAAAATTTTTCTTATATGCGTTACCAAACCAATGATCAGCATTACAGCTGCAGCGATAAACGCTCGCAGTGCCGTTATGGTGTAGCAATCAAAGTCCTGTGACGCCACCTTTGTAAGCGGATACGCAGCCGACCAAAAAATAATGGTAATGAACGCCAGAGTATTCAATTTGATTTTGTTGTTCATAATGTCCCCCGAAACAGCCTGGCAAAAGGCGTTCCACTTTTTCTAGCCTCCTATCACGACTTCAAACCCGCATCGTTCCAGATCCGCCTTGATCCCGTTCATGTGCTCGTCTGACGGCGGATGTACATCATTGAGAGAGTACGGCTCGTCCAGCGCTTCGTATTTACCGAGACCCAGATTATGGTACGGCAAAATATGGACGCGCTTGATCTTGTCCTTGTACTGTGTGAAAAAACGACACAGCAGCGCGATGTCCACAGGAGTATCATTGATGCCCGGGATGATCGGCACGCGCGGCGTCACATCGGTCAGTTTCAACAGTGTCTCAAAGTTTCGGTGGATCTTCTGATTAGACTTCCCGCAGTACCGGATATGCTTTTCTTCATCGATGATTTTGATATCAAAAAGCACGTGATCTATAAGATCGATGATTTTGAGTACCGGGGACAGACAGAAGTTGCCGCAGGTTTCCACAGCTGTAGTATACCCTTCAGCCTTGCACATTTCACTCACTTTTTGAATGAATTCCGGATGCAAAAAAGGCTCTCCGCCAGAAAAGGTTACACCACCACCAGACTGCTGGTAAAAAACCTTATCCTGATCGACGATCTTAAAGACTTCTTCCGGAGTCTTCAGCTCACCGACGATCTCCCGCGCATCCTGGTGACACGCACTGACACACGCCCCGCAGTTCTTACACTTGCCTGGGATCTGCTCCACCCGGCTTCCGTCATGATGAAACTTGATTGCTTCGTGGATGCAGTCGGGGATACACCGCCCGCAGCCGGTGCATTTATTGCGATAATACATCAGCTGCGGATAAGGATCGATGGTTTCCGGATTGGCACACCATTTGCATTCCATGGAACATCCCTTGAAAAATACATTTGTCCGGATCCCAGGTCCGTCGTGGGTGCAAAATTTTTGTATATTTGTAACGTAAACTAGTTGAGGCATGTAGTTTCTCCCTTACCATGCAGAAACTTCAGTACGGTTGATGATCAGATCCTGTGCTTCTTTTCTCAGGTCTACAAAGAATGCGCTGTATCCGGCTACACGAACCAGAAGATCACTGTATTTTTCCGGGTGCTCCTGTGCATCCAGCAGTGTATCTCTGTCTACTACGTTGAACTGTACATGGAATCCTCCCATGACCTCTTCGGAACGCAGCAGTGCTACCAGCTTCTGCTTACCCGCTTCATCTTTGATGAGCTGCGGTGTCAGCTTCAGGTTGAGCAGTGTTCCTGCTCTGCAGTCTGCGTGGTTTACATCACAAACGGATTTGAGAACAGCTGTCGGGCCATGCTTATCATAGCCTGGGTACGGCGACATACCGTCTGCCAGAGGCTCCTTGGCTTTTCTTCCGGAAGGCAGTGCCCATATCGCCTTTCCGTGAGGCACGTTCGCCATTACCGGCACAAGACCGTTTGCATAATGAGAACCGAAGATGGACGTGTAGCTGTCCGCTACATCTCCCGAGTATTTTACACAATCCTTTGCAATATCGTCAACATACGGATCATCGTTTCCGTACTTCGGTGCATCGTGGATCAGCATGTAGCGAAGCTCGTCGTATCCTTCGAAGTCCTTCTTCAGAGCGTCGATCAGCTCTGCCATGGTGATTTTCTTGTCATCGTATACCAGCTTCTTGACAGCTGCCATGGAGTCTGCATAATCGGCGACACCTGTTACTAAAAGTCCAGGGCCTGCAAAGTATTTGCTGCTGCCCTTGTACATGATGTCTTTACCGCTTTCCATCGGTCCGGCAACGCAGCAGTCACGGAACGGCTTAGGAAGGCGAAGCTGCTGAGCCCTCTCTGCCAGCTGGCTGCATCGGCAGGCACATCCTACCAGGTATGCCATCTGCTTTTTCACAGCAGCTTCAAATTCTTCATATGTCTTGAAGGTCGTCGGATCGCCTGTGTGCAGACCCATCTGACGATCGAAGATATAGCTGTAACCATCGTATAATGCCCATTCTACCGCAGTCGGGTAGGAGTAACGGGAGCCTTCATTCCACTGCGTCGTCTCTCCTGCCATCTGCGGAGAAACGCATCCTACCAGCGTGTAGTTCCACAGCTCGCTTTCGTCTACGCCGCTTCTTCTCAGCATTTCCATAGCAGACTCGTCGAAGTGTACAGACGGCTGTCCCGTTCCACAGGCAATCAGATCTGCGATCTTCAGGAGGAACTCATTGGTGTTGGCCTTGTTCACACGAATGTTGATGGTAGGTGAGTTCATCTGCAGATCCATGGTTGCCTGGATACCCATAAAGGAAAGTTCATTGACAGCATCTTCGCCTTTTTCGTTGACGCCCCCTAAGGTCACGCCGTGATACGGCTGGTATCCCACGTAGAATTCGGCTCCGTCCTTGGAGAGACCATACAGAGATTCTGCGATCTTAAGCCACAGACATTCCAGCAGTTCCAGGGCATCCTGATCTGTCAGGATCCCTGCTTCCTTATCTCTCTTATAGTATGGATACAGATATTGGTCAAACCGGCCGATGTTGTAGCCGGAACTGATTTCGTCACAGTACAGTGCAACTTCCACCAGATTGATGGCCTGCACTGCTTCGCGGAAAGTCCGCGGCGGTTCCCACGGAACGCGCCGGCAGCTTTCTGCTATAGTCAGCAATTCTTGTTTTCTCGTTTCATCGGTTTCTTCTGCAGCCATCTTTTCAGCCAGATCCGCATAACGGTCACTCTGGATCTTCATAGCTTCGCAGGAGAGGATCATGCTGCGGTAAACCTGCATCTTGTCAAAGTTCTCGATGTCGTTTTTATCCAGCTCTGCCAGTTTGGCTTCCGCTTCTTCCTTGATTCCCTTGTATCCCTTTTTCAGGATGATATTTTCAAAACCTACTGCGGTTTCACCGCCGCCTACCGTAGTCTTGTTTTCTCCGTAAACAACACAGGTTCCTACAGCCACGTTGCGCAGCTCATCGGATACATTAGCCATGAAGTATTCCTCCATGGATTTGCCTCTCCAGTACGGGATCAGCTCATTACGGATGAGTTCTCTATCCTCTTCCGTAATGGCATATGGGTCCTGTTCCCGCGTGTCGATCTCATCCAGCTCTGCCTCGACCCAACCGAAACAGACGTCAGGGCAGAAGATGAATGATTTCGGTGCTTTCCCGCTTGTCCCGACGATCAGTTCGCCCGGTAAAATGTCAATGGTACGTTCATTCATGTAGTTTTTGAAAGATGTTGCCCGGCGGATAATAGTATCCTCCGCTTCTGTTTCTTTATAGGTACGTGTGTAAATCACACTTCTTTCTATGTCGACGGACGGCTCGAACTTCCAGAACGTATCACGAAGATGATTGACACGCTCTGTCACTCCTTTCGTCCAGTGATCATGTTTGAATTTTGTAGTCATGGTACTCTACTCCTTTTCTTCTTTCTCTCCAGATACACGAAGCATATCTTCAAAGTCAAGGTTCGGATCATTTGCCTCTTTTTTCTTCTGCAGATATACAAGAGATTTTATGGTTGAAATACAAAGTGCAAGGATGATGATCGTCATCGGAACGCCTACGATGATCCAGATGGATTTTACGGAATCCTGTCCGCCGGAAGCGATCAGAGCGTAAGCCAGTGCTCCCATGAAGATGCCGTACAGCATTTTGATCTTCTTAGGCGGCTCGTCTTCGATGGAGCTTCCCTTTACTGTGATATTCGCCAGGGCAGAAGATGCCGGGTCAGCGATGGTACAGAACGATGTACACACCGTTACAATGAATACCACGATGAGGATCTTACCGAACGGCAGGCTGTCCAGCAGCTGGTATACGGTAGAAGCCATTCCGGATTCCTGTACGGCAGCCCATACGTCGAATTTCCCTGTGGACTGAAGGTATACTGCCATACTTCCGAAAATACCGCACCATACTGCACAGAATCCGCCGGAAACAAATGTGTTTACCAGGATAAACTGTCTTACGGTTCTTCCGTATGCGATCCTGGCGAGGAATACGCCGATGATCGGTCCGTATACGATGAAGCTTCCTACATACTGTAACCACCAGTCTCCCGGGATCATTGCATTTGTGATCATAGTTCTCTTCGGTATCTCAGAAAGCATCGCACCTAAGGATTCGGTGGACATGTTGAGGATGAATGCCGTCGGCCCCAGGATCAGGATCGCAACAAGAAGGAAGATGAATGCATAGCTTGTGAAAGAGGACATTCTCTTCAAGCCCTTCTCGATCCCTGATACGCAGGACAGAACGAAAATAAAAGTAACGATAGCTGCCAGAATGAGCCATAAGCCTTTGCCGGATGTTAAACCGCTCAGGTATTCGATACCGGAACCGATCTGCATCAGACCTACGCCCATGGAGCAGGCAACTCCCGCACACATACCGAATACGATTATAAAATGAAATACATTCCCCAGGCCCCTATTGTGTCTGCCGATAGCCAGATCTGCGACCGGGTCATAAGATACATGCTTTTTAAAGTTATAAAGAAGCAGACCTAAAACGATAGCAGGTACGGAATAAAATGCAAACTGTTCGAAGGACCAGTGGAACATAGTCTGGGATACAGCCCATGTTGCCGCTGCTTCCGATCCAGGCTCTACGCCGGCCGAGCTTGCAGGTCCCATATACTGATAGATCGGTTCTCCCAGTGCCCAGAAGATGATGCCTGTACCGATAGCACCGCAGATGGACATGGTGATCCAGCTCCACATGCTGTAATGAGGCTTGGCATTATCTCCACCGATCCGGATGTTGCCGTACTTGGTGCAGGCAAGGATCAAGCCCCCTACAAATACGAAAAAGATCAGAAGCTCTATAGCCCAGCCGCAGCTTCCGCCCATCTTATAGAGCAGTCCGGTCAGTACCTCATAAGCCTTGTCCGGGAAGGCCGCTACCAGCCCGATGAAAATAACGAGTGCTCCAGCAGCAGGAAAGAAAACGCCTTTTCGCAGTTTCCCCTGCACTTTTGATTTTTGAGAATCCACTTTCATTTCTCCTTTCAAAATGGTTGCCTTGTAATAATTGCGGTTTTTAGTTACGCCTATAGTTACCGCAACTTCGATGCCAACTTCGGCAAAAAAAAGACAATTTCCCCTTCCGCATATTTTTCTGCGGTATTGAAATCGTCTTGAATCGTTGTAATTCTAATGGATCGATAAAAACTTTTTTCTGCAAAGTTCTATGCTTTGCACAGTTCGCCATTCCTTTTCTTAGTGCTTCTTAGTGCAAAAATATGCAAAAAATCGAAGTTGTTCTCTGTGTATTTTTGCTTATTTTTGCATTTTTTTGCCCTTATTTGCTCACCGGCATCTGTAGTCCTCCCAGCATGGTCTGCATCAGCTCATCGGAAAGCAAGACATCCCATCCATAATAGCCATTATCCACCATAGGCAGATAGATCACGGTCTCCGCAGTCTCCCCGGAGGATGCTGCCTCGATCTGCTGTACATAAAGATCCAGACACTTGGCGTTCAGTGCTGTCTTATCCGCCACTTCATCAGTATAAAGGTTGCTTTTTATAAACTCATACGCCGCTTTGTCATAAGCTGCCGAAACCTGACTGAAATCATTGCATGTCACAGTCACTTTCGCTACAGCCACATCGTCTTTAGCCGCCACCTTGTCCACTTCATAGGAAAAGTTCTGGAACAGCGCATCGTCCATCCGATCCACCACGCCTTCATCTCCTTCTACATTGCAGATAAAATTGATGTATGAGTTATCCATGTATTTTTCCATGACCTGTGGCTCGTTGTTTTTCAGTCCTTCCAAAAAATCCTTTGCCGCATCTTCCGGCGTTGTGGAAACGATATTCGCCACACCGCCCTGCAGCAGGACAGTCACGATCATGGATATGATACCTTTTAATAAAAACTGCATGGTTTTGCCTTCTTTCCAAGCGTTGCATAGCCCGTGGCTCCTCCGCTCAGATTTATTTTACCAAACTTTGCCGGAAAAACAATCCGCTTGAAGTTATTTTTTTGATTTCAAGAAGGTTTTCTGTTAAGCTGTATGTAAGGATATCTTCTGAAAAATACGAAAGAGGAGTTTTTTATGCTTACCATATCTAAAAAAGATGTTACCGGAAATCTGGGTCCGGACAATCGTCCTGCCGCGTTTTGTAAAAGCGGTGATACGGTTCTTTTTGAAACGCGGGACTGCTATGATGATCGTCTGATGGCAAACGGAACGCTGCTGGATCCAGAAAACACTTTATCTAATCCGGCAACTGGTCCGTTATACATTGAAGAAGCCTGCCCCGGAGATGTTCTAAAAGTGGAGATCCTGAAGATCTCCCTGAATCCCACAGGGATCATGCAGGCGCTTCCCGGTGCCGGAACATTCGGAGATCTGCTGACGGAGGAATGTGTGTGCCAGTTTTCTATTGAGGATGGCATGGTTCCGTTCAACGAAACACTTCAGCTTCCACTGCAGCCCATGATCGGCGTGATCGGAACTTCTCCAGAGTCAAGCTCCATTTCCACACATATTCCTGGAGATCACGGCGGCAATATGGACTGTACGAAAATTTCAGAAGACACTACGCTCTACCTGCCGGTTTTTGTGCCGGGAGCGCTGCTCTCCATAGGGGATCTTCATGCTGTTATGGGGGATGGCGAGGTTCTCATCTGCGGAATGGAGGCTGCAGGTGCAGTCACAGTCAAAGTCACTGTACTGCATGATACCGTTCTTCCAACGCCCTGCTTGCTTTCCAGTGACATGTTCTGCACGATCCAAAGCGCAGCCGATCTGGACAAAGCCAGTCGCGATGCCAGCCATGCGATGCTCCGTTTTTTACAGCAGGAAACAGAGATGGATACCGCTGTATGCGGTATGCTTTTAAGCCTTGCGGGCAACCTGTCCATCTGCCAGATCGTAAATCCCGAGAAAACAGTTCGCCTGGAACTATCCAGAAAGATCCTGAAGGATCTGAGCATACAGCTGCCTTAAAGAACAAAGTGCAATTCCCCAACAAATAGAGTATAATAGAATCAGATTTTAGAAAAGCGAGTGATTCTTATGAAAAAGAAGATAAAACAGAATACAAATACCGCCGGCGTGAAGTACTGCACTGCAGACGGCAATGTACTGCTGCAAAGCGGCCCGCCGAAGAGATTCTCTAAAAGCGCGGTCTTGCTGGCGTCCGCTGCTATCATACTCTCCGCAGCGCTCTTTGCATTAGGACTGTATTTTTTAGTAGACAAGGTGGATCATGCCGCTGCAAAGGCGGATGAGGCGATCCTTCAGGAAAAGTCCAGCGAGGCCACCGACATCGATCTTGCCAACGCTCTGCGGACCTCAGCAGCAGACCGTGTCCTTGCCGATGAGACCATCCCGGCGTACAGCAATGCTCAGGTGCGCAGCATGGATGTGAGCAAGCCAAGCGGCGTGACGGAGGCGGAACTGAAGCTGATCACAAAGGGAAACCTCAAGGGGCTTGAGAGTTCTTTCGTCAAAGCCGAGAAGGACTATGGCGTCAACTGCCTGTTTGTTGTAGCCATCGCATCGCTGGAAAGTGCCGATGGGACCATATGCTTCAAGCCTAACAACATGTTCGGATTCGGCAGCAGCGGATTTTCGTCAAAGGCTGAATGCATCAACGTGGTGTCTAAAGCTCTGGCGCAGAATTATCTGCGGCCGGGTGGCTCTTTGTACTGCGGTAAAACCATTTCTGACGTGAACAAACGTTACGCAGCCAGCTCTACCTGGGACGACAAAGTGGCAGCCCGCATGACCAGCTACTACGGCACCATCAGTAAAAATCGAAATGCTGTACTGGATAAATTAAAATAGCAAAAAATATAAAAAAAGGGGACAGAACATGACAGAAAAACTTACTTTAAATAAATTCGAAGAGGCGGCGGAACTAGTCAAAAAAGTGACGCTGCCCACCAAGCTGGAATACAGTGAAACACTGAGCAATATGACCGGCGGCAAGATCTATCTGAAACCGGAAAACTTACAGTATACCGGCGCTTACAAGGTTCGCGGCGCCTTTTACAAGATCGCCACATTAAACGAGGAGCAGCGCTCTCACGGACTTATTACTGCATCTGCCGGAAACCACGCACAGGGCGTAGCATATGCTGCGAAAAAATTCGGATGCAAGGCGACCATCGTCATGCCGACCGGAACACCGCTGATCAAGGTGAACCGCACGAAAGGCTACGGTGCAGAGGTCATACTCTACGGTGATGTATACGATGACGCCTATGAATATGCTATGAAACTTGCCGATGAACGTCACCTCACATTCATCCATCCTTTCGACGATCTTGACGTAGCGACAGGGCAGGGGACCATTGCTATGGAAATCGTCCAGGAACTTCCTACTGTCGATTACATCCTGGTGCCGGTCGGTGGTGGCGGTCTGGTGACCGGCGTCTCTACTCTGGCGAAAATGCTCAATCCGAAAATCAAGGTCATCGGTGTAGAACCTAAGAATGCTGCCAGCATGACAGAAGCTCTGAAAAACGATGGCCCGGTAACGCTTCCGTCTGCCAACACCATCGCCGACGGTACGGCCGTAAAACGAGTCGGCACGAAGATCTTCCCATACTGCAAAGAAAACATCGCACAGATGCTCACAGTAGATGATTCCCGTCTTATCGGGGCGTTCCTCAATATGGTAGAAAACCACAAAATGATCGTGGAAAACTCCGGACTTCTTCCAGTCGCCGCCCTGGATCAGCTGGATCTGAAAGGGAAAAAAGCCGTCCTCGTACTAAGCGGCGGCAACATGGATGTGATCACTATGTCCTCCGTCGTGCAGCACGGTCTGATCCAGCAGGATCGCATCTTCACCGTATCGGTACTGCTGCCGGACAAGGCCGGAGAACTTGTGAAAGTAGCGGCTGCCATCGCCGATCAAAACGGTAACGTCATCAAGCTGGAACATAATCAGTTTGTTTCTATCAACCGAAATGCATCTGTGGAACTGCGGATCACCATGGAATCCTATGGCACTAACCACAAGCAGCAGATCCTCAAGGCTCTGGAAGAAAAAGGCTACCATCCTAAGGTAGTAGATACCAAGCTGTACTAAAACTGTATAAAAAATGACCGCCTCGACTGCAGATCGAAGGGCGGTCATTTTATATTTCTCGTATTTTTTTCTTACTTCCACAGCTTTTCCGGATAGTGTTCTCCTTTATCCTTCATGGCCTGGAGCGCATTCCTTACGTCTTCCTTATCTTCCTTATACGTCACGCCATACCACTTATCATGGGAGGTCAGCACTTTCACTCTTGCTTTGCCTTCCTGCACCAGCCGGTCTGCAACACCCGGCAGGAAGTACTCGCCCTTAAGCGGATTTTCCGCCAGTGCCTGCTTCAGGAACGCCGGCAGGCCGCTTTGCAGTTCCTCCATCATGCTCTTGGAAAATCCCCAGAAATTCATGGACACGATAGTATCCTCCGGCAGCTGCGTCCAGCTTTCACCGTCGTCTTCCGTATAGGCGATGCCATCTTCGTGGTGCATGATCTTCGTCCGCTCGGTGACTTTTTTCAGGAATCCTTTGTCATCAAGCTCACAGACGCCGCGCGCCACGTGACCGTTTTCGGTAACGGTGTTTTTCAGCTGATAACCCACCATGCAGTATTCGTATACATCGTCATCCTTGTGGGTCGCCAGATAATCGTAGATCTGCACGAAGGCGTCCGGCCCATAGTAATCGTCGGCGTTGATCACAACAAACGGACCGTTGATCAGCTCTCTGCACGCCAGCACCGCATGTGCCGTCCCCCATGGTTTCTGCCGTTCTTCCGGTACTGCAAAACCCTCCGGGATATCCTCCAGTTTCTGATAGGCATATTCGATCTCCATGAATCTGCCTGCACGTTCATCCACCATTTCCCGGAAAATCTCCCGGTTCTCTTCCTTGATAACGAATATCGCCCGGTTGAATCCAGCCATCATGGCGTCGTACAGCGAGAAATCGAGGATGATCTCTCCGGCGTCGGTTATTTTGTCCACCTGTTTCAGACCGCCGTAACGGGAACCCATCCCGGCCGCCATGATGATCAGCGTTGGTTGTTCTGTTGGTTTCATTTATTTCCCTCTTTTCTATTGTTTTTCTGCAAAGTTTTCTGCAAAGATTTTTGTAAAGATTTTTTCTCGCGTCCGGCTGTGATCCGCTGCACCACTCCAATGGCGGCCATCAATACTGCGAATCCCAGGCACAAGCCAGCCCGCCAGCACGTCGGTAGGGTAATGGACACCCAGGTAGATCCGGCTCGGTCCCACCAGCACCAGCGGGATCATCACAAGGACCCACAATATATTTCTGAGCCGCCGGTCTTTCACGTGTATCCAGATCAAATACAGCAGCATGCCGTATACGAACATGCTGGTGATGGAATGACCGCTTGGAAAGGAATATCCACCTTCCTGAACCAGATGCTCTATATCCTCCGGTCGCAGCCTTTGGATGATATGTTTCATGGTCTTGTTCAAGATCGTGACGAATATCGCTCCCATGGAAACCGGGATCCCATATATATTCCTGGTCTGCGGCAGGATCAATAGAATCAGGCACAGTGCTATGATAAATTTCGTGTTGCTCAGATCAGTGATCCCAATGGCAAGCGGTGTCAGCGCATCGCTGCGCAGTCCATAAAAAAAATGTCTTATGGGATCATCCAGGCAGCCTTCTTTGTCGCTTAAAACCAGAAGCAGCAGAAAACAGAAGCCGCCTGCTGCGGCAGCTCCTGCTATCCATTGTATTTTTGTTTTTCCTGTTTTCATACTATGCCTCATCAGCAGCGCGAGCTACCGGAATCTTACCGCTGTTCCATAGGCGATGATCTCAGCTGTTCCATCCATAACAGAAGAAGATGCGAATCGCATGCTGATAACAGCATCTGCTCCCATGGCTTCCGCTTCATTGATCATTCGCATAGTGGCGATGTGACGAGCTTCTG
>OLRT01001701.1_pt1 | contig 14953 bp, 10 predicted proteins | sample 1672021 | NCBI WGS metagenome assembly OLRT01 (sample SAMEA3136637, study PRJEB25190) | human gut metagenome | reverse complement strand
GCCGAGGCGGTGCCCAAGGGGCAGGCTCGGCGAGAGCTTTTGCGAGAGCGCACACGACATGAGAAAATACCGCAAGTTGATGATGAGCTGCGTGAATGCGAGCTCGATGAGCGACGCGCCCGATGCGATGATGGCGAGTGCTGCGAATTGCCCAGCGGAGGTGACGTTTAGGGCGGAGAGCACGGAGGCTTCAAACACCGAAAGTCCGATGCCTGCGGCCTGAATGCCAAACGCGAACGAAACGGCAAAGTACCCGAAGCAAATGGGCATGCCGTCTTTGAGTCCGCTTGAAAAATACTGTTTTCTGGTCATGATGACCTTCTCCTTCTTTGCTGCCGCACCCAAATGCGGCAAAATTTGCAAAATACAACCGTTTCCAAAAGAAAAGCACAGAAAAAGGTGTGTAAAGTATGAAAAAAGGCGGTTTTCACCGCCTTGAAATGGGCATAAAAAACCCCGCCCGACCGTAACGTGCTCTCAATAACCTGCTACGTAATAAGCAGGTGGGTGCCCTCCCGCAGGTTTCGCGCTCCCTTCTTCCGGTATCCGGTCAAGCCGGGCCGGGAGGTCTGCAGTCCGCCTGCGGAGCCGAGCTCCCTAAAAGTTGAGTGTAGGGTTATTTTGCACGGTCCGCGCATCGGGCAGGTGTCTTTACATGATCTTGAACGGGGAAAGAAGATTACTCCTCTTCTTCCTCCATAGCCTGTGCATAGCGGGTCTCGAAAATTTCGGCGAGCTTATCCAGCAGGTCGTCGTCTTCGATCTCGCAAAGCTGCTCTTCTCCGTTCTCGTCTTCTACGACTTCAAAGATGTAGTACTCATCTGCGTCTGCAACTTCGCTTTGGGCGTCGCGCAGAGTGGGGACAAGTGCCATAAAGTAGCCGTCATCGTTCTCGAGTTCATCGATGATCTCAAATTCGTGCTCCGTGCCTTCATCGTCGATGAGGGTGATGAGCTCTGCTTCGTATTCCTGGTTGTTGTCTATACTCATGGGAAAAGCCTTCTTTCTCAGTATATTCGCCGTTCTGTGATTTATGCGGCGGAGCAGAAAAGCTGTGGAAAATAAACCCGTTGCTTTTGCCTGCAAGAATAATTGTATCGTGAATGCGGAAGAATGTCAAGCTTCATTTTGCGAAAACAGAATATACAAATAAAAAATAAAATCTTCAAAAAAACTGTTGACAAAGTAGACGGATGGTGCTAATATATAGGTGAAAAGAGAAAGAACTCCAGAACGCAAAGTAGATCGGGAAAACCGTAAGAGGTTTTCTTGGTGGAGGCTCAAAAAAGTCTCGGTAAAAGATCGAAGCGGTTCAGCGCGCGGAAAGTATTCCGAAGGGGAGAGAGAAAGGCGCGGAGGAAACTCTCGAGGCAGTATTTGCAAAGGCGGAGCTTCAAATGTTCTTCGGCTTCCGGGAAATGTGATGAAAGAGATAAGTAGGCTTTTAAGAATGTGCCGGTACAAAGGGACAAAAAGCCGAAGCGGAGAAACGGGAACATAAATAAAGAAGCAGCCGTACGTTTTGAACATGTGGAAACAGGCAAAACGTGAAAAGAGGCAAAGCTGCATGAGCCGCAAAGGCAAATCTATTGAAAGAAAGCGGGTGAGGCCAATGGCTACTGAACCTCAGCAGCAGAAGATCCGTGGTGCGTTGCGCCTCGGATCCCTGAAGTAGACTGAATATTTGCACACGAGTGTTTCAAGCTTTATGAAAGCGCGGGATCGCAAAAGCGAGTCCCAAAAGGTTTTCGTGGTACAGCAAAGATAAGTAGGTCGAAATTAACATATAGAATTATACATGGGCTGTACAAAGCGTACGGACGTGTGTAAGGATAGGCGGAAAACGCCAAAGAAAAAATCAAATACAGTTTTTGAGAATATACATGGAGTTGTGTCCAATGCACAAATGATAAACTCTGAAAGACCGACGACATTCTGAAAGTAATGCAGAGTGCAGGTATAAAAAGAGACCGATGGTTTCAAGCAGAGGAAAGTATCAGTTTAAATTAACATGAGATGTGTGCGCTGAGCGTACACCGCACAGGATGTGCAATAAAAATTAAAGAACGAGAGGCTTTTTCGGGATGCTGAAAGAGCCTCTTTTGTTTTGTGCGATAGGGGGGGATGTCGTGCAAGGCGCGCGGTTTGCGTGTTTTTTGGTTTAAGTAGGAGAATGGGAGCACGTATTTGATTCTGATAAAGTTTTCGACTGCGTGTCGCTTTGCGGTAGAAAACTCTTTCGCGCCGCACGGAATTGTATTTTTCGGGAGAATGTGCTATACTAACGATGTTCGCAAGACGGTATGCAGAAAAGCTGCACTTCACCAGGAAAAGGAGCGGTGACTTATGAGCGAAAACATGGAAAAGGTCTATGACGTAATTGTGGTGGGTTCCGGCCCTGCGGGGCTTACGGCGGCACTGTATTGCGCCCGCGCGGGCTACGAGACGCTGGTGCTGGAAAAATATATCCCCGGCGGTCAAATGGTGACCTCGAATGAAATTGAAAATTACCCCGGCTTCCCGGAGGCGGTGGACGGGTTTACGCTGACGATGAACATGAAAAAGCAGGCGGAGCGCTTTGGCGCGAAGCAGACTTACGGCAACGTGACGGCACTGCGGTTAGACGATGATGCGAAAATTCTGGAGACGGAAGACGGCACGGTTTACCGCGCGAAAAGCGTCGTTTTGGCACCCGGTGCGGCACCGAGGACGCTCGGCTTGCCGAACGAAGACGCTTTGCTCGGCAAGGGCGTTTCCTACTGCGCGACCTGCGACGGGGCCTTTTTCAAGGGAAAAACTGTTGCCGTGGTGGGTGGTGGAGACGTGGCCATTGAGGATGCGATCTTTCTCTCCAGAGGCTGTGAGAAGGTTTATCTGATCCACAGAAGAAATCAACTCCGGGGAGCGGAGAGTTTGCAGAGAGAACTTTTCGCGAGACCCAATATCGAAGTGATCTGGGACTCCGAGGTGACGCGGATCTTAGGCGAGGACCAGGTGGAAAGCGTCCATCTGAAAAATACAGAGAACGGTGAAAAGAGAAATCTACCGGTGGAAGGCCTCTTTGTGGCGGTGGGCGTCGTTCCCTGCACAACTCTGATCAAAGGACAGGTGGCGCTGGATGATTTCGGATATGTTAAGGCGAGGGAGGATTGTGTAACAAATATTCCTGGCGTTTTCGCGGCGGGAGACCTTCGCACAAAGCCCATGAAACAGATCGTCACCGCCGTGGCAGACGGGGCAAATGCCATAAATTCCGCCCGGAATTATCTTACGAAAAAAGAGTAAGAAATGAAAAATATGTGAATCTCTGTTGACAAATTAAGCTGAATTTGTTATGATAGCCCTATGCAAAATTAACAATTATGTAACAAATCGGTTAAAACACGGAAATCCTTTTGGAAAACTTCGTTGAAAACCGATACGGAGGGTGATATCTATAATGAAAAGAAGCGTGTTAATGAAACTTACGGCCTGCTGTATGACCGGTGCAATGGTTCTTGGAAGCACTGGGGTGGTGACTATGGCTTCCGGACTGGATTCCGCACTGGCAGGTATGGGCGCAGAGATCGCAGATAGTCAGCAGCAGAAGGAAGTTGTGAAGGTGGCTCCGACCGGTTATGATACCGTGGCCATCGCACAGGTAGATGAGTATGTAAATATCCGTGACGCAGCCAGCACAGAGGGCAACGTTGTCGGAAAACTTTATAATAACTGCAAGGCAGAGATCCTTGGCAAGACCGATGACGGCTGGTACCTCATTCAGTCCGGAGAGGTGACCGGATATGTGAGCTCCGATTATTTTGTGACTGGATCTCAGGCTGAGGCCCTGGCTCAGGAAGTCGGCACGGACATGGCTACGGTAAAAGACGGGACCGAGACTCTGATGGTTCGTTCCTCCGCAGATAGCAATTCCGAGGCGATTTCCATGGTCGGCGATTCCGAGAAGCTGAGAGTCCTCGAGGACGACGGCGACTGGGTAAAGGTTGCAGTGGATGATGATGTGGAAGGTTATGTTTCCAAAGAGTATGTAGACTGCGATACCGAGTTCGTGGAAGCAGAGTCCGTAGAGCAGGCAGAGGCGAGAAAAGCAGCAGTCCAGGAAGCTCTTGACAAAGCAACCCAGATGCAGGAAGCAGCTTACGCAGCTATGAACGCCGCTGACGGAAACGAGGCAGCTTACGCAGCAGATCAGGCCAACGCAGCACTGGCAGAAGCCAAGATGCTGGCCAGCGAGCAGGAATATGATTACGAGATTCAGGATCTGACAGATCAGATCGCATATGTAGCACAGGATACCTCCGTTGCATCTGTATGGGCACAGGAAGCTCAGGCAGAGGAGGAGCGTATCGCAGCTGAGAAGGCAGCCCAGGAGGCAGCCGAGGCTCAGGCGGCAGCAGAAGCTCAGGCAGCGGCTGATGCGGCAGCTCAGACAGCAGCAGCTTCCCAGGCAAGTGCAGACAGCCAGGAGCAGGAAGCACAGCAGAAAGAGCAGGCAGCAGCCGATGCATGGCAGGCAGCTGTAGACGCACAGAATCAGGCAGACCAGAACTGGTCTGAGGAAGCCCAGGCAGAAGCCGATGCGGCAGCCCAGGCAGCCATCGAAGCAGCGGCAGCAGCAGAAGCAGCCCGCCAGCAGGCAGAGGCTGAAGCAGCGGCAGCAGAGGCAGCCCGTCAGCAGGCAGAGGCCGAGGCAGCAGCCAAGGCAGAGCAGGAAGCACAGCAGAATCAGCAGGATGGCAACTACGACGATGGTTCCTCCTACGATGGCAGCTCCAGCAGCTCCTCAGACAGCAGTTCTTCCGATAGCAGCTCAAGCTCCAGCTCTTCCAGCATTCGTCAGAGTGTTGTAAGCTACGCACTTCAGTTTGTAGGTAATCCGTATGTATACGGCGGCACCAGCCTGACCAACGGAGCAGACTGTTCCGGTTTTGTACTTTCCGTAATGGCAAACTTCGGCATCAGCCTTCCGCGTACTGCAGCAGCACAGTCTACCGTAGGTACTCCGGTAAGCCTGGATTCCATCCAGCCCGGCGACCTTCTGTTCTATCAGGGCAGCGGCGGAATCGGTCATGTAACCATGTACATCGGTAACGGACAGGTCGTACATGCCAGCAATCCGAGCACAGGAATTACGGTATCCAGCATCGACTACCGTACACCTTGCTCTGCAAGAAGTTTCTTCTAATATAGTATAAGCACCCCCCAGGAGTCCATTTCCCTATCACCCGGAAATGGGCTCCTTTTATACATAATGATGATACCAGGGTCAAAACTTCCCGAAAATCTCCCCTGTGGGCTTACAGGAAAAGGTCATGCTTTTTCCAGTTGCCGGATGTCGAAAGGTGAGCTCGAAGGCACAGAGGGCCAGAGTGGACCCTTTGGAAGCGGGATTGTATTTTCGGTCGCCGTAGAGGGGGAGGCCGACGTCTGCCATCTGGACGCGGATCTGGTGATGGCGGCCGGTGAAAAGATGAATCCGGACGAGGGAGAGCGGAAGGGCGGCGAGAGCCGGATCTTCCAGTGTTTTCAGGCATTCGTAGGAGAGCCGGGACTCCTTCGCGCCTTTGGTTCCTTTGGGAACCTTTTTGGAAGTGTTGGTGCGGCCGTCCTTTAAGAGATAATCTGTGAGCGATTCCTCTTCTTTCGCGGTTCCTTCCACGACGGCGAGGTAGGTCTTTTTCATCTCGTTCTGAGCGATTTCTTTGCTCAGGGAAGCGGCGGCCTTCTGATTTTTGGCGAATACCATGACGCCCTGTACGGGCTGGTCCAGCCGGTGAATCATACCGAGATAGGGAATGCCGCCGGGCTTTCCACCCGTTTCCGCCAGATGATTTTTAAGTAAACTTACCATGTCTTTACTGCCGATGCGGCTGGTCTCCACCGGAATCCCGGCGGGCTTTTCCACCACAAGAATGTCTTTATCTTCATATAAAATATTCATATCCAATCCTCCTGAAAATCAATTGTCTCCATCGTATCATGCCAGCCCTAAAATGTAAATCTGTGGTCTGTCCGGCCATTGTATTTTGAAGGATTATAAGGTAAAATGTAATTATTCAGAACATTCAGAATAAATTTGTTATGGCACTGTTTTGGGGATTTACGAAGACAAGGGAGGGTTATTTTTGTATAAAGTATTGCTGGTGGATGACGAGGCGCTGATCCGTGAGGCGATTAGCGAGAACACCCGCTGGAAGGAACTGGGGTACGAGCTTATGGGGACCTGCAAGAACGGCAGGGAAGCAATCGAACGGCTGGATCAGGAAGAAGCAGATCTGGTCCTGACAGATATCTGCATGCCCTATGTGGACGGCATGGAACTGACCCGCTATCTCTATGAGAAGCACAAAGAGGTCAAGGTTATCATTATCAGCGGTTATGATGACTTTGAGTATGCCAAGACAGCGGTAAAATATCAGGTGATGGACTATATTTTAAAACCCATCACGGCGAAAGAGCTGGCCCAGACTCTGACGCGGGTAAAAGAAAAACTGGACGAGGAGCGTTTTCAGAGGTCGGATATGAAGAGAATCCGCGGCGCGTATATGAGCAATCTGCCGATTCTCCGCGGCCGTTTCCTGAACAGCCTTCTCATGGGAAACGTGGGAGCGCAGGAAATCCAGGAAAAATTAAAGGATTATAAGATCCGGCTGGATGGAAAATATTTCATGACGGCCCTTGTGACCGGGGAGGATCTGACGCCGTTTCTGAGACAGTCGGACGAGTATAAGAGTGATCTGGCCTGCTTTGCAATCTACAATATTTCCGCGGAGATCATGGATTTTTACCAGGCGGGCGTGAGCTTTCAGGATGTGGACGAGCGGACCGTGCTGATTTTTTCGGGAAACGAGGGGATCGAGGAGCTGGCGTTAAAAGTGACGGAGGAGATTCACGACAGCATTTTCCATTTTCTGAAGGTTCAGAGCACTATCGGACTCGGCGGCAGGGTCGGACGGCTTCAGGAGCTGCCGCGATCCTTCCAGGAGGCGAAACGGACGCTGGAATACAAGTTTGTTCTGGGCGGAAATCAGGTGATCTATGCCAGGGAGCTTCCGGAAAATCAGGATCTGGTCAGCGGTGAGCTGCCGAAATATGTGAGCCGGATCTGCCTGGCGATCCGAAGCGGAAAGGAAGAGGACGTACGGGAGGAAATCGGCGCTTTCACCAGTGCCCTCCGGCAATCCTGTTTGAACCGGAACAGGAGCATTTTTCATGTGCAGAATCTGATCCTCTCGGTCATGAACGAGCTGGATCTTGCGGCTCTGAACGATGAAAAGATTTTAAAAGAGGAGCGGGAGCTTCTCAATACGGTCTACGCCCGGAATCATCTTTCCGAGGTGGAGGAGGTGCTGGTGGCTTTCAGCACTCGGCTGGCGGAGCATTTCCGGGACGAGAAGGACAGCTACTGTAAGCGGCAGGCCCTTCGGGCGCTGGATTACATTGAGGAACATTATAAGGATTCCGACGTGACCTTAAATTCCGTCTGCTCCTATCTGGCCATGAGCACGAGCTATTTCAGCTCAATTTTCAAGAATTACACCGGGGAGACTTTTATCGAGGCACTGACGAGGAAGCGCGTGGAAAAGGCGAAATTCCTCCTGGAAAACACCTCCCGGAAAAACTACGAGATCGCCTGTGACGTGGGCTACAGCGATCCCCATTATTTTTCCAATATCTTTAAAAAAGCTACGGGTATGACGCCGACAGAGTATGCCAGAAAGGTGCGGAAGTAATGGGCGGGGAAAAAAAGTCTCCCTTACGGATGCTTTCCAGATTCCGGACCATACGGGGGGCTATGATCTTTTCTTATATGGCGATCACCTTGCTGGCACTTCTGATCTTCCTGCTGTTCTCTCTGAATTACACGGAGAGGACGATTCTGGAAAATTCAGAATCCTATACGATCCAGCTGGTGGAGCAGGTGAACGGGGATATCGATTCCTACATCAGTTATATGGAAAACATCATGGAGATTGTTACGAACAATCCGGAACTCTCCGATTATCTTTTTGACCGGATGGAGCATATCATGATGCGGGAACGGATCCAGGAGCAGTTTGTCACGCTGCTGGATGCCCGGTCTGATATCTGCAACATTGCTGTTTTTGCAAAGAACGGGCGGACGCTCATCAACAGAGGAACGGACACACGCAATCCGTATGTGGATCTCGCCAGCATGCCCTGGTATCAGGATACGATGGAGGCGGAAGGAAAAGCGGTGATCTCCGCTTCACATGTCCAGAATGCCATTGAGGGAAAATATCAGTGGGTGATCACGCTGAGCAAAGGACTGATCAATCCGGAAACGCATGAGGTAGAGGGGATCTTTTTTGTAGACATGAACTACAGTTCCATACAGGAGCTTTGTACTAATGTGAACCTGGGGAGCAAAAGCTACCTGTTTATCGTGGGGAAAAAAGGAAAGATCATTTATCATCCCAAGCAGCAGCTGCTTTACAGCGGCATGAAAACGGAGCTTATCGATGAGGTGCTGGAAAACGGGACAGGGAACTTTCTGACCTCTCAAAACGGGCGGCGTCAGCTGTATTCCGTATTTAAATCGGATAAGACAGGCTGGTCTGTAGTCGGCGTTTCCGATGTCTCGGAGTTTATGAAGAATCGTTCCGAAATCCAGTTTTTTTATCTGCTGATCGCACTTTGTCTGGGAGTCCTTTCTCTGCTTCTGGCGTTGTGGCTTTCTGGTGAGATCACAAAACCGGTAAAGGAACTGGAACAGTCTATGAAAAATGTGCAGAAGGGAGAGTTTGACAAGGCTCTGATAAGTCCTGAGGGCTGCAATGAGATCACCAGTCTGACCCATTCCTTCAATATCATGACAGAGAAGATCCAGAATCTGATGGCGGAAAATGTCCGTGAACAGAAACAGAAGAGAAAAAGTGAGCTTCAGGCGCTTCAGGCACAGATCAATCCGCATTTCCTTTATAATACGCTGGATTCCATCATCTGGATGGCAGAGAGTGGAAAAAATGAAGAAGTGGTGCAGATGACTTCGGCTCTGGCAAAGCTTCTCCGACAGAGCATCAGCAATGAGGATGAGATCGTCACGGTAGAGCGGGAGATCGAGTATACCCGTAATTATTTGGCGATTCAGAAGCTTCGCTACCGGGATCAGCTGGAATATATCATTGATATAGACGAAGAGGTCCTTCACCGGAAGATCGTCAAGCTGGTGATCCAGCCACTGGTGGAAAATGCCATTTATCATGGCATCAAATATCTGGACGGAAAGGGGATGCTCCTTATTCTGGGAGAGATCCGGGACGGAAAGGTGGTCATCACCATACGGGATAACGGCGTTGGCATGGACGAAGAAACACTGAAGCATATCCTGGAAAAGAAACCGGAACCGAAGGAAAAGCAGAGGAAAAAAACAAGCCATGTGGGAGTTTATAATGTACAGAACCGTCTGCAGCTTTATTATGGAAAGGAATACGGGCTGGTTTATGAGAGTATGCCAGGCATGGGAACCGGCGTTTCTGTGATCATTCCCGCAGAGGGAGGGGAAGAGTCATGAAAAATAACGGAAAATATATAGTTGGGCTCATTATCCTGATCCTTGTCCTTGTTTTTGGAGCGGGGATCATAATCGTAAACCGTTCCAGCACAGCCAGACGTATCCAGGTAGTCTATATTCCCAAAGCACGGGATGATGCCAATGATTTCTGGACCTCGCTTTTGAAAGGGGCGCAGATGGCAGCTAACGAGTATGACGTGGATCTGACGATTCTCGCTCCGGATTCCGAGCAGGATTTTGAAGCCCAGGTGCGTTACATTGATGAAGCTATCGCCATGAATCCGAATGCGATCATCCTTTCGCCTTCCAGTAAAAGTGAGATCACGGAGGCGGCGAACCGGATCGTTGTCGCGGGGATCCGGCTGGTACTCATTGATTCTGAACTGGATCAGAATCTTCAGTCGATCGTGGTAGAGACGGACAATGTGGCTGCCGGACGGAAAATGGGGGGATTTATCCTGACACATCTTCCGGAAAATCCGGTGATCGGAGTGGTATCCCATGTGAAAAGTTCTTCTACCGCGCAGGAGCGTTACCAGGGTCTCTGTGAAGGACTGGGGGATGAGAAAGAACATATCGTGGGAACCGTTTACTGCGATTCCAATTATGAAAAAGCATACAACCGGACAAAAGCCCTTCTGGAAGAGCATCCGGACATCAATATCCTGGTGGGTCTCAATGAATACAGTGCCATAGGAGCCGGGAAAGCGGTCCGGGATCTGGGACTTTCCGATTCGATCCTCATGGTTGGCTTTGACAGTTCCATTGAAGAAGTCCAGATGCTGGAAGAAGGGGTGTTCAATGCCATTATAGTCCAGAAGCCCTTTAACATGGGGTATCTTGGTGTGGAAAATACAGTGCTTCTCCTTCGGGGCGAGATCCTTCCGGAAATGGTGGATTCCGGCTCCGAGCTCATCACAAAAGAGAATATGTATACGGATGAGAATCAGAAATTCCTCTTTCCGTTCTTGGATTAAGAGACAAAAGGCTCTGCGAAAGCAGGGCTTTTTTGTGCAGTTTATTATGCCAGGTGTAAAAAATTCCATGAAAAAGTAAAATATTCCCCTTTCATCAGAAGATATCCCATTCTTTTTCTTCAAAAACAACCATATAATATTGTCATAGTAATGAAGAAATGATCAACCTGCCTAAAAATGTATTGGGGGCTTTTCGGGGGCGAAAAGAAATGTACGGAAAAGGGCAGGATGATCCTTTCACCAAAGGAAACGGAGGGTATCGTCATGTATACGGCAACACTTGGAGAATGGAGGAAGAGAAATGGAAAATTTTAAAAACAGTCCGATTGTGAAAAAACTCGGTTTCAACCGGATCATCCTTTGTGGTGTACTGGTGCTGATGTACATACTGTTCAGTATCGTCGAGCCCAGCTTTGTGAGCTACTCGCGTATCATCAGTGCATTAAACTATGCGTACTTCCTGGGCTTTCTGGCTCTGGGCGTTACTTTCGTTATTGCGACAGGTGAGATTGATTTCTCCATCGGACCCGTGATGTTCTGTGCGGCTCTGATCGGTGGAAAACTCTTTGTGGACGGTGTTCCCATGGGAGCATGTCTTATCATCACCATTCTGGTGGGCCTTGTATTCGGACTTTTCAGCGGCTTTCTGGTGGCTTATATGGGACTGCCGTCCTTCATTTCCTCCATGGCCGTCATGATGCTTTCCAAAGGTATCGGTTCCGTCTTCACGAAGACACAGGCCATGAGCTGGCCCCAGTCCAGTGGCGAAGGCGGCTGGTACAAAAACCTGATCAAAATGAATGTGGGCGGAACGGATATCCCCACAGGTCTTATCATTCTCCTGATCGTAGCTGTTATCTGCGGTATCATCCTCAATAACACCAAAGCAGGACGTTATATCCTTTGTCTTGGAAGCAACCAGGAAGCAGTAAGGCTTTCCGGTGTTGACGTAAAGAAATGGAAACTGCTGGCTTTCGTGATCTGCGGTACGCTGGCAGGCTTCGCAGCCATCGCCTATGTGGGATCTTACACCATCGTTTCCCCGGGTCTTGGAGATACCTTCAACAATGATGCCATTGCAAGCTGTGTTATGGGCGGAACGTCCATGTCCGGAGGCGTCGCCTCCATCGGCGGAAGTATCATCGGCGTTATGATTATTTCTCTTCTTCAGGAAGGAATCCTGGCTATGGGCTTCCAGAAGGATTATCAGTATGTAATTACCGGTATCATCGTTCTGGTGGCAGTATTTGCCGATGTACGAAGTAGAAGAAAGAAAAACTGATTGATCCATAGAAAGAAAGGTAGAAGGTGAAGACATGGGCGAAGTTATTTTGACTATGAAAGGGATCGACAAATCGTTCCCGGGTGTACATGCCCTTGATCATGTAGATCTTGAAATCAGAAAAGGTGAAGTGCTCGCCCTCATGGGAGAAAACGGAGCCGGAAAATCCACTCTTATGAAGGTGCTGACCGGTATTTATAAAAAAGACTCCGGAACCATCACTTACGAGGGAAAAGAAGTAGAATTTGCAAATCCCCGTGACGCACAGGCAGCAGGCGTTGTCATCGTGCATCAGGAGTTAAATATGATGAACCATCTGACCGTGGCCCAGAACATTTTCATCGGCCGTGAGATCATGAATGGAAAACTCATCAACGATGCGAAGATGAATCAGGAAGCAGCAAAGCTTTTTGATCGTCTGAACATCAAGATTGATCCCACAGAAAAAATGGGAAATCTGACCGTAGGCCGTCAGCAGATGTGCGAGATCGCAAAAGCCATCTCCCATGATGCCAAGGTTATCATTTTCGACGAGCCGTCAGCAGCGCTGACTGAGGCCGAGATCGAAGAGCTGTTTAAAATCATCCGTGACCTTCGTGATAAGGGCATGGGAATCGTTTATATCTCTCATCGTATGGATGAGATCAAGGTCATCACGGACCGCGTGACCGTCATGCGTGACGGCTGCTATGTAGGCACCCTCATCACCAAGGAATGTACCAAGGACGACATCATCAACATGATGGTTGGCCGTGTCATTTACGAGGATCCGAAGACCGAGAGCAACGTTCCGAAGAACGCTCCGGTAGTACTCAAGGTGGAAAACCTCAACGCAGGAAAAATGGTACAGAATGTAAGCTTCGAGCTTCACAAAGGCGAGATCCTCGGTTTCTCCGGCCTGATGGGCGCAGGACGTACCGAGACGGCCAGAGCTCTTTTCGGAGCAGACCCCAAGGAGAGCGGAAAGATCTACATAAACGGAAAAGAAGTGGATATCAAGAATCCCATGGATGCGGTAAAACATGGTATCGGTTATCTTTCTGAGGACCGGAAACGTTACGGTATCGTCGTAGGAAAGAGCGTGGCGGAGAACTCCACGATGGCTACCATGGACCAGTTCATGAGCGGCGCTTTCATCAATAAGAAGAAAGAGAGAGGCATCGCCCAGAAATATGTGGATTCCCTGAAGACAAAGACTCCCAACGTGGATCAGCTGGTGGTAAACCTTTCCGGAGGAAACCAGCAGAAAGTTGTTATCGCCAAATGGCTGGTGAGAAACTGTGATATTCTGATCTTCGATGAGCCTACTCGAGGCATCGACGTAGGAGCAAAGAGTGAAATTTACCATCTGATGAACGAGCTGGTAGCAGCTGGAAAATCGATCATCATGATTTCCTCTGAGATGACAGAGATTTTGAGAATGAGCGACCGTATCATAGTTATGTGCGAAGGCCGGGTAACCGGTGAGATCGGAATTGAGGAAGCAACTCAGGAACGTATCATGCACGCGGCAACGCTTCGGAAGTAGGAGGAGATAGAGATGGCAGATAAGAAAAAAGGAAATGCTTTTACAAACAATCCCCTTGTAAAAGCTGTGGGTACACAAAAAATCGTAGTATTGCTGGTAATCATTGTTCTGTTTGCATTTTTCAGCATTATGAGTTCCGGCTTCCGTAAATATCCGACAATCGTAAGTATTTTCGACTATTCTTACTATATCAGCTTCATGGCGATTGGCGTTACCTTCTGCCTGATCACAGGCGGTGTGGATCTGTCTATCGGTACCGGAATGATCTGCTATGCACTGTTTGGCGGTTATCTGATCACCCGTCAGGGCATGCCGGTAATCGTAGGTATTCTCGGAACACTTCTTCTGGGTCTTCTGATGGGCTGTATTAACGGTGTGCTGGTTGCAGTACTGGAGCTTCCGCCTTTCATCGCTACTCTGGGAACGATGATGGTGGCCAGAGGTTTTGGTTCTATCATCACCGGTGGTATGAGTGTGACCTGGCCGGCAGCTTCCAGTGAGCAGGGCTGGTTCCGTATGTTATTCAAGATCAACAAACCGGGTCTTCTTCTTCCGGTGGGATTCATCTGGGTAGTCATTTTTGTTATCCTGATGTCTCTTTTCCTGAACAAGACAAGACCGGGACGTTATATCATCGCTATCGGAAGTAACAAAGAAGCAACAAGACTTTCTGGTGTAAATGTGGTAAAATATCAGGCGTTAGCCTATATCATTTCCGGTGTGTTTGCAGGAATCGCAGGAATTGCTTATGCGGCAGTATTCTCTTCCTCCATCGCTCCCGGAACCGGCGCAGGCCTTGAGCTTGACGCTATTGCCGGTGCCATCATCGGCGGAACTTCCATGACAGGAGGCTGCGGTTCCATTTTCGGTACCCTGCTCGGCGTATTCGTTATGTCCATGCTGAAATCCGGCCTTCCGTATATCGGTCTGCAGGCAAACTGGCAGCAGATCATCACCGGTCTGATTCTGATTCTCGCCGTATTCATCGACGTGATCAAGAATAGAAAATTAGCCTAACACAGCAGCACACACACACTTTTTATTTTTTCGACAGCGGAATGAGAGGTTCCGCTGCCCTTCAAAAGGAGGATTTCGAAGGATGAAACGCAAAGTAATCAGCGCACTCTTATGTGCATCCATGGTAGCAACAATGGTTGGCGGCTGCGGAAGCGGCTCAAATAAGACAACCGAGAAAGCCACTGAGAAAGCAACAGAAGCTGCCACCGAGAAAGCAACCGAGAAGGCAACTGAAAAAGCAACGGAAAAAGCTACTGAGACTGAGAAAGCCACTGAGAAGGCTACAGAAAAAGCTACCGAGGCAGCTACCACAGAAGCTGCAACGACGGAAGAAGAAACTACCGAGAAAGAAACGGAAAAGGCTACTGAAAAAGAAACCAAGAAAAAAGTAGAGACTGAGACCGAGTCTGCTTCCAAGGAGACCGAGAAGGCTACTGAGAAGGAGACCGAGAAGGAGACCGAAAAGGCTACTGAGAAAGAGACCGAGAAGGAAACCGAAAAGGCTACTGAGAAAGAGACCGAGAAGGAAACTGAGAAGGCTACTGAGAAAGAGACCGAGAAGGAAACTGAGAAAGTAACCGAGAAAGAGACCGAGAAGGAAACTGAGAAGGCT
>OLRT01001699.1_pt1 | contig 14966 bp, 12 predicted proteins | sample 1672021 | NCBI WGS metagenome assembly OLRT01 (sample SAMEA3136637, study PRJEB25190) | human gut metagenome | reverse complement strand
TATAACCTTCGGCGGGGATGGAGGGACTTACGACATTGGTCTGCAGTCTCTGTCCGGTGCCATGGAGCGTGGTCACGATATGGTGTACGTTTGCTACGATAATGAAGCGTACATGAATACCGGCATCCAGAGATCGTCATCTACACCGCGGTTTGCCGATGCGACTACTTCCCCGGCAGGAAAAGTGATCCCGGGCAAGCAGCAGAACAAGAAGAATCTGACGGAGATCATCGCGGCCCACAATGTTCCGTATGCGGCTCAGACGACTTTTATCGGGAACTTCAAGGATCTTCACGAAAAGGCTCACAAGGCCATCTATACTCATGGTCCTTGTTTTCTCAACGTGCTGGCGCCATGTCCGCGCGGCTGGCGTTACGAAACACCGGAGATCGCAGAGATCTGCCGCCTTGCAGTGGAAACCTGCGTATGGCCTCTCTATGAAATCGTAGAAGGTGTCTGGAAGCTGAGCTACGAACCAAAGAAAAAGCTCCCGGTAGAAGAATTCTTGAAAAAACAGGGCCGTTTCGCTCACATGTTCAAGAAGGGCAACGACTGGATGATCGATGAAGCACAGGAATACGTGGATAAACAGTGGGACAAGCTGCTGGCGAAATGTGAATAGAATATGAAAGGCTGCGGTACTAAGCAATTAGCACCGCAGCCTTTTTTATTGGCGGCGCAAGTCATCTGCGGTGCCGCCGACGATATGAGCAACCCTGCCGGCACGATTTTATGATATTTTTGCCGGGAGCGGACAAAAAACCATAGCCTCACCCGCTCCGTCAGCATGGGAGTTGTCGTTGCTGTCGGGAAACTGATCCCCGGCACCAGGAGTGACCCGATCAACGGGGAATTTGCAGAAAGGTGTTAAGGAATCGTTACAAATCCGATTGACAGAGGGGCGATAAAAAGGGATAAATGGGCCGTTATCATCAATTGTGTGGAAGTTTATGGAAGTCGTGTGTGCGGACTATGATTTTACTGTGATAAGACTTGACAAAAAGTAGAATTACAATATATGGTAAAACAAGGAGGCGAGAGGGAAGAAGATCACAAAGAAGGAAAGAGACAGGGATGCGAGATTTAAAAGATTTATTGACGCGAGTGAAGCAGGAGCATCTGGATCGACTGGGGTCTATCCGGCGGGAACTGAAAATGCTGCCGCCGGGACGGCTGGAGGCTTTGCAGCAGCACGGGCGGATTTACTATTATCAAAACGCACAGGCGAGGCGGCGGGGGATCACTCGGAAACCGGAACTGGTGCGACAACTGGCCAGAAAGCGGTACTTGTTGGAGGAACGGAAGATTTTGCAGCATAATCTGAAGGAGATTGAGCGGGCGCTGGAGAAGTGTGAATCCTGCGGGATGAATGGGATTTTGCAAAAGCTTCCAGAGCGGATTAGTCAGCTTCCAAGACAGTATTTTTATAAAAAGCGCAGATCGAGAAAGTATGATAAGAATCCGGCGTATCCAGAAAATCTTGTTTATGCGACCAATGGAGGGGAGATGGTACGGTCGAAGTCGGAGCAGAGTATCGGGAATATGCTGGAGGAATATGGCATTGATTATAGTTATGACCGGCGGGTGGATGGGCATTTATACTATGCGGATTTTACGATTTACTGCCGGGATGGGAGCAAGATCATCTGGGAGCATTTCGGGCTGATGGATTCGGATGAGGATTATCACAAGAAAGCGCTGTGGCGAATGGAGGACTATCGCAGACAAGGATGGCGACAGTGGCGGGACTTGATTTATACCTTTGAGGAGGATGTGCGGGATCCCAGAGACTTGCGGGAAATTGTTGAGGAATTTTTATTGCCGCGGGTAATGTAGGAAGAGTTCAGTGCAGTGTGCCGGCGTGCCGGTCATCACGTGTAGCTTGCCGGCACGATTTTATGATTTTTGCAGCCGAAAGCAAGCAAAAATCATAGCTCTGGCTTATCCGGGTCCTCCTCCTTGCTTTCGCTGATGCACCACCAGGTTACAACAGCGATGATGATGGCCGCACCGATGAGTGCGAAGGTTCCCGGCATTTCGCCGACGAAAATTGCCACCCAGACCGGATTAAATAAAGGTTCCAGCATGCCGATAAGAGAGCAGGCCAGAGGTGGACAGTTGCGAGAAGCCACCGTGTAGAGGACATACGGGATCCCCAGCTGGAACACACCCAGGATGACAACGTACAGGATTTCCATTCCCGTGGTGGAAGTAGTCGTCATGAGCCCGATAGGAACGCCGACGATAGAAGCCATGCAGTGAGCGAACAGGATGCCACTCATTCGAATGGAATCATCTTTGCCGCCCTGTCCCACCATAACGAACATGAGTGCCAGGAAAACACCGGCACAGATGCCGAAAATATTCCCTAAAATATTGCCTGGGGACAGTTGATCCAGAAAAAACAGCACGATACCGCACATAGTGATCCCGACTACGACAACTTCTTTTTTATGTAATTTCTGCTTGAATAAAAATGCCGACATCAGAAGAATAAAAATCGGTGCAGTATACTGGAGTACTATAGCGTTGGCCGCAGTCGTCAGCTTGTTGGCGAAGACGAAGAATATGCAGGATGTAGAAAGCCCTATCCCTGCACCAAAAGAATACTTGTTGAAATTCACAGGCGTCCGGGTGACGAACATATATCCGCCCAGGATCAATGCAGCGATAACGCTGCGGACTCCGCAGATCAGCAGTGGATTCCAGGAAATCAGTTTGATAAAGATACCGCCGAGACTCCACATAATGGCACACAGAGCCATCAAAAGCATGGAATTTCTTTTTGCACTGGTTGCAGTTGTCATGTCTTTTGTCCTCCTTCGTACAGTTATAATTATATTGACGCAAAAGCAAAATTGTATCATAATTTATGCGTAATATGTCGCAATATTGATCTTTTTGAAAAGAAGGAGAAGCAGATGCAGATTTTCGATATACCCATCAACAGCAAGCGGATGGAAACTACCCGGATCGGGACATTCGATTTCCCACTGGCCGTTCACAAAAACGACCTGAAAAAGAATGTGCTGGGTTTCGTCAACTGGCACTGGCACTACGAATTTCAGCTGACTTATGTGGTCCGTGGAACCATTTCCGTGTTCTTCAACCAGCAGACCATCGACCTGCACGAAGGGCAGGGCATCTACATCAATCCGGAGGTGCTCCACATGATCCGCGACCGGTACGATTCTGATGCCATGTTCATATCCCTGGACGTCAGCCCGAAACTCTTAACGTCATTTCCCAACAGCGTTTTCGAGCGGAGCTATGTGAAGCCGGTATTTTGCAGTTCTGCCGCCGATGCGGTGATCCTGGATCCAGGGGTTTTCTGGCAGAAGAAAATCCTGGACGAGGCGATGCGCATCGAACAGGATTACAAAAGTCGCAGCTTTGGCTGGGAACTGGCTGTCAGCAGCAGCCTTTACGCCATCTGGAAAGAGTTGGTCTGCCATTTGCAGGAGAGTCTTGCGGAGCATGATGCTCCCGCTGCAGATGGAGCACGGATGCGCCGCAACCAGCGCATCAAAGAGATCCTCTCTTACATCCGGGAGCACTTCACTGAAAAGATCACTCTGGACGAAATCGCAAAGCATCTCCATCTCAGTACCAATGAATGCTGTCGATTTTTCAAGAAAAACATGAACTGCACTTTGTTTGAATATATCACGGAATACCGCCTCAGCAAAAGCATGGAACTACTGGAACACACCGATCTGCCGGTCTCACAGATCGCCTACGAATCCGGCTTCGGCAGCAGCAGCTACTTCATCGAAAAATTCCGCAAAAACGTCGGTATGACTCCGGCAGCATTCCGAAAAGCCGGGCGGTAGATTTTGCAGAAAACAAGGATCTCTTCTTCAGGGATTTCTGCGATAATCCGAAGGAAGGATCTGGTGCTGCTTCTTGAATGCGGCGCACTGACGTATTCGCTGAAGAGATGGGGTTGTAGCCCCTTTTTTCATTCTGCAAAGCTTTCGATCCGGCTTTTTTCTATAAAGAAGCCCTGCGTTAACGCAGGGCCCGGACCTATTTTATTTCCCTTCTAAAAGCTCCAGCGTTTTCCACCGCAGTTTCAGTTTTTGCTCCTTAGTCAGCGTGTCGTTCTGGACGTAAGATCCGGCAGAGCTGCCGCTGGCATTAGCAGCCTTTGTAGGATCAGAATCCGCATCATCACCTGAAATAGGAGCCGTCCCCTCGTCCAAAAGGCAGAGTGGCGGGAACAGCACACACCACCAGTTTTCTCCCTGGCCGCTGCCGATGGTGATGTTGAGCGCCTCGTAATTCCCGGCCGGGAAGGTGATGTCCCCGTAAGTTTTCTGTGGAATGTAGCGTACCCCCAACTCCACCGCCGCCGGATAATCATACCCCTGGGCGGCAATGACCCCCTCGGCGATCCTTTGCAGCCGCTTCTTGTTTTCTTTTAAATATTCCCGCGTTTCGTCCACGGTTTTCAGATCCTTTTGGTCGGCCATGTACTCAATGACTGCATCCCGCACCTTCAGCTTCAGCGCCTGGTCGCCCACCTTGTTGCTGTTGGCGATGACGTGGAGCCGCAGGATCCCCTCGTGGTCGTTCCGGCAGCCGTCCCCCGCATATGTATAAACGAGGAGCAGCCCCATAAACAGCACGAGGATCAAAGCAATCACGCATTTTCGTTCGTCCGACATCAGACGGATATGTTCCTGTAATTTTTTCACGTTTCCTTCCTCCTGATCGTTTTCAAGTGTTTGCAAAGAGTCTTTCCGAGGAGTGGAAACTTTATACATGATTTCTAAAAAAATTTCTGCAAAGAGTTCTCCGGACGTTTTTTGACCGGCATGATGAGGCCATCGATGCCGGGAGCACGTGTGGTGCTCCCGGCAGGTACGGACTGTCCTGCTGTGACCGGTGAATGCTCTGCACCCGATCAGCGCACGATCAGAAGCTTTGCACCTTCCGCCAGAGGAGCGTCGCCATCAATTTGGTTGAGCTGCACCAGAGCATCGGCGTCGCATTGATAATGCTTGGCGACATTCCAAAGGCTGTCGCCTGCGCTGGTAATGTAGATGGCCATGGCAGGCTGCTGGGGATCTTCGCCCCTGGCAGTGAAATGCTCAAGGGTGGTAAATTCACGAGTTTCACTGATCCATACCTCGATGATAGCGTTCACATTGATCTCGATCTGCCTGCTGTTGATTGTGTCGATCCAGAAGTCCTTGATAGCGGAGCACGTGAACAGATCGGCTTCCTGCAAAGCTTCTGGTGAAGCGGATGTGTTCAGTGCTCCCCGCAGCGGGACCTCTGATTTAATGACAAAAGCCCGCCCGTTTTCATCCAGAGACAGGATCCTGACAGGGACCGATCCTTCGATGACGATCCTCCCGTGCTCGGGATGGACTGAAATATTACCCGGGAGAATGCTCCCGCAGATCAGCTTCTCGGGATGCTGATCCTGCTGTGTCAGGTTCACCACTTCTCGTGCTGAAATTTCCCCGGAAAGCACATCTGTGAGACAGGAAAGAGCCTCGACCTTCCGATCGAAATGGATGGATTTTTCTTTGTGGTAGGCGTCGGAGGCCACCGGGATCTGCTTGGATCCGTACCCGTGGATCCGGATCCGCACTTGTCCTTCCAGCTGGAAGGTATCCTGATTTTCGATAGTTAACTTGAGTCCGTCGCCACTGAAATCCACTTTGATAAGATCGCTGTTCAGTTGACTTTGCAGTGGGATGAACTGGGTGAATTCCGTCTTTTCCCTCCGGCAGCAAAGCTGATTCTCTCTTTCGTCGTCCTCTCCCAGATACAGGATCTGGACCTGCAAAAGCCCGTTGATGATCAGTTTGCCCGATGAAATCTGCCTGTGGGTTTCCGTGATAGTGAAGCTCTCTTTTAAGATCCGTACCGGTTGCGGCTGATCTTCCTCAACGGCAATTTCCTGTTCTATGTCTGCAAATTCTTCTGTTTCGAATATCAGATCTGCTGCCTCCTTTTTTTCCTGCTTCAGGATCAGATTCTTGTCGCTGGAATCCCGCAGCACGTGCAGTTCTGTTTTCTGGATTTCCGTAACAGCAATGCAAAGCTTCCCGCGTACCTGGAATTTCCGCTCGTTAAGTCGGGACGGTTCGACTTCTTTCAGGCAGACTGTCGCATAATAAATACGGTCGGAATCGGCCTGCGAAGGGGACGTGTTCTGCGAGCTGGAAGTCCCCCAGCAGGCGGACGTTTCAAAGGTGATGGTGGAGCGGACTACGTCTACAGGAGTTCCCTCGCCGCCGTCCGGACGGTAGACGGTGAACAACAAAATCTCACCAGAATATGTATCGCTGCTGCTGTAATGGGTCTTGCCCGGCTGAGATGGCGTGACGCGACCCTCGGAAAAGAGAATCTGGATCATGTCTGGCATGGTGTCAGGAACCAGCAGTGTTTCATCGAACGGGAGGGTGTAGTTCCAGGTGCGCCGCCGGTTTCGCAGGCGGATGTTGTCGTAATGGAGTTCGGCGTCTAGCAGGGATTCGGCTGACAGAGATGCAGAACTGCTGGCAGCGCCTGAGCTGCCGGAATTGCCGGTATTTGACAGAGATGCAGAACCGCTGGCAGTGTCTGCGCTGCCTGCATTGCCGGTAATATTGACGTCGCCAAACTGGGTGTCAGTGCGAGCTGATGCGGCAGATTGTATTTTTTTCATAGCAGTGTCTGGCGCGGATGCCGGCTGCGACGCAGCCGGCTTTGCAGAACCTGGATCGCCGGAATTTCGGTTCGCAGCCGGACTGCTGCCGGAATCTTGTGATTGACTTATTACAGGAGTCGCAAGACGTGCCGCTTCTTCTAGAGAAATTTCCTCATATCCTCCATAAGGGTTGGTGATCGGATTCGGCTTCTCTTCTATACTTTCGCCGCTGGTGGGTGCGAGGGCCTGCTTCCCGGTTGGCAGCGTATCATAAGGCGAAGTAGTCATATTTGTAACCTCCTTTATTGGTGCGGGAACTATATTTCCTTTTCAAGCATATGAAGGGGGCAGGGCGATTATGCAGACGGGCGGCGGATTGTGAGCCCTGTTTCCGTGGTCTGCAGATCGTGTTGAACCCGGGCGTTTGGTTCCAGCGAAATTTGCAAAATCTTCGTTTCGAGAAATTTTCCCGACAAATCGAGAATCTGCAAAGCCTCCACCGGGGCTGATTTTTGCAAAATCTTCGTTTCGCAAGATTCCCATAGTAAAACGAAGAATTCGGCGAAATCTCATGAAAGAGCTTTTGTTCTGTTTCTGAAAATCAAAAGCATTTTAAGCGATTTTCAGAAAAAATTCGAGCGATCGGAGAGCAGGGAACCATAGGTTCTGGTGAGATTCTCGATTTCATCCCCCAATTTTGTGATATAAAGATTTTGGTTTTGACACCACCGCCGTCCATCCGGAATTTTCTTGTTTTTGATTGAAATTCTAAGGAAACGAAGATTTTGCAAAAATCAAACCGCACTTTGAAAGAAAATCTCGGAATTACCTGCACAAACAAAAAAAGCCCGCCAGAAAATTCCTGTTTCGGAGTCTTCTGGGGACTTTGGATAAACCCTAAGAAACTTTGATTAGCCGGACTTTGCTAGTTTAATGGATCGCCTACACACCTTCGCGAATGATCAGATCCTTTAGCCGGTCGATATGTATATCGGCTGCCTGGCGAGCTGCATCTGCATCACCATTTTCGATGGCTTCCAGGATCGTCTGGTGCTCTTCCGGCATGTTTTCTGCACGACGGAAATTATCATAATAAATATAGCGGAAGCGCAGTACCAGTTCCTGTAGCTGTTCGATCATCTGCACCAGGATCTTGTTGTTGCAGGACTCCACGATAATGCGATGAAAACGTGTGTCGTAAGTGATCATATCCTGCATATTTCCATCTGCGACCGCCTGATTGTATTTTTTTGAAACATCTTCCAGCTCACGCATCTGCTCCGGCTTCATACGAGACGCTGCAAAGAACGCTGCCAACCCTTCCATATTCTGGCGTACTTCCAGTATCTCCACCATATCATCGGTAGAGATCTGAGAAGCATATGCTCCACGGCGCGGCTCGATGGTGACAAGCCCTTCTTTTTCCAGCTTCCGGATCGCTTCCCGGATCGGTGTACGACTTACGCCCATTTCCTCTGCCAGCTCAACTTCCATCATACGGGTGCCCGGGATGATGGTTCCTGTAAGTATTTGCATTTTTAGCTCTTCATAGACCATTTCGCGCAGCGGTCTATGATTCTGGATGTCAAAATTCAACATGTTTTCCCTCTCTTGTTACATCACGATGCCTGTCCTGCCCTGTCGTTTTTGCGACAAAACTCTCTGGATTGCGAGACTTCATCACTTCGCAGATCTGCTGTGCTTTGCTTAACTCTTCACACAGGCAGAATACGGTCGGCCCGCTTCCGCTCATCATGACACAGTTCGGAATCCCGGCGGACTGGCATAAATCGGATATTATGTTCTTTGTATACACAATGATAGGATAACGCTTTAACGCAAAATTTTCAAGTACATTGACCATTTTTTTCTCTAGCACTTTGTAATTATTTTCGAAAATCGCAGATATTACTGCATTATTGTCCGGATGGCGTGGTATTCCTTCGTTATCGATACCACGATAGACCTCTGCGGTGGAAACGCCGATAGCCGGCTTAGACAGCACGATAAACGAGTCCAGTCCGGTCAGAGGTTTCAGATCGGTTCCTGTTCCGGTCGCCAGTGCACAGTGACATGCATCCGGGTCGTCTGCAAAGCTTCCCTGCAAAGCTTTCTCTGCGGCTGCCTGTCCCATGATGCAAAACGGTACGTCGGAGCCTAGCCGTGCGCCGATCCTGCAAAGTTCTTTCACAGAAAGGTTCAGTTCCCAAAGCTGGTTAATAGCGTGAAGGACGGCAGCACAGTTACTGCTGCCGCCGGCAAGTCCCGCCGCCATCGGGATCTGCTTTTGGATGTCGATGGTGAGGACGCCGTCCGTCGCTTCTGTGCCCGCGGCGGCTTTTGAGCTTCCGTCCGTCGCTTCTGTGCCCGCGGCGGCTTTTGCATTTCCGCCCGCCGGACCGCCGAATTCGGCTATCATTTCCTCGGCGGCTTTCCAGGCCAGGTTGCTGGAATCTGCCGGAAGATCAGGACGGCTGACGGTTAGCTGGATCTGGATTCCTGTGGGATCTGGTTCTGCTGTTTGGCCTGGTTTCCCTCGCCTTACGGATCCTGCTTCCCAGCTCACCGTGACCTCATCGCAAAGTGAGATCTGCTGCATGATCATTTCCACATCATGATATCCGTTAGGTCTTTTTCCTGTCACATCCAGAGTCAGGTTGATCTTCGCATATGCGTGTAACTGAATTTTTTTCATTTGTTTTCTCCTTACCGCTGCATTTGGTTTCGCTAGAGTTTGATCCGGGCTGTTTTGGCCACCGACAGTCCTGGTTCTGTCTTTCATCCAGGCGCTTTCGCCCCGGGTTGTTCCATCCCGGGCTATTCAGCCCCAGGCTCCCCGGAGGGGACTTTGCAGCTGCTACGAAAAAGGGGCAAGCCTCTGGCTTACCCCCGTTTCATCCATTTATTTTTTCTTTTTGTTCTTGGAGTTCTTCTGCTTGCCGGTCTGGTTCTTCGGGTTGGTATTGCCCTTTTTGTTGTTGCCGCCGGAAGGATTAGCAGTCTTCTTGACCTCCACCTTGTAGGTGCTGCCTGCTGCAGAGATCGGTCTTGCCTTGGAAACTCTCTTATTGGATTCCTTGCGAAGCTTTTCTGCGACTTCTTCCTGGATCTTCTTTTCCTCGGCTCTGCGCTTTTCTTCGGCTTCCGCCTGTTTTGCCTTGCGCTTCTTATCCTTTTCTACGATTTCTTCTACGGACTTGCCGGTTCTCTTTGCTTCCTTATACGGATTTACAGTTTCGGATTTACCCTTCTCTTCCTTTTCTTTTTCCATGGCCTTCTTAGCACTGCGACTGCTGAAGAAGATCATGCCGACGATCATTACGACCATCATGATCATGTAGATCCTTGTAGATCCCTTCTGGTCAAGAGTCTTGAAGTGGAGCTTGTGGCTCACGCCCATTTTCGTGCCGTCTGTAGATGTCAGATTTTTACCGATCGTCAGATCGTATTCTGTGTCGCCTTCGATCTGGATATCCTTTTTCACCGTGTCGGATACGACCATGACTAGGCCTTCTTCCTTGTGGCTGTAATACACTTTGATCGGAATTTTCTTTCCCTTTTTATCCGTCAGCTTGAACTGCTTGGCGTTGGCTTCGCGGGAAGCCTTATCCTTCGGGAGCATTTCCGTGTCAAAGTAGATCTTCACACTCAGGTTTTCCACGGAAACATTTTTCGCATTGTTTTCCGGAGTGGTTTTTTCTATTTTGAAGTTTGCACCTTTCTGCGTATTTGCTGTTTCTTTCGCTGCGAAACAGGAAGGTGCTAAGATAGATACTGCCATAATCATAAGGCAAATCAGTGCACTGACTCTTTTCATTGATGTTTTTCCTCCGCCTTGTTTTTTCTTAATTGTTTAAAAAAGTCCCTTATGATGCCGCTGCATTCCGCCTGCATCACTCCGGTCTCTATTTCTACAAAATGATTCAGCTTCTTTTCCTGAGGGATGTTAAAAACCGATCCGCATGCGCCCGCCTTGGGATCCATGGATCCGATGTAGAGCTTTTCGATCCGGGACCATACGATAGCACCGGCACACATGCTGCAGGGTTCAATGGTGACGTACATGCTGCAGCCTGGAAGCTTCCAGCCTCCAAGTCGTTTCGCAGCCTGACGGATCGCCACGATCTCTGCGTGTGCTGTGGGGTCGCAGCCGGTCTCCGTTTCGTTATGACCTCTGCCGATGATCTCGCCGTCCTTGACGATCACGGCGCCGATGGGGATCTCCCCCATGGCAGCGGCTTTTTTCGCCTCTTTCAGAGCTTCTTCCATATACTTTTTCATATACTTTACAATAGTATCACATTTTCGCGAGGCAGGCAAGATGTTGTTGCAGCCCCGCCAAAGTTTCGCGTCATCTGTTTAGTCGCCGGTCACGATCTGGGACGGTGCGCCGAACTCGCTTCGGCACTCCTTCAAAAGATCGGCAAAATACTTGTTGTACACGGCGCAGCCGATGGGTTTTCCGCGCATTTCCAGTTCACTGCAAAGATTGCACGTCAGGCACCATTGCACGTCCGAGGCTTGTTCGCTCTGGACTTTGCAAGGCAGATACGGGTCGGCCAGCGCCTGGCGTCCCAGCCCCACCATATCCATGACGCCATTCTGCAAAGCATCCTCCGCCACGTGAAGCAAAGACGTTCGCTCCGGCTGTACGCCCCGCAGTTGGTTGTGCGTGCCATCGCCCAGCACTGACATACCGGCTCCGATGATGACCGTCTGCGGCTGCACGACCTCCTTCATGGTTTTGGCCATGGTCAGGTGCTGATACACATTGGTGGAGCAGGATGGAGAAGGGGCCATGTTCTCCCAGTAAACGGAAGCGTTTCCGATGGTTTCCCCAAAGTAGCTGCATCCGCGGGCTTCCAGGCCCTGCAGCAGTGCGATAGATTCCGATAAATCGTAGCAGAAGCTGTCCGCTCCGGCGTGTCCCTGTCCGCCCGGCATTTCCTCATACATGCTTACTCGTGCTCCGATGAGGAATTTTGGATCGGGAACAGCGCGTCTGATCCGCTCACAGGTTTCAAATGCAAAACGGCTTCGGTTCTCCCAGGAACCGCCGTATTTCCAGTCGCGGTCGTTATACGGGCGCAGCAGCTGGCTGCCAAGATAACCATGGCAGAACTTCAGGTCGATGCCGTCCACGCCGATGCGATAGAGAAATTTGGCAGTTTCCACCTGTCGGTGGATGTAGTCGTCGATATACCATGCATCAATGAGCTCTCCGCCAAAAGGCGTCAAAGGTTTGACCGTGACTCTTCTGGAAAATTCTTTCCCGGCAGTTTCTCCGGCATGGTGATACTGAAAAATCAAGAGGGTACTAGGGTGCTTTGCCTTAAAGGAAGCTACGAAGCGTTCCCATTCCTCACGGCTTTCTTTTTTATACACATCAAGCAGCAGCTGCCGGTCGCGGGATCTGGTCTCGTGCTGCAGTGTCACAGCCTCCAGAAAAACCAGTCCTGCGCCGCCCTCTGCGTAGCGGTCGTACCGCATCTGCATATCCTGAGAAAGGTGACCGCCTTCCGCGGCGTCTGCACATTCCATAGGCAGTACGGCAAATCTGTTTTTCGTTGTCAGCCCGCCAATTTGCAGCGGACTCCATAAAATATTGTTCTGTATCATGCTTATCATTATAGCACAGGTGAGGTGTAATATTCCATTCCACTTTTTGCTGCAAAGTTCCTAGCAAAAATCATAGTCTCGCTGGAAAAACGTCTCCGACACTCAGAGGGAAATCAAAAACAAGACAATATCGCAAAGACCTTAGCGCGGAGAAGTGGCCTGACGTCCGGTTTTGTAATGTTACCATGACAAAACCGGTAGAGCATGTGCCCGTCGGTGATTAGTATCTGTTTATGCCATGTTTTCGTGGATCTGAAACTATGATTTTTTGAGGGGATTTGCTGCAAAAAATCATAAAATCGTGCCGGGGCAGCCCGAAGTAACAGCTCGATACGGATACTCCTCGATCTTCCCGGTCCGGCGACTGATGGACGCGATCCAGTAGCCGTAGGTCTGATCCCGGCGCTGCTGTAAAGGCAGAGACGTATCCTGCTGGATCTTTTCCATCCCCAGGATCGGCTGCCAGAAGGTGAAACCGGATCTGCCGCTGTCCGGCTGCTCGGCAGGCAGAAACCGGCCGGGTACAGCTACGAAATAATGGGTGTCGTTCCAGCCCCAGAGAAAATGACCGTAGATTTTTACCGGGGTTTCCGAACCGGGCGATAAAATCGGGAAATCTGACCAGTCTAAAACCTTCTTCCAGTGGGCGGAAGTCGAATCATGATAAAATGGTCGGATATCTGTGAGCTGCTTCTGCATTCTGGCGATAGTGATACAGCGATCCAGCACAAAATCCTGATAAAACGGACTATAATCCTTCGGAGCGGCAGTCGGGAGCGGATCTGCGGGACAGGCGATCCGGAATTTCCCCTGCAGTACCGGGTGAAGGGCTTCCCTGGGGTTCGTGACAGAGGCTGCCGCGACGATCATTGTGTCGAACTCCCAAAGACAGCTGCCGTGACCATTCAGATCCGCCGGCCTGATGCGAAAGGTCCCCTCGCCTCGACCGCCTGAAGACAGGACGATACTTCCAAGCAGATGGTAGACCTGCTGTTCTTTTTTGATCCCGGCCAGAAGCAGCTTGTAGCAGTACTCACCGGCAGGAAAAATTTTTACGTTTTCCACGACACCGTGGTTGACACCCGTACGGACCCGTGCTAAAATAAAATACGAATTCGTATTTTAGCGGGGTGGAGCGAAATGGAACGATATGCGTTTTTCCGGCAGCTTGGCAAGGCAGTGTACGGCATAGACGCAGCTTACGATGTGTTCTCGAAAAGTGCGCAGATCAAACCGAATATGCTGTGGCTGCTTTCGGCGCTGAACGACGGCGAGGGGCACACGCAAAAGCAGATCTGCTGGGACTGGGGATTCCCGAAAACGACGGTGAACACGCTTATCAAAGAGCTGGAAAAGGGCGGCTTTGTGGTGCAGAGCCCCATTCCCGGCGAGCGCAGGGAGCTTTCCGTAACGCTGACAGAAGCGGGCAGAGACTACGCGAATGGGGTTTTAAAGCCTGTGTATGAAGCAGAGGAACGGCTTTTTCGGCTGTATTTTAAAGATAAAGACCCGGAGTTTGTACAGGAGCTGTTCCGGTTTTCCGGCGTGATGCACCGCTATTTTACAACAGGGGAATTTGAAGAAACGGGGAGCGAGACATGAAAAAAATAAGCTGGCATGAACTGAAGCCGCAGGTGAAGGAAGTTTGGGTACTGAGCCTGCCGGCTATTTTAACGCAGATCACAACCATCGTGATGCAGTATATCGATTCCGCCATGGTGGGTTCGCTCGGCGCGAACGCTTCGGCGGCGATCGGTCTGGTATCTACGAGCACATGGCTGCTGGGCGGCATTACATACGCCGTTTCGGCAGGCTTTTCCGTGCAGGTGGCGCATAACATCGGCGCGGGACGCGATGCGGAAGCGAGAAGCGTGGTGCGTCACGGCCTGTGCACGGCGCTGTGCGTGGCAGGGATTTTGTGCGCGTTGGGGCTTTCCATCCACAGTATGCTGCCGACGTGGCTCGGCGGCGACCCGGCTATTCGTTACGATGCCTCGAAATACTTCATGGTGTACGCGCTGATGATCCCGTTCTCGCAGATTAACTCGCTGAACTCGTCGTACTTGCAGTGCAGCGGCGATATGCTGACGCCGAGCATTTTAAACGCCGCCATGTGTTTACTCGATGTGGTGTTCAATACCATTTTCATTCCGCATTTCGGCGTGATGGGTGCGGGAATCGGCACGGCGAGTGCGTGTGCGGTCGTCAGCCTGACGATGGCGTGGCGCTGCCTGTTGTGCAACCCGCATTTGCGGCTCAACCGCAAAGAGACCGAAAAGCACGGCTTTGACCCGGAAATTCTCAAAAAAGCTTTGAAGATTGGTCTGCCGGTCGGCGTGCAGGAAATTGCCATGTGCAGCGCGCAGGTCGTCGCGACCATGATCATTGCGCCGCTCGGTGCAGTCTCCATCGCGGCAAACTCCTTCGCCGTGACGGCAGAGAGCTTGTGCTACATGCCGGGCTACGGTATCGGCTCGGCGGCGACGACGCTCGTCGGGCGCAACATCGGCGCGGGAAAGACCGACCTTGCCAAGCGCTACGGCAACATCTGTATCGTGATGGGCGCGGGCTTTATGGCGATAACGGGACTTTTGATGATGTTCCTGTGCCCGTTTGTATTCAGCATTTTGACGCCCGATCTCTCCGTCCGCGCGCTTGCGGCGCAGGCGTTGCGCATCGGGTTACTGGCTGAACCGCT
>OLRT01001697.1_pt1 | contig 14971 bp, 15 predicted proteins | sample 1672021 | NCBI WGS metagenome assembly OLRT01 (sample SAMEA3136637, study PRJEB25190) | human gut metagenome | reverse complement strand
TCGCCTGCTGCAAATGAGCCCAAGCGGCGGATATTGGCGCGGAAGCCGAGCATGGGGACTCCTCGTCCCCAAACCCCTGCGGCAGGATGCGAAGGCATCCTGCACCTGCCGCGGAAAAGCGATTCGAAGGCGCTTTTCCGTTTCTTCGGAGCTCTTGCCATATCAGATACCGTTCAATATCGAACGGTATCTGATACAATGAAAACGTATTACGAAACCCCCGGCTGCGCCCCTTCCACATCTTGCGCAGCCAGGGCGCGAATGCAAAGGAGGAAGCGATGAACACCATCGCCATCTCGAACTACAAAGGGGGCGTCGGCAAGACGACCACAGCCGTCAACCTGGCTACGCTGTTCGCCAAGAACGGCAAGAGGGTCCTGCTGATAGACCTCGACCCCCAGGCATCGGCGACCGATTACTTCGGGCTATACGGCGAAGCCGAGTCCACCGGACGCAACTCCATATCGCTTCTCTACGGAAACGCCCCCGTAGAGAAGGTGACCCACGAAACCAAGATTCCGAACCTGAGCATGGTGCCGTCGCTCATCGACCTCATCGACCAGAACGAGCTGATGCTTCGGGAGCAGCGGCTCAAATTCGCGCTCGACGACGCTTCGGGCGATTACGACGTCGCGATCGTCGACTGCTCGCCCGTCATGAAGCGCCTTGCCTTCAACGCATACCTCGCCGCAACGGACGGCGGACTGGTGATCGTGCCCGTGAAGCTCGACGGGTCGGTGATGCGAGGGACCGCGCTCACGGTGAACGCCACGCGCGCCATCGCCGACGCCCTGCGAATGCCAACGCCCCGCTTCAAGATTCTGAGGACCTGCGTTCCCGGCCGCGCGACGCGCAGCGAGGCAACGGGCGCAGAGGTTCTCGACCGCTTCTTCCCGAACGACCAACTCCGAACCGTGATCCACTCTTCCTCGAAGGTGATGGAGGACAGCTGGCAATGGCAGCCGGTCGTGGAGTTCGACTCGAAGAATCGCGCCGCAAAGGACTATGCCGCACTCGCAGAGGAGGTCTTCAATGAGCTCGGCAAGTGACGTGGCCGCAGGGTTCTCCATCAGCGGACTGCTCGATGCGGGCGCCAAGACCAGAAGCAAATACCCAGTGGCAGAACTCGACATCGACGCCATCGAAGACAACCCGGCAAACGCCGTCTACTCCATGGAGGAAGCCGCCATCGAGGCGCTGGCAGAATCCATCGAGAAAGACGGCCTCACCGATCTGCCGCTTGTCCGCAAACTGCCCGATGGGCGCTGGCAGCTCATATCGGGGCACAGGCGCCGCGCCGCGTTCAGGCTGCTGGCGGCCAAGAACCCCGCCTATCGGAAGATGGGCTGCCGCATCGTCGAGGGCATAACCGACGAGCAGGCGGTATCCATGCTTCATGCGGCCAACTACTTCGTGCGCGAGCTCACGGTGGCAGAGCGCGCCGCTGCGACGAAGGCCCTCGGCGCGCAAGTTCGGAACATGCGCGACGCGGACCCAAAGCTTTCGGGCATGCGCACCGAGGACATCAAAGCCTCCATCATCGAGAAGCAGACGGGGCGCAAGGTATCGGGAAAGACCATCAAGCGCGACGAGGCCCTGGCGAAGACGATCGAGAAATCGGTGTCGGACTCCTGGAAGCCCCTGGCGAACGCCGGCAAGATCTCGGCGGCGGCGGTGAAGGAGCTCGCCGCCATGCCCAAGCAAGCGCAGGAGAAGGCCTTCAGGGAGATGGACGTCGACGGCATGTCGAAGCGCGATATCACCCAATCCCTTCTCTCGATTCGCCCTTCGGAAGCGCGACCCGACGACTCGCTGGCCAAGGCAAGGAAGCTCGTCGAAAAGTACGCGAAGGGCCTTAAGGGAACGCCCGCGCCGCAAGACGCGAAATGCATCGAGGCGATTCAAGGCGCCCTTCAAAAGCTGATGGATGTATCGGAGGTGTCTTCGACCCGTTAATTAGCAAGTAGCCTATTCCGTAATACGTTTCCCAACGCATGCCGGAATAGCTCTTGTCCGAGCCGATGCGCAACGGCCGACGGTGCCTTGGCGCCGTGCCGGGCAATGGCTCGGAACCGCTTCCTCCCAGCGGCGACGCCGCCGCAGGAAGGAAGCTTGCGGGGGCTGCCCCCGCTCCCCGGCGAGCAAGAGCTCATTCAAGAAACGAACCGCGCAGCGTCTTCCACGTTCGGCTGCGCCGACCGCAAAGGAGAATCCCATGGCCACGAAAACCCACATGGTCACCTGCAGGCTCGACGACCGGGACTACGGATCTCTGCACGAGAACGCCGCGGCCCTCGACGTCGCCCCGTCGACCTATATGCGCTACCTCATCCGCATCCCAGTATCGGCATGCCCAGACCCAAGGGGATCAAGGGTGCTTGTCATCGACGCGAAGACGCTCGGCGCCCTGCGCTACGAGCTCGTCCGCTGGGGACGCCATTACAATCAGGGCGTCCACGCCCTCAACGCGATAGTGTACGCAGCGCGCAGGAAAGCCCCCGAACGGGATTACTTCGTCCAGCAGATCGCCGTCGCGAACGAAAAGCTCGATGCGGTCGAAGAAGGCCGGCGCAGGCTTGAGGGGCGGCTCGACGGCTTGGAGGGTTCCATCGTAGTAGGCGACACCCCATGCCGATACTGAAGCCGATATCCGGGCACACGGGCTGCCGCAACGTCCGGAAATACCTTGAGAAGAACGGGCGCGCCATAGCCCGCGACTTCTTCAACCTGTCCTGGGACGAACGCGAGATGAGCGGCTACGACCAGGCTGGCAAGGAAGCCGTCGAATGGGACCGCGAGATGGACCGGATGCGCACGTCCTTCGGCAACGACGCGCCTTGCAAGGGCAGGAAGGCGCGCACCTACAAGCATTTCGTCATCTCGCCCGACCCGGAGGACGGCATCGACATCGAGGCCCTGCGCGGGATAGCGAGCGACTGGGCGCTCCGCTTCTTCGGCGACCATCAGATAGCCATCGTGTACCACGACGACAACGCCAACGGGATACCGCACGCGCATGTGGTGGTGAACAACACCAACCTGAAAACCGGCAACAGGATGCAGACGAGAAACCCGCTCGAACTCAACCGCGCCTTGCAAGACATGGCCCGGGAGCGCGGACTGAGCGGCCTTTCCAACGAGTCGAAGGCTAAGAGCGGCGTCGAAAGGCTTGCAGAGAAAGAGCATGGGCGCAAAATGCCTTCCAAGCGGCAAGACGTGCACATGAGCCGCGCCGAGCACGAGATAGTCGCAGAAGGCGGTTACTCGTGGGTATCGGACATCAGGTGCCGCGTAGGCATAGCGAAGGAGCTCTCAAGAAGCGATGCCGAGTTCGGGCAGGTGCTCGGGTTGCTGGGCATCGAGATCTCGCCGGCATCGGCACGCGGCGGACGGGACGACTGGGTCTACAGCATGAGGGAAACGCCGAAATGCAAGGTTTCCGGAGGCAAGCTCGGGTACGCCTACACCAAGCAAGCCGTCGGGAGGAGCTTCGGCGGAACGAGCCTTGAGGGCATGAGCAACCGCGAGGTGCTGAAAGCCGCAAGGAACGCGATCGCGCTTGAGAGCCTGAGCGACCTGCAAGACCTTGCAAGTGCCCTGGAGACGTGCTCCAAGTACGGGATAGCGAACCGCGCGGACGCGACAACAAGGGCACGCGCCATGGAGGCCAAGGCGGAACAGAGCTTCAGCGACCCTCGTGCCATCGCAGCCGCGACGGAAATCCGCGAGGCAGCCCAGATACTCGCCTCGTATGGGCTGCTGCCCGAGAAGGGCGAGCCACGCACGCACCCCAACGATGGCAGGCGACAGGCCAACGCCCATGCGCCAAACAGTCGAAACAAGGAACAGGAGGCAGCGAAACAACGCCTACAAGAGCAACGCCGGGGAGATCGAGGTGAACGGTAAATGAGGATAGAGATGGCGTATCGAAACGGCAGAGTCGACGTGTTCGACACGATGTCGTTCACAGCCCCAAGCCCGTTGGGAAAAGAGAACGCGCTCACAAACTTCGAACTGCGCTTCGACGAGCTTGGAAAAACGGGATTGTGGCTTGCCGCCCACCATTACGACGTCGACCCTTCGGGCACCGAGGATTGCCCCGACGATGAGACGCCCATTGCCAGGCGCAGGCGCGGCTGGCGCTTTCTGCTGGCGGAAGCTTCGGAGTTGGACGAACTCGAGTGGGTCGCCGTTGACGGCGAGGTGGCCTTAGCGCGCGTCCTCGGCGAAATGGTCGATGTTGGCCAGCTGAAAAGGTCGGCGGAGCTATGGCTCGGAACGTCGAACCGATCGGTTGAGGAGACCATCGTGCAGCTGTTCGATGAGCTTTCTGCCGTCTCGCAAGCCAACTGCGGTATCGCACGCGATGCGATACCGCGGCACTGCGGTTGCTCCGAAGAGCTCGTCTATCGACTCAAAGCGGCTCGTCCCGGGCGATCACCGAATGAAACAGAAACCGACGATCGAGAAGAGAACTGGCTGGAAGGATTTGAAAATGAAGATCGTTAAACGCGTATTCGGCATTATCGGAAAACTATGCCTAGCCTTCATTGGGCTCGTGGCATGGATCGGCAAGCGCACTTTCTAAAGCCCTACAATCTGGATGAGGCAAAGTAAAACCGCCTCAGTCGAGGCGGTTTTACTAATGCTCGAAGATATCGTCCGGAGAATCGGGCATTTTCCCTAAAAGCAATTCGCACCACCATTCGGGCGTCATTTCGCCGGAGTCGCAGAGCATATCCAAGAGCGCCGCACGCAGCTCGGGCGCAAGCGATTCGAAATCAGCTCGCATCGCGTCTTCGATGGCTTTATTTGTCGAGCTCATTTCCTCGCAGATACGCGACATCTCTTCGGCCGTGAAAGATTCAGGCGATTCCAGACACATATCCGCACGAAAGAATGCCATATCGTTGTCTTCTTACAATTTCCTCATCTTGGATTCGTCCATCGGAACGCCTCCTTACTTTACGAACCAGCCATAAGGACTATCGAAAGAAACAGATAGGCGTCAAAAAACAAAGGCCTTACATAGAAGCTGACAGGCACCAGCTCATCCCTACCTTTTATTTTGCGCAGCAATTTCGTAAACTCGATTCATGCGTTTAAGGATGGTCCCTATCACGAAGACAAAATGCCCAATGGAAAAGACTATGAATCCTGAAGCTAATTTGGTTGGTAGACCCACGAGCTGAAATATCCCAAACCATTCAGAGGCCACCATAGCCAGCACGATGAGTAAACCAAACAGGATAGCCCAAAGAACAGCGAAGAAAAGCTGATCTATGAGCTTCAAATCCAGCTCCGTCACAAAAGACTCTCTGCCCTCTTTCGCCCGAATTCTCAAATCGATTCTAATCTGAAAAAGCACTGTTGCCATTGCGCAGAGCAACGCGGACACGATGGAAATGCCGACGATGGCGTTTCCGGGAGTCGATATCGAGGGCCCTGCCAACGACCAAGCTACCCCGATTATCGCCGGCACAAGAAACTGCGTGATTACGGCGCCGGGATTAATGCCTCCGGTGCGCTGGTCGGCCAGGGTGGAGAAATATGCCTTCGCTATTCCCGAAACAGACGACATGCCCATGACAATCACGCATTCGCTCGAGACCATGAAGGATCCCAGCAATAGCCAGAGCGCTCAAAGCAGGTAACGGCTTCTTCGCTGCAGAATTCGATCAATTCACTATCCGTGATAATTGGTTGTCCTGGGCCATTAAGCTCTTCATGGTAATAGACGCCATCATCCGGATCGGAGACCCGAATTTTTCGCTTATGCCCATCTATATCGACAGACACAAATATTTCGCGATCATCAAGGTCGCTTTGCGACAGCTCAACGTATTCGAATGCCTTCGTCGGATTTTTTCGGAAAGCTTCAAGAAGCCTTATTGGCAAAGGATTCTTCCTGTCAGGACGAAATACATGAGAATACGTTCCGGTTTCGGAGAGCGCCCCGTCGGCTAAATCCGAAGAGCGCCGCGTCAAGCGCACTTCAACCTCCGTGATCTTGCCGCCGTCGGACAATGCTTCGCTCATTATTACGCGTCTTTCATTGAACTTGGTTCCAGTATTTAAGTGCGGCCAAGCCTTTTTCAACAATGTAAGCAAATTACGAGCGCCGCTGCTTCGTGCGTTATATTCAGAGAACCACATCGCCATCTGTCCATTGTCTGGGCTAAACAAAACGGCGCGGGAATGCGACATGGGCGCCTGCATTTCATTGATAGGTATATCGTCCGCTATTCCCTCCAGATCATGAACAATGCCCGGTTCGCCAGATTTCCCCGACATAACCTCGATGATTAGAATATTGTTATTGAATCTGGTGACTCTCTCGACGGCAATATGGGTTTCAGCGCTAACCTCAATCGTGTCATCGTTTCGAAGCCCTTCCGCCCATTCTTCGACGACATCAATCAGACTCTCACCGTTCAAATCTTTTGGTGAGAGAGTGTTTTCGACATCCCTCAGTTTAGTAAAGACCAGCTTATAGGCATTAATGCGCCCAATGTCGTTGAGCGCGGCAACAGGCGAGCTCAAGGGCGAGCGTCCGCGGATAAGCGCGTCATTCGTTTATAGTTGTCGCATACACGACGGTTCGAGAATTAACGGTCTCATACGAGCAGGTTGCGAAGGCGAATACTTTGCTCGACCCATCGTATTCAAGTAGGACGAGATCGCTTTTGCCAATCCACTGCGCAATCGCCCCTGGATCGTCGAAGCTTGGGCACACCGTCTCAGCGCTGGCGTCCACGACGTCCACGGCAATGACCGATAGCTCGTACGTGCCGCCATCGCGGGTATGAAGGAAGATGCGCGAATGGCTTCGCGCGTAATCTTCCTCGCTGTACTTCGCGAAATCCGCGAACACGCCGCCGTCCGACATGTTGTGCCCGTAGATCGGGACGAGGAGCGACCCTCCCGTGCAGTCGGCGTCGATGTATGGGGTGCCGTAGCCGCCTTGGTCGAGCGCATCGAGAAAGAGATAAGCGTTCGGGTTCTGCTTGTCGGCCTTGGCTACAGGCTGGCTTATGCTCGTGTTGGGCGCCTCCACCCAGGCGACGATTTCCTGGGACAAGCTGTCCCAGTCGATTCCCAGGGGCTCCTCATGCTCGCTTTCCTCTGATACGGCGCCTTCGAGCGACTGTGCGATACCGGCCTTGTCGTTGTCGTCCGCGGCGATCCAGGTGCATAGCGCGGCGACGGCGACTGCGGCGAGCACCAGGCCGAGGCCTTCGGCAACTATCTTCAGTTTCTTCATTCTCGCTCTTTCCAATAAAGAAGGCGGGCCTCGATCGAAGCCCGCCTGAACTTGCAGCGATTTGCTGTTACTACTCGACAGGTTCGGCGGTCGGTTCCTCAACCCCTTCGCCGGCCTTCTTGCGGCGCTTCGCCGCGGCATAGGCCGCGCCGGCCGCACCGCAGCCCACGATCACCGCCGCGCTTGCCGCAACGGCCGCCTTGGCCGCATCGGCGCCCGTCTTGGGGTATCCCTTGCCTACGGGGTTTTGGGGAGCATCAGGCTCCGGAAGCTCGATGGTCTGGCCCTCGTCCCCGATGTCCTCGTGCTTCGCGATGACGTTGTCGCCGTCGTCGGCGAGCTTCTCGAAGAACACGAGGGACTTGCCGGCCAAGTCAGCGGTGTCGAGCTCGAACACGACTTCAACGGTGCCGTCGGGCGCCTCGGGCGCGAAATCCGTCTCGATCACCATCGGGTTGCCGGCGGCATCCTCAACGGGCTCGCCGGTCGCCTTGTCCACCAGCATGGTGAACAGCTTGTAGCGGTTGCCGGGGGTCAGCCCCTCGAAGCTCACCACGTCCACGAGCGTCGCGGATTCGCTCACGGTGCCCTGGTTTGTGCCGGTTTCCGCATCGTGGGCCTTTGTTGCGATGTCGACGACGTTGACGGTCTGGCCCTCATCGTCGATATCCTCATGATTCATATAGATGCTGCCTTCGGCGTCGTACATCGCCTCGAACGCAACGAGCGAGGCGCCTGCGAGGCCGGATCCGTCGAATCTGAACTCGATGTCAATCGACCCCTCGAAACCCTCCGCTACGAAATCCTTCTCGGCCGTGATCTCGTTGCCCTCGGCGTCGAGCGCGGGCTGGCCGGTGGATTTGTCCATGAGCTTGCCAGTTACTTTGTAGGCTTCGCCGGGGATGCATCCCGTGTAGGCGACGCTGTCGATAATCGACATGTCGCTGCGCGCCTGGCCCTCATGGGTGCCGCCGTCGCCGTCGGCCGCGGTGGTGCCCATGGTCTTGGGCATGTTCTCGACCACGATGGCGAGCTTGGCTTGCATGGAATCGCCGTCGAGCGTGGCCATGCCCTGGTCGTTCACCTCGAAATCGTGGGTTTTGGCGTTGCCGTCTTCGTCGACGTCGCTGATCACGTAGCCCTCCGCCGCGGCTACCTCCTGCAGGTGGTAGCTGCCGTGCTTCAGGTACTTGAGGTCGATGACGCCGCTTTCGTCGGTTGTCAAGGTCTCATCGAAATCGCCCGCGTCGTTCCAGATGCGGAAAACGGCGCCCTCGATAGGCGTTTCACCGTCGAGCGAATCCACCTTGACCAGGCGCAACTCGGTCGGGGCGTCTGCCACGTCGATTCGCTCGTCGAACACCGAGGCCTCCTGGCCCTGGTAGGTCAAGGCAACGGTATTCTCGGCCACGTCGAGGGCGTAGCCGTCTTTGGCCTTCGCCTCGTAGACGGTGTAGGTGCCCAGGTAGAGCGGTTCGCTAGTCGCGTGTCCCTCAGCGTCGGTGGTGAGCGTCGCTACGATCTGCCCGTCTGCGTAGCGCAGGATCCCGTCGGGGGTGGAGACATCGCCTTCGGCCTTCACGATATAGGTGGAGCCGTCGACGGGCGACCCCGTCTCGGAGTTGGTCTTCGACACGGTTACGGTGCCTTTCTGGGGCGCGTCCTCGAAAGTCAGGACGATCGGGTCGTCCCATCCGCGGTAGTCGGCGGAAACCGCAAAGGCTGCCGGCTCGGAATCAAGGACGTAGCCCTCGGGCGCTGCGACCTCCTTCAAAAAGTAACACCCCTCCCCCAAAGCCATCGGCAAGGTGAGCTCGCCGCGCTCGTTGGTGGTCCACGTGCTCACGACCTCCTCGTCCGGGTAGTGGAGGGTATAGGTGACGAGACCACCGTAGGCGTCGTACAGTTCGAAGCTCGCCGCAAGCGGGATCCGCTTGCCGGTTTCGGCGTCGGCCTTGACCACCTTGAGCGGCGTTTGCGGGATCTTGTTGCTCACCAGAACCGGCGGGTCGTACTGTCCTTCGTCGGAAATCGTGATCTTGAAGTCCTCGACGGGAAGAAGGGCCTTGCCGTATTCCGTCTTGAACTTCGCGGCGACGTCTGCAGGGATGACCTCGTGCACGGTGTAGGTGCCGTACGCCAGCGCGGCGCTCCAGCCCTCGGGCTTCGACCATCCGTTGGCGGCGGCGTTCTCGTCCTTGGTGGTGGCTAGCCCGTTCTCGTCGGTCGTTATGGTGCACACGACGCCGCCGGGCGCGACCTCCTCGCCGGTTTCAGGGGATGTGACCGGGTTGGTCGAGTCGTTGATCAGCTGGAACTCGACGCCGGGGACGAGCACGCGCTTGGCGTCTTGCGGCATGTCGCCTGCGCCCTCGGAGTAGATCGATACCGGCACCTCCTTGACGAGGCGGTAGTCGCCGCGTTTCACGGTGTCCTTCGCCACAGGCGAGTTGTAGGTCGAAACGGCTTCGATGCGATCGTTGTCCGACTCAACCTTCGCAAGATGCGTTTCGGGCGCGTTGCCCCGGCCGTCGTCGAGGTTGTAGCCGCAGGGCACCTTCGTTTCGGTCACGAGGACGGTGCCGAGCGGGATGACCGGCGTCGCCCCGTCGGATGCGTAGTAGAACGCATCGCCGGACACCTTGGAATCGCTGCTCAGGTGGGCCTTGCCCTCGTCGTCGGTCGCAAGGACCCAGGTGCGCTCAGGCGAGCCCGATGCGCGGGCCTCGTCGGCCGAGGAGTAGATCCCCTTGTAGTACTCGACGGTGAACTCGGCGCCGCTGAGAGCGGAATCGCCCTGGGGCTGTGCCTTTTCAGTGGTGGCGTCTGCCTTGGCCACGACGACGTCGACGGCGTTCGACTGCGGCGTGTCCTGAACGTGCCCGGCCGCAACGGTGGCGGTTTTGTCGGGCTCGACCGTCACCGCGTAGGCGGCCTCGTCGATGGCGAACCCAGGTGCGGCCTTAGACTCCTTGAGCCAGTAGTCGCCGGGCTCAACCTCGTCGATCCTGCCGCGGCCGGAGTCGTCTAAAGCCATGACGGACACCGCCTGCGTGCAGGCCTCGTCCGAATAGAGCGTGTACTCGGCCGCAAGGGAGTACGCGTCGTTGCCGTTGCTCATGGCATCGTTGCCCGACTGCTTCTCAAGCTCGACGCTGCCGTAGGGAGTGTAGCTGAACGAGACGATCATCTGCGAGAAGCTTCCCGTGTAGAGCTGGAACGCCTTGAAGGACTGCTTGACCTCGCCCATGCGCGAGTGCATGAGGCGTCCCGTGGCGTCGCCGTTGAGCCGCCGTCGTCGAAGCCGAGCACGTTCTGCTGGCACCACGAGCGAAACGCCTGGGTGCACCCATGCATGGCCTGGTCGCCGCTCGAGCTGTACGTGTCGGACAGGATGATGTGCGTGAGCGCTGCGTAGCGCGCGTCGTTCATCGGCGTGCCGTCGTACCAGGCGCCGGGCCACATGGAGTAGTCGAAGCCCGGGCCGCCCCATCCGAACCACAGGTCGGCGGCGGCTTCGGCGTCGCGGCCGGACGCGGTGCTCAAAGGCGCCTTCTCGTAGCCGCCCTCGGAAGGCGTCGCCTTGGAGGGCTGGGCGCAGTAGGCCATCTGGTCGTCTGCCCACATCCACGTGGTGAAGAACCCCGCATAGGGGATGTTGCCGCCCACGCTCAGGTAAGCGGTTTCCGCCGCGTGCGCCTCCTTCGCGCCGAGCGATGATAGCGCACCAGCAACGCTCGACGCTGCGAGCAAGAGGGCGAGCAGGCAGCGAGCGAGCTTCCCGCGCACATCTTCGAGGCTCGCCCCTCGGGCTGTTTCCTTGCTTTCATCCATGATGCACCTCCTAACGGTTACGGGAGTCGAAAGGGGCATGTTCGTTGGCGAGCTCCGATGCTCCGCTTCGGGCGTCGCTCGCGCGCTGCGCCAGGGTGCGCTCGTCGCGCGTCTTGGCCTGCGCCTGCAGGTAGCGGCTTCGCGCCTCGTCGAGGGCGCCCTTGATCTGCGCCGGCATCGCGTAGACGGTGTCGCGCATAGGCTTTCCATCTTCGCCCATCACGGGTTTCCCTTGGTTATCGAGCACCGTTTTCGAAAGCCGCACCTCGCGGTTTGCGAGCAGCGGGATGTCCCGGTAGCCTTCCCCCTTGAAGCGCGAGGGGTTCACGAAAAGCGGGCTGAACTGGTAGTAGCCCACGTCGGTTCCGTCGATGACGGTCCCTTTGGGCAGCGTCACCGAGTTGAACGTCCTCGTCTCGCCCGTGGCGCGGTCGGCGTACTCGATGTCGGTGCGCACGAAGTCCTTGTGGAGCGTGACGTAGACGTTCTTCCTGTCTTCGCTCATTGCTGTCTCCTTTGCATGTTCTTGGATTTTTGGCTCAAGGCCGGGTGTGGAAGGGCCTTGCATTGCGCGGCCGCTTTTAGCGCCGCGGCCGCCCGGCGCAGGTCATCCCATCGCGACCACCTCCTTTCGGTCCGCCCGGTTTCGCTAGAAGCCGCTCATGGCATCCCTTGCCCACGAGCCGCTCTTCACGAGCGAGAGCACCAGCAGGACGCACATGGCCAGGTACTGCAGCGCGTAGGTGAGCCCGTTGGCCATCCCGTCGATCGGCGTGCCGGTTCCGGGGTTTGCCGCCACCAGGCCTCCCAAGACGAGGGGGAACGCTATGAGCAGCACGAGTATCACAAGGCCCGCAAGGCACACCGAGACGAAGTTCTTGATATATCCGACGCCCACCTGGCGCGTCTCGTCGAGCGCCATGAGCGACAGCGGGATCGGCGCGAGCATCGCCAGCACGTAGAGCTGTATGGCTCGTGCCCAGCAGACGACGAGGCTCACTATGTAGGCGACGAGCACCACGAGCCAGCTAACGAGGGAGACCACGAGCATCGCCACGAGGGCGGCGACGTCATCGTCGGTGGTCACGATCGAGACCTTCGCCAGGTCCATCGGGCTGCCGGTGCCGAAGAGGTCCGCCGCCCTGCGTATCGCGAGCCCGACCACCTCGTAGAGCGATGTCATGAGGTCGAAGCTGTTCTGTATGAGGAAGAGGAACACCGCGAAGAAGACGAGGAGGAAGACCACTTCCTTGACGCCGGGCATGCTGGCGCTTCCGTCCATGCGCTGGGATATCTGGATGAGCTTGATGGTGAACACGAGGGAGAGCACCCCGCAGCCGATCGGCAGCACGGCTACCGACCATATGCCGCGTACCACGTCGTACACCGACACGTCGCCGGACGTGCCGAGCATGCTCTGGAAGCCAGCCCCGAGGATACCGTCGTAGCCGATGGATTTCAGGACGTCCACTTGTGCCGCGAACACCCAGTTGCACACGCCCCGCAGCATGTCGCACAGCCAACCGTTGATGTCCTCGGCGATGCCCGCCCATGCGGGCTGCGTCGGCACGAACACCGCGCAGCAGACCGCGAACGAGAGCGCGGCGAAGATGGCCGCTTTTCGGATGGCCTTCCTTTCGACGTGCGCGCCCATGGCTACACCGCCTCCATGGCCCCGTCTTGGGACACGCTCACCGTCACGATGGTCGAAGCGGCGTCGTCGAGCGTGAACGTGGTCAAAGTACTGTGCGCGCCGTAGTCGATCCAGACCTCTTTGTCCCACGCAGCCGACGTTGCGTAAGGCGAATGCGCCTTCGCGAAAGATTCCAGGATCGACTCGAAGTCGGCCTCGTTCTTGCCGGTGAGCGCGCAGAGGTCCCGTATGTCGCCGGCGATCGACAGCTCGGCCTGCGCCTTGCCGTCTTGGATGTAGGTCGCTTTGAGCAAATCGCACGTCAGCCTCGTCGATGCGCCCTCGTTCTCGATGCGCACGACCGTATCAGCGCCCGGCGCGGCGATATCTTCGGAGGCGCTCAGGGTTACGCTCAGGCCCGCAGCGTCGGTCTTCTCGTCGCTTACCGTGTAGTAGACCACGCTTGTAGAGTCGGCCGTGCGCTCGATGAGCGCATCCTTGGCGATCGAGAGCTTCGAGGCTCCGTCGCGGCTCGTCCATGAGGTGTTCGCCAGCGACGAGAACTCGCTTTCGCTTAGCAGCCGCTCATCGGGCGCCTGCTGCGAAGATTGGCTCGCCTTCGCGTCGTCTTGCTTTCCCTGCGCCTGCTCTTGCGGCGCCTGCTGCCCGTTTTGAGCATCGGGCGCGTCCATCGCGCAGCGGGCAGCGCCTGCCCCGATCGTCAAGGCGACGGCGCCCGCCGCCACGGCGGCCACGATCTTTGTTTTTCCGTTCATGTCTCCATCCTCCTTATTTGAACCTGAGAGCGCAGGTGAAGTAGCTGATTCCTTGCGACACCTTGCACACGTCGCCCGTCTGGGGCTCGTGGATGTAGGAGTCGTCTCCTATATAGATTGCCACGTGCCCGGGCCGCCAGAGCACGTCGCCCGGCTCCGCCATCGAAAGCGGGATCTTTGTTCCCGCGGCCGCCTGGTCCTCGGAATTGCGGGGTATCGATATGCCAGCCTGGCGATAGCACCATTGCGTGAGCCCCGAGCAGTCGAGGCCCACGCCCGGCGTGGTGCCGCCCCATACGTAGGGCACGCCGAGCTGCGAGAACGCAGCCGCGATGACGGAGGCGCCTCCGGCGGAGGGGTTGGCCAGATCCCCGGGCGCCATGGCGTCGAAAGCGCGCAGCCCGTATTGGTCCATCACGGCCTTGAGCTTCTCGACGTAGGCCGAGTCGGTCGCCCAGCCAGCGTCTTTCAGGCCTTCCGCCATCTTGTCGGAGGACCGCTCGGAAACAGCTTCCCCGATCAGGGCGTTTCCCGAATAGGTCGAGCTAGCCAGGAACACGCGGCTCCTGAACTTGATGCTGTCCGCGTCCGATTTGAACACCGTGAACGAGTCGGTTATGGTCACGTGCGCACCGTCGACCTCCTCGCCGGTGACCCAGTTCGCCTTGCCGGCGACTTCGGGCGCCGCGGCGAACGAAGGGGCCCATTTCATCCCGAACAGGTTGTGGTCGCGCGTGGCGAGCCTGCTCATGTGGTCGCCTTGCCCCGATTCGACGATGATCTGGGCTATCGTGCACCCGGCGGGATGTCCGTAGTCCTCTTGCGCCTCAAGCGCCGCCTCGACCATCTCGTAGGTGATGTAGGGCGGCAGGCCGGCGAGGCTCTGCTTCTTCGACTCGTTGTCCCAGAACCCGAAGAGCGCGCCGGCGATCTGGCTGACGGCGAGCATCGTCACGACGAACATGAGCATTCCGGCGACGATCCCCGCTGCGGGCGCGGCCGTTGTGGCGCCGGCAGCGCCGGTGGCTGCGGTCGAGGATTTCGCGGCTCCTGCGGCAAGCCGGATTTGGGCGTCGGGCCGGGCCGCCATCGCGGCGGGCGCGCCCTGCGCCGAAGCTCCCGCGGATATGGCGTTGCCCGTCTTCGCGCCCACGCCCGGCACACGGCTTCGGGCTGCGGCGCCGTTCGACTTGCCGCCCTCTTGCCCTAAGCTCTTTCGGGCTTTCGCGCGCGCCGCGATCCTCTTTCCCGCACGAGCCGCGTCGTATACGCGCTGCGTGTCGGAAAGCTCCTCCGAATCGTCCAATTCTCCGACGAGCGCCGACATGGCTGCCGATTTCGCCTCGGCCTTCGCCCGTTCGAGCCTTGCCGGCTTTCGCACAGCGCCTGAGGCATGCGGCTGCGCGCCGATGGGCTTCTTGCCGCCTCCCGCCTTGCCGCGCTGGCTCTCGGCGGGCTTGGCGC
>OLRT01001691.1_pt1 | contig 15016 bp, 12 predicted proteins | sample 1672021 | NCBI WGS metagenome assembly OLRT01 (sample SAMEA3136637, study PRJEB25190) | human gut metagenome | reverse complement strand
GCTTGCCGCCGGTGCAGCCCACCGCGATCATCAGCTGGCTTTTGCCCTCCTTGACATAGAGCGGCAGGGCGTATTCCAGCATACTCTCATAGCGTCGCAGCAGCTCCTGCGACGCTTCGGAGTTCATGACGTAGTCCACGACCTCCTGGTCGAGGCCAGTCTTGTGCTTGAGTTCCGGCACATAGAAGGGGTTTGGCAGGCAGCGCACATCCAACACCAGATCTGCCTCCTGTGGCAGACCGTACTTGAAGCCGAAGGACACGACCATCAACTCCATCGGGCTTTCGCCCTTATCCAGAAATAGGCTGCACACCCGCTCACGGTTCTGCGCCGCCGAAAGCAGCGACGTGTCGATGACATATTTTGCTTTCTCACGCAAAGGCTGTAATAGCTTGCGCTCCTTGGCGATAGCCTCAGTGATGGGGACTTTCTCGCTGATGGTGATGGGGTGCTGGCGGCGTGTCTCCTTATAGCGGCGCTGGATGACGGAATCGTTCGCATCCAGGAACAGGATGTCGTAATCGATTTTCTTGGCATCCAGGTCGTCCAGGGCGGCTTTCAGCTGCTCGATGCTGCGCACGCCGCGCACATCCATAACGACCGCCACGCGGCTGAGCTGGTTCTCGCCTTGCAGGGCAAAGTCCACGATACGCGGCAGCAATGCCACCGGGATATTATCAATGCAGAAAAAGCCGATATCCTCCAGCGCATTGACAGCCATAGACTTGCCCGCGCCGGACAGGCCGGTCACGATCAGAAAGTTCATTTCCCCCACCGCTCTCTTATTTTACCACGCGAATCTCACGTTCCAGCACAAAGCCGGTCTTTTGCTTCACGATTTGTTTGACCTGCTCAGTCAGTTCTACCACGTCGGCACAGGTCGCGCCGCCGCGGTTGATGACAAAGCCGCAATGTTTCTCGCTGATCTGTGCGCCGCCCACGGTAAAGCCCCGCAGGCCGCAGTCCTCGATCAGCTTGCCCGCAAACGCGCCCACGGGCCGCTTGAAGGTGCTGCCCGCGCTGGGCCACTCCAGCGGTTGCTTTTCCTTGCGCTTTCCCAGCAGCTCCTGCATCTTGGCAAGCACGACAGCACCATCGCCGCGGTGCAGAACGACCGTGACCGACAGGATGCACCAGCCGGGATTTTGTTCAAAAATACTGGTACGATAGCCCATAGCCAGATCCGCCGCAGGCAGCGTACGCAGCTGTAAGTTGTCATCCAGGAAGGTCACGCTTTCCAGCACGTCCTTCAATTCGCCGCCGTAGGCACCGGCGTTCATATAGACTGCGCCGCCCACCGTGCCGGGGATGCCGCAGGCAAATTCCAGTCCGGTCAGGCCCAGCGCTTGGGCCTTGCTGCAAAGCCGGCCCAGAGTCTGCCCTGCCCCGGCGGTGATGCGCACGACATCGTTGTCTGCGTCGGAGTGCTCCATCTCGGCCACGCCGCGCATATCGATGACTGCGCCGTCAAACCCTGCATCGTCAAACAATGTGTTGGAGCCGTTGCCCAGCAGGTAGACCCGTGCGCCGTTTTCGCGGCAGAGGGCCAGCGTGCTGCGCAGTTCCTCCGCGTTATGCGGCGTACACCAGAACGCTGCCGGGCCGCCGATTTTGAATGTCGTGTGCCCTGCCAGCGGCTCGTCCTGCACAAACGGCAGTCCTGCCGCCGTCAGTGACTCACGCAGTGCCGTGATCGTTTGTTCCTGCATGGAAACCTCCGTAAAAACTGCTGTTAAATAGAATTTCCCAGGGCGGCTGCACCGATAACACCCGCGTCGTTATGCAGCGTGCAGGCGCAGATTTTGGGGAATTTGCCGGTGGTGATGTTCTTCGTCTCGTTCTCAGCATATGCGCGGACCGGGGCCAGCAGGACTTCGCCCTGGTTGGACACGCCGCCGCCGATGCAAATGACCTCCGGCTCAAAGGTGTTGATGACGTTTGCAATGCCGACGCCGACATACTCGATCCAGCTGTCCACGACCTGCTTTGCCGTCTCATCGCCCTTAGCCATGGCGTCAAAGGCGAGCTTGGCATTGACATGGTCGATATCCTGGGTCATCTTCCACATGATGGTGTTTTTGTTGGCCTGCATGGCGGCCTTTGTCTCGCGGGTCAGTGCGCTGGCAGAGGCATAGCGCTCCCAGCAGCCCTTGCGGCCGCAGGTGCACTGGATGCCGTCCTTAACGATGACGTTGTGGCCCATTTCGCCAGCCGCAAAGTTGAAGCCGCGCAGGATTTTACCGCCCAGGATGATGCCGCTGCCGATGCCGGTGCCCAGGGTGATGACGACTGCGTCGTTATAACCCTTGGCGCCGCCCGCAATGTACTCGCCGTAAGCGGCGGCGTTGGCATCATTTTCCACATAGACCTTGCAGCCCAGCATCTTTTCCATGTCGGGGCCAAGGTTCCAGTCATAGTAGCCGAAGTTCGTGTTGAAGCCGACAAAGCCGGTCTTGAAGTTCACGCTGCCGGGGGTTCCGATGCCCACATAGTTGACATCGGCAAAGTCAACTTTGTTTTCTTTGGCAACGGTGCGGCACAGGTCTGCCAATGCCTTTTCCAAATCCTCCGCCGGGCGGGGCAGGCGCGTAGCCCATGTGGTCTTGGCGACGATTTCGTAGTTCTCGTTGACCAAGCCGGCGGTCATGGTGGTGCCGCCCAGATCGATACCAATAGTGTACTTGCTCATAATAAAATTCCTCCTACTTTTTCTGCACAGGTTTTTTTATGCAATTTCAATTCACGGACCAGGTTTTCCCGCGTGGCGTTCACGATGAGCTCCTGCGGGAAATCCATCTCTTCCAGCATGGCGTAGAGGGCTGTCAGGCCGTGTTTCAACTGGTGTGTGCTGTGGGCATCGCTGTCCACAGCGATATGGCAGCCGCTTTGCAGGCAGGCCGCCAGCAGAGCGCGCATATTGGGGATGCCGTCCTTGCGGACATTGAAGGAGTTGCCGTTCAGCTCCACGACCTTGTGATTTTTGGCAAACGCCTTGGTGACAAGGTCGTAGTCGTAGCGGTAATTTTCCTGTTCGGAATGGCCGATGATATCCACGTAAGGGTTTTCCGCCACAGCCAGCCAGAGGCGGTTTGCCTCCTTGCGGGTCAGCAGGCCCGGCACACAGGAGCTGTGAATGGACGCCACGACCCAATCCTGGTCTTTGAGCTGGCTCTCAGGCATATCCAACCCGCCTTTAGTGTCCATGACATTGGCTTCGGCTCCGTAGAGCATAACGACATCGTTGATCACATGGGGCATGGCGCTCCAGTTGGAGAAATGCCACGAGTGCGGCGCATCGGGCATAGCGGGCGCGTGGTCAGTCACAGCCAGGGCGCAGTAACCGATTTCCTTGGCCGCTACGGCCATTTCGTTAAAGGTGTTGTAAGCGTGGGTCGCACACAGGGTATGGGTGTGCAGGTCTGCAATCATTTGCATGGAATGGAAAAACCTCTTTTATTTTGAGATATCGTCCGCCAGGCCCAGCTGGGTCAGCAGCTCCTTGGCAGCGTTGTAGCCCATTTCCTTCTGGCGGTTGTTGATGGCCGCCGTTTCCAGAATAACAGCCAGGTTACGGCCGGGCATGACCGGGATGAGCATGCTGGGCACCTTGACACCGAGGATATCATAATACTCGGTCTCAAGGCCGGTGCGGTCATAGTTCTTTGTGCGATCCCAGGGTTCGAGCTGAACGACCATCTCGACCTCAACGCTGGAACGCACTGAACCGATACCGAACACGCGGGCCACATTGATAATGCCAATACCGCGCAGCTCAATAAAGTGGCGGATATTGGCGGGTGCGGTGCCGAGGATTTTGCGGTAGGACACCCGGCGCAGCTCAACGGCGTCATCGGCGATCAAACGGTGGCCGCGCTTGACCAGCTCGATGGCCGTCTCGCTCTTGCCGACGCCGGAGTCGCCCAGAATCAGGATGCCTTCGCCGTAGACCTCGACCAATACGCCGTGGCGAGTGATGCGGGGCGCAAGCTCGGTGTTCAAGGTCGTGATGAGCTGGCCCATCAGGGCAGACGTCATCTCGGTGGACATCAGGAGCGGCACGCCGTACTGCTTGGCATACTGCATCATTTCGGACATGGGCCGCATCCCGCGCGTGAGCACAACAGCCGGCGGCTGGAAGGAAAACAGCTTTTCCAGGTGGGTGTTGCGCAGCGAAGTGGACAACTCATCCAGATAGGACATTTCGGTCAGGCCGATGATCTGGATGCGCTTGTTGTCAAAGTTTTCATAGTAACCGGCCAGCAGGATACCCGGGCGGTACACCTCGGTTGCCGTGACCTGAATCTTGTCCAGCTCACAGGGGGTGTAGGCGGTCGTCAGATTGGCTTCCTCAGCCAGCTTTGCCAGGGAAACAGAGAATTCGGACACAGTGGAACGCCCCTTTCCTTTTTGTAGAACATTATTACTTATTATACCGTACCTGCCGATTTTTGTACAGAGGGCGCAGGTGTACAATGTTAAAAAAATACCCGCTGTTTTTGGATAAAAACAGCGGGCAGCAGGTTTTATGTCTGGGGGCGCAGTTTGGCAAACGCCCCGCGCAGGGCTGTTTGCAGCCAGAGCAGCGCCTTGGCCGCGGCAAAAGCTGCCGCCAGATAGATAATGAAGAGGAACGCTGTGTCCCTGCGGGAGAGCGCCGCCAAGTCAAAGTGGGATGCCATATCCTGGATGAGCACATGATGCACAAGGAACACCGCGTAGGAAATTTTGGCAAGCTCTGCGCCGAGCGCACGAGGCCAGGGGCGATCCAGCAGCGTCGACACCAGCGCCAGCAGGATAAACACCCCCATGCTTGCCAACGCACAGGTGATTTTGCCGTCCCATCCTTTAGCCGGGATGGCCGCCATCAGCAGTGCCGGAGCCAAGATGTACTGCGCTTTTTTCGGCAGCATCAAAAACGTCATGCCGAAGAGAAATTCCGGGATATGTACGGCCACCAGCCGCGCATCCCAGCCCAGCAGGTGTACCGGGATACACACGGCCAGCGTCACAACCCAAGTCAGCCAGGCGTTTTTGCGCAAGGCCCGCTGCAGAAGCGGGAACAGCAGATATAAAAACAGGATACTGCCTAAAAACCACTCGCCTACGCAGGCAAAGTCCATGCCGACCCACCCCGCGGCAACGGCGAAGTTGTCAAGGCCCAAAAAGGTCAGCACCAGCGTGACGGTCCTGGCCCCGCCGAAACTGCCTGGGCGCGTGACGAACCGGCAGCTGAACACAACGAACCACGCGAGCCAGAACAGCGGATAGACAGCTCTTGCCCGCTTTTTGTAAAATTGCGGGGGGCTTTGCTCTGCCGGGACTGTCAGCGCCAGTGACGCGCCGGACACGATAAAAAACAGCGATGAGCCGAAATCCCCCAAGTAAATGCCCAGCGGCAGGTTGCTGGTGAAAATTTTATGCGGCAATGTGAAATAGCCTGTGACCGTCGCATTGAAATGCACGACCAGAATACAGATGAGCGCCACGGCGCGGACCAGGTCCAGATAAAAAAGGCGTTGCTTTTTGATGGCTCTTCTCCCCTTTTACTTTTGCAGTTTGTGCTTGATGAGCCGCCCCAGATGCTTGGCCACGGCGGCAGGCCGAGCGGCATCGGCCTCGTACACATCCAGAACATCCGCCCGCGCGGCAGCCTGGGCGGCGGTTTCAAAGGCGGCGGCATAATACCCGGCGGCCTGGGCTGTCAGGGCCAGCTGCCAGGCGTCGCGCTGGGTGGTGCAGGGCGGGATGCCGTCGAGGAAGGAAGCCTCCCGCACCAGCAGCCAGCCGCAGTTGGGTGCAGGCAGTGGGTCGCTGCCAACAGGCACGGCGGCTTTTTCGGCCAGTGTCCGGGCGTCGCGTTGCCACTGGGTACGCCGGGCGGCGGCGCAGCCCGGCCACAACGGCAGCGCCGGGCTGAGCACTCCCAACAGCGGCTTTTTTTCAAACAGCTGCGCGGCGCGGCCCAGCAGGGCGTCCGCGTCGGCAGAGGCCTTTTTATTGTACCAGTCCGTCACCGGGTCGGCGGCGGGCAGCGTGTACCGCAACAAGCGCAGACCCAGCGCGGCCAGGTCGGGCACTTCGGCGGCGGGTTCTGCTATCACGTAATTCCAGTGCAGGTTCTTTGCCAGTGCGGCCATGGGCTGTGTCTGCAAGAGCGACGCAAGCAAAAGGTCAACGGGAAACTCCGTGTGCGCTTTCACATAGCGGTACAGTTCCCCCGCCGCGCAGCCATCGGTGCGGCGCAGCTCGTCGGCATAGGGCGTGAACAGGCTGCGGCGCTTGAAAAACGGGCAGTCCCGTTTTTGCAGTAGTTCTGCCGGGCAGGCCATGATGGGGTTGACGAAAACGCCGCACAAATCGTCGGTATTTACATAAGTATCCCAGATATAGCCCTTGGCAGCAAAGTACGGCGTGAACCGCGTTTCGTGCAGGATAACCGACTGTTCATAGCTTGCGGGCAGCGCCATCTGCTGCCAATAGTCCCAGAAGGCGTCGCTGTTGAATAATCGCGGCCGCAGCGCCAGGAAGTGGGATTGCAGGTGTTCCGGCACCGCGCCGCCAAAGCGGCGGCTCTGCATGGCATAATGGCGCGTCAGGCCCCAGAAGTCGAGTTCCGCCCGCGCGTCCATAGCGGCGAACATCGGCCCCAGCGGACAGACAGGCCCCGCCAGCGTAAAATTCATGAGGATGACTTCCTCATACTCCGTCAGCTTCTCCCGGCCAAGGGTCAGCAGAGCCTCTTTGTAAGCACCTACATCAAAGCCGGTGTTGTCCCGCTCAATGCGGCCTGCGCCCGCCTGCCGCACCCAGACGCGGTTCGCCGGGGTCAGCGTGCCGTTGGTAACAAACAGCACCTTGGCGTACTTCTGCATGGCTTGCACAGCAATACGGCAGGCCGTATCGATGCGGCCTGCCGGGTCGTAATGGAAATAGATGACCAGTCGTTTCATAAGGGGTCAGTCCTCGTAGGGGCCTTCGTGCGGTCCAAAGATGGCACGCTTGGTGTTGATGATGACCTTGTAGGAACCTGCGGGCAGGTTGTCCCGCAGCCAGTTCCGCGCGTGGCGGCGCTTGCTGTCGGAGTACGGCCCATAGTGGCTGAACAGGTGGTGCTTTTTGTAGGCAAAGCCTGTGGCCGAGTTTTCCGCACCGTAGAAGGTCGTGCAGTCGAACACCCGGGCCAGCGGGCGGATCATGCCGCTGGCGTAGGCCTGCATCGTGTCGTTGTGGGTCACGGCATAGTTTTTGCTCATGACCACCGCCGGGTAGTAGCCCGCGCTCTGGGCCACAAATGGGTAAATGCGCTCGATGGCGTGGCTGATGGTGCCGTCCTGCGGTAAGGGTTCGGGCGGGAAGTCCGAATGCTGCCAGCCGTGGGCAAACAGCGGTTCCAGCGCCTTGGGGCGGAACCAGAACACACTGCCGTAGGGCGCAATGGGAGATTTTTCGCCGGAAATGGGTATATCGATGCCCAGATCTTTCATCAGCTTTTTCGTGTTCTCAAAGTTCGGGCCCCAGCCGCCGGAGCACATATTCATAAAGTACAAGCCGTGCGTCGGGTACGGCGGGCAGAGAATGCCGAGGTAGGGATCCTTTTCAAATTCACACAGCACGTTCAGCACATGGGCTGCATTTTTGCAAACGTTCTCGTTGCAGATATAGCCGAAGCTGGCCCCCGCACTGCCAGGCTTGGTCTGGATGGCCTTTTTGTCGTGCATAAAGCAGGCATAGTCGTAGTCTTTGAGCTGCGGGGCCAGGTCGCACAGAAACGCGGCCACATCGCGGCCCTGGTTTTCCACCACGGTCACGGTGACGCTGTGCAGGTTCAAATCAGCAAAGGCCGCTTCGATCTGCGGTTTTTTTTCGGCGCTGCTCGTCGAGATAAAAACGTCCGTCTCCGGCGGGAACTTGGCCGCAAACGCCTTGCTCTGGTCGAGCATATCCATAAAATAGAGGTGCATGGCCAGCGCAATGCGGCGGTTTTTGCAGATACTCTCCGCCGTAACGGCATCCAGCACAGTCGGCTCAATGATGCGGGTCAGGGCCAGGCTGCGGGTGAAGTCGTGGGGGTGCATCGTGCGGATCATGTTCTTCCAGATGAGGGCCATCGGATAGTCTGTCTCATCCCGCAGGTAAGCGTACAGTTCCTGCACCGGCTCCCCCGCTGTATAGTTGAGGTAGGCTTCCAGCTCGTGCATAAAGCTGCGGCGCTTGAACAGCGGACACTTTTTCTCCCGCAGAAGGCGCGTCGGGCAGACGAGCAGCGGATAGTCGGTGAACTCCTTCAAATCGTCGGTCTTGACATAGACGTCCCACTTGAAGCCCTTATCCTCAAACTGTTTGGTGAACACAGCCTCGTACCGCTGCACCGAATCGGTGTAGCTTTCGATCATCGGCATATTGTCCCAATAATTTTGCAGTTCAGGGGCCTTGACAAAGCGCTGTCGGTAGACGATGAAATGGGACTGGATGTGCACCGGCAGATAGTTATAAAGGTGCTTGCCCTTGAAGGGGTTCGACTTTGCGCCGTGGTGGATAGACAGACCCCAGAAATCGAGATCCTGATTTTCCCACATGGCGTCAAACATTTCCTTGAGCGGGCGCACCGGACCCATCAAGGTCGAGTTCGTCATGACGATCTCGTCAAATTCAGTGAGCTTCGCCCAGCCGTAAGAATCCAGCGCCGTTTTGTAGGCCCATACGTCGAGGCCCTTGTTCTCGCGCACGATGATGTTGTCGGTAAACTGTTCAAAGGCCGCGCGGCCCTGTGCGCTGAGCTTGCCGTTGCAGACGACGACCAGCTCGGTCAGGTTCTTATTCAGGTCAGCGAGATAGTAGGTGATGAAATCATCCACATCGCCGTTTTTTTCGTAAAAGAAAAAGATGCCCAATCGTTTCATTGCGTTTTTCCTTTTATGCTTTTTTGTAGGTATCCATGGACAGAATCTTATTGATCTTGGCCGGGTCACCCCAAGTGCCCGGGCTGTCGTAGGGGCGATCCGGGAATGCGCCGTAGTTGAGCCTGATTTTATAGTTCTTGTCTTTGAGGAACTGCTCGACCCGCTCGGCCAGGCTCATCGGCTTGCCGGTACAGACGTTGATAATGCCATTGATCTCATCCTGCACGCTGGCCGCCACAATCATGTTTGCCAACTCGTCCACATCGATGAAATCATAGAGGTTCTTGCCGCTGGTGAACGGAAAGGTCTTTTTGCCGTCCTGCTCGGCCTGGGTGATTTTTGCAAAAATGGAGCTGCCGTGGGCTTCGTCGCCGGTGATATAGTAGGCCCGCAGCCAATGCAGCTTGCAGGGGGCATCTGCCAGCGTCAGCATCATGCTTTGGCGCAGGGCGTTTTTGGCAATACCGTACTGGCTCTGGGGCTTGCATGGCGTGCTCTCGTTGATAGCCCCCTCCCAGTAGCCGACCTCGTGCATCGTGCCCATGATGCTCAAATCTTTGAGGCCGCCGTCGATGAGGGCGTTCAGGAACACGATATGGCTGGACAGATCCTTCATGTGGGCGGGCGAATTGTGGCGGAAGCCGTCGCGCCAAGCCAGATGGATGCAGATATCCGGGCTGCCCAGTTTGCGGTACAGGTCAGCGTCGCCGCTGAACAGCGGCACATCGCAGAACTCGGCGCGCTCGTCCACACCTTTAAAGTTGAAGTCTGCCGCAATGACCTTATAGCCGCGATCCAGGGCATTTTTGACCACATGGCGGCCGATATACCCGGCCGCGCCGGTGACAAGAATCGTTTTCATAGTTGTTCCTCTCTGATGGTCAACAAATCGTACAGATTTTGCAGCCGCAGCTGGTATAAGAGCAGCGCGGCCGTCTGCTTTTTATTATTCCCTGCATCGTGCAAAATGTCAAGCATTCCGCCTGGGTATGGGGTCAGAACTTCCCGCAGGGTGCGCCACGCCTGCCGACGCAGCGGATCGGGGGCGCGGGCATCCCGCAGCTGGTGCATCAAAAATGTCACGGCCTGGGCGCGGCGGTTTTTCCACACAGCCTGCATTTCGTCGGGGCTGCACCAGCGCTGGGCGGCGTGAAATTCCGCCTCCATCCAGGGTTCCAACGCCCGGATGCGCCCCATAAGTGCCTGCGCCGTCCGCGCGCAGGAGGTGCTCTGCGCCCCCTCAAAGTGGCGGTAGACTACCTGCGGGATGTAGACCGCCTTGCAGATGCGCCGGTAGGCCGCAGCGTTAAAGACGAAATCCTCCAGGCCGAAGCTGCACCGCTCATTAAAGCGCAGGCCCAACAGCGCTGTGCGGCGGTAAAGGGCGTTCCAGACAAACTGCGGGCCGCTGTTCTCCAAAAAGGCACCATAGCCGCCCTTGCCCAATTCTATTGTGCAAGGCTGCCCGGTGGGATGCCTCTGCTCGGCAAAGGTGCCGTCCGGGCGCTGGCGCAAAAGCTCATACCCGCCGCGCACAATGTCGGCGTGGGAATCCTCTGCAGTCTGCAAAAGCAGTTTAAGTGCCCCCTGCCAGAACAGATCATCGTCGTCGCAGAAGGCGATAAACTCGCCGCCCGCGGCTTCCAGCCCGCGGTTGCGGGCCGCGCAGATGCCAGCGTTTTTCTGGGTGATGACGTGGATGCAGTCGTTCTCGCTGGCAAGCACATGGCAGAGCCGGGCCGTGCCGTCGGCGGAGCCATCGTTGACGATGATGATTTCCATCCCCGGCACCTGCTGGGAAAGGATGGACTCCACGGCGGTGCACAGGGTCTTTTCGGCGTTGTAGGCCGGTAAAATGACGCTGATTTTTGCCATGGTATCCCTCCTTTCCCGATTATTTTTTGAGTTTCAGATAGATTTTCCCATAGGGCAGCGGCAGTGGGGCCAGCCGCTTTAAAAAGCCGATTTTCCACCGCGCTTCTGCCAGATCGCGTTTTACATCCCTGGGGTGGGCCAGGTAGTGGGCGGCGCTCTCGGGGGCGGCCAGCGGATACACACCGCCATCCTCGACAGTCAAATCGCCCAGCAATTTCACCTGTAAAGCAGTCGGGCTTTCCACCAGCTGCAAAAATGGCGCAATGGCCTGTTCCGGCGGGATGGGCCAATCATGCAGCACGCTGTCCCGCCAGGCGGCAGCGAAGTTCCGCACGCCCTGTTGGATACCCGCCAGCAGCGGCGCGACAGGCTGGGACGCCGCGACCGCTTCTATTTTGTCCTCTGCCGCCCGATAGCCGAGCGTCGCGCCAACATCCTCAGAAATGAGTCGTTCCAGCATCGGCTGACCTGCCCAGTACAGGCGCGGAGCGGGCTGACCGCCGAACAGGAACACCTCGGTGCGCGTCTCGTCAAAGCGGCTGCGCAGGCGCTCGTCTGCCGAGAGCTGCAAGCCGTGCAGCTGCACGCCCAGCAACCGTTCCAGCAGCAGCTGGGTCGTGCCGCCGCTGCCGATATCCACAAGGATATTCCCCGCCCGCACACCCATTTGGCGCAGGTAGGCGGTCACGGCCTCGGCGTTTTCCGGGGCGGGCAGTTTTTGCAAAAAGATATCCAGTTCTGCAGTGTCCGGAGCTTTCAAGTCAAATTTTTGTACAGCCAGCTCCGGCGGGCAGACTGCAGCGCAGTAGGCGGCGATCTGCGCCCCGGTCAGGCTTTGCCGTGGCAGTGCCGCCCTCACACTGGCATAATCCCCCGCCGCCAAAAACGCCGGGGCCAAGCTGCGGCGGGAGACCCGCAAATATTCGGTCTCTTCGTCCGGGTACAGTGCGGCGTATACTGCGCGCATCAGGTACATATCCCGCGCGAGGAAATAGAGTTTCGCGTCCGGGCGCGCGGCACGGCGTTCATGCAGCCAGCGGCAGTAGGCCGTAGCCAGCGGCCCCAGCACCGAAATGCCCAGCGCCTCCCCCGCCGTTTTGCACAGTTGTAACCGGTTTTGTATAAAGGCATCGAGGTCAGACGCCGGGGCGGGGCCTGTGGGCAGATGCCACGAAGCTATCCCTGCCAGCGCGGCCCCGGCCACATCGGCGCGCCAGCTGTCCCCGATGAAAAGCACCTGCCTGGCGTCCAGTTCCGTCTCGTGCAAAAACTGTTTGAACAGTCTGCCGCTGCGCTTCTGCACACCGTAGGTGCAGGAGACGAAGCCCCCCGCAAACTGGGCATAGCCGCAGCGGCGCAGCATGGCGTTGATCTGCGTCTGCGGCAGGTACATATCGGAAATATAGTAGAGTTTTTTGCCCTGCTGCGCCAATTTCTGCACAGCGGCCTGCACCGGTGCGTAAGCCGTGCAGGCGGCCAGTTCGGCAGCGCACTCCTGCGCGGGGTCATAACCCGCAAGGCAGGGCCGGGCGTAGATTTCCGCCAGCGTTACTTCCCCGCTTTTGGCGGCGCGGGCTTCGCGCTCGGCCCGGGTGCGGGCGGTATAAAACGCCTCGCCACGCAGGCGGAAAAGATTCGTCGGCGCGGCAGTGTCACGCCTGATGAGCGTGTCAAACACGTCGAAAGCGACCGCGTCATACCGGGCGGCCATATGGCAGATGTGTTCCGTTAGATTCATGGCAGGTACGGTGTCTGCGGGTGGAACTTGACCCCCGCAGCAAAGCCTTTCCAGATGATTTTGATGCGTTCGGCCCGGCGGCCCTGGCCGTCGCGCAAAACCTGCACGGTGTGCCAGGCATCCTTTGCCAGCAGCCACAGCCAGCCGATGACTCCTTCCCGCCGGTAGAGCACGACATCATTGCGGTAAAAGTAGCGGTATCTGGCCCAGCGAGCGGGCACGTCCTTCGCGATATTCACCACGCCAGGGTTCTGCATGGCATGCACGACCCGGCTGGATGGCACGACATAGCAGGGCTTTTCGCGGGAAATGCGGCGGGTGTACTCCCAATCGTCGGACCAGATGAAGAACTCGGCGATGGGCAGGCCGAACTGCCGCACGGTCTCGACGCGCAGAAACAGCGAGACAAAGCTCGCCATCACGGCGGGTATCTCGCCTTTGCCGTCGCCGAAACCGTCGATATCGCGGTACATCGTCTTGCGCTGGAGGTTCATAGGCTGGTCGGCACCATCCGGGGCCAGGGCGCGGCCAGACAGCCAGCCGTAGTCCCCACCGTGGGCAGCGTCCGCCGCCAGCAGGGTTTCCAGCGCCGTGGGCGTCGGGAGTGTATCGTCGTCCATGATCCAGACTGCCTTGCAGCCGAGGGCCGCAGCCTCCCGGATGCCGTAGGCAAAGCCGCCCGCACCGCCGAGATTTTTGCCCGGATTACGGCAGACAAGCCCAGGCATATCCAGCGTTTTCAGGTAGTCAGCGGTACCGTCGGTGGAGGCGTTGTCCACCACCAGCACCGTAAAGTCCCGCACGGTCTGGGCACACAGGGCGGCCAGGCACTGTTGGAGCAGCGCCAGCCGATTGTAGGTCACGACCACCGCCGTGACGGCGTTTGCGTCAATCATCTTTCTTCGGGAAGAATTTGCGCTTGAGGAAGGCGGTGCCCTTGTGCAGCCAGTTCTGGTGCTCCATATAGACGATATCCAGTTCCTCAAAGCTGATGTTGTTCGTGATAAGCCAGGCATCGAGCAGACGCTCGCTGACAAAGCCAAAGACGCGGCGGTCATTGACCGTGTAGCCGGTCATGTCCAACTCTTTTTCCAGTTCAAACAAGATATCAAACAGCCAGGTGCAGTAGTGCTGCAAAAGCTCCTTTTTCATGACGAACATATTGAAGTGGTGGCCGTGCGTCTTGGACATATACAGATCATACGCGGGCAGATACTCGGGGCATTTGCGCGCAATGATGGCTCGGGTCGTTTCCAGATCCCGCTTATGGTGGGCGTGGATGTACTGGGTGTAGTTTGTCTCGATGAAATAGTGGCGTTCTTTGGGCAGCACCACGTTGGTGGTCGCCAGGATAGAGCACAGTTCCTCGTGACTGATGACGCGGCTTTTCTTGGCGGCAAAGCGGCTTTTGCGGCGGCTGGCAAAATAGCGGCGGTAATGCACAATGCCGATATAGTCGGAATCGATGTTGTGCGCGGCCCAGTACAGGCCGGTCAGCTCACAGAAATTTGCGTTGCGCTCCGAGATATTTTTGCCGGTATCATCGCCGATATAGCCGATGGCCGGATGGATGGCATGGCCCATCTGTACCGGCAGATACATCGGATCATCCGGCACCCAGTACGGTTTATGCGTTGCTACGATAATGGTGGTCTGCAATATAGTCTACCCGCCTTAAAATACTTTCCTATACTTTTTCACATAATGGGTTTGCTAAACTTATAGTATAGCGTTTTTTTGCAGGAATACAAGTTACAGAATGGTAAAATACTTACTCGCCCTCGCTGTCGAAGGATTCCTGCTCTTCGGCCAGCTTTTCCCACTCGTCGTAAAGTTCCTGCTGGTGGAAACGGGTGTCGTCCAGTTCATCACATTTGTCCCGCAACAGCAGGTGGTCGCGCAGAACCTCGGGGTCGTTGATTTCGTTTTCCAGTTCAACGATGTGTGCCCCCAGCTCTTCGATCTCTGTTTCCACTTTCTTTAAGCGGGCGCGAACCTCGGCGCGGCGCTTGCGCTGTTCCTTGCCGTAGGCCTGCTTTTTGGCAGTGTCCTCGGTTTTCTGCTGCTCTTGGGTTTTGCCCGCCTCGCGGTTTTGCAGCGCTGCAAAATTCGGGTAAAACGTCGCCTTACCGTCCTCTAAATACATGATTGGGCAGCCCAGCGTCTGCATCAGATAGCGATCGTGGGTGACGAGCAGCAGCGTGCCGGTGTAGGCGGCCAACGCCTGGGTCAGGCTCTCGCGCATGTAGATATCCAGGTGGTTCGTCGGCTCATCCAAAAACATCAGGTTCGGGCGTTCAAGGGCCAGCTCAGCAAAGCGCAGGCGGGCCAGTTCGCCGCCGGAGAGGGACGCGCAGTCCTTAAAGACTTCCTCGCCCCGGTAGCCGAAGCGTGCCAGATGGCTGCGGACTTCCAACTCGGTGAAGCGGGGGTACTGGTTCCAGATGGCGTCGATGACGCGGCCCGCCCGGCGGGCCTGCTGCTGGGTGAAGATGCCGGGTTT
>OLRT01001687.1_pt1 | contig 15031 bp, 9 predicted proteins | sample 1672021 | NCBI WGS metagenome assembly OLRT01 (sample SAMEA3136637, study PRJEB25190) | human gut metagenome | reverse complement strand
TATAAGCGTGGGTTCATCATATTTGGTGTGGTATCTTTAACTATGGGAAACTCCTGCTTCCCATTTGTAGACGGCACCCACGGTGACCCCCAGCACTTCGGCCAACTGCTCCTGGGTCAGGCTGCGCTCTTTGCGGAAAGTGCGGATGGATTCGGCAAGTTTGATCTCCATAGCTTGTTTGCTCCTTTATCATTTGTGGGCCCTGTGACTTTATTATAGCAGGCGGCAGTGCGGTTGTGAACGCACCGGTGGTACTGGCGGGACATTTCTTTTTCTACTGCCGGTAAGGGTGCTTTTTTGCAGATTTTACAACCTGTTGCTCGAAAATCTCTTGCTTGTTACCGCAAAATACTGTATGATAGGTACTGAATTTTAGTTATATAAAGGGGTGTTGTCGTGATGAAGTGTACTACCGCGTTGGCCTGTGTGCTGGCCCTGGCGATGCTTCTGACGGGCTGCAAGAAACCTGTGGATACCGCTGCCGCTACGGCGGAGACAGCCGAATCCGCCGCAACGGACGAAACCGCTGCCACACCAAACCCGGTGGAGGCGCTGCCAGCCTCGGTGACTGTGGGCACGGTGCTGCCCAAGACCGAGGCTGCCGGGCGCAGTTATATCGATGAGACGCTTTTTATCGGTGACTCCAACACCGCGCGTTACCTGATGTACGCTGATGAGACCGGCACGGCTTTTACCACGCTGGCCAACAACATCGGCGTGGTCAGCATGGGGGCCGGGGCCATCACCACGCTGAAGTGCGAGCAGTTCAGCGGCTCGTCCACCATGTACACGGTGCCGGACGCTGTGGCGATGCTGAAGCCCAAACGCATCATCATCTGCTATGGCACCAACAATCTGGGCGGGTCGTCCACCGATGCAACATCGTTTATCTCTACTTATTTAAAGGGACTGAAAGCCATTGAAACGGCCTGGCCCTACTGCGACATCATCGTCAGCGCCATCCCGCCGCTGGACAAGCAGCGGGAAAACACCAACCTGACCATGACCCAGGTGGATGCCTACAACGCAGCGCTGATCCAGATGTGCGAGGAAAACGGCTACAAGTTCCTGAACAGCGCCGAGGTACTGCGGGACGATGCCACCGGCTGGGCCAAGACAGATTATACCCTTTCGGACGGCGTGCATCTTTCCAAGACGGCTGTGACCGAATATTTTACCTATGTACGCACCCACGCTTATGTGACGGAGGACCGCCGCCCGCAGCCGCTGGGGAACATTCCCACCCCAGTTGGCCCGCCGGTAAACCTGATTTCCCAGGACCCCATCGCCGTGCGCGGCGCCAAGGTACCTCTGGAATTTGTGGCCACCAACGGTGGCAAAATTTCTGGCTCGGCCAGCCAGCTGGTCAAAAAAGGCGCGACGGCTTCGGCTGTAACGGCTGTGCCTGACGACGGCTTTGTCTTTGCAGGCTGGACTTCCAGCACCGGGGCCAGTTACAGCAGCGAGACCCTTAGCTTTACGATGCCCAGCGACGCCAACGCGGGCGGTGTGGTGCTGACGGCCCACTTTACCGCCGACGAACACGAGCACAACTACGTGGAGATCGAGGGCACCAAAGTGGCCGCCACCTGCCTGACTGACGGCACCTGCCAGTACAAGTGTACCATCTGCGGTGAGATCATTGAGGAAACGACCTACGCCCTGGGGCATGACTGGGATGAAGGCACTACCTACAGCGATGCCATTGTGTACACCTGCAAGCGCTGCGGCGAGCAGAAGAAAGAGCAGATCGTGCACATGCACAACTACCAGTTGGTCAGCGAGACAATGGCCACCTGCATCAGCGAGGGCAAGCGCACCTACCAGTGCAGCTGCGGCGATGAGTACACCGAGAGCGTGCCCGCTACCGGGCATAACTGGAAAGAAACGGAACGGCATGCGCCTACGTATGAGCAGGACGGTTGGATTCATTATGAGTGCACCAATGCCGGATGCGGTGAATGGTACGATGAGGTACTGCCGAAGCTGCAGCCTACGCCTACGCCGTCCCCGGATTCCAATTCTTCGAGTTCCACAGTAAATCCAGGTGATTCTTCGGGCGAGGCATCTTCCACCTCGTATACTGAGGAATCGGAAACGTTTGAATAAGTGCTGCATGATACCAGCAAGCCGCCCTGCGGGGCGGTTTTGCTGTTCCCTGCCAAAGCAAAAGAAGAAAAGAGAAAGAGGTAACCATGTCTACCAAGCCCCACAAGACCGGCAACGGCGCGTTGATGTGCCGGTTTCTGCCCTACCTTATTAAGTACAAGGGTGTACTGTTTTTTGATTTGTTTTGCGCGGCGCTGACAACGCTGTGCGATATTGCCCTGCCTACCATCATGCGCACGCTGACCAACACGGTCTCGGCCGCCGCGCTGACGGTGGATACCGTGCTGCGGATGGCGGCGCTGTACTTTGTACTGCGCATCATCGACGGCGCGGCCAGCTACTTTATGTCCGGCATCGGGCATATCATGGGTGTGCATATCGAGACCGACATGCGCCGCGACGCCTTTGACCATCTGCTGCGGCTGGACCATACCTATTATAATAATACCAAAGTCGGCCAGATCATGGGCCGCATCACCAACGATCTGTTTGACGTGACCGAGTTCGCCCACCACTGCCCCGAGGAGTTCTTTATTGCGGGCATCAAGATCGTAGCATCCTTTGTGATTTTGTGCCAGGCCAGTATTCCGCTGACGCTCATCGTGTTTGCCTGCGTGCCGCTGATGGGCGTTGTGTCGGTCAAACTCAACCACAAACTGCGGGAGCGGTTCCGCCAGCAGCGGTTCCAGATCGGAGAGCTGAATGCTACGATTGAGGACAGCCTGCTGGGCCAGCGCGTGGTCAAAGCCTTTGCGGCCGAGGACCTGGAGCGGGAAAAGTTCGAGCAGGGCAACCGTGAATTTGAAAAGATCAAAACGCTGGGCTATCATGCCATGGCGGCGTTCAATACTTCCACCCGGATGTTTGACGGCCTGATGTACTTTGTGGTGATCCTGGCGGGCGGCCTTTCGCTGGTGTACGGGGCCATCAGTGCCGGAGACCTGGTGGCCTATGTGCTGTATGTGTCCACGTTGATTGCTACCATTCGACGCATCGTCGAGTTTGCCGAGCAGTTCCAGCGCGGCATGACCGGCATCGAGCGCTTTGCGGAAATTATGGATACGCCCATTGCCATTGCCGATAAGCCCGATGCCAAACCGCTGGAAGTGAAGCAGGGCGGCATTGAGTTTAAGGATGTCAGCTTTGAGTATCCCGACGACCACAACCAGGTGCTGCACCACGTCAACCTGACTATCCGTCCTGGCGAGAGCCTGGCGCTGGTTGGCCCCAGCGGCGGCGGTAAGACCACACTGTGCAACCTGATCCCGCGCTTTTACGATGTAACCGGTGGCACGGTGCTGGTGGACGGGCAGGATGTGCGGGATGTGCAGTTGCACAGCCTGCGGCAGGCCATTGGTGTGGTGCAGCAGGATGTGTATCTGTTCAGCGGCACGGTGGCGGAGAATATCGCCTACGGCCGCCCCGGCGCGACACGCGCTGAAATTGAAGAAGCCGCCCGCCTGGCTGGGGCTGACGGCTTTGTGCGTGCGCTGAAAAACGGCTATGACACCTATGTGGGCGAGCGCGGTGTGAAACTTTCCGGCGGGCAGAAACAGCGGTTGGCCATTGCACGGGTGTTCTTGAAGAACCCGCCGATCTTGCTGCTGGATGAAGCCACCAGCGCACTGGACAACGAAAGTGAGATTCTCGTTGGCCAAAGCCTTGACAAGTTAGCTAAGGGCCGCACGACACTGACCATTGCCCACCGCCTGACGACTATTAAAAATGCAGACCGTATTCTGGTTTTGGGCAAGGATGGCATTGAGGAAGAAGGCAGCCACGAGGAATTGCTGGCGAAGAAGGGCATTTATTACCGCCTGTGGAATGGATTAGTCAGCGGTCAGACATTATAATATAAGTTCAAGCCGCCTCCTTTTTAGGGGGCGGTTTTTGTATGCAGTGCAGCATGCGGGTCAGGTTTAACGTAAAGGTGAACAGGTTGGAGGTGATCATGATGCCGAGAAATGCCGCCATGCCGTAGCGCGGCAGCAGCAGCCAGATGGCGGCGATACGGAAGATGGAATCCGCCAGCGAATAGTAGAATGTGGCCAGCTGTTCTCCTAACCCTTTCAGCACGCCGTCCACCATGCTTTCCAAATACATGAACGGCGCGACGAAGCCTAAAATACGCACATACTCCCCTACCTCGGCATCGCGATAGATAAAGCTGGCGAGGGGCGCGCCGAACAGCACGAACCCGGTCCCCGCCGCCAGCGAGAAGGCACCGGTGACCTTGAGCATCGTAAACACCAGTCGGCGGGTGGCGTCGGTGTCGCCTTTGGTGTGGGCACGGGTGATCTCCGGCATCAACAGCCCGGACAAGGCCGAAAGCACCGAGAATGGGAAGAACAGCAGCGGCAGCGCCATGCCTTTCAGACTGCCGTACTGGGCCATGGCGTCGGCCCGGCTGCCGGTGTAGAGCGCTAACGTGTAGGGAATCAGGCTGCTCTCGACGGCCTGCAGGCCGCTGGCCAGTAGGCGGCTGCCCTCCACCGGCAGGACGATGGCGTACAGCTCCTTTTGGGTGTAGGGCTGCAGAGGCTCATCGGCACGGCGGGCAAACTCCGGCGTTTTGGCGGCAAAGGCGAACATGAGGGCGCAGGAGATGCCTTCGCTGACCGTGCTGCCCAGTACTACGGCGGCACAGCCGTAGCCTGCACCCCATTGGGCCAGCACACGCAGTGCGGCGATGGCGATTGCCATGCGGATGATCTGTTCGATCAGCTGAGCAATGACATTCGGGTGCACCCGGCGTGCCGCCAAAAAGCAGCCGCGCACCGCCCCGGCCGCCGCCATAAAGGGCAGGCTGGGGGCTAAAATCTGCAAAGCCAAAATGGCGCGGGTATCGTGGAGGAGATACCGGGCGGCAGGCGCGGCCAGCAGCACTTGCAGCAGCATGGCGCAGCAGCCAAACAGCAGGGCTGTACAGCAAAGCCCCCGCAGGGTAGCCGCCATGCCCCGCCCCCGGGCCAGGCTTTGTGCCGCCAGCCGGGCCGAGGCTACATTGATGCCCGCCGTGGCCAGCGAGACGAATACCATGTACACCGCTAAAATCAGCTGGTACAGGCCCATGCCCTCGCCGCCCAGGTAGGACGACAGCACCACCCGGAAGCCCATGCCCAGCACCCGCAGCACCAGCCCGCAGGCGGTGAGCAGGGCGGCGTTTTGCAGATAGGTCTTGCGCCGTGCCATGGCATCCCCCTCCCAACCAGGGGCAGAAGCCCCCTACACCACTATGCGGCGCGGGTGGCTGGTATGCAATTTGACTACTTACAAAACAGATAGTACCTTGCGTTCTGCTGTCTGATTTGTTATACTGTTATGAGAGCATAGGCAATGCTGCCTGTTTTTTCGGCCTGCGGGCTGGCAGATGGACGGAGTTGCCGAAATTTAAAGGAGCAAAAATTACTATGAGTGAAGAATGTACCCATGATTGCAGCAGCTGCAAGGCAAACTGCGATCACCGTGCCCCCGCGCATGAGCCGCCGCACCCGAAAAGCCGCATTCGCAAGGTCATCGGTGTCGTTTCCGGCAAGGGCGGTGTTGGCAAAAGCATGACCAGCGCCATGCTGGCTGTTTCGATGCGCCGCCTGGGCTATAAAGCCGGCGTGCTGGATGCTGATATTACCGGCCCCTCCATCCCCCGCCTGTTTGGCGTGAAGGGCCCTGCCACCGGAGACGGCGAGAGCATCAATCCTGTCTGCAGCCGCACCGGCGTTGAGATCATGAGCATCAACCTGCTGCTGGATGACCCCGAGGCCCCTGTGGTATGGCGCGGCCCCGTGATTGCCGGTGCTGTTAAGCAGTTCTGGCAGGAAGTCGTGTGGGATGTAGACTTCCTGTTTGTGGATATGCCCCCGGGAACCGGCGATGTGCCGCTGACCGTGTTCCAGACGCTGCCGGTGGACGGCATCGTTATCGTCTCCAGCCCGCAGGAGCTGGTGGGCATGATCGTAGGCAAGGCCGTGCAGATGGCCCAGATGATGAAGGTGCCCATTCTGGGACTGGTCGAGAACATGAGCTATGCCCTGTGCCCTGACTGCGGCAAGCATATCAATGTGTTCGGTGACAGCCATGTGGATGAGATCGGCGCCAAGTACAAGGTGCCTGTGCTGGCCAAGATGCCCATTGACCCCGAGCTGGCCAAGGAGGCTGACGCCGGTATGATCGAGATGTACGCTGGCGATTACCTGGACGGCGCTGCCCAGGCCGTGGCCAAACTGCTGAAGTAAACCCGGTCCCTGCTGCCCAAGTACAATGATACGGAGGTTTTGTTATGAAAAAGTTTTGGGAAGAATTTAAGGCCTTTGCCCTGAAGGGCAACATGATGGACATGGCCATCGGTGTTATCATCGGCGGTGCGTTCTCTACGCTGGTCACTTCTCTGACCGACAACCTCATCAGCCCCATCCTGGGCATTTTGGGCAAGGTCAACTTTGATGCAATGATGTGGGACGTCTTCGGTGATGGCAAGCTGGTATTCAAGTATGGTGCCTTTATTACCGCCGTCATCAATTTCCTGATCATGGCATTTGTGCTGTTCCTGATCGTGAAAGGCATGAACAAGCTGATGGACATGGGCAAGAAGGAAGAAGTGCCTGCCGAACCGGAGGCACCGGCTGCCCCCACCCAGGAAGAGCTGCTGGCCAGCATCCTGGAGGAGCTGAAGAAACAGAACGGGGAGAAGTCGGCGTAAGGCTGTGCCGGTCATCTACAGAGGCTCGGCAAGGCCAATGCTTAACATTCTTAAGTTAAGCTCTCTATTTTTGAAATAAATCAAGTTTGAAACTTGATTTTATAAGATTCTTCGGATTGCAGGTTGTAAACCGACCTGTACTATGGTATAGTTGCAGCAAGAACAAAGGCGTTCCCGCCGGGGCTAGTGTGCCCTGCCGGGGATGCCTTTTTGTTTACCCCGTTTTTTGCCGCATAACCTGTGTGCGCAGAGGCAAAAAACGCAACTGGGAAGGAGCGTATAAAGGAAATGGAGAACTTTACCGAGCGTAAGGCCCCGGCCGGGTTGTATGACCCGCGCTTTGAGCATGATAACTGCGGCATTGGTGCGGTCGTAGATATTAAGGGGCGCAAAAGCCACAAAACCATTGATGATGCGCTGCAGATCGTAGAGCATCTGGAACACCGCGCCGGTAAGGATGCCGAGGGCAAGACCGGTGACGGTGTCGGCATCCTGACGCAGATCAGTGATACATTTTTCCAGAAGGCCGCCGCTGAACTGGGCATTACCTTAGGCAGCGATCGGGAATACGGCGTAGGCATGTTCTTCTTCCCGCAGGAGGAACTGCGCCGCAACCAGGCCAAAAAACTGTTTGAGATCGTATGCAAAAAAGAGGGCCTGCCCTTTTTAGGCTGGCGCGAAGTGCCCACCGACCCTGAAGTGCTGGGCCACAAGGCCCGCGCCTGCATGCCCAGCATTTGGCAGGGCTTTGTGGGAAAGCCGTCCCGTTTGGAGGCCGGCATCGCCTTTGACCGCCGCCTGTATGTGGTGCGCCGCGTGTTTGAGCAGTCCAGCCCGGATACCTACGTGTGCAGCCTTTCCAGCCGTACCATTGTATATAAGGGCATGTTCCTGGTCAAGGAGCTGCGCCTGTTCTATCTTGATCTGCAGGACCCGGATTACAAGTCCGCCATCGGCATGGTGCACAGCCGCTTTTCCACCAACACGGCCCCCAGCTGGAACCGTGCCCACCCCAACCGTTTTATCCTGCATAACGGCGAGATCAATACCATCCGCGGCAACGTGGATACCATGCTGGCCCGTGAGGAGACCATTGGCTCCAACTATCTGAAAAATGACATGACCAAGGTGCTTCCCATCGTCAACCAGGGTGGTTCCGACTCGGCCCAGCTGGATAACACGCTGGAGTTCATGGTCATGAACGGTATGGACCTGCCCCTGGCCGTAATGGTAACTATCCCCGAGCCGTGGAGCAATAACAAGTCCATGGACCCGAAAAAGCGGGACTTCTACCAGTATTATGCCACAATGCTGGAGCCGTGGGACGGCCCCGCCAGCATCCTGTTCAGCGATGGCGATGTGATGGGCGCGGTGCTGGACCGCAACGGTCTGCGCCCCAGCCGCTACTATATCACCAAAGACGGCCGTCTGATCCTTTCCAGTGAGGTAGGCGTGCTGGACATCCCGGCCGAGGATGTTGTCCGCAAGGACCGCCTGCGCCCCGGCAAGATGCTGCTGGTGGATACCGTTAAGGGCGAACTGGTGGACGACGATGAGCTGAAAGCCGACTACGCCAGCCGTCAGCCCTACGGCGAGTGGCTGGACCGCAACCTGGTCAACCTGCGCGATCTGAAGGTCCCCAACAAGAAGGTGCCTGACCATACCAAAGAGGAACTGGTGCAGCTGCAAAAGGCCTTCGGCTATCGGTACGAGGATGTGTCCTCTATCATCCTGCCGATGGCCAAAAACGGCGGTGAGCCTGCCGGTGCCATGGGCAGCGACACCCCGCTGGCCGTGCTGAGCCACACCCATCCCCTGCTGTTTGAGTACTTCAAGCAGATGTTCGCCCAGGTTACCAACCCTCCCATCGACGCCCTGCGCGAGAAGGTCGTCACCTCCACCACCGTCTATGTCGGTGCCCAGGGCAACCTGCTGGAGGAGGATGCCGAGAACTGCAAGGTGCTTAAAATCGAGAACCCCATCCTGACCGATACTGACCTTTTGAAGATCAAAGCCATGGACGTGCCCGGCTTCAAGGTCGAGACGCTCTCCATCTGCTACTACAAAAATACCGATCTGGAGAAGGCCATCGACCGCCTGTTTGTGGATGTCGACCGCGCCTACCGCGACGGTGCCAACATATTGATTTTGTCCGACCGCGATATTGACGAGTACCATGTCGCCATCCCCAGCCTGCTGGCGGTGGGCGCTGTCAGCAAGTATCTGGTGCGCACTCGCAAGCGCACCTCTATGGCGCTGATCCTGGAAAGCGGCGAGCCGCGCCTCGTACACGACTTTGCCACCCTGCTGGGCTACGGCGCTTCGGCCATCAACCCCTATCTGGCGCAGGAGACCATCGGCAGCCTCATCAGTGAGGGGCTGCTGGACAAGGACTACTACGCCGCCGTCGAAGATTACAACAAAGCCGTGCTGGCGGGCATCGTAAAGATCGCCTCCAAGATGGGCATCTCCACCATCCAGTCCTACGCAGGCAGCCAGATCTTTGAGGCGTTGGGCCTGAGCCAGGAAGTAGTCGACAAGTACTTTACCAATACTGTTTCCCGCGTGGGCGGCATCACCATCCACGATATTCAGAACGACCTGGAAGCCCGCCATCAGGAAGCCTTTGACCCCCTGGGCCTGGACATCAACCGTGAGCTGCCCAGCCTGGGCGCCCACAAGTTCCGCAGCGGCCCCGCTGCCGAGCAGCACCTGTACAACCCGCAGACCATCCACCTGCTGCAACAGGCCTGCTGGACCGGCAATTATGACACCTTTAAGCAGTACACCGCCGCTGCCGCCAACGAGGGCGGTGACGCGATGCACCTGCGCAGCCTGCTGGACTTCAACTATCCCGAGGTCGGCGTGCCGCTGGACGAAGTGGAGAGCGTGGACTCCATCGTGAAGCGCTTCAAGACCGCTGCCATGAGCTACGGCGCGTTGTCCGAGGAAGCCCACGAGTGCATGGCCATTGCAATGAACCGCCTGGGCGGCAAGTCCAACACCGGCGAGGGCGGCGAAGCCGAGGACCGTTTTGGCACCGAGCGCAACTCCGCCATCAAGCAGGTGGCCTCCGCCCGCTTCGGCGTGACCAGCAAGTATCTGGTCTCCGCCAGCGAAATTCAGATCAAGATGGCCCAGGGCGCTAAGCCTGGCGAGGGCGGCCAGCTGCCTGGCGGCAAGGTCTACCCCTGGGTTGCCAAGACCCGCAACTCCACCACCGGCGTGGGCCTCATCTCTCCTCCGCCGCATCACGACATTTACTCCATTGAGGACCTGGCCCAGCTGATCTATGACCTGAAATGCGCCAACCGCAAGGCGGCCATCAACGTCAAGCTGGTCAGCGAGGCCGGTGTCGGCACGATTGCCGCCGGTGTTGCCAAGGCCGGCGCCGAAGTCATCCTGATCTCCGGCTTTGACGGCGGCACGGGCGCGGCGCCGCGCAACTCCATCCACAACGCAGGCCTGCCCTGGGAACTGGGCATTGCCGAGGCACACCAGTGCTTAATTATGAACGGCCTGCGCAGCCGCGTGCGCATTGAAGCGGACAGCAAGCTGATGAGCGGCCGCGACGTGGCCATCGCCGCCCTGCTGGGTGCCGAGGAATTCGGCTTTGGCACCGGCCCGCTGGTGGCCATGGGCTGCGTGATGATGCGCGTCTGCAACCTGGACACCTGCCCCATGGGCATCTGCACCCAGAACCCCGAACTGCGCAAGCGGTTCAAGGGCAAGCCCGAGTACATCATGAACTTTATGCGCTTTATGGCTGAGGACCTGCGCGAGTACATGGCCAAGCTGGGCGTGCGCACCGTTGACGAACTGGTGGGCCGCACCGACCTGCTGAAGGTCAAGCCTGCCCCGGCAGGCTCCCGCGCCAGCGAGATGGACCTGACGGCGCTTTTGCAGAACCCGCTGATCGAGAACAGCAGCGTGCACTTTGACCAGAAGGCTGTCTACAACTTCCAACTGGAAAAGACGCCTGACATGAAGGTGCTGATGAAGAAGTTCAAGAAGGACTTTGACACAGCCGAGCCAAAGCCCATGACCGTTACGCTGGATGTGGGCAACACCGACCGTGCTTTTGGCACGATTTTTGGCAGCGAGATCACCGCCAAGTTCGGCAACACCCTGCCGGAGGATACCTTCCATGTGGTATGCCACGGCTATGGCGGCCAAAGCTTTGGCGCCTTTATCCCCCGCGGCCTGACGCTGGAACTGGTGGGTGACGCCAACGACTATCTCGGCAAGGGCCTGTCCGGCGGCGAGATCGTCGTGTATCCGCCCAAGGAAGTCACCTTTGACCGCAGCGAGAATATCGTTATCGGCAACGTGGCGCTGTACGGCGCTACCAGCGGCAAGGCCTTTATCAACGGCGTGGCGGGCGAGCGCTTCTGCGTGCGCAACTCCGGCGCTGTGGCCGTTGTCGAGGGCGTGGGCGACCACGGCTGCGAGTACATGACCGGCGGCACGGTGGTCGTACTGGGCAAGACCGGCAAGAACTTTGCAGCCGGTATGAGCGGCGGCATCGCCTATGTGCTGGACGAGGATTGGGACTTCTACCAGCGTGTGAACAAGGATATGGTCAGCCTGGAACCCGTGGAGCACAAGTACGACGTGGCTTTGCTGAAAGACCTGATCCGCGAGCATGTAGAAAAGACTGGTTCGCCCCGCGGCAAGGAGATTTTGGATAACTTCGGCGAGTATCTGCCCAAGTTCAAGAAGGTACTGCCGCACGATTACGACAAGATGCTGCGCTTGATCGCCCAGATGGAAGAAAAGGGCGAGGACAGCGAGCAGGCGCAGATCGAAGCATTTTACGCGATGAAGAGCACGAAGTAAGGGAGGCAGAGTATCATGGGTAAACCGACAGGCTTTATGGAGATCAAACGGCAGACCAGCATGGAACTGCCGCCCGAGGAACGCATCCAGAACTTTAACGAATTTCATGTGCCGCTGCACACCGACGAGCAGCAGGCCCAAGGTGCCCGCTGCATGGACTGCGGCGTGCCCTTCTGCCAGAGCGGTATGCTGCTGGGCGGCATGTACAGCGGCTGCCCGCTGAATAACCTGATCCCGGAGTGGAACGATCTGGTGTATCAGGGCAAGTGGGATCTAGCCGTACACCGGCTGATCGCTACCAACCGCTACCCGGAGTTTACCAGCCGGGTCTGCCCCGCTTTGTGCGAGGCCGCCTGCACCTGCGGCATGGCCACCGGCGACCCGGTGACCGTGAAAGAGAACGAACGCGCCATCGTAGAATACGGCTACGAGAGCGGCGCTATCCACGCCGTGCCGCCGCCGGCACGCACCGGCAAGACGGTTGCGGTCATTGGTGCAGGCCCTGCGGGGCTTTCGGTAGCCGACCTGCTGAATAAGCGCGGCCACAAGGTGACTATTTATGAGCGCGAGGACCGCCCGGGTGGCCTGCTGATGTACGGCATCCCCAACATGAAGCTGGAAAAGTGGGTCATCGACCGCCGCGTGAAGATCTTGCAGGATGAAGGCATTGAGTTTGTGATGAACGCCGATGTGGGCAGCAACGTCAGTGCTGAGGAATTGCAGGACAAGTATGACGCCGTAGTGCTGTGCTGCGGTGCCAAGCAGGCCCGTGACATCACCGCCCCCGGCCGCGATGCACAGGGCATCTACTTCGCCGTGGATTACCTGACCAGCGTGACCCGCAGTTTGCTGGATTCCAACTTTGCGGATGGTAAGGCGGTTTCGGCCGCAGGCAAAAAGGTGCTGGTCATTGGCGGCGGCGACACCGGCAACGACTGCGTGGGCACGGCCATCCGCCAGGGCTGCGAGAGCGTGATGCAGCTGGAAATGATGCCCTGCCCCCCTGCCGAGCGTACCGCAAACAACGCCTGGCCGGAGTGGCCCCGCGTGTTGAAGACCGACTACGGCCAGCAGGAAGCCATTGCCAAGTTTGGCAATGACCCGCGCGTTTACCAGACCACCGTGAAGGAGTTTTACAAGAACGAAGCCGGGCAGGTCTGCGGCGCGTTGATTGCCAAGCTGGAAAGCCGGGTAGTGGATGGCCGCCGCCAAATGGTTCCTACCGGTGAGGAGTTTGCTGTGGAGTGCGATCTGGTGCTGATTGCCGCTGGTTTCACCGGCTGCCAGCCCTATGTGGCCGAAGCCTTTGGCGTAGACCTGACCAAGCGCGGCACCGTGGCCGATACCAAGTATGCCACCAACGTGCCCAAGGTGTTCGCCTGCGGCGATATGCGCCGCGGCCAGAGCCTTGTGGTATGGGCCCTGCGTGAGGGCCGCGACACGGCAGCTGTGGTGGATGAGAGCCTGATGGGGTACACCAACCTGTAACCTGCTTTGCAAAGAAAGCAGGAAAGAAATTCTAATATTTCCCAGAAAAACAGGGGATGCAGCGGCATAGCTGCATCCCCTGTTTTTGTGCGAAAAGACAGACAGCAAAAGAGGATGTGACCGATTCCCGTCACATCCTCTTTTTGTGATGCTATATTAAAAGTTTCTTTACTTACTTTCTTTTCAAAGAAAGTAAGTTACTGCCCGCATGGCAGCGTAAACACGAAGCGGCACCATTTGCCTTCCTCGCTTTCGGCGTGGATCTGACCGCCGGAAAGGTTGATGAGAATCTTGCAGATATGCAGGCCCAGGCCGCTGCCGCGGGTATTCATACCGCGGGAACGGTCCTCTTTGTAGAAGCGCTCAAACACAAAAGGCAGGGCTTCGGGGGCGATGCCTGCGCCGGTATTCTCGATGCGGACCTCCACCATGCTGCCGTGCTTCTCGGCGGCAAAGCTGATAACGCCGCCTGCCGGGGTGAACTTGATGGCGTTGTCTACAATGTTGTACACGACCTGATGCACAAAATCCGGGTCGGCGCAGATCATCAGCGGCGGGCCGCCAAGGCCCTGGATGTCGATCTTGCCATCCTCGATGCGCTGTTCGTCCGAGAGGACGACATCGGTCACGGTCTGCCACAGGTCGTAGTTTTTTGCGTGGATGGGCACCTCGCCGGCTTCCAGCTTGGTGATGTCCAGCATGTTCTGCACCAGGCGGGCCAGGCGGCCGGTCTCCTGGGAGACAATGGCCAGGTAACGCTGGTTTTCCTCGGGCGGGATGGTGCCGTCCAGCATGCCGTCGATAAAGCCTTTTATGGTGGTCATGGGCGTGCGCAGCTCGTGGGCGATGTTGCCCATGAACTGGCCGCGGGAGTTATCGATGGTCTGCAGGCGGGCAGCCATGTTATTGAAGGTGGTGGCAAAGTCGGCCAACTCCACACAGCCGTCCACCGGTGCACGGGCGGTAAAGTCGCCGCTGCCCAGGCGGCGGGCGGCCTCGCTGATGTCCTCGATGGGGCCGGTGATGCGCTTGGCCAGCACCCAGCACAGCAGGCTGCACAGCAGCAGGATGGCCGCGGCCGAGATGCCGAACATGGCCAGCATATCCCTCATATAACTGGCCAGTGCCGTCATGGGGCTGGCGGCAAACAGGTAGCCGGTGTAACCGCCTACCTCAACACGGCGGCCCGCGGTATAGTATTTGCCGCTGTAGACGCCGCCCAGAGTGCCGGTTTTAAAAATGTTGTCGCCGGTGTCCATCTCGGCCAGCATGTCGGCGGGGATGGGCTGCTCGGTAAAATCTTCGCTGCCGGTGTGCAGCAGAATGTCGCCGTTTTCGTCGGCCACGAACAGCACCGCGCCGGAGGAAGTGGTGAACAGGTCAAAGCCGTTGCGGGCGTTTTCCCTGGCCTGCTCATTATCCAGCGGGCGGGTCAGAACAGAGCCATCCTCAGCGAATTTCTCGCAGAGTTTCGATGCACCGTTCAATATATCGTTCAGGGCGGTGCAGCGCTCCTGCACAAAGTAGGCGGCGGAGAGTGCTGTCTGGATGGCGCACATGACGCTCAGGCCCAACACCAGCACTACGGCAATGGTCGAGAAGAACTCCCGGCTGATGGTGTTGCGGCGGCTCATTCCTTGACCTCGAACTTATAGCCGACGCCCCATACAGTCTTGAGGTTCCACTGCTCGGAGGCGCCTTCCAGCTTCTCGCGCAGACGCTTGACGTGGACGTCGATGGTGCGGGAGTCGCCGTAATACTCAAAGCCCCAGACCTCATCCAACAGCTGGTCACGGGTGTAAACGCGGTTGGGGTGGCCCGCCAGGCAGGCCAGCAGCTCCAACTCCTTGGGCGGGGCCTCGACGACGTTGCCCTTGACTTTCAGCTCGTAGCGGTTCA
>OLRT01001682.1_pt1 | contig 15045 bp, 13 predicted proteins | sample 1672021 | NCBI WGS metagenome assembly OLRT01 (sample SAMEA3136637, study PRJEB25190) | human gut metagenome | reverse complement strand
CGATCATGAAAGATTTCCGGCTCAAAGATCTCTGGACCAAAGATACCGGTTCCCTTTCTTCAGGAGATACTGCCTGGACAGGCAGTGGATGGACAGGACAGCCTCTGATGATGAAATGGCCCAAAGAAATAAAAGCACATATGAATATGTACGAAGAAGCCCAAAACGATGATAACCTGGTAGAAGTGATCTATGCCTGCATGGATGGGTATGTTTATTTTCTGAATCTCCGTACAGGAGAAGCTACCAGAGATCCTCTGTTTCTTGGATTTACTTTTAAAGGTGCCGGTGCTCTTGATCCCAGAGGTTATCCAATCCTGTATGTAGGAGCAGGATATAACAACAACGAAGGTACTGCCCGGGTATTTGTGGTAAATCTTCTGGACTGCAGTGTTATGTATACTTTCGGTGATAATGATGAATTTTCCCTTCGTGGATCTTTAAGTTTCTTTGACGGCTCCGCACTGGTAGATGAGGAAACAGACACGCTTATTTATCCGGGGGAAAATGGAATTCTTTATCTGATCCATCTGAATACACAGTACGACCCTGAGGCAGGAACCCTGTCCATCTCCCCGGATCAGACTGTAAAATGGCGATATTATGGAACCAGATCCAGCACAGAGTCTTTCTGGGTGGGAATGGAAGACAGTGCAGCAATCTATAAAGGCTATCTTTTTATTGCCGATAACGGTGGTAACTTCATGTGTCTGAACCTGAACACCCTTGAGTTGGTATGGGTACAGGATGTTCTGGATGATTCCAACTCCACGCCTGTTTTATCCATAGAAGACAACCATCTGTATGTATATGTAAGTACTTCTTTCCGCCTTGGTTGGCGAAGTTATGATTCTGCCACCATTCCTGTCTGGAAAATAGACGCAGAAACAGGAGAGATCATCTGGCATACCGATTATGAATGTTACACAGACGATGGTGTATCCGGTGGTGTTCAGTCTACCATTGCCAGCGGTAGAAACAGTCTTTCTGATTACATTTATGTAACTGTATCCAAAACGGGGGATAATGCTTCCGGAGTACTTGCCTGCCTGGACAAAAAAACAGGCAATAAAGTATGGGAACATAATTCCGCATATGCCTGGTCTTCCCCTGTATGCGTTTACACCAAAGATGGTACAGGAAAAGTCCTCTACTGCACCAGTGCAGGAGACATGCATCTTCTGGATGGAGTTACCGGTGAAATACATGATACTCTTTCTATCAGCGAAGGTGTCATTGAAGCTTCTCCTGCTATTTACGGAAGTTATGCGGTAGTAGGCACCAGGGACTGCAAAATCTGGGGGATCCAGTTACAATAATTACCATAATGGCCTACACAAAAACGAATTGCTTTTTTATCAATTCTGTATTATAATCAGAAAAGGACAAAGGCGTCTGACATTTTTTTGTCAGACGTTTTTTTGCCAAAAAATCTGTGGAGGTGAAGTGTAGTGTCGATTTCTGTCCGCGAAATCATCACACTCAAAGAATTCAAAGCATTTAAACTTATTGCAGGTGAATCCGGATTGGATAATCAGGTCAGTTCCATTGGAATCCTGGATTATGAATATGCATTGCAGGATGGTGACAAACCCCGAAAATGGACATTTCGGAAGCGTGATTTTGTCATAAGCAGTCTTTTATTTGCCAAGGGACATCCGGAACTGCTGATCAGTGCAGTCAGGGACCTGTGTAATGATCAGATTGCTGCTCTGGCTGTCAAAAATGTCTGTTATGAAAAACTGCCGGCAGAAGTGATTGCCTATGCGGATAAACATGGACTTCCTATTTTTATGTTCGGGAGAGATGATGCCTATTTTGAAGATATCGTGGTAACTCTCAAAGAGAAGATTCGTGAAAGAGATAATCTGGAATTACAGGAACATCAGATACACATGCTTCTGAATCAGGAATTGGATCTGAAAGCCCAGCGAGAATTAAACCAGAAACTTCTCCCAGATCGTGTGACACCTTACCGGGTAATTTACTGTTACATCAAAGATACCGAACAGAAAATACGAGATTATCGCAAATATTATCCCGGCAACCGGATTTCAGGTAAAAAGCAGGATTCTTTTTATTATAAAAAAGGCTGTTTTATGATTTATTACACCAATTCCAGTGCAGATATCCGATCATCCAAAGAAATGCAGCAGTGCATGTCTTTCATAAAAGAACGTCTTCTTATGAAAGCAGAAGATTACTGGATCGGTATCGGTGAGATCAAAGATAACACAGAAGCCCTCACTGATGCAATGATGGAAAGTATCTGTGCCCAGCAATATGGACAACTCTATGATAAGGACAAAACTGTTTTTCACGAACTGGGAATCTATCAGATCCTTCTTCCCTGTTTCAGACAGAAATGGTTTCTGAACTACAGCAACAAGATCATCAATGCCATCCTGGACTTTGACCGTCAGAATAATGGTGACCTTTATAAGACCATGGAAGCCTATGTAAAAAATTATGGCAATATCCAGACTGTAGCAGATCATTTCTTTATGCATAAGAACAGTATCCGATATCGAATCAACAAAGTCCGGGAACTTACGGGAATGGAGGATGATTCAAGTTTTGATACACAGATTTTTCTGGCTTTTATGATTGATGAACTCAAACAGTGGTTTGAAGAAATCTAATTTTGCATTTTGTTTCATTTATTTAATCTTTTTATATATTTTATAGTGATAATTCAAGGGCGAATTGCTGTTGGCTTTAGAAGATTTGTACATAAAGTCTTATTTTTGTGTCTGTACATACAATTATAGGGCATTTTGTATAAATTACAAAAACTGACAGCTTTTTTTTGTAATTCAGCTAATGCTATTTGTTCACCGCTTCATTATAATAAAGTCCATAAAGTGACATCCAAAGTACACAGGAAAAAGTACAGCGGAATATAATAATGATTTTGCAGGAGGAGATATCATGAAAGAGCTTTCCAAAATAATCAGCAGCCTTCCTGAATCAGGAATTCGAAAACTGCAGGAAGCAGCAAGACAGGTACCTGACTGTATCCGTCTTGAAACAGGTGAACCAAACTTCATCACACCGGAATATATCTGTAAGGCAGCTACCAAAGCAATGGAAGATGGATTTACCAAATACACTTCTGTTCCCGGAATCAAAACACTGCGAGACGTAATCGCAGACGATTTTGAGAAAAGACTTGGTAAACGTTATGATATTGATGAGATCGTAGTAACAGGCGGTGCGACCATGGCACTTCAGCTTACTCTGGACTGTATCGGTAATCCAGGAGATGAAATTCTTGTTCCGGATCCAAGCTGGCCGGTATACACCATGCAGGTAATGGCAGCCGGACTGAAACCTGTTCCATATGTAATGCCTGCTGACAATGGTTTTGAACCAAAACGTGAAAATATTGAACCACTGATCACAGAACATACCAAAGCAATCATGGTCAATACACCATCTAACCCGACAGGTGCAGTATTCAGCGAAGAAACTGTTAAGATGATCATGGATTTGGCAAAGAAATATGATCTCTATGTTCTTTCTGATGAAATCTATGATTACCTGATCTATGAAGGCAAACATGTTTCCATGAAAGCAATGGACACCGATGAGAGAGTTATCCTGATTTCCGGTGCATCCAAAAAATACGCCATGACAGGATGGCGAATCGGTTATATCATCGCTCCGAAACCCATCGCTTCCCTGATCAATCAGGTTATGGTAACTACCATCGGAAATGCTACAGCAGTTGCTCAGAAAGCTGTAGAAGCAGCCATCACCGGACCTCAGGATTTTGTAGAAGAAAGCAAACGTCAGTATCGTGACCGCCGCGATTCCGCAGCAGCTATCTTTGATGAAGAAAAAGTTGGTTTCTATTATCCACATGGTGCTTTTTATATTATGGTTGATATTTCCTGTTGCGATATGGATTCAGAAGAGTTTGCTCTGAAACTTCTTGCAGAAGAAAAAGTAGCAGTTGCTCCTGGTTCCACATTTGGAGAGTCTTCCAGACAGATGATCCGTATTTCCTGCGGAACCGATAAAGAAGATCTCTGTGAGGGAATCCGCAGACTCTGCAGATTTATAAAAAAATATACAAAATAAAAGCAATCCTGTTTTTATCAAACAACCCTGCATAAATATAGAGTTTATGCCAGTTGTAATACAATTCTAAGGAGGAAGAATATTATGAAACTGATGAAAAAGGTAGCAAGTGTTGCTCTTGCAACAGCAATGACTGTAGCATGCGTAGGTGCCACAACTGTTTCAGCAGACAGCCTTAAAAACTATGGTGCAGATTATCTGGAAAGCGTAAAAGAAAAAGGCGAACTGGTAGTTGGATGTGATCCCACTATTGAAGGTGTTTGTTATCTGGATCCTGTTTCCGGCGACGTTACCGGCTTTATCCCGGAAGTGATCAACGGATATGCAGAAGAGATTGGCTGTACCGTAAAATGGGAAGTGCTTGAATGGTCAGCAATGCTTACAGCAGTAAACAGTGGTAAAGTAGACATGATCGCAGCAAACATGAACATGACTCTTGAGCGTGCTAGCCAGATCGTTTTCAGTGATCCTTACTTCGTAGACCATGGTAAAGGCTGTGTGGCAAAAGATTCTGAATACAACAGTCTTGATGACCTGAAAGGACAGGCTGTTAAGATCGGTGTAACAGAAGGAAGTGCTTATGAAGAACTGATTCCTCAGCTTTTCCCTGAAGCAGAAACAGTAACTCTTGCAGCAGGAACATGGCAGGATGCTCTTTCCTCCGGTCTGATCGATGTTGCTTTTGATGATGGTGTTGTATTTGCAGGACCTCTGGCAACCAACGAAAACATCAGACTTCTTGATGGCAACGGTCCATCTTATCTGAATGGATGTGCATTTGCAGCTGGTAACTATGTAATGAAAGATACTTTTAATCTTTATCTGCAGAGACTGAAAGTATCCGGTGATTATGCAGATATCTACAAACAGTATATGGGAACTGACTGGGAGCCGAACACTGACGTAGTTGCTTATTAAATTTAATAAGGCTTTATGATATTCGGGAAGGAGATGGAGACTGGCACTCCCATCTCCTTTTTCTGAAAACAGCTTCATTAAGACAGGAGGTATATTGTGAGCTTTAATTTACGTGTTTTTCGAACAACATTACCGGATTTTCTCAATGCATCCCTTGTAACATTGGAATATGCGATCATCGCTATCATTATTGCAATCTTATGGGGCATCATTATTGGATCTGTTAATTATAGGAAGGTCAAGGGAATCTGGAGAGTCACCAGTGCTTATGTTTGTTTCTTCCGGGAAACTCCATTGCTGGTACAGATTTACTTTTTATTTTTTGGTCTGAACAGACTGATACCTGTAAATGCAGGTGTGATCGGAGTAGCAGCACTTGTACTGAATGACGGTGCTTTTATTGCTGAGATTGTTCGTGGAGGACTTCAGTCTATCAATAAAGGACAGTCAGAAGCTGCGTATTCCCTGGGCTTTTCTAATTTACAGACACTTGTCTATTTTCTGATTCCACAGGCAGTCACCAAAGTACAGGATTCTGTCATGAACATGGTTGCCATCATCATCAAAGATACCTCTCTTTTAATGTGGATCACCATCACTGAGCTGACTTATATGGCACATCGTGTCAATTCCAAATATTATCAGCCACTGACTGCATATCTGGTTGCAGCAGCAATTTATATGATCATGTTCCTGGCAGTTCAGGGAATCAAAAAATTAATGGATCGGAGGTCACAGAATAAGTATGAGCTTAACTAGTCTGAAATTATTATTTTGGGATGTGCTCGTTGTTCAGGCACTTCCGGTTACATTACAGCTGATCGCAGGTTCCTTTGTCATGGCTTGTATCATTGGTCTCATTGGTGGTATTATTCGTGGTTTAAAAGTCCCTGTACTCAGCCAGATCCTTGGAATTTATGTACAGCTTTGTCGTGGTATTCCGGATATGCTGGTTCTTCTTTTCCTTTATGCAGTTATGACAAATGGAAGTACTTATTCCATTGCAGTTCTTGGAATCTCACTGATTCAGGGTGCTTATATCATGGAGATCATCAAAGGTGGTATCCTTTCTGTTGATAAAGGACAATGGGAAGCTGCAAAATCACTTTCTCTTCCTATTTATACCACACTTTTCCGAATCGTAATCCCACAGGTTATGCTTGTTGCACTGCCGGCCCTTATTGGACAGGTTGTCCTTCTGATCAAAGCTACCTCCGTTGCATCTACCATCGGATGTGTAGAACTGACCAAACGTGCAATGATTGCGATGTCCGGTTTTTCCAATGCGCTGATCGTTTATGGCTGTGTACTTGTTATTTTCTTTATTATGTGCCATGCACTTACCGTACTTGGAAAGCAACTTGAAAAATATGTAGTACAAAGGATTATGGGTGATAACTATGAGCGAGAATAAAGTAGTTCTTTCATTACAGAACGTAACAAAAAAATTTGGGAAACTTACTGTACTGGACGATATGAGTCTGGATGTACATGAACACGAAATTGTAGTTCTCTGTGGACCAAGTGGTGGTGGTAAAAGTACGCTGCTTCGCACCATCAATGGTCTTGAAAAAATAGACAGTGGTAAAATCTACTACAGGGATGAACTGATCACTAATAAAAATATCAAAGAAGTCCGAAAACATGTAGGTATGGTTTTCCAGAGTTTTAACCTTTTTGATAATCTGACGATTCAGGACAACCTGACTATCGCACCTGTAAAAATCTTAAAGAAAAACAAACAGGAAGCCATTGCCCAGGCACAGAAATATATGGACACTTTCGGAATTGGTGACAAAATGCACCATTATCCTCATCAGCTTTCCGGTGGTCAGAAACAGCGAGTTGCTATTGTACGTGCCATGCTGATGCATCCGGAAATTATGCTTCTGGATGAGATTACAGCAGCTCTTGACCCGGAGATGGTAAGAGAAGTACTTCAGGTAGTTCTGGAACTTGCAAAAACAGGAATGACCATGCTGATCGTCACACATGAGATGGAATTTGCCAGATCTGTAGCAGACAGAGTGATCTTCATGGATAAAGGTAATATTGTAGAAGAGAATACTCCGGAGCAGTTTTTTGACAATCCACAGACAGACAGAGCAAAACAGTTTCTGAACAGTTTCCATTATGAAACAGTGAAAAAATAACAGTGAAAAATAGAATATAAGAATATTGTATAAATCCTGAAATGGGTCATAATAACCTGGCTGACAGCAGGATACGACAACAGATAGTTATAAAAATTATTATAAAATCAAAATATTTTTTAAATATGGAGGAAAAGGACATGAAGAAAAAAGTATTAGCAGCAGTTCTGATGGCATCTATGGTAATGGGAACACTCCCCATTGCAGCAGCAGCAGACGAGTCAAAAGATCCAAGTGAATATAAGATCGGTCTGGTAACAGACGTAGGAGGAGTAAATGACGGTTCCTTCAACCAGTCCTCATGGGAAGGCCTTCAGAGAGCCGGAGAAGATCTGGGTGTAGAGATCAATTATCTGGAGTCTGCTACAGATTCTGATTATGTTCCGAACCTGGAGTCCTTCGTAGATGAAGAGTATGACCTGATCATCAGCGTAGGCTATATGCTGGCAGACGCTACCAAACAGATGGCAGAAGAAAATCCGGACACCAGATTTGCCATTATTGATGATGCCACGATTGATCTTGTTACCTGCCTGATGTTCGAAAACGAGCAGGGCTCCTACCTGGTAGGTTATATTGCAGGCCTGATGACCAAGACCAACAACATCGGTTTTGTAATCGGTATGGCAAACGAAACCATGAACCAGTTCGGATACGGATACTGCGCAGGTGCTATCGATGCAAATCCGGATATCACTGTTCAGCAGTTCAACGTAAACTCTTTCGCAGATTCTGCTTCCGGAAAGACCAATGCCAATACTGCTATTACCAATGGTGCTGACATCATCTTCCATGCAGCAGGAGCTACTGGACTTGGAGTTATCGAGGCCTGCCAGGAAGCTGGTATCTATGCCATCGGCGTAGACAGCGACCAGTCCTCTATCGCACCGGAAACCATCATCACTTCCGCTATGAAACGTGTAGACAATGCTGTGTATGACTGCGTAGAAGAGCTTCTGGATGGTACTCTGGAAGGTGGAGTTAAGACTTATGACCTGGCTGCAGGCGGTGTAGATATTGCTCCGACTACCGATCTGCTTCCGGAAGATGTACTGAAGAAAGTAGAAGAAGTAAAACAGGATATCGTTGATGGCAAGATTACTGTTCCGGCTACCAAGGATGAGTTTGAAGCAAAATACGGCGATGTATATCAGTTAGACTAATTTCTGGCAGCACCATCATATATGAAAGTCAGCTGCTATGCGCCTTTGGCGCTCCCACAGTATTCGTAATTCAGGCTATAGCCCTGTTTACTCATACGGTTCGACCTGTCCGATAGCTGTGAACCCGCTCATGCAAATATGACTCTTTCATGGCTGCCGTCCAGGATTTTCACAGTAAACAAAGCATTTCACAAAAACAAGAAACAGGAACTATGGCAGTCCTCCACTCCAGTTTGGGGTGGGGGCTGCTTTCCTTGTAAGGTATGTAAAAGGAGAAAAGAATGAGAGAAATCTCAATGGAGCGGGTGAACAAAACCCGTGAGAATATTCTTGATATTATCAAAAGTCCGGTTCTGACTCATGAGCAGAAAGTAGCCAGTCTGGCAAATCAGGCAGACTCCCTGATGGAGGTGCTGGATCTGCCGGAAGGCCTGGACGAACTTTTAAATGTTTCCATTGAAACAAAATGCATCTGCGATCTTTCCGAAGGCCATGCGCCTCTGCGTCCCCGTTATATTGTGCCGGACTATGCAAAGTTTATGAAAGAAGGAAGCAAATTCCTGCAGCTGGACCCGCCGAAGGATCTGTATGAAGCATTGAACAGCCTGCTGATTTTTTACAAGCATGTTCCCAGTGTGACCAATTTCCCGGTGTATGTAGGACAGCTGGATCAGCTTCTGGAGCCGTTCATTGACGATGTGCCGGAAGATCAGGCGAAAAAGCTGTTAAAGATGTTTATGACCCACATCGACAGAACTGTTCTGGATTCTTTTTCACATGGAAATATCGGCCCGACAGCGACAAAAGCTGGACGGCTTTTACTGGAAGTGGAAGAAGAACTGGAAAATGCAGTTCCCAACCTGACTATGAAGTACGAAGAAGGCGTGACAGACGATGCCTTTGCGCTGAAAGCCATTGAGTGTGCACTGCACAGCGCAAAACCCAGCTTCGCAAATCATGCTATGTTCAAGAGTGAACTGACAGAAAATTATGTAATCGCCAGCTGCTACAACGGTCTGCCTTATGGAGGCGGTTCCTATACACTGTGCCGTCTGGTCCTGGGAAATATCGCAAAAAGATCAAAAGACATCAAGGATTTCAAGGAAAATCAGCTGCCGTATGTGATGGACATTATGGCGCGTTACATGGATGCACGTATCAAATTTGAAGTAGAAGAGAGCGGCTTCTTTGAGAATAACTTCCTGGCAAAGGAAGGCTTTATCCACAGAGATCGTTTCACAGCCATGTTTGGACTGGTAGGACTGGCAGACTGCGTCAACCTGCTTCTGGAGAAAGAAGGAAAGACCGGACGTTTTGGCCACGATGAACATGCCAACGACCTGGGTGTGGAGATTATGGACATTATCAAAGATTTTAATGACCATCATTTCAACCCGTACTGCGAAGTGGCAGGAGGACACTTCCTGCTTCATGCACAGGTAGGTCTGGCAGAAGATGAAAATGTAACACCGGGAACCCGTATCCCCATCGGCGAAGAGCCGGAAGAGCTTATTGACCAGCTGATGGTACTGAGCCGTTTCCACAAGTATTTCCCATCAGGAACTGGAGACATTTTCCCCATTGACCTGACCGTACACAAGAATCCGGAATATATTCTGGATATTATCAAAGGTGCATTCCGCAAAGACCTGCGTTACCTTTCTTTCTATGCCAGCGACAGTGATGTGATCCGCGTCACCGGTTATCTTGTAAAACGTTCTGAAATGGAAAAACTGGATGCAGGACAGGCAGTTCTCCAGGATACCACGGCCCTGGGCCTTGGAGCATCCAAGAACGGACATATTCTGGAAAGAAAGGTACGCTGATGAAAGCAGTGGTCAACCGCATCATTCCTTTCAGCAGTGTGGATGGGCCGGGGAACCGGACGGCGGTTTTTCTGCAGGGCTGCAACATCAACTGCAGATACTGCCACAATCCGGAGACCCGCGCTCTGTGTGTTTCCTGCGGACGGTGTGTGGAAACCTGTCCGGCAGGAGCATTGGAGAAGAAGGACGGCAGGATCGTTTACCATGCAGAAAAATGTGTGCAGTGCGATACCTGTATCCACGTCTGTCCAAACAACAGTTCCCCCAGAACCTGGGAAATGACTCCGGAAGAGGTCTATGAAAAAGTAAAAAAACAGATTCCGTTTATCCGGGGAATCACGGTTTCCGGAGGAGAATGTATGCTTCGGCCGGATTTTCTGCTGGAATTGTTCCGTCTTGCAAAGCAGGACGGGCTGACAGCGTTGATTGACAGCAACGGAACCATTCCATTTCAAAACTATCCAGAGCTTTTGGAAATCTGCGATGGGGTGATGCTGGATATCAAGGCCTTTCATGACGAAGACCACAGGCACATTACTGACAGCACCAACCAGACAGTGCTGGAAAATGCGGTGTATCTGGCAGAACAGGGAAAACTGTTTGAGGTAAGATGCGTAATTGTACCGGATCTGTATGATACCGAAAAGAGTATCCGGGATATGGCAGTGTTTCTGGCACCTTATCTGGAAAAACATCCTTTCCGGATCAAGGTGATTGCCTACCGCCCTATGGGAGTGCGGGAAGCCTACGCCCACTACCAGGTGCCGTCCAAAGAATATCTGGAGCATTTGGCGGACATCCTGAGAGAGTACGGATTTAAGGATATTATAATTATATGATGCCACAGGGGACCAAAGTCAAAAAGCTGTTCGTGCCTGCACGATAAAGTTTTTGACCTTGGGACCCGCTAAATATGAAGAAGAAGCGATTTACGCAGTAAATCCGCGGATTCTGAATGTTTGCAGGACTGCGGGGTGCTGTGTGCCAGTGGCACACGTTTAGCACCGACCGTAGTGAATACGAAGATACGAAGCACGGAGCAGTCCGTTTGGCATCGAAAAAGAAAGAACAATACAGAGGAGGGAAAGAGTTTGGGCCGGGAAAGTCATTTAGATGAGAGCAAGGTCGTTATCCGGATGAAGGATATTGTAAAGAAATTCGGTGACTTCACTGCGAATGATCAGATCAACCTGACCGTGCACAAAGGCGAAGTACACGCCATCCTGGGAGAAAACGGTGCAGGAAAGAGTACACTTATGAACGTGCTATGCGGATTGTACAAGCCAACCAGCGGCCAGATTTTTATCAACGAAAAAGAAGTACAGTTTTCAAGCCCGAAAGATGCCATTGACATTGGTATCGGTATGGTGCATCAGCATTTCATGCTGATTCAGCCCTTTACAGTAACAGAAAACATTATTCTGGGTATCGAACCGGTGAGAGGCCTGGTGATCGACAAGGCAGCAGCCAGAAAGAAAGTGATGGAACTTTCCGAGCGCTACAACATGAAAGTCGATCCGGATGCCAAGATTGAAGATATTTCTGTGGGAATGCAGCAGAGAGTAGAAATCCTGAAAGTTCTTTACCGGGGTGCCAACACGCTGATTCTGGATGAGCCCACAGCTTCCCTGACTCCCCAGGAGATCGAAGGCCTGATGGAGATCATTCAGAACCTGACTGCCGATGGAAAGAGTATCATTCTGATCACCCACAAACTGAAAGAGATTACTGCATCCTCTGACAACTGCACCATCATCCGTCAGGGAAAATACATCCGCACCGTAAAAGTCAGCGATGTCAGCGAAAATGATCTGGCAGCTATGATGGTGGGACGTGATGTGAATTTCAAAGTAGAAAAGAAAGAGCAGAAGCCAGGCGAAGTGGTTCTGGATGTCAAAGACCTTCATGCAAAAGACTATCGAGATGTAGAGATTTTAAAAGGTTTGCGTTTAAATGTCCGTAGAGGCGAGATCGTCGGCCTTGCAGGTGTGGACGGCAACGGACAGACCGAGCTGGTGGAAGTGCTGACAGGACTGCGAAAAGCCGAGTCCGGCCACGTTACCCTTCTTGGAAAGGATGTGTTCAACAAGTCCTCAAAAGAGACCTTCGAAGCAGGTATTTCCAGTATTCCGGCAGACCGTCAGAAACATGGATTGGTGCTGGAGTTTTCTGTAGAAGACAATATGATTCTCCAGCATTTTGAAGAAGCGCCGTTCTCCAAAAACAAGTTCCTGGATCGGAAAGCGATCCGGCAGCACGCTCTGGAACTGATGGAAAAGTTTGATATCCGTCCCAGAGGAAGTGAGGGCCGTCCGGCCGGAACTCTTTCCGGAGGAAACCAGCAGAAAGTCATTATCAGCCGAGAGGTGACTAATGACAAAGATCTGTTGATCGCAGTGAACCCCACCCGTGGTCTGGATGTAGGAGCCATTGAGTTCGTTCACAAATATTTGGTGGAACAGAGAAACAAAAACCGTGCAATCCTTCTGGTATCCTTTGAGCTGGATGAGATCATGAGTCTGTCTGACCGGATCGAAGTTATTTTCGATGGCAAGATCACAGGAAGCGTTTCTGGAAAAGACGCAGATGAGAAGGAATTAGGCTTTATGATGGCAGGAGGTAAGAAGCATGAATAAGAAAAAAAGTATCTTAGATGGAAACGTGCTTTATACAATCATTGCCATTATCGTGGGATTCCTGATCGGAGCGGTTTTCCTTCTGATCGCCGGCATCAGCCCGGCAGCAGCGTATGGAAAGCTGATAAACAGTATTTTCAGCAAACCTAAATATCTGGTATGGACATTGACTTACGCAAGCCCCCTGATTTTCACCGGACTGAGCGTGGCATTCTCCTTTAGAACCGGTGTGTTCAACATCGGAGCTGAGGGACAGTTTGTAGTGGGAAGCCTGGCAGCCTGCGTCATCGGTATTCTGGTAGACGTACCGGCTGTGATCCACATTCCGCTGTGTATCCTGGCGGCAGCAGCAGCAGGAGCCATCTGGTCTTTACTGGTAGGACTTCTGAAAGTAAAGAGAGGAATCCATGAGGTCCTTTCCTTTATCATGTTCAACTGGATTGCATTCTACTTATCCAACTATGTGGTAAACCTTTCTGCAGTTCACAAAAGCGGATCAGAGGCGACCAAAGACATCCTGGATTCGGCCCGGATTCTTTACCCCAAGCAGCTGATTGACATCTTAGGCTGCAGTGCAGCGAACTGGGGATTTGTCATTGCAGTGGTGGCAGCTGTGATCATCTGGGTCATCATTGAAAAGACCACACTGGGTTACAAATTAAGAGCGGTAGGATTCAACGGCAGTGCAGCATCTTATGCAGGTATTAACTCCGACCGTTCCGTGCTGACTGCACTGGGTATTTCCGGCGCACTGGCAGGTCTTGGCGGCGCTGTTCAGCTTCTGGGTATGTCCGGACGTCTGAGCCAGTTTGCGGGCCAGGAAGGATATGGATTCGAGGGAATCACGGTTGCACTGATTGGTGCGTCCAACCCCATCGGCTGCATCTTTGCCGGTATTTTCTACGGAGCTATGAAATACGGCGGATCAAAGCTGAGTATGGTAAAAGCGCCTGCAGAGGTTGTAGATATCATTATGGGATGTGTCATTTTATTCATCGCGATTTCCCATATTTTCAAAGCACCTCTCCAGAAACTGTTCCACAAGAAGGAGGGTAAATAAATGGATGCGATTATTAAAGATTTAGGACTTCTCATCAATGCGACCCTGATCGCTACGCCTCCCCTTCTGCTGGCAGCACTGGGTTCCTGTTTTACAGAGCGCAGCGGTACCGTCAACATTGGTATTGAAGGCATGATGACCATTGGAGCTTTTACAGGCGCCGTCGTAGGTCTGGAAACCGGAAACGGCTGGCTGGCATTTCTATGTGCCGGGCTTGCTGGTGCGGTTCTGGGCGTGATTCTGGCCATTGCCTGCATTTCCTTCCATGCAGACCAGACCATCGCCGGTACAGCTATCAACTTCCTTGGCCCGGGTCTTGCCATCTTCCTTTGCAAGGCCATGTACAACAACTCCACGGATACACCGGCAATGTCTCCCAGTTCCAAACTGCCCAAGCTGTTTGACGGAATGTTCCCGGTGGGAAGCTTCTGGAGCAATGTGCTGAATGTATATGCAGTGGCGTATCTGGTGTTCATTCTGGCAGCTGTGTGCTGGTTCGTGTTCTACAAGACCAGATTTGGCGCACATCTGCGTGCGGTGGGAGAGCATCCGGAAGCCTGCGAATCTCTTGGTATTGACGTATACAAAGTCCGCTACACCTGCGTGATTCTGTCCGGATTCCTGGCAGGCATGGGCGGCGGCTTCGTGACACTGGCCACCATCAACCAGTTCCGTCCCAGCGTTATTGTAGGACAGGGCTTCATCGCCATCGCAGCCGTGATCTTCGGAAAGTTTTCACCAGGCGGAGCCACCAAGGCGTGTCTGCTGTTCGGTCTGTGCAGCGGTATCAAATCCCTGGCAGGAAGCAGCAACATGGTTTCCCCAAACCTGATTTCCATGATCCCGTATGTGGTAACCATTCTGGCACTGGTGCTGTTCGTAGGAAAAGCACATACACCGGCGGCTAACGGAAAGCCATTCGTAAAATCCAAATAAATATTAGGGAGACGGCGAAAAAGCAGCCCTTCCACGAGGCAGCGGTTTCATAGGAATATGGAGCCGCTGCTTTTTTCTCAGGTGTGCGAGAGCGCTTTTCTTATGTACGCAGGGGGCTTGTATACGTGCGCAGAGGTCTTGTGTACGTGCGCGGGGGTCTATGATTATGAACGCAGATTCTGTTTGTTTTGCTGTTCGACTTTCGAATGCCTGTTATCCGCCTCTCGCGCTAACTCGCTTCGCTCAAACAGAGCGCTCTGGGCGGGC
>OLRT01001678.1_pt1 | contig 15054 bp, 13 predicted proteins | sample 1672021 | NCBI WGS metagenome assembly OLRT01 (sample SAMEA3136637, study PRJEB25190) | human gut metagenome | reverse complement strand
TATTCACAAATCTTATATCAGTTTTTAACGTTTACACAAAACTTGAAACGGTCTCGGAAACGCCGGAAGTAACTGCCACACCTGCACCAACGGCTACGCCCGCACCGACCACCGCGCCCGCTGAGAACACCGATAAGAAGGACAACACCACCAGCGAGCCGACTAAGACGGAGAAGCCGAGCACCGGTACTTCGACTTCCGGTGGGACGACAAAACCGGCAGCGACAAAAACACCGGCACCTGCTCCGGCAGCTACTCCGGCTCCTACCGCAAAGCCTCAGGTAAAATACACCTTCACGGTTCGCCGTCATGAGGCGACCTGCACCACGCAAGGCTACGATGAGCATATCTGCCATGAGTGGGGCGGCATGAACTATAATGACCGCTTTGTTCCGGCAAAGGGACACAGCTGGGATGGCGGTACAGTCACGAAGGCTGCTACTTATACCGAGACCGGTATTAAGACCTTCAAGTGCAAGGAATGCGATGAGACGCGTACCGAGGAAATCCCGTCTCTCGACAAGACCTATCATATTAAGAGCGTTGTTGCTCCGACCTGCACCGCTGAGGGTTATACCATCTATGAGTGCAACGAAGTCCCCGGTCTGACCTATAAGGGCGATTACAAGGCAAAGCTGCCGCACGCCTACGATGCCGGTAAGGTCACAAAGCCCGCCACCATCTACGAGAAGGGTACGAAGACCTTTACCTGCACTTCCTGCGGTGCTACATACACGGAAGATATTCCGGTAGTCGAGAAGACCTGGCATAAGGGCAATACGGTAGCGCCTACCTGCACAGAAAAGGGCTATACCATCTACATCTGCGACCAGGATTCCGCTCTGACCGAAAAACGCGATTATACGAATGCACTGGGTCATGCTTTGAACGCCGGTACAGTTACGACGGCAGCGACCTGTACGACAGCTGGTGTTAAGACCTATACCTGCACCCGTAATGGCTGCAATGAGACTAAGACCGAGGAAATCCCAGCACTGGGGCATAAGTGGGATGAGGGCACTGTTACCACGCCTGCTACCTGCGAGGCTGTTGGCGAAAAGGTCTTCAAGTGCCAGAATACCGGCTGCGCAGAGACTAAGACTGAGGAAATCGCGGCTCTGGGTCATAAGTGGGATGATGGTACTGTCACCAAGGCTCCTACCTGCACCGAGGATGGTGTTAAGACCTTCACTTGCCTGAATGATAAGAACCACACCTACACGGAACCTGTTCCTGCGACGGGACACGCTTGGGACGAAGGCGTTGTAACGAAGGAACCGACCTGCGAAGAAGACGGTGAGCGCACCTATACCTGTCAGAATGACAAGACCCATGTGCATAAGGAAGTGATTCCTGCACTGGGCTATACCTTCACGGAAACTGTCGTTCCTCCTACTTGCACCGAGGACGGTTACACGCTGCATACCTGCAATGAGAATCCCGCAAAGACCTATCAGGATACGCCTGTTGCTGCGTTGGGCCATCAGTATAAGGAAGTCACTACTCCCGCTAACTGTGGCGTTCCTGGCAGCGTAGACAATGTCTGTGAGCGCTGCAACGATAAGCAGCATGTGAAAGACCTTCCTGCAACTGGTGAGCATCAGTGGGATGAAGGCGTTGTAACGAAGGAGCCGACCGCTACCGAGACCGGCATCAAGACCTTTACCTGCACTGTTTGTAGCGCAACAAAGACCGAAGATATCGTCAAGGTACATACCCATGATTACACGCGCCTTGGCGAAATCGTTAAGGAGTCTTCCTGTGAGACCGAGGGCGAGCGTTGGGTGTACTGCAACTACGAGGGTTGCAACGAAAGAGTTCTGAAGCCTATGCCCGCTATCGGCAGCCACGACTGGGACTTTGCAAATGCCGAGTGTCTGAAAAAGGCTACCTGCACCGAGCAGGGCACTATGCGGGCGCGTTGCAAGCGCGATGCTTCTCATACTACGACCTACTCCTATGGTGGTACTGGTCATATCTGGGATGAGGGTGTCATCACTACCCAGCCCACTCGTGACGAGTATGGCATCAGGACGCTGCATTGCAAGAACTGTGACGCTACTACGACCGAAAAGGTTTTCCCCACGAAGTACACCTTCACAGTGACCGTTGTCCCGCCGACTTGCACCGAGGATGGCTACACGATGCACAAGTGCAAAGAGGATGACAGCCTCTCCTACAAGGACAACATTGTACACTCCACCGGTCACCATGCCGCCATGCGTGTCATTGAGCCTACCTGCAAGGAAGAGGGTCGTACCGAAATCTACTGCATCGTCTGCGGTGATGTGAGCAGCATTATCAATACCACACCAAAAACCAACAACCATACTTGGGATAACGGTGTCGTAACTACTCAGCCTACGGCTGAAAAAGAAGGCGTCAAGACCTATACTTGCAAGGTTTGCAATGAAACGAAGACTGAGACCATCCCGCGCCTGAACGCCAGCGGCAAGTAAGCTGTGAGCCTTTCAAAAGGCACAAGAAACACAAAAAGGAGCGTCTGCTTTGGCGGACGCTCCTTTTGCTGTGACTGAAAAAATGCATAAGTGCTCTTGAAAATCTTTTTGACATTGTTAGTCGCACTTGGTAGAATGATGACAGAAAAGAAAGAATGCAAATCCCATGGGGAAGGTTCTGATATGCTGCAGATTGCTATTATCGAAGACGAAGCAGATTTGGCTCAGCAGACAAAAGTTAATGCTGTTCGCTATCTTAACGAGCAAGGACTCGAAGGCAATATCGCGGTGTTTAACGATGGCATGGATATTGCTGATAACTACAAACCTATATGGGATATTATCAAACACTCCGAAGCCGTAGTCGGTAGAGCGGTAAATATCTGTGAACAGGGAATACAGCTCCGGACTGGGCGGAGCTTGCTTGATGTACTTGGATAAGACCGATACGCGAAAGCTGTCTTCCAAAGAAAAGATGTAGGTACGGATAAACGCCGCGTTGTTGGTGGTCAGTCTCTTGGCTGTATCGAGAATGTGCTGCTGGAACTGTTCATCATTCAAGTTGCCGACCGGCAAGCGATGGTCGCCATAAATTTGCAGACTGAGTACGATTGGCACAACGGAGTTGTCAGGTTCACAGTAATATAAGGAAGACAGTCGATTGAATCCTACATAAATATGGTCGATAGACAAGAGGGGATACCGTTCAGAAAACTCATCGGCTGTCATTCCGACACCATAACCAGAATCACTGTATCTCTTGATGTCCTTATAAATGATGAGAAATTGTTCTCGTGAAGAAAGATTTAATCTGGAAGATTCATTAGAAGATTTGAGTAAAATATCTCGAGTAAAAGTTTGCATATAAGATTTGCGTATAGAATGGACTTACTTGCGTCGATATGCTATAATATCATTAAAATACCCCCGAAAGGATATCGATTTTATGGCTAAGAAGAATACGAAACGCGGGTTCACACTTGTCGAACTCATTGTTGTACTGGTGATTCTGGCAATTCTTGCGGCACTGCTGATTCCGGCTCTTACCGGGTACATTGACAAAGCCAGAAAGAGTCAGGTTGTGGCAGAAACCCGGATGCTGACGCAGGCTGTGCAGACGGAGATGTCTACACTGTATGCATCAGACGAATACGCGACTCAATTAAATGCAGACACGCAAACATTTACGGCTGCAGCGAAGGATGGAAATCCGGTAACTCCGCATGAGCAAAAACTGGAAAATCTTGCAGACCGATATAATGCTATTGTAAAGCTTTCGGAGGTCCCTAGCCTTGCAAAAGGTACTGGCTCATTTTTTGCGGTTACAAATTATAATTGCCAACTCAAGTGGGTAGTTTACAAAGACGGAAAAGGATATTACGGTGTCTACTGTCAAGCAAACGGCTCGGTGAGTGCTTATAGTAAAAAAGAACTTACAGGATATGAAAAATGGTATTCAAAGTATATCGGGAAAATCGTCTGCGACAAAACCGCAGATTCGAATGACCCATATAAATCGCAGTGGATCCCACTAATTGTTTATAACAACCTTGGTGTTGAAGGCTATGATTTACCCTGATCGCTCATAAATCAAACGCAAAGCAGTTCACAAACAAAGCAAATACACACTAAAAAGCAAGAGTCCTCGGAGAAATCCGGGGGCTCATTTCTGTTATAGAGGTATAAGGATAATCGAAAGCTAGAATTGCAAGCAGCATACATTTCGCATTAGAATGTCAATCGTATCTGATGCCACGCTACATTGCCGTGCGTGGACTTGTCGGTCACGCCCTCGTCCACAAATCCGAACTTGGCATAGTAGGGAACAAGCCGGTCCTTGCAGGTCAGGACAAGACCTTTGCGGTCCTGCTCTTTCGCGTCGGCAATTGCCTTTTGAAGCAATTCACCCGCATACCCATGCTGGCGATATGCAGGCAGCGTATTGACACCGAAAATCATCTGCCATGCACCGTTTTCGTTGTGCATGGCGGCGTTCTCGTACATCTCATCAGTCAAGTCGGCGTCATCGGTCACGAACCCGTCCACGAAGGAAATGAGTTTGTCGCCGTCGTACATCAGCCAAAAATGATTCCCATAATGGGCAACTCTCTCGGCAAACTCAGCAGCAGTAGCAGCCTCAGCGGGAGGAAAACACTCGGCCTCAACGGCAGAAAGTGCGGGAACATCATCAGGAACAGCGTATCGAATCGTCATGGTCGTCGCTGTATCTCACAGGGATTTGCCGAGATTATAAGCATCCAGCAAAGCCTCAGTATGGTTCTTAGCATCTCCTGGCTCGGCAATGCCTTTGCCAAACACATAGCCTTTGAGCTCGGCCTTCTCAAAGCAATCGACCCAACCCTGCAACCCATTGTTAGCTTTGTCGATGGCGTGCGCATCGTCGTCAGCGGCGGTAGCGAGCATATAGATGTCGCGGAACTTATAGTCGGACTCGTACAGAGGATTCAGACGGTCGAGCAGCGTCTTCATCTGCCCGCACATCTCATAATAGTAGATAGGTGTAGCGAAGACAACAACCTCGGATTCCTTGACCTTTGCCATGATTTCGGCTACATCATCCTTCAATACACAACGGCCGGTTTTTTGGCAGGTCATGCATCCGATGCAGAACCGGATATCTTTGCCGCGCAGGGACACGAATTCAACCTCATGCCCCGAATCCTTCGCGCCGCGCTCGCATTCCTTTGCCAAAATCTCAGAATTGCTGTTTCCGCGCAGGCTGGTGGAAACTACAAGAACCTTCTTTACCATAGTATTAACGCTCCTTTTTGCTCTGATTTTTGCTCATTAAACGCAGAAAATCTGCCGTGCCAGCATCGAGCCGCTGTTAGTCTGCATGACCTTGTTGATGAAACCCTTGATATTTTCCTTGCTGTACTCGTTCTCGGTGGCGTTCACGATGTAATCGGCCTCAATGAGGATTTGGTAGTCGATGCCGTCAATATCTGTCAGGGTATGGTGATGGCTGACCAGATACGCAACGCGGTCCACCTGCGCCGGGGTCAGGCCAGTATCTTGCAGAAATTTCCGCACCAAGGGCCCGCCTTCGAGTTCCTGATGCTTGCCGTCAGCGCTGCCGTATTTCTTTCGGCAGAGAGGGCAGGCAATGTCATGCGTGATAGCGGCAACTTCCAGTATGTACTGCGTCTCGGCATCAATATGTTCGAGCTCGCCGATGGTCTTGGCGAATGTCCATACGCGAACAAGATGGTCGATGTCGTGGATGTTACCGTTAGAATAACAAATCATCTTCTCTAAAATTTCCGCAATAGTCATGCCTCATACCCTCCAATACCCTCAGAATTGCCGTTTGTCTTAGTCCGGAAAAACCTCGCCGAGTGCAAGCACCGCATTGCGTACACACTCAAGACAAGGGCAGAGCGGTTTGCCGGTTCCGACACCTTTCAAGTCCTTGCAGATAGTAGCGCCGCATTTCGCCTCAAACTTCTGCAGGAGTTCTTTAGAAATCCGAGGCGTTGCTTTGCCATCGGTCAGTATACCCGCCACCATCACAGCGCCAATAAGAGCGCCGCAGGTGCTCTCCATGCAGCCCATACCGGCAGCATACCCCGCCGTCAGCTTCATGAGGGTATCCTCACCGACAGGCAGCTTGTCCTGAAATACTTTGACAACAGACTGCGAGCAGTTGCACTTGCCGGTGGCTTTCAGTTCATACGCGGCTGCTGCGCGTTCCTCAATACTTTGCATATTATCACATCCTGTTTTCTTTCTATTATAGCACGGAGAGGCGTTATTGAGAACGCCTCCTTTTTTGATGTGAACAGCCTTTTAGGGCATAAAACACTCGGAAACAGCTAAAAATGCACAAAAAACACATATCTTGCTATTGAACATACAGCGAGATATGCTCGATTTTTATAGATTTGTTGCGATTTTTTATGGAAATCGGCGCAAAATCAAGGGTAACATGATGTAACAGTTGGTGCTCGGCTGGGAAAACTATGCGCAAAATATGTGCGGTGTTAGAGAAGACTTATGTATCTTGCCAGTGTAATATTGATATGTTACATTGACACAAAAATGACGATACAGCGCGATTGGGTCTGCGTTGGTTTTTGCCAATATTGCCCTAAGAACGGCAGTTTTTGAATTTTTACTCGGAAACAGCGTGACCGGCTCATTCGGAGCATATATTTATTGCGAACATTGTCGGTTTTTGTTGCAGAATTGGTTTTGGTATGATATTATTATTCAGTTACATGACATTATTTGGTTGTAAGAATAATGCCGAAAAAAATTGGAGGAATTATAATGCTTTCTAAGATTCGTGCTCTTAAAGAGAAAAAGGGGTTCACTTTGGTCGAACTCATCGTTGTGCTGGTCATCCTGGCTATCCTGGCTGCACTGCTGGTTCCCGCTCTCACCGGCTACATCGACCGCGCTAACAATGAGAAGGTTATCGCTGAGACCCGGGCTGCTGTTATGGCCGCTCAGACGATTGCTTCTGAGGAATACGCTAATAACACGAAAACCCTGTCCGAGGGCACTAGCGTGTTGGTTGATGGCACATCTACGCTTTATAACGCGGCAATTAAGGACCTGGCAGAAGTCAGCGGCAATGTTACTTCCGTGACTGTTTCCGATGGTAAGGTTACTGCCTTGACCTATTCTGGCACTAAGACCTGCTCCTACTCCAAGGCTGATGGCGCTGCTGGCTCCTACAGTGTCTCAAAGTAATTTGCGCACAACTCATATCAATATCACCTAACATTTCGACCTCCGTTTTTATGGAAACATAAAGGCGGAGGTCTTTTTAGGAGTTGTTAAAGTGCTTGAATTCAAATATATCAAGAATAAATACTGGCAAACATTCATACTTTCTTTTTTATTGGCGGCATTACTGTTTTTGCCAATAAGTCTCAGAGATGCAATGCAGGGGTATGTGTTTCATTATGCTGGTGACTATAACAACCAGTCTATGATGTTCTGGCAATATGCAAATCAATTTGTTAAAGATGGCGGCACATTCAGCTGGGAAACAGACATCGGAAGTAGTTTTGTAAACAGCTATTCGTTTCCTGTTCTTGGAAGTCCGTTATTTTGGGCGTCTTCATGGATTCCATCAAAATGGATGCCATGGGCAATGGTTCCACTCTTTTGCTTCAAGTTTGCTTTTGCCGGAGCGGGCGGATATCTATGGGTTAAAAGATGGGTGAAAAATCCAGATTATGCTATATTGGCAGGTATATTGTACGCTTTTTGCGGTTACAACATTTATAGCATATTTTATGCTAGCTTCCTTGATGTTACAGCAATGTTTCCCTACTTACTTACCGCTCTTGATGATGCAATTATTGATAAAAAGCGGAACTATTTTCCAATATGGGTAGCGCTCAATCTTCTCGTAAACTACTATTTCTTTATAGGAGAAGCAATTTTCCTAACCATATATTTTATTTTCATGCTAATTGGGAAGAAGTATACTCTTACGATTAAAATGTTTCTGCGAATGGCCTTGGAAACAATAATAGGTGTCACAATGGGTGCAGTGCTTGTTGTACCAGCGGCCATAAGTTTGCTACAGAATCCGAGAGTTTCGTCCTTCTTAAATGATTATGAATTTGTGATATATGATGAACCGCAAAAATATATGGCAATTCTTGCGAGCTTATTTATTATGCCCGATGCGCCATATCAAAACACACTTTTTAGTCAATCGGGAACCCAATGGCAGAATGTAACAGCTTACTTACCGGTAGTTGGAGTAACGGGTGGATTGGCGCTGTACCGTGCGAACAGGAAGCATCCTTTTGCGCAAATTTTGAAATTTTGCTTGATTTGCGCGTTTGTACCGATGCTTAATGCATTGTTTACACTTGAAAATGCGCGATATTATGCTAGATGGTTTTATATGCCGATTCTAGTCCTGTGCGCTGCAACAGCAGTGACCTTAGATGATGAAGAGCTATATCGAGCTGAATGGAAGGACGCTTGGAAATCGGTATTGATGGCTACGGCGTTTTTTGCTGTGCTTGGCTTGGTTCCAAGTGATGTGCCTATACTTGGGCTTCAACTAGGTGTAACGGAAAGCGCAAGCATTTTTTGGCTACTTTGGGGGATAAGTATTGCTGGCGTTATTTCGTGTGGCATATTGTGCAAAAAGTATCAAGAGACAAACAGACTTGCTTCAGTATTGACATCCGCAGTTTTACTGTTCTCTCTTATATATGGCGAAGCACACATGATGCTAACGAGATATGTAACAGATACAGATATTGGAGAACATACATGGTATGCAGGTTATGAAGACCTCGAAAATGTCGCAAATATACTACCGCAGGATGAGTATTATAAAACGGACAGCATATCGCTATCAAACTATAATTTGGTTTTAGGCCATAGCAGTGAATCTTTCTTCAGTTCATTGGTGTCTCCGGGCATTTTTTCTTTTTACAATGCCATTGGATATTATAGAGATGTCAAGTCTATTGTGCCACAAGCCGAGTATGCTCTAAGAAGTCTTTTGAGTGTGAAATATTTGATAAATGATATTGAAGAAGAACAATCTTGGAGCGCCAACGCATCCACAAAGGACACGGAAATTGAAATAAGCAACAAGAAAGATGTACTAAATCTATTTGAAGTAAATAAAAACGCCGAGAACAAGACATATGAACCAACAGAATGGTCTGTGAATTGGAAAGAAGCTGGCAGAACATCCGAGTGTGTGATTTACGAAAATCAGAATTTTATCCCGATGGGTTTTACCTATGACTACTACATTTCAAAAGACCAATTGGCAGAAGTGGAGGTAGGAAAACGCTCCAATCTGCTTCTAAAAGCTCTCGTTCTGACCGATGAACAGATTGAAAAGTACGGCGATAAGCTGCAGCAGCTGCCAGAGACTGAGTTTGACAAGCTGACCTATTCGGACTTTGAAAAGGACTGCGCAGACCGGCGAGAACAAACAGCCGATACATTCGAAACAAACAATTACGGTTTCACGGCTACGACAAGCTTTGATACCGACGAACTCGTATTTTTCAGCGTTCCTTATGAGAAGAACGCCTTCACTGCTACGGTCAACGGCGAACCGGTCGATGTTGAGGAAGTGGATTGCGGTCTTATGGCTATTCCGGTTCCGGCAGGAGAAGCAGACATCGTTGTGACTTACCACACACCCGGCCTAAAAGAGAGTATTACCATTTCGATTGCTGGTATTATTATCTGGATTCTATATGCGCTTGTATGCTATAATAAGGGCAAGAAAAAGGGTACGCCTGAATTACAGGAAGCCGAAGAAAGCACCGAAGCAGTAGAGTAATTCGAAAAGGGGCAACATCATGCCAAGACAGCAACCATCAAGTCCTAAAAAGAAGCGCAAGCAACTCGGCTTCGAAGACTGGTATGAGATTGCCAAGAAATACTACGAAGAGCACGGTGACCTCCTTGTACCTCGAATCTATGAGGATGAAGAAGGGCATAAACTGGGCCGGTGGATTGAGCGGCTGAGAGCGTTCTATAATGGGAACCCGAAAATCAAAGTCGCGCTGACTCAGACGGGCATTACGATGCTTGAGAAAATCGGCATGGTTTGGAAACTCGAAAACCGGTATCCATGGCCGGAATGGTATCTGCAATGCAGGCTGTATTGTGCAGCCAACGGTGACCTGCTCGTACCAAAAATGTACAAGAATGAGCAGTATGCGCTCGGTAACTGGATTGGCGAACAGCGCAAAAAATATAAAAAAGGAACGCTCAAACCCGAACAAGTCGAAGCCCTCGAAAAAGTTGGCATGGTCTGGGAACTTGTGGACCGAGATGTCTGGGAGAAACGCTACAATGATGCTTACGCTTACTACAACGAGCACGGCAATATAGATGTGTCGCCTAATGTCTTGACGGCAGGCAATATGTATCTGCGTGACTGGCTGATAGCGCAGAAGAGTTTGTATCAAGAAGCCAACTGCGAGACAGACCTTGACTGGGAGCGCCACGACCTGCTGGATGACATCGGAATGGACTGGGAAAAGCAGGTTGGCAGAAAATCCTATAGCTACGCATATCGAGCGCAGAGGTATTATAATGAATTCGGCAACTTGGATGTGCCGGAGGATTATAATGACATGATGGGCGGCAATCTCCACGAATGGGTGAAGCGCCAGTGGAGACTTTATCATCGCCCGACAACGGACAAGTCGGATGCCTACATAAGCAAGAAGAAAGAACTTGAAAACCTTGGCTTTGATTGGAGCTGCGAAGGTCGCTGGGATTGGGATGCCAAAGAAGCTACTTGGCTGCAAAACTACAACGGTATCAAAGCCTATGTGGATGCGAACGGATGCCTGCCTATTGGTGAGAGTTCTATTCCCTTGACGACTAGCGTAAACAGCGAATTCTGGATTGTTGCTCAGAAAGCTGCTATCCGAAACGGAATGATGAACGAAGATAAGCAGCAGATGCTTGCTTCAATCGGTGTTGTCTACGGCCAGTTTAAAAGGAACGATGACTGGCAGGAAAACTACAACTACGTTAAGGCATACTATGAGCAGCACAAGCAGCTGCCCGTTGGTGTCAATTCTCAGCAGATGAGTACCGGAAGCCATTCAGGCTACTGGATAGGTTTGCAGCGCAAGAAATTAAAGGACAACACATTGTCCTTCGAGAAAGTAAGCCTGCTGAAAGAAATCGGCATCGAATACGGGCAACTTGAAAACAGCTGGAACGCGAACTACAATGCGGTAAAGATGTTCTTCGATGAACATCATCACCTGCCCTTACAGGACGATTCGATTCTGCTTCCAAGCGGTATCCAATCTCGTAATTGGATTACCAACCAGAAGAAATTTCTCAAAGCAGGAACCGCCCCGGAGGACAGAGTAAAGCTTCTGAACGATATTGGTATTGTTGCCGAAGCGGATGCCCCGAAACCGTCTAAGGGTAAGAGCGAGAAGGTAAAGAAAGCCGCTCAGACCGGTTCCAAGCCGAGCCGTAAGGTATCTAAGAACCCTGCGGAAGAATGGCAGGAGTGCTATGATTTCATAAAGCGTTGCTTAGAAGAGAGCGGTACACTCCCAACGGGAGAGAAGTCTACAACGATGCCCAATGGCGTGCAGACGAAGTCTTGGATTAAGCAGCAGCGCATAGTGTTAAAAGAATCCGGATTGCCAGCCGATAAAGTTGAGCTTCTCCGCGCTATCGGCATTGTAGGCAATCTTATGGAACAGAACTGGATGCGTGACTACGAGTGCATAAAAGCGTATGTGGAAGAGCATCATCAGCTTCCTGTCTATAAAAACTCTTTCGAGTTGCCGGACGGAGGCCAGAGTACGCAGTGGATTGCCAATCGGCGTACTCAGATGCGCAATGGCACGATGCCGGAAGAAAGAGTAAAGATGCTGGCAGACATCGGTATTGTCTATGGGAGTCTCGCCGATAATTGGAAAGAAAGCTACAATGCCATCAAAGCCTATCTTGACGAGCACGGAGAACTTCCGCTCAAAGAAGCGTCCATAACTTTGCCGACAGGTTCGCAGTCCCATTGGTGGATTCGGAATCAGACGCTCATGCTGCACCAAGGTCGACAGAGCGAAGACAAGGTCAAGCTGCTCAACGAAATCGGAATCGTGTAAAACAGATGACAAACCAAACCAAACATAGGACTTTCTATGGACATCGGGAAATTCGAAAAACGAATGGATGATGCTCTTGGCGAGGTAAAGCACCTGTTGGTACAATCCGGCTACTATGATAATCAGACTCAGGAAAACATCGACTGCGACAGGGATGACCCAGACGATGTGCAACGCTGGAATGAGCTCACGAACACGTCGAAGCTGCTCTTAAAGGCAGTTGACGACCTAAACTACCTACACCGCCCGATTGCCGGTACGAGCCGGTTGCACCTGGACACCAGCGGCAGATACGAGGAAGATTTCAACGAGTACACCTCTGGCTCTGGCATCGAGTTTTTACTGGCGGATAATTGCAGCAAACCCTGCTGGGTGCGTTCCCGCGTAGAGGTCGATGACGATGGCAACTACTATATCGTTGGTCACAAGGGTCTCAATATGGACGGCTTGGAAACGAGAACTAGAAAATAAGGAATATTGCTGAATAATGCGAGGACCTCTGCTTTCGTGGCAGGGGTCCTTTTTTCCGTTCTGGACGATTTGCAGGTAACCGCTCAACCACAGCCGTCAAGCAAAAATAAAACTGGAGCCAAACCCGGCTCCAGCAAACATCAAATTTTCTTATTGCAAACGTCAGGCAGTTTGTCCGACCACGGTGCATATATCGGAGTCAGAACCCCGCTTGCACGGACTTTTAGCCCCACTTTCACGCGCTAAAGCCCCAACCTATGTATTGGAAACAAACGGATAACATAATAAGTCACTCTGTCTGAATGTTTAAGCCAACCTCACCGGTGACCATGGCAGCAAAAAGCTCTGCCAGCGTTTTTATTGGCAGAGCAGAAGTCAATCGTCTAGTTCAGGTACAGGGATATCGTTTCTTTGCAATAGATCTCTGCATAATTTCTTTCACGATACGGTCACAGCCCTTAATAGCTCCCACCAGCACCAGCAGGTTGAACGCCAGTTGCTCTGCTTACTTTTCAGAATGCTGCTAATATTGCGAATAGAAGAACCTATTATGCGCTTACAAAAGCACGAACTTCTTGTACCGAAAGAGGCATGAAGTGTTCGTGCTTTTTTCGTTTTTGCAAGCGCTATCCAGCATGCTCTGTTCGGCTTTCCCATTTTGGCTTGTTCACATTATCCATCAAGTATAATTGATTGCTTACAATAAAATGAGTGCGGGAATAAAATCCTGAAATAAGTACTGGAATATAATTCTATTGGAATTTTAACAAAGTTCGACAGAAAAAGAGTGAGAACACGTTGAAATGGTTTGTTTGAAGGTTGTATTATAACTAATACGGACAAATGTAGTATGATACGAATCATTCAACTGGATGCGGATAGTAAATTAAATACAGTCAGTATGATGGCCACCTAAGAAGTCTTTTTTTGGCTTCTCTGGTGGCCTTCTTTATAAACCACATGCGGGAATTGTGAAATTTATATTTATGATTCCCAAATCACCTAAGCGACGCAATCCATTGTAACTGAGGGGATAGGTGATTTTGTGGTGAAACTGCTTAGTTGCGCTCGAAGCAGGGGACCTCCTAGGTGTGATTTGACCGAAAAAATTCAAATCGCTATAGGAGGTCAAAATGACTGAATTAGAAATGTATGAACTTTGGCGCACACTTCGTTTATGGGCCAATTATAATCAGCTTAACCAGACGATAGAAAAAAACTGGCTTAGTAATTCGTTCAACAGCCATATCCTTGATTTGTTAGACAAAGAGGAAATTAAATACAGGTCAGAGAAACGTTTCCTTGGATATAGGAACAAGGGGAAAAGGCGACTTGCTGGTAATGCAAATCAGCCGATTATTATCAATATTGATGATGTGGCTGATGTCATTGATGTTCGTGCGGAAGATGAATTCGCTCGAGTAGAGCTTCTGGTATCATTGAAGCAGGAATTGGAAAGGCTCTCACCCAGAGAGCTAATGATTATTCGTACTTATTTGGATTATCCTATAGAGGTTGTGGCGAGGAAGCTTAAGGTTAGACCCAACACGATTTCTAAGGCACGAAGAAAAATTGCAAGAGAATTGAGAAAGAAGCTGGTTTGAGATGAAAAGGGAAGAACTGTGGACTCCATCTGCAAGGCGGTTTGAATGCCTGCTCAAGGCTGCGCAGAATGGCGACTATAACGCATACATGAGTTTGATGGCGAGGTTTTTTAAGGTAATGGATGACAAGGCAAGGAATAACTACTTGCGCGATTACGAGATGTTTACGGCACTGGTTGAACGGGTCTCAGAAGGAATCTTTGGATTCAGTTCTGAAGATGCGTATCAGCGTGAATTGAACAAGGAAAAACACCCGTCAAAGAAGCGGAAGAAGTTCGGACGCAGGTGATGATCTGAGCGTTAGTAGTTAATATTGATTCGAATAAAAACAGATTGCTGCAAGCGTAGCAATCTGTTTTTATTTGAATCAGTTGCGTTTTAAGCAAAATATGAATCGTGTATAAATTGACTGCTACATATAACAATCTATCGAATTTTAGCATCATTCACCTTATGAACAAGGGTGTATTTGTAAAATGTGCTGAATTTGTGTACTTGTATAATTAAAGTGAATCCGATTTGTTGATAAATGTCGAATTGTGTGCTATTATATCAATACACATATTGGCAAAATATTGCGTTGGTAGACTGCTGAATTGTGCTAAGGATTTTCTATGAGTAATTTGTGGGAATGCCTTTTGCTGCTCAAAACGGCTTTCCCTGATTTCAATTGCAATATGGAAAATAATATGTGTGCAAAGAAGAACGAGGAGTAAGAACATGACAAGGTTTAGGCATGACTTGATTTTGCGGATGATAAAGCTGTTAGATGCTGTGCTTGTGACGATACCATTTGCAATGTGCTGGTATCTATACTATGCTAAGCGCGTTGCATCGCCGTACTACGCAAAGAGACCGTTTCAAGTTTTGTGTAAACGTTAAAAACTGATATAAGATTTGTGAATA
>OLRT01001677.1_pt1 | contig 15058 bp, 15 predicted proteins | sample 1672021 | NCBI WGS metagenome assembly OLRT01 (sample SAMEA3136637, study PRJEB25190) | human gut metagenome | reverse complement strand
GCGTCAATAGAAGCGCCCTATCGCATGAATTGAGTTCAATGCAAAAGGAAGGGCTTATAAAATTTGATAAAAATTATTTTGAAATAATATCTATCAATTTATAACATTTATACTTAGTTAAATATTTAACTTTTTCATTTTTAGTTGTTATAACAACTTATTTATACAAATTGTTACTATATAATTACTAAACATAGTAGTTAATTAACATTAAATTAATAAGAAAGCTATATAATTTAATTAGTATTCAAATTAATTGGTGTTATTAAAATATATATATATGTGGGAGGATGTTTGTTATGGGATTCAAATCAGATATTGAAATAGCTCAAGAGGCTAAACCTCAAGATATTAGAGAAATAGCTAAAAAATTAGGATTAACTGAAGATGACTTAGAGTTATATGGTAAATATAAAGCTAAAGTTGACTACAACCTACTTAAAAAAGATAATGGTGGAAAAAAAGCTAAATTAATATTAACTACAGCTATCAACCCAACTCCAGCAGGAGAAGGTAAAACTACTACTACTATAGGTGTAGCTGACGGTTTACAAAAATTAGGTAAAAACGTATTAGTTGCATTAAGAGAACCTTCTCTAGGACCAGTATTCGGTGTTAAAGGTGGGGCAGCAGGTGGAGGATATGCACAAGTTGTTCCTATGGAAGATATAAACTTACACTTCACAGGTGACTTCCATGCAATAGGAGCTGCTAACAACTTACTAGCTGCAATGGTAGACAACCACATACACCAAGGAAACTCTTTAAGAATAGATCCTAAGAGAATAACTTGGAGAAGATGCGTAGACATGAACGATAGACAATTAAGAAATATCGTTGATGGTTTAGGTAAAAAAGGTGACGGTGCTGTAAGACAAGACGGATTTGACATAACAGTTGCATCAGAAATAATGGCAGCATTCTGTTTAGCAGATGATATAGCTGACTTAAAAGTAAGATTAGGTAGAATAATAGTTGGATACAGCTATGAAGGTGAACCTGTAACAGCTAAACAATTAAATGCTAACGGAGCAATGGCAGCATTATTAAAAGATGCATTAAAACCAAACTTAGTACAAACATTAGAAGGAACTCCAGCATTTGTACATGGTGGACCATTCGCTAATATAGCACATGGTTGTAACTCAGTTATAGCAACAAGAATGGCTATGCACTTTGCAGACTATGTAGTAACTGAAGGTGGATTCGGTGCTGACTTAGGTGCTGAAAAATTCTTAGACATTAAATGTAGAATGGCTAACTTAAAACCTGATGCAGTTATAATAGTTGCAACAGTTAGAGCATTAAAATACAATGGTGGCGTAGCTAAAGCTGACTTAAACGAAGAAAACTTAGAAGCATTAGAAAAAGGTATACCAAACTTATTAAAACACGTTGAAAATATAACTCAAGTTTACAAATTACCAGCAGTAGTTGCTATAAACGAATTCCCAACTGATACAGAAGCTGAAGTTGAATTAGTTAGAAAGAAATGCCAAGAATTAGGCGTTAACGTTGCTTTATCTCAAGTATGGGCTAAAGGTGGCGAAGGTGGTATAGAATTAGCTAAAGAAGTTATAAGATTATGTGATGAACCAAATGACTTCCAATTCTGCTACCCAGATGAATATTCATTAAAAGAAAAAATAAATGCAATAGCAACTAAGATATATGGAGCTGACGGTGTAGATTATACTCCAGAAGCAGAAAAAGAATTAGCTAACTTAGAAAAAATAGGATTCGGTAAAGTTCCTGTTTGTATGGCTAAAACTCAATATTCATTAACTGATGACCAAACTAAATTAGGTAGACCAACTGGATTTAGAATAACAGTTAGACAAGTTACAATATCTGCAGGTGCAGGATTCGTAGTTGCATTAACTGGTGAAATAATGAAGATGCCAGGACTTCCAAAAGTTCCAGCAGCAGAAAAAATTGATGTTGATGAAAATGGAGTAATATCTGGATTATTCTAGAGATTTATTTTAATATATATATCAGTGTGTAAATATATCATTTTATTTATACATAAATGACAACAGGATTTAATCAAAGGGGATAGTGTGCTTAGGCACACTATTCTCGATAAAAACCTAAGATTAGAAGGAGATATATAAATGGAAAAAATAGCTGAAAAAAGTTGTATAGGTTTTGTAGATGTATTAGCATCTAAAGCACCAGTTCCAGGTGGCGGTGGAGCAGCTGCATTAGTTGGAGCTATAGGGATGGCTTTAGGTAGTATGGTTTGTAACTTAACAACAGGAAAGAAAAAATATGCACAATACGAAGAAGATATACAAGCTATATTAGGAAAGGCTAAAACATTACAAGATCAATTATTAGAAATGATAGATAAAGATGCAGAAGGATTTTTCCCACTTTCTCAAGCTTACGGTTTACCAGCTAATACTGATGAAGAAAAAGCTGCTAAAGAAGTAGAATTAGAAAGATGCTTAAAACTTGCATGCGAGGTTCCTTTCAAAATAGTTGAGCTTTGCAATGAAAGTATAAAATTACATGCAAAAGCAAGAGTAAATAAAGGATTAAAAAAGAAGAAAGTATATAACAGTAATCTTGTTTGGAGTAGCTCAGATGAAAGTCTTGCCACTGTAAATCAAAAAGGTGTCGTTACGGCTAATGATAATAGGAAAACAGGAACAGTCTATATTACAGCCCGAGCAGTAAACGGAGTGAAAAAGATTATAAAAGTGGATGTGATGAATTATTATAATCCTGTCAAATTTAAAAATTATAAAGTTGTTCCAGAAGAATTAGCACCTTTATTTGGAAAGTACAAGAATGAAATGTGCGATATAGCTACATATTTTGCTTTTGATAATAAAATTAGTAATGTGAAAATTGACTTAGAAGAAGATGGATTGTCGGTAAAAGCACAACCTGAAATAGAATTAAATGAAAAGATAGAAAATAATAATAAATATAGCAAGAGTATAGTACTGAATAATCATTTAATTAAAAGAGATACTTAAAACCTATGGGGAAAATTTACCCCATAGGTTTTTTATATACAAGGTAATTATATTATAAAAATACATATGGAAAGACTCTGTATAATAGATATATCAATAGTTTTATAAGTGTAAAAAATTATATTTTAAGCAATGGATTTATCTGAAATTATTTGCTAATACATCGCTTAATCTAAGCGTATTTTGTATTTATAAAAAAATTATAAAAGTTAAGGTTAAGTTAAGGTTAAAGCTAATACTAATATAAACAAAATAATTTAAGGAGGACAATATGAAACTAAATAAGAAAAACATAATATTAGCATCAATATTAGGATTAACATTAATAAGCTCTAATTTTAATTTATCCAATGCACAAGAGTTAAGCACAGAACCAAAAAATTCATGTGAGCAACAACATCCAAATGGTAAGATGATGCATAGAAGGAGCATATTTAAGGAAAGTGTAGAAAAATTAGAAGTAGAAGGTGTTCTTACTCAAGATGATATAAAAAGTATAAAAGAGTATTGTAAAGAACAGATGATTAAGAAAGAAAAAGAAAAATCTATTGAACAAGTTGAACAAATGGTTAAAGATAATGTAATAACTAAAGAAAAAGGTGAAAAACTTAAACAAGCTATAACAAATAGTAAAGGAGAATAATAAGAAAAGGAACTCTTGATAATAATTCAGAGTTCCTTTCTATATATTAATGTATCATTAGATTTTTAACATTACTTCTTATTTGATTTTTTAGTTTTATTAGATTTATTTTTTATATCTTTCTTAACAGATTTACTTTCTTTAGAATCTTTAGGTTTTCTAGTTTGTTTAAATGCAGCATCAACAAGTTTACCTTCTCTTAAATCTTTTTTCTTTATATCTATATTAAAGTTTCTCTTGTAATCTCTTATAGTAGATAGATTTTGATTAGTAACGATTGATATAGCATCACCTTTTCTATTTCCTCTAGCAGTTCTACCACATCTGTGAACATATTCATTTTTTCCTAGTGGGAAATCTAAGTTAAATACATGAGTAACATCAACTATATCAAGACCACGAGCAGATAAATCTGAAGAAACTAATATTTTAGATTTTCCTATTTTAAAGCTATTTAAAGCATTTTTTCTATCTTCTTTAGTCATTCTACCATATATACCAACAGCTTTGTAGCTATGATAGTTTAATTTTGCAGTTATAACCTCTATACTATCTTCGTCATTAACAAAAACTATTGCACGTTTTGGATTAGTAGCGGCGATAGCTTTTCTAAGTAATGTAAACTTATCACGTCTATCTCCATGTAAATACATATGATTTATATTTGGATTTATAGGCTCTTCATCTATTTTTATAACTTCAGGCTCTTTCATTACATTGTTTAATATATCTAAAGCGGTTTCATTTAAACTAGCTGAAAATCCTAGAAGCTGTCTATCTCTTAATGTAGTTTTAATTATGTCCTTTACAACTGATACATTATTTCCGCTAAGTAAGCTATCAACTTCATCAAGTATTATAGTTTTTATAGTGTGTGCTTTTAATTTTTTTTGCTTTATTAAATCTAAAACTCTACCAGAAGTACCAATTACTATATGAGGCTTTATAGCTTTTATATTTTTTATTTGCTTTTGAATATTTACTTCTCCTATTAAGGAAAATGCAGTAATCTCCAATTTAGAATTAGATGATAAAAGTTTTGCTTGCTCTGTTATTTGCATAACTAATTCATGAGTTGGAGCAAGTATTAAAACTTGAGTTTCTCTTTTTGTAGAATCTATTTTTTCAAACATTGGAAGTAAATATGATAGAGTTTTACCACTTCCAGTTTGTGCATTTACTATTAAATCTTTATTATCAAGTATTTTGTTTATAGTAAGGCTTTGAACCTTAGTAGGCTCTGTTATATTTTGTTTTTTTAAGCCAGCAATTAAATTATTATTTAAGTTTAATTCTTTAAATGTAGTCATATATTTCTCCTTAATTATTTATATATATCTAATTATACACATATTACATCAAAAATTACACTAAATAAAAGATAAAATAATATTTTATAATAGTAAGTTATTATAAAAATAATCTTTAATGTAGAAAAGTTATACTTAGTATTAACTATAGTATTTTGTACATAGTTAATATTATTATTAATAATTAAACTTAAATTTGTACAAAATACTATAAAGGCTAAATATCATTATATAATTAAATTTTAGATAAAATTTAATTAAAAATATCACAAGGTATAAAAAAATTTCATAAAATATGGTAAAATGGACAATGTATACAATTATTAATTCAAATACACTTTATAGGGAGGACAATAATGAAAAAGAATAAAGTTGTAATAGTTGGAACAGGTATGGTAGGTATGAGTTATGCTTACTCTATGGTAAATCAAGGTACATGTGAAGAATTAGTTTTAATAGATATAGATAAAAAACGTGCAGAAGGAGAAGCAATAGACTTAAATCATGGTCTTAGTTTTGCACCTAGAAAAATGAATATATATGCTGGAGATTATAGTGATTGTAAGGATGCATATCTAATATGTATAACAGCAGGAGCTATACAGCTAGAAGGTGAAACTAGACTAGATCTACTTCATAAAAACACTAAGATAATGAAATCTATTATGAGTGAAATAAAAAAATCAGGATTTGATGGTATAATATTAGTTGCTTCAAATCCAGTTGATATAATGACTTATGTTTGCTGGAAATTATCAGGATATGATAAATCAAAGGTAATTGGTTCAGGAACTACATTAGACTCAGCAAGACTTAGATATACATTAGGTGAACGATTAGATGTAAATCCAAAAGATATAAATGCATATGTTATGGGAGAGCATGGTGATTCTCAATTTGTAGCATGGAGTTATGCATTATGTGGAGTTCAACCAATATATCAAATAGCATCAAGAAAAGATAGTAAAATAAAATTTGAAGATTTAGAAAATATTGAAGATGAAGTTAGAAATATAGCTTATAAAATAATAGAATGTAAAAAATCAACATATTATGGTATAGGTATGGCTTTAACAAGAATAACTAAGGCAATACTTGAAAATGAAAATAGTGTGCTTACAGTATCATCATATTTAAATGGAGAGTATGGTCATGATGATGTATATATTGCCGTACCAAGTATAGTTAATGAAGATGGTGTAAGAGAAGTTATTCATCTTCCGCTAGATATTGAAGAGAAAGAAAAATTAGATAAATCTATTGAGATAATGAAAGAAAATATAAATAAGTTAGATATATAATAAAAATAAGAAGTTGAGATATTCTCAACTTCTTATTTTTATTATAATTATAAAAACTATTAATTTAAATATATATTAATTAAAAGTAGATATATTACTAGATTATTTTTATGTCGAAAATATCTTGCTCTATGAAAACGATACCAAAATTGCCTATATTTTCTAATTTTGATATAATTATCAAGGTAAAATATACAATAATAAAAGGTGGGGAACTAAAATGATAGGAAATAAGGAGAGCTTAATAGGCTCATTGTTAAATGGTGGGAGTGTATACAGATTAAAATGTAAAAATTGTGAATCTGTATCAGTTCAAATAACAGAAAATAGTGAACCAGATTATACATGTCTTGAATGTGGGGGTAGATGTGTTATATTTAAGGAATTTTTAGCAGATAAGGAAGACGTTATCTTCTCGATGATAGGGATAAGAGATTAAAATATAAATTTATAAGTATAAAATACCCTATATAGATAATAGTTATATATAAGCTATATAGGGTTATTATATGTTTATATTTTTTTTATATAATATACAATCATGATAATGCTTCCAAATAAAGCATCTATCATATCATTCATAGTGTCGGTAAGTCCTCCTTGTTGAGTATTCATTTTGAAGATTGTATCTAATGAATATTCGACAATTTCACAAATAGATGCAAATCCCATTGCAAAAAAGAATAGTAGAATTATTACTAATAATTTACTATTAAAATTACTTATTTCAATAGTTTTAATAATAGTAAAGCCAATCTTAACAGTTATAAATCCAGACCAAAAGTGCAAAAAATCATCATAGTGTTTTATACTATCGTAAAGTCTAAATGAAGATCCAAAAACTAAGCAAAATAGTATGAATAAACTTCCAACTATATATAGACTATTATCCAATATAAGTAAGTTTTTAGAATAAGCCCATCTAAGAATTAAATTGATGATAAATGCAACTGTAGGTAGAGCTGCATTTTTATAATCTTTATTAAATAAAAAATATCCTATGGAAGCTAGATATATTATACAGATAGTTGTATCAAAATAATTTATTTTTTTTAACCTCATATTATACCAACCTCTTTATTTATTTAATTAAATATATTTTATGCAATAAATTAAAAATTCATAAAAATTAATGGTATTTTTATTATATGTAGGATTATTAATATTTATTTGAATTTTTAGATGTCATTTATATTTTTTGATAATTAAATAAAAATATTACTTAAATGAAAGAACTAATCTATATACAATAACTAGATAGATTTGTGTAAGTATAAATGTTTAAATAAAGATAAAGAAATACTTTATATTAATAGATACAATAAATTAAAAAAATAAAATTTAATATAGTAAAATTATCTATATTTATTTTAGTTAATATTAAAAAAATCTATTTTAGAGATTACTAAGTACCTATAATAATATAAATATATAGATTTATATTATTATAGGGGGATACTATGGATGATGAAATATTAAAAAATGAGTTAAGTTTAGATAAAAGAAAACTTTTAAATAAATATAACTTAACTTGTTCAGAAGATTATATATGGGAGTTTAGGCATAGCAAATATCATACAGTAAAATATTTCTCTCATAAGTTTGCAAAAAAGCATTCTACATTGGCTTTAGTTTTTTATATAAATAGATTATGTTATGCTAAAATTAAGTATTTTGAAGAAAATTTTTATAAATATGAATCATATAAATATATTTTTAAAAACGGATTTTCTAAATGTGATATATATGATATAGAATTTTTATTTCATAAACCAAGCAAAAACTTTATTGATATTAGAAGTTTAAGAGAAATAAGGAGTATTGAAGAGTTTAGACAATTTTGTAGTAAATTAGAAGAATTTGAGTAATATATTGTATATAAAATAGAGGATAATAATATTGTTATCCTCTATTTTGTATATCAAAAATAATAATGTAAATAATAAATTTATAAAATAAAAAAGGAGAGAATATATGGGAAATGCTAAACTTCAGTACGTACAGGGTAGACCTATATTTACTAATATAAATGAACATAAAAATCAGTATCCGTATCTTACAAAAAATATAGATACAGATGTGTGTATAATAGGAGGAGGTATTACAGGTGCTATAACGTCATATTATTTTTCAAAAGAGAATATAAGTTGTGTATTATTAGAAAAAAGAAGAATTGCTCATTTGAGCACAAGTGTTACAACATCATTATTACAATATGAATTAGATGATAATTTATCTGATTTTACAGAATATATTGATTTAGAAGATGCTATATGAGCATATAATTTAGGGCTTATAGCGTTAGATGAGATAGATAAGTTTATAAAAGAATATGGAAATAATTGTGATTATAAAAAAAGAGATACTTTATTGTATACAGCAAAAAAAGATGAAATAAATGCTATAAAAATAGAGTATGATTATAGAAAGAATAATAATTTTGATGTTGAATACATAAATGAAGATAATAATAAGTTCAGTTTTGACTTAAAAGCAGGAATATTATCTAAAAATGGTGGAGCAGAAATTGATCCATATAAATTTACACATGAATTATTAAATATATCACAAAATAATGGACTAAAAGTATATGAAAATACAGAAGTAATAGATTTAAAGTACTATAAAGATTATATAGAGGTAATAACTGAATTTGGAAATATCGTAAAAGCTAAAAAAGTGATAGTGGCAACTGGATATAACACAAAGCTATTTACAAATAGAAATTTTGCAACTAAAACAACAACATTTAATATAGCTACAAAGCCAGTTAAAAACTTTGATGGATGGTATGAAAAGGTACTAATAAGAGATAATTGTGATCCTTACAACTATTTAAGAACAACATCTGATAATAGGATTATTATTGGTGGAGAAGATGTAGACTTTGTACCAGATATATTTGATGAAAAACTTGCAAATAAAAAGTATGATATACTAGAAAATAGATTAAAAAATATGTTTAAAAATATAAAAGATATAGAAGTTGATTATAAATATTGTGGAACATTCGCATCAACTTTAGATAATTTAGGGTTTATAGGAGAAGATACTAAGCATAATAATTTATGGTATAATTTAGGTTATGGTGCAAATGGAATACTATTTGCAATACTTGGAGGAATGATGTTAAGTAAGTTATATCATGGAGAAAAAGATAAAGATATGAGACTATTTAAAGTAGATAGATTTGATAATTAATAAATAATGGCATAAATAGAATTTATGCCATTATTTATTTTATCCAAGAGCAACATCTAAAATCATCATAAGTGTAAATCCTATTATTATACCTACTGTTGTTAAATTTTTATTTTCTAAGCAGGCTTCAGGTATTAGCTCAGATGAAACAACGCCAATCATAGCACCAGCAGAAAATGCTAAAAGTATAGGTAATACAGCCCTCATAGCTATAGCCATAAAAACACCTAAAACACCAGCTATAGGTTCAACAAGTCCTGATGCTTGACCGTAAAAGAAACTCTTTACAACTGGAAAACCTTCACGTCTTAAAGGTAGTGATACGGCAGCACCTTCAGGAAAGTTTTGAAGACCTATACCTATAGCTAAAAGGATTGCACTGGCAACTGTACACCCAGGAATTCCAAGTGCAGCACCACCAAAAGCTACTCCAACAGCTAATCCTTCTGGGATATTGTGAAGTGTAACTGCTAAAACTAATAAAATACTCTTTTTATAAGACTTAAATCTTATACCATCTTCTACCTTTAAATCTTTAAAAGTAAACTTATCTAAAAATTTATCTGATAAAACTATAAAAAATCCACCTAGAATAAATCCTAATGAAGGTATTAACCAAGAATTATACCCTAAATCATCGCAAAGATCTATTGCAGGACTGAGTAAAGACCAAAAGCTAGCTGCAATCATAACACCTGCACCAAATCCTAACATAGAATTTAATATACTTTTTTTTACATCTTTAAAGAAAAATACAACACTAGCACCTAATGCAGTAATGGACCAAGTAAATAAAGTTGCCAAAAGACCTTGCAGTATAGGATTAAGAGATAAAAACCAATTCATTATATTGTCACCTCATAAAAAATTTATAATAGAACTACTATTTTTATAATATGAAAAATAGTTAAGGGTGTTACAAAGAGAAAATACAAGTAAAAATACCTATGCATAAAATATATATAATTAAAGATAATTATAATAATGATTTAAAAGGTTTTAATTTATTTTTATCCATTAGTTTAGTAGGTATAGCACATAACTTTTACTCAGGGTGTCTTGCGCTAAACTCAATTCATCACATAAATTACATAGAATAGTTGATTAGATTCACCTATAGATGTAAATAGACTAATTTCGTAATAATATATGATGAGGTGTAAATATGAATTTACTTTATGAAAACTTAAATGATATAAAATTAGTATTTAGAAATTTCTTAAAATGGTTTGTTTTGTCATTAATATCAGGTATAGGAGTTGGAACTGTAATTACATTATTTTTAAAAAGCCTTCAATATGCAACTAATGTTAGAGAAAATAATGAATGGATGTTGTATTTACTCCCTTTTGGAGGCGCTTTAGTAAGTTATTTATACTTTAAATATGGAAAAGATTCATCAAAAGGAAATAATTTAATAATAGAAAGAATTAATGAAGGCAAGGGAAATGTACCATTTAGAATGGCACCTTTAGTATTCTTTGGAACATTTATAACACATTTATTTGGAGGCTCAGCTGGACGAGAAGGTACAGGAGTACAAATAGGAGCAAGTATTTGTGCTAGGATAGGAGAGATACTAAAATTAAACAAATTAGACTTAACAATTATTATTACTAGTGGTGTAAGTAGTGGCTTTGGTGTTGTATTTGGAACGCCGATTGCAGGAACTATATTTGGGTTAGAGGTAAGTTCTATAGGTAAAATGAGATATGAAGCTATTATTCCGTGTCTTATATCTAGTTATATAGGTAATTATATTGCTACTTTATTTAATGTACAGCACAGTCATTATCATATGGTAGATGTATCTAGTAAAGATCCAGTTATATTTTATAAAGTAATATTATGTGCTATATTATTTGGATTAGTTAGTAAAGTATTTGCAGAGTTTACTCATTTTTTAAAAAAAGTATTCTCAGATAAAATACAAAATACATCTGTAAAGAGTTTTATTGGTGGAATTATAATTATAATTTTAATATTATTAATAGGAAATAGGATGTATTTAGGTCTTAGCCTAGAATTGTTAGCAAAATCATTTGAAAGTTCTGTTATACCATATGCATTTATAATAAAGCTACTATTAACATCAATTACACTTGCTACGGGATTTCAGGGCGGTGAAGTAACTCCATTGTTTGTAATAGGAGCAACATTAGGTAATTTTTTAGCTAATATAGTTGGGCTACCCATATCATTTTTAGCAGGAATTGGAATGATAGGTGTGTTTTGTGGTGGAACAAAAACACCTTTGGCATCATTTGTTATGGGACTTGAGATATTTGGAGGAGGAAATATAAAATATATATTTGTGGCATGTGTTATAAGCTATGTATTTTCTGGGAAAAGTGGAATATATACATCACAAAAAAATATAACGATAGAATAATATCATAGCTTTATATTAAATGATTATATAAGTATATAATAAATTTTAAGTTTACAAAATATATTGGCACATGGTAATATTTAAGTATAAATAAAAAGGCGATGGAGTTCGCCATTAAATGCGAAAGCTAATGACTCCTACTCTTAAATTTAAGGGTAGGAGTCTATTTATTTGCAAAAAAGGAGGAGATTATGATTTTATTAGTAAGCCTATTAATAATAGGGGTTATAGCAACATATAGTGGGAAAATAGCAGAAAAGTTTAAGTTACCAGCACTTATAGGTATGATGGTACTTGGAATTATTATAGGGCCTTCATTTTTAAATGTAGTTCCAAATAACACTTTAGAAATGGCACCAATTATAAAAGATATAGCTTTAGTTACTGTATTATTTATAGCAGGACTTGGAATTAGCTTATCTAATATAAAACAAATAGGAAGACCTGCAATACTTTTAAGTATACTTCCAGCAACACTTGAAGGTTTTGCAATAGCATTTTTATCTATGAAGTTTTTAGGATTTACATTTATTCAAGGTTCAATACTAGGATTTATAATAGCAGCAGTATCACCTGCAGTACTTATACCATCAATGGTATCTTTAATAGAAAGAAAAATCGGTCAAGATAAAGCTATACCACAAATGCTACTAGTTGGAGCGAGTGCTGATGATACTATAGCTATAACATTATTTACAACATTTTTAGGTATATATATTCAAAGTAATAGTGGAGAAAATATTTCTATAGCCACAAATATTATATCAATACCTATAACTATTTTAATAAGTATATTACTTGGATTTATAGTGTTTAAATTAAGTAAGAGTATAATACAAAATACAGATAATAAGTATTTAAAAACTATGATAGCTTTTTTTATATGTTTATCAATAAGATTTATAGAAAAAAACTTAGAAATAGAAATACTTAACTCACTACTTAGTATTATGGTATATGGATTTTTTATAAGAAACTATATAAAAGAAGATGCTAAATATATATTAGATAACATGAATAATATATGGAAATATGGTAAATTATATTTATTTACATTTGTTGGAATGGCAGTTAATCCAACATTAGTAGGAGAATATTTCTTTATAGGTGTGATTATACTAACATGTTCTTTATTTATACGTTCTATAGGAGTAATTATGGCATTAACTGGCACAAATTTAAGCAAAAAAGAAAAATTATTTTGTGTTATAGCATATCTTCCAAAGGCAACAGTTCAATCTGCAAAAGCATCTATACCACTTCAAATGGGGGTATTAGGAGGCGATGTAATGCAAGCTATTGCTATACTTAGTGTATTAATTACAGCACCTATAGGTGCTATAGGTATAAATCTGACATGTGAAAAATTACTTCATACTGAAAGTAAAATAATAAACATAGAAGAAGGTTTATCATATAAATAGAAAAAATACTTGCTCAAATTTATAATTTGAGCAAGTATTTTTTAATCTAGTATACTATATAGAACTGCATTTACTATTGATAGTAATATAGATGCCCATATGGCACTAAAGAATCCATAAAGAGCAACATTAGAAACCATCATAAAAGATAGTTTTAAAACTAATGCATTAATAACTAAAGAAAATAAACCTAAAGTTAAAAATGTTATGGGAAAAGATAAGAATTTTAGTATTGGTTTAACTGTTGAATTAAGTAAACCTAATATCACTGTAAGAATTAATAGTGATTTAAAAGACCCTATATACATACTATCCATTAAGTTTGATACTACATACAAAGATATAGCATTGATAACTATAAATAGTGATACTTTTTTCATTTTTAACATCCTTTCTTTTAAAGCTCTAAATATATATAAATATTATAGAGTATTATAGCACAATGTTTATAAAAGCATCTATATTCTATATTATGGAAAATATATATTAACTATGATATAATTTTTAGATGGTACTTAAAGCTAAATTAAAAATTAATGATTTAAGTATTAATTTTGTAAAGGCTAATGGATTATGTACAGGGGGAATTACTACTGCAATAGTTCATGGAATAAAATTAGCAGGATATAAGTTTGATAAATATAAGAATAATGAAAAATTTTATTTGCCAAATGTAACAATTTTAGGGGCTCCAAAAGAAAAAGTTGATAAAATGAGAAAAAAAATACAAGAAGCTATTAATGTTGCAGATGGTATAATTTTAGCTCGTGATCTTGTAAATGAACCTTCAAATGTATTATATCCTGAAACTTTAGCACAAAGGGCAGTAAAAGCAGGAAAAGAAAGTGGATTTGAAGTAGAAGTATTTAATGAAGAGAAAATTGAGGAGTTAGGAATGAAGGCCTTTTTAGAGGTAGGAAAGGGTTCAGTTCATAAGCCAAGATTAATAGTAATGAGATACAATGGCAATGGAAATAGTAATGAAAGAATTGGTCTTGTAGGAAAAGGCCTTACTTTTGATACTGGTGGATATTCTCTTAAACCATCATCATCTATGGATACAATGAAAAGTGATATGGGTGGAGCAGCAACTGTTATTGGAACAATGCAAGCACTTGCAAAAAATAAAGTTGAAAAAAATGTAGTTGCAGTAATTGCAGCTTGTGAAAATGCTATTTCTGGTGGAAGCTATAAGCCTGGAGATATTATTGGCTCAATGGCAGGAAAGACTATTGAAGTATTAAATACTGATGCAGAAGGAAGATTAACTTTAATAGATGCTGTTACTTACATTATTGAAAAGGAAAATGTAAATAAGATAGTTGATGTTGCAACTCTTACAGGTGCTGCTTTAGTTGCACTTGGAACTGAAATAACTGGAGTTATAAGTAATAATGATGAATTCTATGATGAATTAATTACTGCTTCAAAGAGAAGTGGAGAAAAGTTCTGGAGATTACCTAATGATAAATGCTATAAGAAGCTTTATAAGGGTGATTTTACAGATTTTAAGAATATTGGTGGACGTTATGGAGGTTGTATTACAGCAGGTATGTTTATTGGAGAATTTGTGCAAGATAAGCCTTGGCTTCATTTAGATATAGCAGGGACATCTTGGGTTGAATCTTCAAGTGATACTACACCAAAGGGCGGCACAGGAGCACCAGTTGCAACTTTATATGAGTTAGTTGTTAAGCATAAATGTAAACATAAATAAATTCAAAAAGAAGTCAAATTAATTTGAGGGCACTGAAAAAGTGCCTTTTATTTTTGTCTAAATTACATGGTAAAAAATGA